>ENA-ORXU01002846-ORXU01002846.1-marine-metagenome-genome-assembly--contig:-NODE-2846-length-11323-cov-2.423084_pt1 | contig 11323 bp, 9 predicted proteins | sample MGYA00237869_ERZ511484 | MGnify/ENA metagenome assembly ERZ511484 | reverse complement strand
ACCTCGCCTACAAAGAACTCAAAAAATCTATTGAACCACTAAAAACAGCTTATCCTGAATATAACTTCAGCTTAGAATATTTATCTGACGAAGAAAAAGGCAACCAAAGCTGGGCTCTTAAGGTGGCTTTAATTTGTATTTTTGGAGTTATGTTTATTTTAGCTTTAATTTTAAAATCTGAATTAGGTGATATGATTAAATTTTTTTCAAAATGATTTTCCTAAAAACTCAGCCCCACCGAAACCACCACTCGTGCGGGCGATTGATCAAAATCAAATTCCTGCCCAGAGAAGGTGAAATGTTCTCCAAAATTATTGAAGTTGCCTTCATATTTGGCATCAATCACCAGTCTCCAAATATCAAGTCCTACTCCGGCCTGATAGCCATAAGTGAAGGTCTTAAATTTTTCTTCGTAGCCAGATACATCGGTTAGTTCAGAGCTGCTATTGATATGAAAATGACCTACCGGACCACCTTGTAGTCGAAGGAGACCGAGCCGATAACCGAGCATAACAGGGATGTCGATATCATTATAGGTTTCTTTAAATACCGTATTGACTACACCGCCCATATCTTCCTCAGATAGGGTATAGTCTACGGACGAACTGTTGAATAAAATTTCGGGTTGAATAAAGAATTTTTCACCACCTGCCTGCAAAAACAAACCGAGGTGATAGCCGTAATTGGCATTTTTTATCATTACAGAAAAGGGAACGTCCTGATTTTCTACTCTAAAACTCTTGGAAGCCAGATCTGTGGAGGATACTCCTGCTCGCACGCCGAATTTAACCTGAGCAGAAACGGCGGTGGTTAAAAACAGACAAATTAGAATAATTGACAGATTTTTCATGGTAATTATATTTTGGTTATCGGATTAACGGTTGATATTTTGATATGTTGGATGGAAAAGCAGATATTTGAGCAGTTTAACAAAAAGATAATAGTATGATTTCCGAGGTTGAATATATAGGGAGTTTTCCTTCTGTATCTAAATGTCCCAAGCATGAAAAAGCAGAATATGCGTTTATTGGAAGATCTAACGTGGGTAAATCTTCTTTGATCAACATGCTCAGTGGGCGCAAATCGCTGGCCAAGGTGTCCAATACGCCGGGTAAGACGCAGATGATCAATTTTTATGAGGTAGAGGAATCCTGGGTTATTGTGGATTTGCCTGGATATGGATATGCTAAATTATCCAAAAAACACCGGGATTCGCTGGAAAAAATGATTCAACAGTATTTGCAATATCGCCAAAATATGGCTTGCGCATTTGTGTTGATTGATGGATTTATTCCGCCGCAAGGAATTGATTTGGAGTTTGTTAACTGGATGGGAGAGTCGAGAATTCCCTTTGTGCTGGTGTTTACCAAACTGGATCGACTGACTAAAGCGGAGAAAACCAAGAATGTAGAGGCGTTTAAAAATGAACTGTTGAAAACCTGGAACGAGGTTCCCCCGTTTTTCTTAACGAGTAGTGCCGATAAAGTCGGTCGCGATGAAATTTTGGCTTTTATTGACTCAATAAATGGACAATAACAGCTTAACCCACACGAGATTATGGACAAACCGATACCTGTACAACCTCAATTATTTCCCGATTTATCCGATTGGCCGATCTATAAACTATCTGAAGATCGCTATAATTTTATTGAGGAAATCAATGAATTTACCACTGCTCGAATTGGTCAAAAACCCAATCAGATGCTCAGCGATATTCTCGCACAGACTATTTATCGAGAACGAATGCGGATTAAAGAGGAACCGTGGAAGGTAGATCCGCCGAATGAAGATCAGTTTTGGAAAAAATTGCGCAAGCGACTCATCACCCGTTCTTTGGATAAAAATGAAGGGGAAGCCCGTCGTGTAAATGAAAAATTATTGAGTGAGATTGTCGCTCGATATTCCAATGAGATTGTTGGTACTTTTAAGATTCCCACGTTCAAATTTGCTAGAAGATTTCTGACTGTTTTTTTTAATCGACTACTCAATACTGCTGCAGGAAGAAATTTTGGTCGTTTTTATGGAGCCAAATATAATGTCTCTGAGCGACTCAAGGTTTATGGTCAGGTGCATAAAATTCGTTCATTGATGAAGAAGGGGACTGTGGTTTTGGTGCCAACTCATTTTAGTAATCTGGATTCTATTTTGATCGGTTATACCTTGGACAATTTGCTCGGCTTGCCCTCATTTTCTTACGGTGCGGGACTCAATTTATACAACACTGGATATACCGCTTATTACATGAACCGGCTTGGTGCCTATCGGGTAGATCGTAGAAAGAAAAATCCGATTTATCTGGAAACATTAAAAGCGATGTCAAACCTTTCTTTGCAGCGAGGCGTGAATAGCTTGTTTTTCCCCGGTGGGACACGCTCGCGTAGTGGTGCGTTGGAGACGAAGTTAAAGTTGGGATTATTGAGTACAACGCTGGAGGCACAGCGGGCATTATATCAAAAAGACAAGGAAGAAAAAATCTTTATTGTACCCCTTATTTTGGGCTATCATTTTACGTTGGAAGCAGATTATTTGATTGAACAGCATTTGAAGATAACAGGGAAAGAGAATTATTTAAAACTAAAGGATCAGTCTTATAGTCGTTTGAAAATTTTTAAATTTATTTGGAAATTATTTAGTCGTAGTTCTGATATTGTGTTGTCTTTTGGGAAACCGATGGATGTGTTGGGGAACTTTGTTGATGCAGAAGGGAGGAGTTTTGATCGACATAAAAATGAGGTGGAGTTGAGAGATTATTTTGTCAGTGATGGAAAAGTGAAAGCTGATTTGCAGCGAGAAGGGGAGTACACCAAGATTTTGGCAAATCGAATTATTGAACGATATCATAAAGAAAACATAGTATTGAGTAGTCATTTAATGGCTTATGTGGTGTTTAATATTTTGTTAAAAGAAAACCCAAAACTCGATTTATATGGTGTTTTGCGGTTACCTGTGGCAGATTATGAATTTGAGTATGCTACGGTAAAGACTGCGCTTGGCAATTTGCGAGATCATTTATTGGTAATGGAGAAAAAGGGGCAGATCAAATTAACAGATATTATCCGTGGCGACCTCGATGTGTTGATAAAAGACGGGATTAATAACCTTGGTATTTTTCATCCTCAAAAGCCATTGGCACTCAATAAAGAAGGGCATATTGAATCTCAAAATTTTAGAATTTTATATTATTACCACAATCGGCTGTCAACCTATTCGCTGTCTTCATTTGTCCATTGGGATGAAGCAGTGTCGGCCTTCGCCAAACCTGTTTTGTGAAAACAATAAGAAACTACTTTCTCGACGACCGTCAAATGTTGCTTGCAGTAGTAGGCAATGCAATTGTTATTTTTCTGATTTACTTTCCAGAAATTCGGGAGTATTACGGTAATTTCTATCGGACACTGGATTTTTTAGATCACTTATATGCCATCATTTTCTGTGCAGAAGCATGGTTTAGAATTCGGCACCTGGGTATGAAAAAATATTTCTCAGATGGTTGGAATGTATTTGATTTTACGATTGTAATATTGAGTCTGCCAGGATTATTGAATTATTTGGGTTTCCCATTATTACCAGATACTTCTATTTTTCAGTTACTACGCTTATTCAGATTAGCCCGCTTAATACGATTTCTAAAATTTGTTCCGAATATTAAAATGATTCTCGCAGGACTGAAACGAGCATTGCGAGCTTCGCTATTTGTATTCTTAGTTTTATTACTGTTGAATTTTGTATTAGCCCTGTTTGCTTGTCACTTCTATGGTCAGCTTGTCCCGGAATATTTCGGAAATCCGATGATTAGTAGCTACTATATTTTTCAAATGTTCACCGTTGAAGGATGGAACGAAATCCCAATCATCATTGCCAATGCTGCCCGAAAAGGAGATCCTGCCGTAGCCGGTGCCATCATTTTGGGAGCCAGATTATTTTTTATTGTTGTTGTCCTCATGGGCGGTATCTTCGGCATGTCTCTAGCCAATGCCGTCTTCGTAGATGAAATGACCATGGACAATAACCGAAAACTTGAAAAGAAAGTTGATCACTTACGACAGGAGCTCAAGGAAATAAAAGCACTTTTAAAAAAGAAAAATAAATAATTAAGGATAAAAAGGTTTTACAACTTTATGATTCTATCTAAACATCTTTATTCAACTAAATAACAAAATTATGCGCCTTACATTAATGTACCTTCTAACCTTTTGCTTTACGCTATTTCTGATGTTATCCTGCTCAACCTCCACTACGGAAAGCAACAGTATTACCAATATATCAGTAGCAGAATTTAACAAAAAGATGAATGAATCTGATGTTGTCATTCTCGATGTACGTACGCCCGCCGAGACAGCCCAGGGCATGATTCCAGGTGCTATAAAAATGAATATTCAGGAACCAGATTTTGACGATCAAATCAAAAAGCTGGACCCTGAAAAAACATATTTGGTCTATTGTAAAGCTGGCGGAAGAAGTTCCCGTGCTTGCTCAAAGATGGAAGGTTTTGGGATGAAGAAACTGTATAATCTGGAAGGAGGTTATACTGCGTGGGAAAGTGCACGGGAGTGAGGTTGTTTTGGATAGAAATAGTTCTTTGTTATTCAAGTCGAAATTTAATGGGTATCGTAAAATGCACCTTGACTGGTTTTCCGTCCTTGTAACCTGGAACCCAAGAGGACATGTTGTTTATTAGTTTGTAACATTCTTCTTTTATTTCTTTATTTAACCCTCTTAAAACCTCTATGTCGTTTATTGTGCCATCTTCATAAATGACAAATTTTACTAAAGCATTTCCTTCTATTTCCTGTTTTCGAGCCTTTTTAGGGTATTTGATATTTTTGTAAATGTACTGTAATAATTTTTGATCACTACAGTCTTTCTTTTCCTTATTAGATCCATCAAAGTCCTCACAACCTGAGTATCTTGGCATTATCTCATTTTTAGCTAATAAGGTATCTACTGTTGATTTTATGATTGTTCCATTTTCGTAGGTCGTCATACTTTCTATTTGTCCGAGTGAGTCATATAAAGTCTGTTCTCCATGTAGTTCGTTGTTTAAATAATATATTTCTTCCCGCACTATATCTTTATTAAATCTAAGCCATTTTCCTTCTTTTTTACCATTAATGTATTTTCCTTTGCTATCATTTTCAAGCCATTCTCCTTCTCTAATATTATTCTTCAGATGACCTTTAATGAATATTTCTCCGTTGTCATAACATTCGTAATATAAACCATCTAAAACGTCGAATTTCTTTGAAGTGAAGGTAATGTATTGAGTAATATTTTTATTCTCAGGGTAGTAAGTTTTTTTTATGAATTTCCCATTTTTTAGTTTTTCAATCGTATAATTGTATCCACGCAAGTAAAGTCTAGAGTTTGGTTCTCTATGCTCTTTGTAATTATTCATTTGACCAATACTATTTGTCAGGAAAATAATATTGATGAAAAAAAATAGAATTGTTTCTTTATTCATGTATCAAAAATACATTTTTAGTTTGTCTTTATCAACTGACCTTAGTTTCTTTATTGAACCATACTTTGATGTTTTAATGATCTGTTGTAGACAGAAGCCCAGCTAGGGCTGGGCTTTCCCACCCTTTGGAATCGTGGCACCGTTTGCCATCCCCCATGTCGAAATCTGCTTACTAAGCAAATCTCTTCCATGTCCAACCTAGCTGTTACCTTGGTCAGGATATAATAATCCAATAAGTGTGATGATTATTTAGTATTACTCAAAAAGTTCTGTACAGATTTGAATTCAAAAAGCAAGGCGGTACTAATCCCACCAGATAGTGCTGGCCTTACTGTATCATAAAGGTAGAGAAATTTATTCATACAAACAAATTATTTTACAATTTTTTCTTCAAAACATTTAATTGAGGTTTATGAAAAACTAAACAGTGGAATTCCTAAACCTTGAAAAACCTAATGGAAAACCAAATCAAAAATGTCTTTGACAATAATCCACTTTTACCTACCTTTACTTTATGGATAAAAACACACTAAGAGAAGACGCGCTAAACTACCATGAAAAGGGTAGACCCGGAAAAATCGAAGTCATTCCCACCAAGGCCACTGCCAATCAGCGAGATCTATCGCTGGCTTATTCACCTGGCGTAGCTGATCCCTGTAATGAAATCGCCGCCAATAAAGAAGACGTTTTTCGATATACCGCCAAAGGTAACCTGGTCGCTGTTATCAGTAATGGAACGGCGGTATTAGGATTAGGTGATATTGGTCCGGAGGCAAGTAAACCCGTTATGGAAGGTAAGGGATTATTGTTTAAAATCTATGCGGATATCGACTGTTTTGACTTGGAACTCGATACTAAAGATGTAGATGAATTTGTACGTACTCTAAAAATTTTGGAACCTACTTTCGGTGGTGTCAACCTGGAGGATATTTCTGCTCCGGCTTGTTTTGAAATTGAGGAACGGCTCAAGCAAGAATTGAATATTCCGGTCATGCACGATGATCAACATGGTACGGCTATCATTAGTGGTGCGGCCTTATTGAATGCGCTGGAAATTGTCGATAAAGATATTAGCAAAGTTCGGATTGTAGTAAATGGAGCGGGAGCTTCGGCCATTTCATGTACACGGATTTATGTGTCACTTGGTGCCAAAAAAGAAAATATTTTCATGTACGATAGCAAGGGACTCATTCATCCTGATCGTACCAACTTAAATGGAAAGAAACCAGAATTTGTTAATGCCAACATGCCCATAGATACCAGCCTGACAGATGTGCTGAAAGGAGCGGATGTATTTATCGGATTGTCGCGCGGAAATATTCTGAGTCAGGATATGGTAAAAGGAATGGCGAAAGATTGTATCATTTTTGCAATGGCTAATCCTACTCCTGAAATTGCTTATGAAGATGCCAAAGCAGTACGTCCGGATAGCATCATGGCAACAGGTCGAAGCGACTATCCTAATCAGGTAAATAATGTGTTGGGCTTCCCCTTCATCTTTCGAGGTGCACTGGATGTACGTGCCACAGAGATTAATGAAGCCATGAAAATTGCTGCCGTTCATGCCCTGGCAGAGCTTGCCAAAAAGCCCGTTCCGAATATCGTGAATATGGCGTATAACAATATCAGTTTAAAATTTGGTAAAAACTATATTATTCCCAAACCTGTTGATCCTCGACTCATCACCACCGTCGCGCCTGCTGTTGCGCGCGCAGCGATGGAGAGTGGGGTAGCGAAGCAACCTGTCAAAGACTGGGAGGAATATGAGGCGATACTGGCGAAGCGTTTGGGTAATGAAAATACTTTATCTAAAATCATTGAAACCAAAGCCAAGCAAGATCCTAAAAAAGTCGTCTTTGCTGATGCTGAAAATATTGATGTGCTCAAAGCGGTAAGGGTAGTGGTAGAAGAAAAAATTGCTTATCCGATTTTATTGGGTAACCGAGAACGGGTAGAGGAAATGTTGAAAGCAGCGGATATTCAGTTGCCAGATGTTCGTATAATTGATCCGGCAAATCCGATTAATGAAGTTGAAAAGCATTCACTGACTACTTATTCGGAACACTTGTTTCGAGCAAGAATGAGGAAAGGAGTAACATTAGAGGAAGCTCGCCGCATGGTTGATAATCGTAGTTATTATGGTACCCTGATGGTAGAACTGGGTGATGCGGATGCAATGATTGGTGGCTTATCTAGTAAATATCCGGCAACAGTACGCCCTGCTTTGCGAGTGATTGGCGCAAGAGAGGATGTGAATAAGGTTTGTGGAATTCATATTTTGATGACTAAAAATGGTCCGCTCTTTTTAGCTGATACAACCATCAACCACCACCTGACCGCTGAAGATATCGCAGATATTACCGAATTGGTATATGCGCAGGTGACACTTTTTGAAATTGATCCGGTGATCGCATTGGTTACTTATTCCAATTTTGGTTCTGTTCTCAATGGCGAGTCTGCCACCCTGATGCGTCGGGCAACAAAAATTCTACACCAGCGACATCCAGACTGGAAAGTAGATGGAGAAATGCAAACGCATTTTGCACTCAACCCGGAATTACTCAAACAATATTTCCCATTTTCCAGACTAAATAATAAGCGCGCGAATGTTTTAATATTTCCAAACTTGTCTTCTGCTAACATTGCATATAACTTGTTGGGTCAAGCTGGAGAATTGGATATGATTGGTCCAATTTTATTAGGATTAAAAAAATCAGTTCATATTTTACAATTGGGTGCCAACGTTCGACAAATTATTGATATGGTGGGAATCGCGGTTTTACATGCGCAGGAATTGAAAGAAGTATGAAATATCTCCGGAAATTTACCTACGCACTCGTCGAAGTAATTGCGTCTTTTGTAGTGCTTGGTTCTTTTCTATCTTTATTAACCAATACAGAAAGTCGGTATTTAAAAATGCTGGACTTTCCTCGTATCCAATTTTTTATAGCGGCTATTGTATGCCTTATTTTATGTTGGTTATTAACTAAGAAATGGCAAAAACATGATACGGTTATTGCTGTTTTTTTGGCAGTCTCTATTATCATTCAGTCTACTTATCTCATAAACTACACGCCACTTGTATCCAGGGAAGTTCCAGACAGCAGTGCGCAACCGAAAGAAGAAGATCTTTTTAGTTTGTTAATTACTAATGTGAAAATGTCTAACAGGAATGCACAACCGCTGTTAGATATAATTGAGAAAAAAGATCCAGATATCCTTCTCACTATGGAAGTAGATAAGTGGTGGGACAATGCGCTTAAGACTATTGAAAAAAAATATCCCTTTACCAAAGAGTCCATTAACGAGGTAACCTATGGAATGACTTTATACAGTAAAATGGAATTAAAAAATATAGAGGAATTAAATTTAAATCACGAGAAGATCCCTACTTTTTTGTGTACCGTGACGCTAGCAAATGGAAAAGATATTCAGTTAATGACCTTACACCCGCCACCACCAACTTATTTCCAAGAACTACCCGACAATGAATCCAAAGAAGAAAAAACAATGATTCTTGCTGGGCAAAAAGTAGTTGAAACTAAACTACCTATCGTTTTGGCTGGTGACTTTAATGATGTTGCCTGGTCAAAGACGAATGAGATGACTAAAGCCAATGGAGAGCTCAATGATGTACGTGTAGGAAGAGGTTTTTATAATAGTTTTCATGCCGATATCTTTCTGATGCGCTGGCCCCTGGATCATGTGTTTGTCACCAAAGAATTCAAACTTCACAAGTTAGAAAGACTGCCTAAAATCGACTCAGACCACTTTCCTATTTATGTGGAATTGGAATTAAAAAATTAATTTTCTCTTTTCCTATCGTTTTATAAAAAATCCATGATTTGAGCAGGTACTCAAAATTGTTTTTTGATAATTTGATCTGAATACCTGCCTAATTTTATTCATCAGAATGAAGTCTATTAATTAACTTGCAATAACCTCTAGTTCCGTTTCCATATTTTTCAACCGCTCCTCAATCGACTGCTGCTGCTGGACCATTCTCTCCAGTTCCGCTTTCTCCTCTTTCAATAATCCATCAAACTGATTAAAATTAGTATCAATTTTTTCCTTTATGTTAGCGATATAGTCCTTTAGTTTTAGATCGACTTCTTCTTCCAATTGCACCCGTCCCTTTGAGATTTCAGCTTTAAATCCTAGCAAAATTTTCCGTCTTTTCATACCGATAGAAACACCTGCAAAGAGCAAACCGATCGTCGTCAAAATTCCTCCGGTAATATCAAATACAGCACCGTTGGTAACGGCTGTTAAAATAACTCCTACCACCGCAATACCAGAACCTTTGGCAAGATTGGGCGATATATCGGTATGTTCACTGAGCATGGTTTCATCCGCAAAATTTTCTGAACGGCTCATAAATCGCGCAAAGGTTTCTTGTAATTCTTTTAGAATGTTAGAACGCTTCTCGGCAATATCACTAAATAATTCGTGGTCATTTTTTAAAATCGTATGACTGCTTTTTATTTTAAGGTCAATCATCTTGGCCATACTTTGGATACTATCTGCAATATCAATGACGCCTTCATTGAGTTTATCTCGTAGCTCAATATTGAGGTCTTTTTCCAAATTACCCGCCAGTCCATCCAGCCAGTCTTTCGCCGAAGCGTTTTTAGAAAACATGCTACTTACGGAACGTTTGATTAAGGAGAAAAACCCCAGTCCGCTTTCCAGTTCCTTTTCATAACGCCCCGTAATCCGATCATAAGTTGCCAATAGGTTTTCCACTAAAATATCGACCTGCGCTTTGGATTTACTTTCCTGCTCATCAAGGGTAAAGCGGATGTCGTGGCGAAACTCAATATCTGCATTGTATTGTTTTTGTCTAGTGGTCAATCCGGTGTGGATGCGTTGATTGATATTGAGGGAGGTTTTGATATTGTTTTGGAGTTTTAGAACAGGTGCTTTTCCTCCGGTGATATGTTGTTGAATATATTCGCGGACTGGAAGAAAACCACTGATATCTTTTTGACCGGCTTGTTCCTGTTTGGCGGATACGGCAAAAACATTGGGATTTAAAATTCCTTTTTTTTCTGCATATTCTCTTACCCCGTTAATATTCGTAACCAGGTCATCGGGTTCCATTAAATCTTTTTGCTGCAAAATAAAAATGATCTTCTTCTGCCAGTCTTTGTGAATGTAATCGAAAAATTCCCAGGCTGATTGCCGATAAGGATTTTTTGATTCAAAAACAAAAACAATCAAATCAGAGGCTGGAATAAAACGTTCCGTAATTTCCTGATGGTGTTCTACAATCGTATTGGTACCGGGCGTATCAACAATGGCGATTTCTCGCAAAATTTCGACAGGCTGAAGGATTTTTTTCAAATAAGGATTCACATCAATCACCTGTTCCGTTTCCCCATAGGTAATCTGCTGTATCGTATCGGTCATCGGAGAAGCCGCTACCTTACAAATTTCTCTATCTGTATCCAATAAAGCATTAATAAAACTACTTTTCCCCGCTTTTACTTCCCCTACTATGACAAACATAAACGGCTCGTTGATCCGATTTCGGAGGTCACCTACCGTTTGGGTCATTTCCTTATGGCCAATATCAATGGTCATTTCATGCAGTTCTCCTACAATTTGATCCATTTGGGTACGGGCCGTAATAAGTTGTTGATTTAAAATATTATTCATAGTATTTTGACTCAGCTTCTATTAGTTGTCACAAAATTTAGGGGGCAATATAGTGAAAAATTGACAACCTTACCGTAACTATGATAAAAGATAGTACCTTTGCAGAAGTAGTATTATATAACACGATCTTCCTTCCGCATGGCGAAATATAAATACGATTTACGTGGCGTATCTGCCACAAAGGACGAGGTCCATCAGGCC
>ENA-ORXU01002843-ORXU01002843.1-marine-metagenome-genome-assembly--contig:-NODE-2843-length-11330-cov-3.126722_pt1 | contig 11330 bp, 5 predicted proteins | sample MGYA00237869_ERZ511484 | MGnify/ENA metagenome assembly ERZ511484 | reverse complement strand
GACGATGAAGCAAAGAATCACAGAACTCGCCGCGCTTGCGGCCGTAGCTCTCCTCATATCTGCGTGTGGTGGGGGCCAAAACGGTCAGCTTACAGGCGTGCTCGACCGCCCCGAGTGGAAAGGGATCAATCCTTATGGAATGGTCTACATCCCCTCCGGTACCCTTCATATTGGAGCGAGCGACCAAGACATCTCCGGAACCTTCCTCAATTCGCCCAAGTCGATTTCGATTTCCGGCTTTTACATGGACGATACCGAGATCACTAACAACGAGTATCGTCAGTACGTCCAATGGATCAAAGACTCCATTGCACACACTTACCTCGACCACTTCTACGAAGACGAGCTAACGGGTGAGCAGTTTATTGACTGGGAGTACGAAATCGATTGGTCCGATGAGACCCTGGAGGATCTCTACTACCAAGGCGATGATCGCTTTGCTGGCCGCCGAGAGTTCGATACACGCAAGTTGCAGTACACCTACGAATGGTACGACTGGAAGCGCGCTGCTCACGACAAGTCTGGTGCACCTCGCAACAGCTTCATCGAGCGCAAAACCGTCAACGTCTATCCTGATACACTCGTATGGGTGCGCGATTTCGCCTACTCGTACAACGAGCCCATGACGCGCAACTACTTCTGGCACCCAGCTTTCGACGACTACCCCGTAGTTGGCGTTAACTGGCACGGCGCTAAAGCATTCTCTTATTGGCGTACCAACCTTTGGAATTCTTACCGCGACGAGAACGGTACCAATACCGAGGACTTCCGCCTTCCCTACGAACACGAGTGGGAGTACGCTGCCCGCGGCGGCAAAGACCTCGCTCCTTACCCGTGGGGTGGCTACTACGTACGCAACGGTAAAGGTTGCCTTCTTGCCAACTTCAAGCCTGGACGTGGCAACTATCCTGAAGACGGTGGACTTTACACCGTTAAGGCCGATGCCTACTACCCGAACGATTACGGCCTTTACAATATGGCTGGCAACGTTGCCGAGTGGACTTCAAGCGCTTACTACGAGAATGCTTACAGCTTCATTCACGACCTCAACCCTGACATCTATTACGATGCTGAGGATGATGATCCAGAGAGCTACAAGCGTAAAGTAATTCGTGGTGGTAGCTGGAAAGACATCAGCTATTTCCTCCAAACTGGTACTCGCAATTGGGAGTACCAAGATACCACCAAGAGCTACGTCGGCTTCCGTTGTGCGCTTAGTTTCCTTGGTCGTTCCATCAATGACTTCTAGCGCTTAGGTCACGTACCTAATCGTAAAATTTTTTCGTTACTGACTGGTGATTCGTCGCCATTCGGACAGGTAAGCCCTTGCGAGCCGCGTCCATTCTCACTCACACTCTCTTTCCGAAAACACACTGAAAAATGAGCTTTGTCAAATCGAAGGGCTTCAAGTACGCAAAGAACCTAATCATCGGCGTTGGTGCCGCAGTCGTTCTGGTCGGTGCCCTCTTCAAGATTCAATCTTGGCCTTACGCCAGTGAGATGCTCACTGCCGGACTTCTTACTGAAGCCTTCCTATTCCTCATGCTTGGAATTCTTGGTCCCGATAAGGACTACTACTGGGAGAAGCTTTACCCCGGTCTCGACAACTATGGCTCTAACGTAGCACCACTTGCGGCCAATCAAGGTCCAGGCGCTCCAGTGCAGGCGCTCAATGGTGAAGTAGTCGAGCAGCAACTCGGCGGCATGCTCGGTGAGCTTCGCACCATGTCGAAGAGCCTCTCTAGCCTCAAGGCACTCCAAGAGGTCGACTTCTCTGAGACTAAGAATCAGATCGAAGGGATGAACAACTTCTACACCCGCCTCAACGAGGCTGTTGTAAATCTTGGCGACTCACTCGAAGACACTAAGCGCTACAAGGATCAGATGTCAGCGCTCAACACCAATCTCGGATCGCTCAACCGCGTCTACGGCAACATGCTCACGGCTATGGGAACAGCTCCTGCGAAGCCCGTCAAGGCCTAAGCCACTTCGGCTTTCGCCAAAACCTAGCCCAAGGATCCGCTGCACCATCGCAGCTTACTCATGTTTGCCATTGAGGCGGCGGATCCTTGACTCTCTAGTCCCCTAAACACACTATAGCATGTCAATCCCGAAGGAACCGCGTCAGCTCATGATTAACCTCATGTACCTGGTGCTCACGGCTATGCTGGCACTTAACGTGTCGGCCGAGGTCATGAACGCGTTCTTCACACTCGACGCTGGTAACAACCAGACCATGACGGTCGTCGACACCCAACTCGACGCTACCGAGTCTAGCCTTTCTAAGCTTTTAGCCGACGAGTCAAAAGTAGACTTTCGACCTATCGAGCCCGCCATCAAAGAGGTGCGCAGTGCTTCGAAAGATTTCAACGCCTTCATCAATGGCATCCGTACCCGTCTCATCGACGAGTCGGCAGGTGTCATCGACGGTGAGGTCAATGAAGAAGATTTTAAAGAAGGCCACAACGGTGAGCTCAAGTACATCAAAGGCAAAAAGAACAAGGACGTCACCACACGTTTGCTCGTAGAGGGTTACGACGGTGCCGAGCCAATCGGACCTGAGATCCGTGACAAGGTGCTTAGCATCCGTCAGGAACTCATCGATACCTACAGCAAGCTTATCTCTGAGAATGCCGAAACTTTCGGCCTCAACGAGGCCCAGCAGGCTGAGCGCATCGCAAGCGTCGCCAACAACATGCCTTTTAACGTCGATGAGACCGATTGGAAGGCTGCCGTTGAAGCAGGTGATAGCGAGGCCAAGAGCTGGTCGGAATTCAAGTTCCGCCAGATGCCAGTAGCGGCTGTATTGCCACTGCTCTCACAGATGCAGGCCGACCTAAAAGCTTCTGAGGCCAATATGGTCAATGACATGGCTTCACTCGCTGGCGGTAAGACGATCACCTTCGATCAGTTCTTCCCAGTCGTGAATGCCGACCGTAGCTACGTAATCGGTGGTGAGTCCATCAACGCTACAGTATCGGTTGGTACTTACTCGAGTTCGCTCCAACCCGAAAACGTGTCTATTACCGCCAACGGTCGCTCGTTGCCTATCCAGGCAGACGGTACCGCTAAGCTGACCATTCCTGCTAGTGGATCTGGCCAAAAGACTGTACCCCTCACCGTAAGCGTGAAGAACCCACTCACGGGTAAGGTTGCTACTGGTGAATCGAAGTTTACCTATGAGGTAGGCTCACGCTCGGTAGCCGTATCAGCCGACGAGATGAACGTATTCTACATCGGTGTCGACAACCCAATTACAGTTTCTGCTTCGGGTGTCAGCTCGAATCAAGTTCGCGTGAATGGCTCTGGCCCGATCTCAGTCTCTGGCTCTTATCCAAAGTTCGTTGTCAAGCCTAGCGGTGTCGGCGACGCTAAGATTGCTGTTACTGCAAGTGGATCTCCACTCGGTACTTTCGACTTCCGCGTCAAGCGTATCCCAACGCCTATAGCTCGTCTTGGCAACAAGGACGACGGTAGCATGGGCAACGGTGAGTTCAAAGCTCAAAAGGGAGTCATTCCATGGCTCGACAATTTTGACTTCGACGCCAAGTGCCAGGTTCAAGGATTTAAGTTTGTACGTGTACCTAAGCGTGAAGACCCGATCGAGGTGATCAACCGCGGCGGCAACTTCGGTGCTGAAGCTCAGCGCATCCAGCGTCAGGCTAAGCCAGGTGACACGTACTACTTCCGCGATGTGAAAGGACGTTGCCCAGGCGATAACGCTGGACGTAACCTTAACTCGCTTGTTTTCCAGATCCGCTAAGCGACGCCAATACCCCGCACCTCTTCCGCGTTTACTTCGCGGTCCAAATTTGAATTGATGAAGCTCTTCCGTCTCCTTCTCGGCACCGCCATCACTTGCAGCCTCTTTGCTGTGGGCCAGGCACAAATTCCCGAAACGGTTATCACGGAGGCCAATGCGCCGCTAGTGGATAAGCCACTCGACGATATTGTTGAGAAGAGGCTCACCGGAGAGAAGCCGGTACTTCCGTACGACCCTGTACGCGAGGCCGACATCTTCTGGGAGAAGCGTATCTGGCGTGTTATCGACACCCGGGAAAAGATGAACCAACCGTTCATGTATCCCGATCGTCCATTCTCGACCATCCTTCTGGATGCCGCTATGGAAGGACTTATTACGGTCTATAGCACCGAGGACGACAAGTTCTCTTACCCACTAACTCCAGAGGAGGTGGCTGCTAAGACGAGCAACGTCGATACCGTTTCAACTTTCGACCCCGATACTTACGAGGAGAAGTTCGAAGTCGTTCAGAACGAACTCGATCCAGCTGACATCAAGCGTTTTCGCGTGAAGGAAGTTTGGTTCTTCGACGAGGAAAGCTCAACGATGAAAGTTCGTATTCTCGGCATCGCACCGCTCAAGGATGAGACCGACGATGACGGCAACTTCCTCTACGAAAATCCGATGTTCTGGGTCTACTACCCGGATGCTCGGGAGGTGCTCGCTCGCGAGCGCGTCTTTAACACAGAGAACGATGCCAGCCCAACTACTTGGGAAGACGTCATGGAAATGCGCTACTTCAGCTCATACATCTGGAAGGAATCTAACGTTCAAGATCGTCGCCTACAGGGATACCTCACTGGGGTAGACCTATTGCTAGAGGGCGAAAAGATCAAGCAGGAGATTTTCAACTTCGAGCAGGACCTCTGGTCGTACTAAGCTACTGAGGCTGTTCATTAGCCTTTCGGGAAAACAAAAGGGCGCTCTCTCCAACATGGAGGAGCGCCCTTTTTGCATGTGTGCCACCAGCGTCGCGATGCGCTGAGCATTGCCATCCGGAGTCTTTGCGCGTTACTCCTCCCAGTGGCGGTATTCAGAGCAGAAAAGAAAGAGGCGTTAACGCTAAAAGAGCAGTTTGGCGCGCTGCGATATCTCGGGCCCTTTTTCCAGATGGTTTACGAGGTGTCGCCTCGACTCACGATTACGAATGCGCTACTCCGTGTCGTAAAGGCCGGCCTTCCACTGGCTATGCTATACGTCGGTAAGCTCATTATAGATGAGGTAGTACGGCTCGTAGAACTTGGCGGGGAAGGTGACTTCGAGCAGCTCTGGATCTATGTTGCCATAGAAGCTGGTCTTGCTTTGGTCAATGAGGGCATTAGTCGTGCTATGGCTCTCGGTGAAAACCTATTGGGCGATCTATTTGCCAACGAAACCTCGGTACGGCTCATCCGCAAAGCAGCCGAACTCGACCTTTATCAATTCGAAGATTCGGAGTTTTACGATAAGCTAGAGCGGGCCCGTCGCCAAACGACTTCGCGCTCCGTGCTTATGGGGCAGGTTTTGACGCAAGTCCAGGATGTGTTGACCTTGTTCTTCCTCGCGGCAGGTATTCTTTTCTTTAGCCCTTGGCTCATCGCCATACTCGCCCTATCCGTGATACCGGCCTTCCTGGGCGAGAGCAAATTTAACCGCAACAGCTACAGTCTCGTACAATCGTGGACGCCGCAGCGGCGAGAACTCGACTACCTGCGGTTCATTGGCGCAAGCGACCAAACGGCAAAAGAGGTTAAGATCTTTGGGCTGAGTGACTTCCTCGCCGGACGGTTCAAGGAACTCAGTGACGAATACTACGCCGCCAATCGCAAGCTGGCAATCGAGCGTGCCTCGATCGGTGGCCTGCTAAGCGCTATCGGTACCCTTGCCTACTACGGCGCCTACGTCTACATCCTCTGGCAAACGGCAATTGGCCTCATTACCCTGGGTACGCTCACTTTTCTTGGCGGCAGCTTCCAGCGTTTGCAAACCTTGCTACAAGGCCTCGTAAATCGCCTTTCCAAGATTGCTGAAAGCTCGCTTTATCTCCAAGACCTGTTCGACTTCTTCGACATAGAGCCTGCGATTCGAGCTTCAGATGGTGGCGCCAGCGTACCACGCCCGCTCATGAAAGGAATCGAGTTTCAAAAAGTTAGCTTCAGTTATCCAGGAAGTAAGGAATACGCGCTGAAAGGCGTCTCGTTTCACATCGAGCCTGGTGAAAAGCTAGCGCTCGTTGGTGAGAATGGAGCTGGAAAAACAACCCTCGTCAAACTGCTGGCGCGGCTATACGAACCTACCGAGGGCCGCATACTCCTAGACGGCCGCGATCTACGGGAGTACGATCTCGCCGATCTACGTCGAGCTATCGGCGTCATCTTTCAAGACTACATCCGTTTCCAATTTTCTGCTGGCGACAACATCGGCGTGGGAGAAGTCGACGAACTCACAAGTCGGACACGCATCGAGAGTGCGGCATCCAAAAGCCTCGCTGACACTGTTATTGAAAAGCTGCCTGGCGGCTACGAGCAAGTACTCGGCAAACGCTTCAGGGGTGGGGTAGACCTAAGTGGTGGCCAATGGCAAAAGATCGCACTGGGTCGAGCCTACATGAAGGAAGCCGAGATTTTAATTCTCGACGAGCCTACCAGTGCGCTCGATGCCCGAGCCGAGCATGAGGTCTTTGAGCGGTTTGCCGCACTCCTGGAAGGAAAGAGTGCAGTACTTATAAGTCACCGATTTAGCACCGTGCGCATGGCCGATCGCATACTCGTGCTTAAGGATGGTGCCGTACTCGAACTCGGCACGCACGAAGAGCTTCTCTCTGCCAATGGCAAGTACGCCGAGCTGTTCGAGCTGCAAGCTGCCGGTTACCGATAAGAACTGCCCATTCGCGAATCGTGGGTTTTTATATGAGTCGGATAGCTTGTAGCCTCGCAAGTCACTGAGCTTCAGTTCAATAATGTGGCTATGGGCCAGTGTTGGGTGTGGCTAAAACCGTCATGCAACGACAGCCCTAATTGACCTTTCTGGGTTTCGAAAGCTGCGTATATTTGCCGCCGCTTTGAACGGTCCAACAGGCCGATTTCTAGGTAGACCTGGTAGCTCAGTTGGTTAGAGCATCTGACTTTTAATCAGAGGGTCGTGGGTTCGAGACCCACCCGGGTCACACGTCGAAAGCCGCATCACGCTTCAGCGTAGGTGCGGCTTTTTACATCAGTACCGGCCCACAGAACGGGCACCAGCCCATCCGCTTCCAAGCACCTTAGAAGTAACGAGGTGTCACAATCTTATCTACGCTGAAGTTGAGGTCGTAGCCGATCATTAATTCAGCCGAACCATTACCAAACTGCTGTAGCTCGGTGAGGCTATAATCGTAGGCGAGCCCAATGCGCAGACCGTTGTCGAGGTAGAACGCTGCCCAGAGGTCAGCGCTGTCGTGAGAGCTTTTCCCCTCGAAAATATAGTCGAAGGTGGAGCGGAAGCTGCCACCAATCCAGAGAACCTGACGAATGAGCAGACTCACGTCGATGTCGAACTCCGTAGGCGTTCGCACAACGTCAACACTTTGACTACTGGCCGCAAAGTCCCCTAGCCAGCCTACACCTTTGACGAGCAGACTGGGCTTGAAGACAAGGTCTTTCGAGCCGAGCGGTATGGCGCCACCGGTAGCCACATACATGTGGCGGTAGTTGCGAGCGCGACCAATTCCAGGAGTACTGGTCTCAATAATTTCAACCTCCTGCAGGCGAGTTTCGAACATCCTAGGCACACTCGCGCCGAAGTAAAACTTGTCCGTATAGAAGTAGGCACCTGCACCTGCGTTGGGCATCCAACTCTGACCGTCTTGATTTTGAAAGGATGGGTCGAGTGCTGGGTTTTCACGAAAGTGTAGCCCAGAGAAATCGTAGCTGTGGTGGGTCACGCCACCCTGCAATCCGAGCGACAAGGTCATCTCATCGCTAAGCGGCATCTTGTAGGCGTAAAAGGCATTGAGTTCGGTGAAGGTGCTCGACCCAATGTGGTCTTGACCTAAATAGCCGCCAAGCCCGACACGCTCTTGAAATGGGGAGTGTACAGTTGCCACATAAGTAACAGGTGCGCCACCGCCATACGATTCAGAACCCTTCGACCACGAGAGCCATTGGTCACGCACGATTGCTGTAGCGCTGAGGTACTCTTTGGTACCGGCGTAAGCTGGGTTAAAGCCCACGCTGTTAAACATGTACTTGGTGAACATCGGATCCTGCTGCGCCGAGGCCGAGCCTGGTGCAAGCGACGCGACTACCGCTAGAGCGGCGACGCAAACGATGTAGTGAAGGTTTCTCATAATCTGTATCGAATAGCAATGCAAAAACGAATCCAAGCCGTCTACATGAAGTCGGGTATTCAGCTCTCGCCGGCGTCGAATGGTTGTCGACGCCGGCTGAGTGTTGGTTAGCGTTGAATCTGGACGTAGCCTGCGCGGCAGCCCTCTTCTCCCCCGAGATCAATCACGTAGAAATAGGTGCCGTCGGGTAGGGTCTTGCCGTCCCAGCGGCCTTGGAAGGCCGTATCTGGATCGTTGGTGTATCCTTTACGGTTATAGACTTCGTTGCCCCACCGGTTGAAGATGATGACTTGGTTGTCGGGGAATCCTTCAATACCAAGTACTCGGAAGAAATCATTCCTCCCGTCACCATTCGGAGAGAAGCCAGAGAAGACGACGAGGTCATCGCAAGCCACCTCTATCCGCACTGTAGCGGTATCAAAGGCGATTCCGTTGCTGATCACGTACATGAAGCTGTCGACGCCTCCGCAGTAGCCCGCGTCGGGTGTGTAGCGAATTGTGCTGTCGCTCAGCACGCGTAGATTACCGTTGTTCGGGAAGCTGATCGGCATGATCTGCTCCAGAGGTCCATTCAGTGTGTCGTTTGCGAGCACATTGATGTCTACCGGAATGTCCTTCGTGGTTGCCTCACTGTCGTCTACGGCAATCGGCGGCTCATTCGAGCCAGCAGGAAGCACGGTAACATTAATGAATACCGTGTCGCATGCGGTGGCATTGCACACCACGAAGCATCCCTGTTCTGTACCCTCTTCGATACCCGTGTAGGTGACGCAGTAGGTGTCTTCATCGAGTTGGAAGTTCACGAACTCACCGCTGCTCGCCTCACAAAAATTGAACGCTTCTGTGATTGGAGGTGCAAGCATGCTCGTGTCGATGCAGTATTCCTGCGAGTCGCCAACGTTTACGACTAGGTCGACGTCTTCCGGGGTAGTTGGCAGCACGGTAACTCGGAAGCCGAGTGTGTCGCAGCCACTTCCAGTACAGAACTCCAAGCAAAGGCTATCTACTCCTGGTAGCAAGCCGGTGTAGGTGAAGCACTGACTCTCGACGTCGAGCGCAACGCTCGCCTCTCCTCCATCAATGGTACCTGGGCATACGTCGCGCAAAGAGAGCACGTCTCCTCCGAAGTCGATACCGATGTCGGCTAAACAAATAGTGTCTGTGAAGCTTACTAGGATCGTTCGCTGGAGGCCAGCGCCAGTTGGAATACCGTCACAGCTAACCAGTACTTCGTAGACCTCTTGACAGCTGCCGTCGACAGCGCGGATGATGATCACGTGTGCTCCGGTATCGAGTGGCAACTGGGTCCTAGTCCCTGTCGCAATCAGTTCGCCACGTGCGTTGCGGCCGTCGAGAATGATCTCGTAGAGTGGCCAATTGCCCTCTAGTATCGAGAACTCGGCGAAGGCCATATCGTCGCAATCTGCTACAAGAAGAATTGGTCCAGATTCAACAAAACCGCACTCTTCACAGCCAACGCTGAGGCTTACAGTGTCCTGGCAGCCTGTCGCCATTTCGCGAACGATGAGCACATGCACACCGGTGTCGACGAATATGGTCGTGCCGGCATTCTCATTGCACGGCTGCTCTACGTTTCGGTAGGGTTGACCGTCGAGGGTCAAGCTATACTGATCGATGTCAGAGGTTGTGATAGGGAGGCAGTATTCTGCAAACCCGTCACAGTCGTTGGCGAGTAAGCCAACCACTTCATCTTCAATGAAGCTTGAGCAGGCTGGCAAGACGTTGATGCGCACAGTACGCTGAATACAAACTCCTTCGTCGTTGCATAGCTCGATGCACACCTCGTCCGGTCCGGTGTAGTTGGTCGGTGCGGTGTAGACAAAGCAGCTGGTCGCCGCGTCGAAGGCGATGGTGCCTACCTCAGGAGCTTCACAGAGCGTTGGACGCTCAGCGTTGCCTGGGAGCAGATCGGATGGAGGGCATAACACGAGTGTATCTCCAGGAAGCACGTCGCGCTCTATGACATCGCCTTGCGGCAAAACAGAGATCACGTACACTACCTCATGGCATAGCCCGAGTTGAGCGTCACAGATGATAACCCGTACGGAGTCGATGTCTGCACCGCTGATGCTGTTCGCATTATAGCTAAGGCAACCGGTGGTCGCGTCTACACTAAAGAAGCCGATTCTGGAAGTTCCTGAAGCTCCTCCGCTAGCGAGTGTCGCGTTCGGTGCCTGGAAGCTGGCGGGTACACCCGTAGGGCATGCCGTCGCTGAGCTTTCCGTTAAAACGGTCATTGGTATCCGTTCGGTAGTGTTTTCCTCTCGGACAATCGTCACCAAGAAGATCGTCGTATCGGACTTGCCACCTTCCGTGGCGACAACGATCACTTCGTCGATATTTATCCCGGGTGTTGTTCCGGCGGTGTACCGAATGCATCCATTCGCCTGAAGCGTATATGCTCCGAACGCCGATTCTCCAGAAGTGCTGCCCTGAGCACCAACTAATGCATAACTGGTTTGGCTGGCATCGAAGCTCTCATCGAGCACAAAGCAGGCCTCCTCAGTTTGCGTTACAGGCACTACAATGCGCAGTGTATCAACGCTTACAGAAGAGCCACAAGTAGAGCCTGAGCCAATGGTCAACGTAAGTGGTTCACTCAAGTCGAAGCAACCGTTTAGTCCTCGAATGCCTTGCCCCTCTCCGAGGCCTTCAAGACCTGGCTCGTAGGCGAGCAAGTACACCTGATACTGCCCTGAAAGGCTGTTATTCAGTTCGAGGTTGCCGTCCAAGAGTTGGATTGCAGTGATCGATCCGGTGGCATCTACGAGAACGTAGCGTCGTTCGGTGCCGGTACTGCCACTGCTGGCAATTTCTACGCTGGCTGGAAGATCGTCAGCACAGAGCGCGCTTGGTGATATTCCGGTCAGCGATCCAGCCTCGACCTGGCAGTCAGCGTCGCAATCATTACCTGTCAAGGCAGTGATATCGATGCTATTGCTAAGTGAGCGACAGCCAGTAATTGGAAGTAGGGTGCTGCCGAGAGCCGGTGCTGCGCCGTCGCTAACCAGCGCATAGGCGGTGTATCCTCCACCGTCAAATCCTTCAATGTCGATGCTGCCCTCAGCGCTCGCTACCACAACTTCTCCAGCTGCATTTACAAGGACATAGGTGAGCGTGCCACCGGTCGCTGTGGCTTGCAAGTCGAGCACGCTAGGTAAGCCGTCGTCGGTACACCATATCGTACCACTGCCAACTGTG
>ENA-ORXU01002841-ORXU01002841.1-marine-metagenome-genome-assembly--contig:-NODE-2841-length-11341-cov-6.880593_pt1 | contig 11341 bp, 10 predicted proteins | sample MGYA00237869_ERZ511484 | MGnify/ENA metagenome assembly ERZ511484 | reverse complement strand
GTGCCTGATCCTGCTTCTTTGCTTCCTGGATGGCCTGCTCGATCTCAACCTCAGGGTCCATCGCGTTCTCGGCGGTAATCCGGAACTTGGTCTTGATGTAACCCCAAATGCGCTTAAACAATGTCCTACTCCTGGTCCATGGTGGGCGGTGGTGAGCGGTGCCCACCGACATGCAACCCAACAGATGAGTCGCAGTCATCATAGGGCGCGCTGGAGCGAACTAACCAGAACGCAGGTCAGGGCGCTTCAGGTTGGGCCGGGGCGCCCCAGGTGAGCGCTGTGGGCAGTTACCCGCGCCGGCGAGCGCGCCCACAGCGCGCGGCAGCGGCACGAGGCCGCCGCCGGCGTGCATCTTTGAGTGGGGACAAAAGAAACAAAACGAAAAGGGCCAGTCGGCTCTTGGGGATCTAGGGGAGCCGGCAGTGTGGCACAAGCTGACGCACTTGGACGCGTGCGATGCGGCCCGGACGGCGCCGGGCGGTACGACCGCCGTGAGGAGGATGAAAGTCCCACGATTGAAAGCCACTGGTCCAGGAGCTCCACGTCGGCCCTCACACGCTACAGGCAAGGGGTGGGCCAAAACGCACAACGAAGAGAGCATCGATGGCATCCACGCGCGCCTCTGGGCAGCCGGTCGGCAGAGGCGGCCGAGTCACCTGCTGCCCCCGCCCACCATCTTACCCGACGTCAGTACCACGACGGGTTATCGTAGTTGGTCGAGGGACCGACCGCGGGCGGCGGGGAGAGCGGGAGCACCGTGCGGGGCGTGGGGGGGGGGCGGCAAGCCAGCGCCGCGGTCGACGACTCGCTGCGGGTCTGAGACCACCCCAATTTCGTCCCAGCTGCAGCAACGAGCGAGCGAGAGAGGAGACGGTGTTCTCATGCACACCCGGCAGCGCTTCGGGGGGAGGCGCCGCCGACTTGTTCGCACGGATCTCATCTGCGGTGGATGTCGTGTCGTGCGACTTGCATCCGTCACCTCCCTGGCACGCGGACGACGGGAGTGGCGTCTGGGTGCCCTCTGCGACACACCAAGGTCGGCTGCCGGTAGCGCAGCGTCCTGCTGCCGGACGGGGGTGCAAACCAATGGGCTCAGCCTGCAAAGTGTGGGTTGCCGTCCACCTCTGTATCCTGGATAGGCGGTGCCTCCGGCCAATCGCGTGTCTTCGTTAGTTGCGAGTTTCGGCTCTGGGCAGTACCGCGAGCCTCGCAGGAGAACCTCCCCAGAAGACGGCGCTCCGCCGCGTCGACATCGGCATTTTATTGATCGTCAGAAGACTGAACATCGCGACGGGAGTCCAGACGGGAATTCCGTCGAGGTGCGTTCTGCACAGAAAAAATCCCATGCAGGAGGTTGTTCGTGGACCGCATCCTCGACGGGAGAAATTCCCGTTCGGGTTCCTCATGCAAGCCTCTCCGTTCTGCTCTCGCGACGTGCGACGGATCACCACCTGCTCGCGACTGAGTACCACTGGACAAGTCTAGTATCGACCAATGGTGTTTCTTAGATCAGGGAGTCCCCGTCGACGAGGTGTAATATGACGGAGCACTCGATCTGGGACACTGGATGTGGGGACTTTGAGCGATGAGGGGCGACCCGAGGCGTCGCAGTACCGACTGTGTATTCGCAAGTCGCCACGGCTGGACTGGTCGGGCTCGTTTCATGTGGTCATTTCATGGGCACGAAGAAGTTTCGACGCTGCAACCTGCTTCGGCGGGCAGCACAGCTTGCACATACCAGGCGATGGGGTTGACGACCTATGAGGACGCCTCCCTCCTAGTTCCACAACTGATGCCAGAGCTCCGAGGACGACGAGACCAGGATGGGGCTCGAAGAACCTGACAGACCTTCACAACAGCAGGCGCAATGGGGGCACAAAGAAGAGTATGCTGCCGATGGCGTCCACGCTCGAGGCCATCAGGATCTCTTCAGTGGCCTGGCGACGGCGTTTTGGCACTGACATGTGAAGAAAAAAGAATACAAGTCTAGGCTGACACGAAGGCACAAAACAAACTCAAACCGTACGTGCCCATCAACGCCCCAGCACGCGACATCTGCAGCTCTCACCCAACTCAAAAGCCTGGACGCATTGAGCGGCTTGTCCAGGGATAGAAAACGTTGGTGAAGTAACGGGCGTCACGCCGCTCCGCTGCAGTGATGCGCTTGTTAGCAGGCGTAGCAAACAGTCCTAGCCGGTCGGATAAGTCGAACCAATCGACTTGGACGTCCTCCTCGCGGAGGATACGTGTTGCGTCGACCACCTCCAACCCAGGATACTCGTCTGCGGCGCTGTCGAAGTGCCACGCGAGGCGCACGCAACCGAAGCGAGTAAGAACACACCCTGGGCGGGCGTCGACCCGGCGCATGCGCTGGATGACCACACAGCTTCGGCGCGTGCGCCCCAGGGAGCGAAGCACGAGCCGCGCGCGACCCCAACACACGGCGCCGTCACGCGCCTCGTAGCGCAAGAAGGAGAACCATGGCTTGCCCATGAAGCTGGCAGCCGCTCGCACGCTCTGCACGGTGGGCGGCGCGCCCCACTCAAATCGCGCGACGATCCTCGCCGTCCGGTGCACCGTGACCCAGGCATTGTCTGCCAAACCCAGCAATGCTCTGATCTAGGCAAGGGCCGGGGACAGTCGGAGGTTCCCCACGAACTCCCGCTCGCCGCGGCCGGCAAACGACAGCTGCTCAGTGAGGGTCGGGGGCGCCGTGATGGTGGCTTCGTCATCGTTGGTTGGGGAGGCCGAGGTAGACGCGCGTGGACTGCAACCAGCATCGGCCTCGACGACCTCGCGCAGCACCGCAGACTGCGCCTCGTCGCAGCGCATCATTTGCAGCGCGACGGTCGGGCCGCGCTTGTTGCTGCGACGGAACATCCGCTTGCAGCTGCCATGGAGCTTCTCATTCTCGGAGGTGTCCCCCTCCCATAGGTTGCCTCGGCCCCGCAGCTCTTCATCCATGTGATGGATGATGCGATGCACCTTAGATGTGTTTGTGTGGCCGTACAACATCTGGAGGCAGTCGACGCCGAGAGCCTTGGCACGCGCGTCCATGCGTTTGATGAGCTCCTCAGGCATGACGGCCGTGTCCGCTACGTTGTCGCCAAAAAAGTCGCCACCAAGTTGCGCCGTGCGACAAAACAGCTCGAGAATCGCGTCGTGAAGGGGCATATCGCCGAAGACATCCCGGTATCGGTCGGTGGTGACGACATTTGGGCCAGGTAGCGAGGAGCCGATGCCACGCGACTGGTTCGGCACATCCCCGGCATCGGGGTCATGCGAAAACTCGCTGCCGTCGTCGTCGCTCCCAGCGTGAGACAGCGGGGCGACCAAAGCGAGTGTGCTGCTGACAGGTGCGACATCATCGCCGTCCATGCCCGACTCGGATGAGGCGGCGGCATCCGCAGGACCCAGGGCACCCGCCACGATAAACGGCCAATAGGAGCTGAAATGGCGCCAGCTCCGCCCAGTCATTGTGGCCTGCGCGTCCTTCATGGGCACAAAGCACCTGAGAGCCAAGCAAAGGAGTGGAAAAAGATACTAGGTGAACAAGGTGGCAAGGTTTACAGACGAGGGTCAGATGAGGCCAATGTACACACGCACTACACGCACGGGCGCACAGCGGTGCCTCCCAAGTCGCTTCGATCCCAGCAGGTTTGCGTGGGAGCTGCTTCCAATGCGGTCAAACGAACGAAGTCAGAGTCTGAGCGAAACATACCCAGGAGGTGCTGGAGTGGCCTTGCAGTTCCTGCCGAGGTGAAAACCCCGCAGGTTGATGGCGTCCAGTGTGGCGGCTACAGAGCCGAGCCGAGCACCACTGCGGCCCTCACAAAGGGCCGCCAGGACGTGTGGAAGCCGCTGAGCGAGCAGGCGGAGGAAGCCAAGCTTCCACACGTGCAAGAGGTCGAAAGACACGATGCGATAAAGGTCTCGGCATCCCGTCGAGAGGCCGTGAACGGCGCCGAGTGCCGGCACGAACGCCAGAGCACTGTGCTGCTGCCCGAGAGCACGACGACGGCTCACGCGGGGGTCCTCAGCACGGACAACCGCAGCAGCCAGCTGCGCGTCGAGGGTGATGGTAACGTCCCGGTCCACAGCGCGAATGCTCATCAGCGCGCCGCTTATGCGCTTGTCCTCCATACAGTGCGAGCAAAAAAAGTTGCACCGGTTACCCATCAGTGCCAGCACGTTGCGCTCCTCGACTTGATCGACGACCAGCCCGACGACGCGAGGCACCAAGCGCACAGCACCGTGGCCGGCGACCGGTGCCGTGATGCCCGTCTCGCTCGCGCGAATGAGTCGGCGAAGCGACAGGGCGAGACAGCGCTGGAAGAGATCGTTCCGGGTTTCGCTGGCGGCGACGCGTGCCGCACTGGTCTTCTCCACGGGCTTGGGTACGTGCTCCACATAACCCACCGTGACCCACTGGCCGCCGCCGTCACTCACGTTGATGAACTTAGCTCGAATGGGAAAGATGTAGTTCGCACCCGACCACGACACAAGCGCCTCGTCCGCGTGCAGGTGGATGCCCATCACCCGCGCGTCCGGCCCGTGCTGCCGCTTCACGTCCCGCTCGTTCAAGAGGTAGATATTACTGTCGAGCGCGTTGCGGCGCACCCGCCCTTCGTCGTCCCCGTCAAGGTCAATGGCATGCAGGTGGGCCCCCCCATCGTCATCTGCGGCCCGGGCGGCCGCGTCATTCGGGCCAAAAGACACGGTGGTCGCGGCCGCGAGCTCGTCCAGGCCCGCTTGCAGGATGTCGTGGTAGTAGTATTGGAAAACGCGTTCGCCGACCTCGATTGGCACTTGCTGCCAGTTGCGCTCCGCAAGGACCCGCTTCACCTCGCGGCGCGTCCCGGTGAGGAAGCTGTGCGAGGAGCCGAACGCCGACGTGAACGGGCCGCCCGTGGCAGCGCCGCGCACCGCCTCGCGCTCAATCGCGCGCAAGGAACGGGCGTAGCTGACTTGATTGGGCTCGCTCAAGCCGCTGCCGCCTGCGGTCAGCGCAAACAACAAGGCACCACGCAGCGCTGGGGAGTTGAAGCGGCTTGGGCGCGTCGCCCACACAGGGTCAACCACTGGCACCGAGCGGGACGCCTCAGGCAGACGCTCATAGTACGCGCGGATTCGTGCCGCGGTGCTGCTCACGAAGACGTGCCGCGTCATACCGCCGCCGCCGGCCGCGACTGCGCCAAGGACCGGGTTGAGGTAGTTGTCGACTTCATCGAATGCGCAGTACTCGGCGGCCTCGTCTGTTCCCGATGAGTACTCGCCGTCGGCACCATCCCCTGTTTCGTCGTCCGTGTCCAACGCGAGCCGCACAATAGAAGGCATCACGTCCCCGTCGTGCTCGTGCTCCTCGCCGACGGGGACGCGTCCGTGATTGCCCGCCACGTCGTGTCCCAGGGGGGAAAACACATCGTTTACCTCACCACCAACCGCGTGGGACACATGCTCGTGAGCGCCAGTGTCGACTTCGTCGTCGATGAGCGGGGGAATCCCACCTTCATCGTCCGACTCGTAGAACTGCGGAGGCGGCTCGTCGTCTTCCTCCGAGTAGGGGACTAGCGCGGGACGGCCAAAGACGCGGTCTGGCGAGATGGCCGGGAAGAGGTCGTCACCCGGCGCGTTATCAGCTGCGGTGGCCGCAACCGCATCGGCGGCGGCGGCGTCCGCGTCAACACTGACAGTGAAAAGAGGCACCAACGTGGTCGCGAGCGGGACCGGGGCCGGGTCGGAGTCAAGTAGGGGGGGGGGCGCCGACTCGTGCATGCCAACGGTGCCAAAGACGAGGCGTGCCCCCGGCGTGGTGGCGCCTACCAGCCGGCTTTCGCTAGGGTGCGACGTCTGGACGTGGCGCGCAACGTTAGCGGCCGTGGCAAAGGTCGCGGCACAGTAGTCGCACTTGACGAAGGGGCGCGCACACGACGACGGGGGCGCCATGGCGTTGTTCTTGTAGGGGGCAGGTGAGTAGGATAGGGGTGAGGATAAAGGCGAGCAGCTCAGGGTAGGCATAAGAGAGCGAGAGCGTGGGGGGGCGTCTGTGCAGGTGAAAGTTGGTATGGAGGCGGGAAACAGAGGAAACAGAGCCTGCCACTCAGGTTTTGTACCTAGGAGGCGGCACGTAGGACGGCGAGCAAGAGTCGAGGAAGTCAGCAATTGTGCTCAGCGTCGCCCGAGGCCAAGCGGGCGCGCAGACGACCACACGATGTGTGCCCTGCGGGAGGCTCGCTAGCGTCTGCAGAAGGCCACGGCGCGTGCGCCCTCGCAAGGGGCACAGGGGCCGGCACAGACGGCCGTGGGCGGACGGTTAGGCGCCGGGGGGTCACGTACATTGCTGCCGTGGGCGGACGGTTAGGCGCCGGGGGGTCACGTACATTGCTGCTGCAAATAACGTAGCTCCAACAAAGCACTGTCAGGCTACCGCTGTCGATGAAGCGGCAGAGACACGTCGTAGCGCCGCGGCGGGCCCTAACCCCAGGCAGACATGTCTCTCGGTCGTCTCATAGGCCGTCCTCGGACCTCGCCCCGCGAAGCACGAGATTGGCACATGCTCAGCAGCGCACGTGCGTCGTGCCTGAGATGCCGTCCGTCGGCGGCTACCTGTGGACACGTCGGCATACGCAATCGCGGGAGTCACGGGTGACAGCGTTGGAGATGCCTCGTGGAAAGGGCCGGAGAAATAGAATGTCGAGGGAGGGGGTCGCGGGCGGCAACAGACGGGTCAAGCGGCACGACACAATCCCAGTGACAGGGAGGGCACAGAACGCGGGCGGGGGCAAGTGGCGGACTGGGGCACAGGAGGACCACTTGCACCGCCAAGTGGCGCAACGAGCACGTGCGTCAGTGTATCTAGCGAGCCCGTGGAGCACGTCACCAAATCTCGAGGCGCGCCCCCCCCCCCCCCCCCGTATTGGAAGGGTCCACAGTTTCAGGTCATGGTCGTACGCGGATTGGCGCCAAGCCGGGCGCTCGCCAGAGAAGAAGATGGCGACAGACGAAGCGACGTGCACGGCGAGGCGACGGTTCGCACGACGGGTCGTCTGGGGAGGAGGCAACGTGCTTTTTGCGGCAAGACCAAGTCTCGTGCATTGGAATGTGGTCCTCGACTCCGCAGTTGGCGCGTCGTGTCAGGACATTGCAAGGAACTGCGAACTTGCATCAGGAAGCGACCTCCCTTGCATGGTCGGCATCGTCGTTCGTCATCAGGTGTGGCCAATGGCAGCTTCCCACATAGATGGTAGTACCGCTGCCTTTCATATTACAATCTGTATAATACTCCGATTGGAGCCATTGCATCGTGAGCGATCGCGCGTGTCCCTGAATTGGGACGTTGTTGCGCGACTGGCGGCGCAGTGATCGCACGTTGCCGAGCACCCTCGCCCCGGGGGCACGTCTTGCACGCGAAACTCGGAGGCGGCGGTAGCCGGCCGTGGACACGCACGGTGCCGGCCAGAGTCGGCCGCTGTGCCTTCCCCACATGTCACCCCCCCTCGCGCCATCCGGTACTATCTTGCGAGTCGCTACCGCCCAACGACCGAGATCCTGGTACGTTGGAATGGCGCATCCCAGACGGTCGATCCCACCCGTTCTCGTGGGTTTGCATGCGCTGCGGGGAAGTGGGAAGCCGCGACATTACGCCCACGGCAGTCACAGTCGTCGCAGCGCTCTCTAAAGCGCTGCAAGCTGGGTTGTGGCGATGCCTCTGCCCGTACAAGAACGGGCGAGGTGTGACAGGCTCTCACCTGACGCGAAAGACTCGCCCACCGCCCGCTGGTGAGCGCCCTCTTCCGACCTCAATACGCCTTCGCCATTCCCACCTACCACCTTGCCCTACCCCTCGCCCTGCATCTTTTGACCCCGCTTTTGAACGCTATGTGCCTGCGTGATGGGATCTTCTTTTCTGCTCTCACTTTGGCTGTCGTCCCTCCACCTCTCCCTCATCAAGGCCACGTTCGTGGGAGGTCCGGAACTAGCTCTCCCTTCCAGTCCCCCCTATCTCAACCTACCCTTCTTCAAGCCACCGGCGGGCGCACCGGTATTGGCTCGGCCTACCACACTCCGCAAGAGCACGGACATCACACCACCGAGGAGTACGTCTTCCTCGCGGGGCAACATGCGACAGCGCCGCCAGTCAGTGCTGCTCGACCCCGCGCCCGCCCCTTCCTCCGTGGAGGACTACCTGACGCTCTTAGCCGCCCGGCGCGTACAAGCGGCCTTTTGCATGGCCATCCCCCCGGGCTCGATCACGCGACCGTGGCGCGCCCTGGATCCGCTGCTGCTGGTCTTGGTGCAGCTGACGAGCCGGAGGCGGCTCTTCGTGCTTGGCGTACCCCCGACGCGCCTGCGGTCGCCTCTGCCGTCCCGCCGGCAGCGGCCGCTCCAGCTCGCCGCCGACAGCAGACGACTCGGAGAGCGCCGGTCATGACGGCGCCGCCGTTTCAGCCGCGGTATGTGCCGGTTGCATCATTTAACAACTCCATCGGAGCTGTGCCCGCGGGTGTCGGAGCGAATCCACAAGCACCGCGATTGCCTTCTTTGGCGCCCCCTCCCCCTGTGTGCGTGTTGCCGGAGGAGTTCAACGGACGCAGCGGGATGGGGATCGGCGACGTGATCGGCGGCCAACCGAACCGGGGTAGCCAGGCACCATTGAGCAGTAGCTACGCTCCTCCCTCGCCGCGGTTTTCGTCGGTTGGACCGCCAGTGGCCGGATCCCCCGACCCGCTACCTGTCGGCTCACGCCGCCGCCGACCAGCCGCTGACAGTCGCTCTCCCAGCCCGGCGGCAGCTCGCACCCGGCGGGCACCGCCGTTTACTCGTTTGGGACCGGCCGCACACCCTGGTGTGCGGCAGTCGGGGTCGTCTCCCGGCGACGCTGCCCCCGCACTGGAGTTGAGCCGCGTCTACAAGGAGGCCGTCACGGCCGTCCGCCGGGAGGTCACCGCCACACGGAAGGAGCTCGCCGTCACGAACAGCAACATGCGGGCGCTCACCCAAAAGACGGACGAGGTTGCCAAGGTTGCTGATCAGCTCTCCGTCGGCCTGATCGTGCAGCGTCGAATTCTTGTGAAGGTTGCGGCGGACGTTGCCACAACCCTGACGGCTGTGACGGCCTTGGTGGCGTCAAGGACGCCCACGATCGTCGATGAACCGGCGGCGGAGGCGACCGCGACGGCTGGAGCGGATGGCACTGCGCCGCCATTGCCGGATCCCCGGACGCAGGAAGAGATGGAGACGCAAGACGCAAAGTGGATTTTGGGGCTCAAAGACGACCTGGCCAAATGGCTCCATGACAAGTTCCTGAATAGCACCTGCACTACTGACGTGTGGGTGACGACCAAGGACGTCAATGTCTTTTTGCGCGACTGGACCATGCGGCGTTTTGGGGTTAGCGCCAAGGACGCTGTGCGGCTGCTTGAAAGTCCTTGGCGGTTGCCAAAGCGGCCCCGGCGCCAGTCGGCTCCTCGCGCTAATGGTGACGCGCCGTCCGACGTAGCACCCAAACGGTTAACCATCGCCTACCAGTACCTGCACCGCGTGGTTTCACACTTCTACCAAAAGGTGGGCGCCAAGGTCTTGTCGGCGTTTGCTTCACACGTCAACGAGGAGCTCAGCAAGGGCACCTTGCGTTGTCTGCGAAAGACAACTTCCAAGTTTGAGATCTACTTTACGCGGGAGGATGCTCGGTGGCTGCTGGAGGGTGACCGGTTCCTCAACAACAGCGTGTGCCGTGACGGCCTCGTGCGGGGCGTCGCGGCTGTCTTCTCGCACTTTAACGTGCTGCACCGGTTCTCCGAGAGCGGGGCGACAGAGGGTGGACCGCGCATCCTTGCCTGTCGGCTCGCCTACTTCGCGGTCGCCGCCACTAAGGTCCGCTCCCACCTCAAGATGCGCGCGTCTCCCAAGAACACTGATGGCATCCAACAGCAGGACGGCACGGAGGAGAACGACGAGGACGGCAGCAACGCGGATGATGACGTCGACGATTCGGCGGGACCCCCTGCCGAGAAGGTCAGCTGCCTCAACGGCGGCCACCGCCCGGAGTGGGTCGTCGAGTTGCAGACGGTGGGTCTCGTTTTGGCTGGCCAGGGAGCGAGGGCGGACAAGGGCTTTCGTGTGACAGACGGAAACGACCCGCGACGCACGGACCCCACTCGGCCGCGTCCCCCAGCGCCCGCATCTCGTGCACAAGTGACGGCTGCCGATGGCGCAACGGACCCTGCTCGTGGCGTCCCTGCTGGTGGGGCTCGACCGTCGAGCGGTAGCGACATTGAGGGCGCGTCTTCCGCGTGGCGGGAACCGCGCGAGACACGAGGTGCGCCGGCGGACGACCGGCGCGAGAGAGACGGTGTGCCGGACGGCAGCTCGGCGGTGCGAGGCGATGGGAGCTCCAGCGATGGCTTAGTGACGTGCTCCGATCAGGACGAGGAGGAACCGCCTCGTCGTCGGAGGCGCACTGCCACCGAGGCACGGGAGGCGGCCGCGCGTCGTCGGGCGGCCCGCGTTCTCACTGCCGAGTTTGACTGACGAGGGCCGGTGTACGGTTGAACAGGCCTCTGTCGCGTTTAGTTCGCCATTTGTGTGGTTTGGTTTTGTGTTGCGCGGTGTTCGGGTCACTGCACTGTGCGAGGCTTCTTCCCTGACTGTTTACTGTCGTGCTGCAAGTCGGTAGTGGCGTGCAACTGCCAGCACCTGCTGCCTCTTTCCAAGCGTGGGACGTTGGACGACTGATTGTTGTTGACATGTTTTTCTCTTCAACCTGGTTTACTCCCGCGGGCTCTGCTCTACTGTGCCTTTATCCTTGTAGCTCGTCCATCCGGCAGGACCATTGCAAAGCGCCGGCGCCACCCGACCCATGCCCGCGTGGCGCGGACCAAAAGGAGGGAACAGCAGGACTGCTTACGGCACCATGCAATACATCCACGTAAAAGAAATTTTGTGCCTGCCCATAGCAATGATAATGCAGGTTCTGCGTCCTTACCATCTCTATCTATCAGCAAGACTAAGCCCGACGGGTTCTATCTCGAGACTGACTCGTGACAAAACCCATGCATCTGCACAATGTCCGCGACGGGAGATTCCCGTCTAGGCAGGTGTCGAGCAACATCCGACCGCACGGGAAAAACTGCCGTCGGGCGTGTCGATTTGTCTGACGATCGCAGCGGCGGCGACCCGCCGGCGTCGCGCGACACCCACGGGAGGGGCCGTCACTCCGCCGCGCAGCACATCTGCGCACGGTGGACGGGGCGGTCGGCACGGCGCACAGGCGGGCGGGTGGGACCGACCGCGAGCGACGGGGCGGCTCTAACCACGCCGCTCGATGGCGTCAGAAACCGCC
>ENA-ORXU01002839-ORXU01002839.1-marine-metagenome-genome-assembly--contig:-NODE-2839-length-11346-cov-2.386813_pt1 | contig 11346 bp, 9 predicted proteins | sample MGYA00237869_ERZ511484 | MGnify/ENA metagenome assembly ERZ511484 | reverse complement strand
GATCCGATGTTGCCCGGGTTGATCCGCAGGCAGGCGGCACCCGCCTCGGCCGCCTCGATGCCGCGGCGGTAGTGGAAGTGGATGTCGGCAACGATGGGCACGGGACTTTCGGCGACGATCTCGCGCAGCGCCTTCGACGACGCCTCGTCGGGGACCGAGATGCGCACGATGTCGGCGCCCGCCTCGGCGCAGGCCTGGACCTGCGCGACGGTGCCGGGAATGTCGGTGGTGACCGTGTTGGTCATGGTCTGCACGGTGATCGGCGCATCGCCCCCCACGGGCACGTCGCCGACCATGATCCGGCGCGAAGTGCGGCGGTCGATCTGCCGCCAGGGGCGGATTGCATGGAGCGACATGGGACGTGCCTCCTCGGCCCCTAGCTAGGCGCGGGGGGCTGGCCGCGCAACCTCACTCGGTCGGGGCGGGGGCGGTGCCGGGGGGAGTGTCGGGAACCGCCAGTTCGGCGACCACGCGCGCGAGATCCTCGTCATCCGAGAGGTCCGCGAGTTCGTAGCCGGCGGTCACCTCGGCCGAGGCGAGCGCGATGCCCGAGACCACCTGCGGGCCGGGGGCGACGGGGCCGTAGGTCTGCCCCGCGACCGACATGTAGACCGCGCCTGAATTGCCGGTCCGCAGCGTCGGCGGCACCTCGGATGCGGGAACCTCGTAGGTCTCGCCGGATTCGAGCACCTTCTCGAACAGCGTGTTGCCATCCGCGGACCGCACCCGCACCCAGGCCGGCCGGACGGCGATCAGCACCACCGCGTCGGGCGCCTCGGCCAGTACGCGCGGCGTCGTCGTGGCGGCGGCCTCGTCGGTCTGACGCAGCGCCTCCTGCAGGGCAGCGTCGACGCCCTGGGCGATCCGCGTGCCGTCTGGCGCCGCGATATCGGCGGCCAGCGCGTCGGGACCGGCGAGGCCGGAGGGCGTGGCCGAGGCCAGCGCGCCCACCGTGCCGGGGCGGATGGTCGAGATCGGCGCGTCGCGGGCCACGAGGATGGGCGCGTCCAGTGCCTGCGGGCGGTAGAGCTGCGTCAACGCGTCCTGATCGATCGCGGGAAGGCCCGTGTCCTCGCCCTCCCCGGCGGCCGACGCCGTGTCGATCGGGTCGAGCTCGGCGACGAGTTCGGGGGCCTGCTCGACCGGCGCGACCTGGACGCGCTGGATTTCACGCATGACGGTCCAGCCGCCATAGCCGATGCCGCCGACTAGGAGCAGCAGCACCGCGATGCTGCCGAGCGCGCCGGGCTCGAACCCGGCGAAGACGGGCGCGGCGCGACGGGCGAACGGATTGCCCACGCCCCCGAGAGGGTCGATGGGGGTGACGGCGCGCGGACTCAGCGCCATTCCGGGGCCAGGTGCGGTCAGCGCGGAGGTCAGCGCGGTGCGGCGCGACACCTCCGATTCCATGGGTTTCAGCGCCTTGATCCCGCCGAAGCCCGATTCCTCGCAGAACCGCGCGAAGACGATCTCGGGATCCATGTCGAGATAGCGCGCGTAGCTCCGCACGTAGCCCGCGACGAAGCTGAGACTGTCGAACGCGGACAGATCGGCATTCTCGATCGCGGCGATATAGCTGGCCTTGATGCGCAATTCGCGCTGCACATCCAGCAGGCTCTTGCCCAGGGTCGCGCGTTCGCCACGCATCTCGTCGCCGAGATGCATGTCGAAACTGTCGAATCCCGCATCGGGCTGATCGGCAACCGATATCGTCTTGGATTTTCGGCCGAACATGGTCCGCCGCCCCACTACCTGCGGGTCGCACCTCTCGGGGGCGCGTCCCCTTGTCCCGAAAATGAAACGCATTCTCCCCAGAAGCGTTCCGCTGCCTAGCCGCTAGACTACCATTCGGAACACGGCAATGCACGGGATTGTTGGATAAAAGCCGTCAGGCGGATGCTTGCCGCCGCGTCGATGGGCAGGGCGACCGAAAATCGCCCGTCGCGGGAACCCGGCCTTCGCAATCGTTCGTGCGGATCGTCCGGCACCCCGATCACCGGGCAAGCGCGCCTGTCGGGGGGGGGCGCGCACCGCCGGATGGTCGGCATGGCGCGTCCCCGCAATGTTCCACGAAACGAAGACAGGACAAGTTCGCTTCGCAACGCATTACGATATATTGCACTTCATCCGATCTAAACGGTGCCGGATCGTCCTGCGGGCTGGGCGCGGTCGCCCGTTGGCCGGGGCCTTGCCGGGGAGGCGGAGGCGGGGCACCCTCGCGGCGATGTCAGCAGGAGATGCTTCCATGTCCGATCCGGTCCCCGCCATCCTCGACCGCGTCGATGACGGCCTGTCGCACGCGATGGAGCGGTTGTTCGAATTGTTGCGCATCCCGTCCATCTCGACCGATCCGACCCATGCCGGCGATTGCCGGACCGCCGCCGACTGGCTGGTGGCCGAACTGGAACGGCTCGGCTTCGACGCGTCCAGGCGCGACACGCCCGGTCATCCGATGGTGGTCGCGCATGGCGGCGAGGGGGACCGGCACGTCCTGTTCTACGGCCATTACGACGTGCAGCCGGTCGACCCCCTGGACTCGTGGACCCGCGATCCGTTCGACCCGGTGATCGAGGTCGCCGCGGCGGGCCGGGTAATCCGGGCGCGCGGCGCATCCGACGACAAGGGTCAGCTGATGACCTTCCTCGAAGCCTGCCGCGCCTGGAAGGACGAGACCGGCACGCTGCCCTGCCGTGTGACGATCCTGTTCGAGGGCGAGGAGGAATCCGGCTCCCCCTCGCTGGTGCCGTTCCTCGAGGCGAACCGGGAGGAGCTGACGGCGGACATGGCGCTGATCTGCGATACCGGCCTCTTCGACGACCGGGTGCCGGCCATCGTTACCTCGTTGCGCGGCCTGCTGGGCGAGGAGGTCACGATCACCGGCCCCGACCGCGACCTGCATTCGGGCGGCTACGGGGGGGTCGCGATGAACCCGGCGCGCGTGCTGACGCGCATCCTCGGCTCGCTTCACGATGCCGAGGGCCGGGTGCAGGTGCCGGGCTTCTATGACGGGGTTGCCGATATCGACGACGCGACGGCGCAGGCCTGGGACGATCTGGGTTTCTCCGAGGAGGCATTCCTCGGCAAGGTCGGCCTGTCGAAGCCGGCGGGCGAGACGGGGCGCACCGGGCTGGAGCAGCTCTGGGCCCGGCCTACCGCCGAGATCAACGGCATGATCTCGGGCTATACCGGCGAGGGGTTCAAGACCGTGCTGCCGTCGCGCGCCAGCGCAAAGGTCAGCTTCAGGCTGGTCGGCGGGCAGGACCCGCACCGCCTGCGCGACGCGTTCCGCGACTGGGTGATCGCGCAGGTGCCGGGCGATTGCCGGGTGGAGTTCGGCGAACACGGCGCGGCGCCCGCCTCCACGATGGACGTTTCGCATCCCGTCTTCGAGCAGGCCCGCGAGGCGTTGACCGCGGAATGGGAGCAGCAGGCCACCTTCGTCGGCGGTGGCGGATCGATCCCGATCGCGGGCTATTTCCAGACGATCCTGGGAATGAACTCGATGCTCGCGGGATTTGCCAGGTCGAGCGACCAGATCCACTCGCCCAACGAGAAATACGACGTCGAGAGCTTTCACCGGGGCATCCGGTCCTGGGCGCGCATCCTGGGGCGGCTGGGCGGCTGACCCCGACACGGCGGACGCCCTCCACGGCCTTTCGGCCGGGAGGGCGCCAGCATCCGCGATGCCCTGCCCCGACACGGGGGATGAGGCGGGCAGGGCGCGCGGAGGCTCCGGCGGGCGCGGAAGGTGCCCTGCCGGGGGTTCGGGTCACTCGTTCTCGGCGCTTTCGGCCGCGATGCGGGCGAAGACGGATTGGGCGCGCGAAGCGTCACCGCCGAAGGACGTGCCGCCGCTCACCTTTCGAACGTTGTCCTGCCCGTCGAAGTCGGCGTTGAAACGGGCCTGCGCCAGCGACACTCCGGTGCGGGTCGAGAAGTCCACGCCCGAACCGGATGCGATGGTGACGCGCTGGTTCGCGGTGTCGAAATCCTGGTTGAAGTGGGCGATGGCGCCGAGCGCGCCGGGCGCGACCTGGGCCGTGGCGGGGGCCGACAGGGCGGCGGTGGCGGCGAGGGCGATGGCGGTGATGGTGACTTTCATGATCTCGGTCCTTCGGGTGACGGCCCGCGGCATCGCGGCGGGCACTGTTTTCGGGTGTCGGGCCGCGTCTCCGCCGCCCTTCGATGACACCAACATGCCCATTCTGAGCTATGTCCACAATGAACAGGAGCGTGAGATTTCTAGTAATTAAGTGCGTTGATGCACAGACAGGACCCTGCGACGCACTGCCATCACGGTCCGCGATCCGGGTCTGACGCTTGCGTGATAAAGTGGTCCGTTGTTGAAACGGACGCGACCGGTCAGAGCCGTGCGATGCGCTCGGTCATCAGCGCGAAGAACGCATCGGCATCCACATCGCCGAGGAACAACGCGTTGGGCGCACGGTCCGTGACGCCCCACCAATCGGCGACCGTCATCCCGCGGGTCAGTTCCGACACCGTCTCGACCTCGACATTGACCTCGCGACCCGAGAACAGGTCCGGCTCGAGCAACCAGGCGATCACGCAGGGGTCGTGCAACGGCGCGCCCTCCGACCCGTACTTCTCCCGGTCGAACCGTTCGAAGAAGCCCGTCCAGCCCGCCACGACTTCGCCGACCCGGCCGGCCGCGCGGAACGCATCGTTGCGTGCCCTGGTCGTCAGCGCCTTGTGGGTGCAATCCAGCGGCACGATCGTGACCGGCGCGCCGCAGGCCAGGACGCGCGCGGCCGCCTCGGGATCGACGTAGATGTTGAACTCGGCGGCCGGGGTGATGTTGCCGACCTCGAAATAACCGCCGCCCATCAGGACGATCCGTGCGATCCGGGGCGCGATGTCGGGCGCGCGCTGCAGGGCCGTGGCGATGTTCGTCAGCGGGCCCAGCGGACACAGCGTGACGCTGCCCGACGGCTCGCCGCGCAGCGTGTCGATCAGGTAGTCGACGGCATGGGTGTCCTGCAATCCCATCGTCGGGGCGGGCAGCTCGTAGCCGTCGAGGCCGGTGCGGCCATGGACGTGCTCGGCCGTCACGAGATTGCGTCCCATCGGTCTGTCGCATCCGGCGAAGACGGGGAGGTCGGACCGCCCGGCCAGCTCGCACACCTTGCGGGCGTTCAGCGCGGTGAGGTCGAGGGGCACGTTGCCGGCGACGGCGGTAAGGCCGAGCACCTCGATCTCGGGCGAGGCGAGCGCCAGGAGGATGGCGACCGCATCGTCCTGACCGGGATCGGTGTCGATGATGATCTTCATGGCCGCGACTTCACGGCCGGGCGCGCGCAATGTCCAGAGCGCGCGCCGCGCCCGTGCAACGGGCGCGACCGATCCGCCACCCTCGTGCGCGGGGACCGGGCCGCGGCCGGGGTTCCCGCCCGGCCCGGCCCCCGCCCTCCTGCCGCCGTGTCAGCCGTCGAAATCGACTTCCTCGACCAGCTTCAGCGCCTCGGCGCGATGGCTCGCGATGGCCGACATCTCGGTGTCGTCGGGGGTGAAACCGCCCCAGCTCGCCACCAGATCCGATGGCGAGGCCGCGGGCGAGACGGGGTATTCGTTGACGATGTCGGCATAGATCTCCTGTGCCTCGGGCGAGGTCAGGTATTCCATGAATTCCAGCGCCACGTCGCGGTTGGGCGCGCCGGCCGTCATCGCCACTCCCGAAACGTTGACATGGGTGCTGCCATTGTCGGCGAAGGTGGGGAATTCGATGCGCACCGCATTCGCCCATTCCGCCTGTTCGGGATCCTTCAGCATCGCGCCCATGTAATAGGTATTGCCGAGGCTGATGTCGCATTCGCCCGCCCAGATCGCCTTGACCTGCGCGCGGTCGTTGCCCTCGGGGGCGCGGGCAAGGTTGGCCTTGACGCCTTCCAGCCAGGCGCGGGTCGCCTCCTCGCCCGAATGCTCGTAGATCGCCGAGACGAGGCCGATCGTGTAGGGATGGGTGCCCGAACGGGTGCAGATGCGGCCCTTCCATTTCGGATCGGCGAGATCCTCGTAGGTGGTCACCTCGCCATCGCTCACGCGCTCCTTCGAGGCATAGACGATGCGGGCGCGGGTTGTGACGCCGAACCAGTGCCCCTCGGTATCGCGCAGGCTGACGGGGACGTTCGCGTCCATCGTCTCGCTCTCGACGGGCTGGGTGACGCCGGCGTCCTTGGCTTCGGTCAGCCGCGACACGTCGACGGTGAAGATCAGGTCGGCGGGCGAACGCGCGCCCTCGGCGACCAGCCGTTCCGTGATCCCGGTATCGAGGAAGACGATGTTGACGTCATGGCCCGATGCGGCCTCGAACCCCTCGACCAGGGGTGCGATGAGTTCGGGCTGGCGATAGGAATAGACATTCACCTCGCCGGCAAGGGCGGGGGCGGCGGTCAGTGCGGCCGTGGTGGCCAGAAGGATGCGGGTCGACATGCAAAGCTCCGTTTCTACTGACGAAGCTATTCCCGACTAATTTGGTCAGGTCAATCCCGATTATTTTTGTCGGATACTTTCTCTGCGGCCTTCACCGCGTCCCACAGCGCGTCCATCTCGGAGAGGTCGGATTGATCGGGCGAGCAACCGCGCGCGTTCAGTGCGTCCTCCACCGACCTGAAGCGACGGATGAACTTCGAGTTGGCGCGGCGCAGCGCGACCTCGGGGTCCACGCCCAGATGGCGCGCGAGGTTGGCGGTGGCGAACAGGAGATCCCCCATCTCTTCTTCGCGGGCATCCTGGTTCAGCCGGTCGCGGGCGTCGGCAAGCTCCGCGGCTTCCTCGGCGATCTTGGCGACGGCGCCGCCCGAATCCGGCCAGTCGAAGCCGACCCGTGCCGCGCGCTTCTGCAGCTTATCGGCGCGCATCAGGGCCGGCAGCCCCAGCGCCACGCCGTCCAGCGTCCTGCCGCGCCGCTCCTCCGCCTTGGCCGCTTCCCAATCGGCGATCTGCTGGGCGGCCGACTTGGCGTTGCTCTCGTCGCCGAAGACATGCGGATGGCGGTCCCACATCTTCCGGGCCACCCGCTCCGCGACGGTGTCGAAATCGAACAGCCCCCGCTCGGACGCCATCTGCGCGTGATAGACGACCTGCAGCAGCAGGTCTCCCAACTCGCCCTCCAATTCGTCCCACGCCTCGCGTTCGATGGCGTCGGCGACCTCGTGCGCCTCCTCGATCGTGTAGGGCGCGATGGATGCGAAATCCTGCTCGATATCCCAGGGGCAGCCGCCCTCGGGATCGCGCAGCCGCGACATGATCGCGCGCAGTCGCTCCAGCCCCGTCCCGTCGCGTGCGATGTCCATTGCGCGTCTCCCCGGATTGCCGTCTTCTCGCGTGGCCAGCCCCGGAGGACAACATGCCCGTCATCAACTCCATCGCCGCCATGGAAGACGAGATGCGCGAATGGCGCCGCTGGCTGCACCGCAACCCGGAACTGCAATTCGACCTGCCGAGGACGGCCGGGTTCGTGGCCGACAAGCTGCGCGCCTTCGGGGTGGACGAGGTGCACGAGGGCATCGCCACCTCGGGGATCGTGGCGATCATCGAGGGGCGCGGCGCGGGGCCGACGATCGGCCTGCGCGCCGACATGGACGCGCTTCCGATCCACGAGGCGTCGGGCGTCCCGCATGCCTCGGAAACCGACGGAAGGATGCATGCCTGCGGCCATGACGGGCACACGACGATGCTGCTGGGCGCGGCGAAATACCTTGCCGGGACGCGCAACTTCTCGGGCCGCGTGGCGCTGATCTTCCAGCCGGCCGAGGAGGGCGGCGGCGGCGGCGAGGTCATGGTGCGGGAAGGCGTGTTGGACCGGTTCGACATCGCCCAGGTCTACGGCATCCACAACGCGCCCAACTATGCGCAGGGCGAGTTCTTCACCGCGCCCGGGCCCCTGATGGCGGCGGTCGACAGCTGGCATGTGGACGTCACCGGGCGGGGCGGGCACGGCGCGATGCCGCACGACACCGCCGATCCGATCCCATGCGCGGTGGCCATCGCGGCGGCGATGCCCACCATCGTCAGCCGCAACAATTACGCGCTCGACGATCTGGTGATCTCGGTCACGCAGATCCACACGGGCAGCGCCGACAACATCATCCCCGGCACGGCCTATCTGGGTGGCACGGTGCGCACCTTCGACCCTGCCGTGCAGGCCATGGTCGAACGCCGGATGGGCGAGATCGTCGCCGGCTCCGCGGCGGCCTACGGGGTCGAGGCGGTGCTGCGCTACGAACGCGGCTATCCGGCGACGGTGAACGACGCGGCCAAGGCGCGGTTCGCCGCGAGCGTCGCCGGGGACGTGGTGGGGGACGGCAAGGTCGACGGCGACGTCAACCGCGAGATGGGGGCCGAAGATTTCAGCTACATGCTGAACGCCCGGCCCGGGGCCTACCTGTTTCTCGGCGCGGGCGACGGGCCGGTGCTGCATCACCCCGAATACGATTTCAACGATGCCATCGCGCCGCTGGGCGCCAGCTTCTTCGCGCGGCTGGTCGAGACGGCGCAGCCGGTCGCGTGACGGGCGCCGTCAGGGCGCGGTCCTGCTGTCGCGCAGTCGCGCCATCAGGGCCGGCGCCGTCCAGCCCGCCGCACGATAGCTCGCCAGACTGCGCGCGTCGTCGCGCTTGGCCAACCGCCGGCCCTCGGCGTCGCGGACCAGATCGTGATGCAGATAGCGCGGAACGGGCAGGTCGAGGAGGCCCTGCAGCGCGACGTGGATCGGTGTCGCGTCGGCAAGGTCCTCTCCGCGGGTGACGAGGTCGATGCCCTGGGCGGCGTCGTCGAGCGTGACTGCCAGATGGTAGCTGGTGCCGAAGTCCCGCCGCGCCAGCACGACGTCGCCGACGCCGTCCCGGAACGCTACGGCCGTCATCGAGCCGGGGCCAAGGCGGGCATCGTCCCAGCGCAGCACGCCCGACAGCGCGCCCGCATCCAGCCGCAGCGCCACGCCCGCGGGTCGCGGGCCGCGGCGATCCGCGCCGCGGCATGTGCCGGGATAGACCACGCCGTCCGGCCCGATGAGCGGCGCGCCCTCCTGCGGGGCGGAGGCGGCGGCGCGGATGTCGCGGCGGTTGCAGGTGCAGGGATAGAGCACGCCCATCGCCCAGAGCCGGTCGAGTGCCGCGCCGTATTCCGCCATCCGATCCGATTGCCGCATCGCGGGCGGCGTCCAGGCCAGCCCCAGCCAGTCGAGATCGGCGAGGATCGCCGCTTCCCATTCCGGCTTGCTGCGCTGGCGGTCGATATCCTCGATCCTCAGGCGCATCTCGCCGTGCTCCGCCGCCACCATCGCTGCCCAGGCGTGGCCCAGATGCAGCGGGCCGGTGGGCGACGGGGCGAAGCGGGTGATCACGCCGCGGCGAGCCTCTCGGCCAGCCAGCCCGACCAGTCGGCCTTTGCGCGCTGGGTATAGGCCAGATAGCGGTCCTTGCGGCCGCGGCGCCCGCCCTTGGCGTCGACGGGCGGGAACAGACCGAAATTGACGTTCATCGGCTGGAACGTCTTGGCTTCCGCCCCGCCGGTGATGTGGTGGATCAGCGCGCCCATCGCGGTGGTCTGCGGCACCGGGGGCAGCATGTGGCCCGCCATCTCGGCGGCTGCCATCCGCCCCGCGAGCAAGCCCATCGCGGCGCTTTCGACATAGCCTTCAACGCCCATAATCTGCCCGGCAAAGCGCAAATCTTCGCGGCCTTTAAGCTGAAGCTGTCGGTTCAAGAGCTTGGGCGAATTGATGAATGTATTGCGATGAATACCGCCGAGCCGCGCAAAGACGGCCTTTTCCAATCCGGGGATCGTGCGCAGGATATCCGTCTGCGCGCCATATTTCATCTTCGTCTGAAACCCGACCATATTATAAAGCGTGCCGAGCGCGTTATCTTGGCGGAGCTGCACAATCGCATGAGCTTTGACCGTCGGGTTATGCGGGTTCGTCAGGCCGACAGGTTTCATTGGACCCCAGCGCAATGTCTCCGCGCCGCGCTCCGCCATGATTTCAATCGGCAGGCAGCTTTCAAAGTAGGGCGTGTTTTTCTCGAACTCCTTAAATTCGGTTTTGTCCGAGGCGACCAGCGCTTCGATGAAGGTCTCATATTGCGCTTTGTCGAGCGGGCAGTTGATGTAATCTGCCCCGTCTCCGCCCGGGCCTTTTTTGTCATAACGGGACTGCATCCAGGCAATATCGAAATCGATCGAGTCCTTGTAGATAATCGGCGCAATGGCGTCGAAGAAAGCGAGGCTGTCTTCGCCTGTCTCTTCCAAAATCGCATTGGCAAGCGACGGCGCGGTGAGGGGACCCGTCGCGATAATCGTATTGCCCCAAGACTTGGGCGGCAGGCCTTTGACTTCGCCGGGCTCAATCGTGACCAGCGGATGGGCGCGCAAGATTGTCGTGACGGCATCTGAAAACAGATTTCGGTCCACGGCCAAAGCGCCGCCCGCAGGCAGTTTCGTCATATCGCCCATGCCCATGATGAGGGACCCCGACATCCGCATTTCCTCATGCAATACGCCCACGGCATTTCCGGTTTTATCGTCAGAGCGGAAGGAGTTGGAGCACACCATTTCGGCGAAACCGGACGTCTCATGCGCATCGGTCATTCGCTCGGGCCGCATCTCATGCAGGATGACGGGCACACCGCGCGAGACGCATTGCCAAGCGGCCTCAGATCCGGCCATACCTGCGCCGATGATGTGTACGGGTTTTAGGGTTTGTGTCATGTGCGCGGGCCTAATGAAGTGGGTGAGTTTTCGCAATGGGGCAATGCGGCGAGGGGCGTGATTTAGACATGCGAAATTTCCTGCTGCCCATAATTTTTCAAAGCGGGTCAGCCGACAATTATATTTAAGCGGGACGGCCCGCGTGGTGGACTCCGCGATGGAGACCGAAGTAGAAAGTTGTTTTACGCAAAGCCCGCACATCCGATTGTAAGACGGACACGCATACCACGCGGCAATGGTTTTTGAAGAAGCGGCCGGTACAACCCTAGAGTTGGCCCACTTGGAACCACTAGTCGGCTCTCACTCCTAAAGCCCCGGCACACTCCAAGTTCTCACACTCAGACGCTCAGACCCATCGTCTCTCAAACGGCAAGCGAGGCCTCGCCTGTCCCGTGTTTGAAAGAACTTGATCAATTTATCATGGGTTTGGAAAGCGTGGATTATGTTTTTTGAAACAAGGACGCATCTCCGGCGACGGCCCATAAAACTGGAGAAAACGGAGTGGAAATGTGGGGATGGCGGTGTTGAAGGTCGGGATTGCGGGTTTACAGATGTTTATGCAGTTCGATCGTGAAGTTAACAATTGAAGCAGATTGTAGATATTAATTAGTTTGAGGGATC
>ENA-ORXU01002838-ORXU01002838.1-marine-metagenome-genome-assembly--contig:-NODE-2838-length-11352-cov-2.508381_pt1 | contig 11352 bp, 7 predicted proteins | sample MGYA00237869_ERZ511484 | MGnify/ENA metagenome assembly ERZ511484 | reverse complement strand
TGATTGAGAACCACCGAGATAGCTTAGTAAAACGTTGGCATAGGCATTGTCGCTACGGAGATTTGTAACTTTGATCCAGTCACCAACTGAGGTAGAGCGAATTTGACCGTCAATATTTAGCTTTTGCAACGCTGCGGCGGTGACCAGTAGCTTCATATTGGAAGCAGGAACCATATAAGAGTCGGGATTGAGACTATATATATTAGTGCCACCTAAAGACTGAACTAAGACAGCCCACTTGCCCTGATTGAGTTCTGGGCGAGCGATAATTTCATTAATTTGTTCCGAAACATGGTTAGAACAGATGCCAGGATTGTTTGCTGGGGGTAAAACGGGAAGTTCGATCGCATCTAGCCCATTCTCAAAATTTAGAGCCGTGTCAGCAGAGGCAGGTAAACCAAAAGCCGAAGTAGTTAGGGATAGACAAGCAGCCAACAGAAGCTGACGAGAGAAATAGCTCATTAATTTTAGTCAGTGTGAGGGTTATGGTGAGAAGCGTTTTTGTTGCTTTGTTAAAAACGGCGTTGTTTATTAGGTAATGCCAGATCGAGGCTTTCAGCTCTGGAATTTTCAAATCTAGGTCTTTCTATAAATAGAAAACACGGTAATAGCATTACGCACTCACCAACGCTGTTAGAAGCAAGTTGAGTCGCGTGGAAACAATGAAAACAAGGTATTAAATAAATTTGCTCGGAACAAGCACAATACAGTGGCAATCTTTTTCTTCACTGAGAAGATTTCAAATGTCGGCTTTCGTTTCGCGATCGATATCTTGGCAGCGACGACGGTCGACAAACTAGATGGTTGCTCGCAGCTTGCTCGACACGAGCCAACGCTATTGCCAGTAATTTGTTTGTACTGTTGTCTTATCTACCGAGTTTCGATCCCAGCCCGATCTAAATTTTTAGACTATGGCGGGTGGAATCTACATTTAATTAATTGTCGAGAAATGTTTTAGTTAGATTGATAAGTTCTGTTAGTAAATTTTGCTCGATTAAAAACGGTCAATTATGACATTTTCTTATATTCACCCATGGTTCTAATCGATCGCTCTATGATTCGTCAAGTAAATAATTGCCTGGCAACTAATTAATCGGCATAAAACCAGTTATGGCTAAATTCGATGGCGGTCTGTAGCTAGAGAATTATGTTGCAGTTTGTTCCTGAAAGAGTAGAAACGTTCTTTAAGGATTAGTGAACTGTCTGTGAAGATAAGAACAAGAAGCAGAAAACGCTGTGATTTAAGTTTAATCTTATTATTGTTATCGAGCGACTTTGTAACAGCCTACTCAAAAAAATATTTTTATTACTATTGCTAGCTACCCAACTAAAAATACTTACTTAAATAACTTTGTATTTATAAAACTTGAGGCAAATAAATAGCCAACTTATAATAGCTAGTCCAATCAGCAAGACGGCTAGCTGCCAGGCTTTAATAACACTTAGCAAGTATAGCTAGTCTTTAATACCGCTAGTTACTGCTAACCAAAGATAAGTTAGCATCCCTAGCAAAAATTTTCCTGCTTACTTTGAGAAAACCAAATATTTAAGTATTGCTATGGCTTAAATCCTCTCAATATATTGCCCGAAACAATTGCCATAAAATCATCTCATGCAGCTACAAAGAATTAAAAATATACCTCACAAACTAAGAAGAGAGCTATATCGCATACCTGCATTTCGTGCTCTTAAAGAGCAAGCCTATCAAAGGACTATTGACCTGCATGCGCCACTACTACCTGCAATTGGCGATCGCGAACGGTTGATTGTCGAACAACTAGAGCAGAAAGGTACTTGTGTAATTCCTTTAGACCGACTGGACTTATCTCGGACGGCACAAATGATGGCTAATGCTTATGGTCTGGCAAACAAGCTAAAGCATCCTGTGGAGTTAGGAAAATGTGAAGTTGGTTCGGCAGAAGAAGATCTGCGAGAATGCCCAGAAATTTTATTGTGGGCTTTAGAACCCAAACTACTCGATTTAATTGAAAACTATATTGGCTTGCCCATTCTCTATCAAGGCTTTGCCGTTAGGCGCAGCATTGCTGATGGTCAATATTCGGGTGTGCGACGATGGCATATTGATTGGGAAGATCGTCGCATTATTAAAATTATTATCTATTTAAATGATGTTGAAGCAGAGGGTGGCGCTTATCAATATATACAGAGGCGTATTACCGAACGAGCCATTAAGGACTTGAATTATTATAATCTGGGATATTTATCGGACAAAGAAATGAGTCAGGTAGTATCGCCAATTGACTGGAGTACTTGCTTGGGTAAATCGGCAACCATGGTGATTACCGACACTAGCAATGTTTTCCACCGCGCCCAACCACCAACTCTCAAAGACCGTTTTTCGATTACCTTCTGCTATACTTCTGCCAATCCTCTAGTTATCTGGCGAGGACGCAAAATTTCCCATCAGGAATGGGACAAGGTCGATCGCCAGTTAAGCCCAAGACAGCTGAGGTGTCTGACCAAAAGAAGATTTGGGTAAAAGGTAAGAAGTAAAAGGTAAGAGGTAAGACTTGCTTATCTTTTAGAGATAATTACAAAGCGAGAAATTCTTGGGCTTTTGTGACGACATCTGCCAGAGAGCCAGATTGGAAGGGCGAAACTAAGTTTGCCGATTTAGTTAGACTCTGGAAAGGAGCTTTTCCGCCTCTTTTACAAAGAGCGATATATTCGTCTAAAGTTCCCTCAAAATCTTCTTCCGCCTTGACCCAAAACTGCATCGCACAGCACAGAGCCAAGGTATAGTCGATGTAGTAGAAAGGAGAACAGTAAATATGTTGTTTTTCCTGCCATAAACCACCTTGAGCGGGATATTCTAGATCTCCATACTCTCGCCAGGGGAGATAGCGAGCCTCCATTTGCTGCCACATTTCTTTCCTGGCTGCTGGGGTAGCTTCGGGGTTGGCATATACCAAATGTTGAAAATGATCGACAGCGCAACCATAGGGCAAAAATAAGATCGAGTGGGCTAAATGAATTTGGCGAAAGCGATCGGCATCTTCTCCAAAAAACTTGTCCATCTGCGACCAAGTAAGGAACTCTAGACTCATTGAATGAATTTCACAAGATTCTAAAGTTGGCCAGAGATAGTCAATTAGAGGCAGGTTGCGACTCTGCCAAGCCTGAAAAGCATGACCCATTTCGTGAGTAAATACTTCTACATCTCCCTGAGTCTGATTAAAGTTAGCAAAGATATAGGGTACTCCCTCGGTTGGAAAGCTCGTACAGAAACCACCTCCAGCCTTACCCGATCGCGTTTCTAGATCGAGAAAATTGCCCTCGACCATCATCGAAAAAAAGCTGCCCAACTCAGGGTGCATTGACTCAAACATCGTCTGGGCTTGTTTTAACATCCAATCGCGATCGCCTTGAGGTTTAGGATTACCCTGAAGATCGAACACTGCCTCATCCCAGAAGCAAACTCGATCTAAATTTAGTTTCTCTGCCTTTTGAGCGATAATTTTCTGCGCTAGGGGTACAACTTTAGCTACCACCTCATCGCGATAGCTAGCCACATCCGCTTCGTTATAGTCGATACGCTGCATCCGCTTGTAGCCCAACCCCGTATAGTTTTCATAGCCAAGTTTTTGTGCCATCTGGTGACGCAGTTTAACCAGCTTGTCGTAGATCTCATCTAGCTGGGTTTGATTTTGACTAAAGAAATTCCAGCGAGCCTTTTCAGCTTCATAGCGCGTTTGGCGATCGCTATCTTGGGTATATTTGCGAATACCAGATAAATTTAAAGTTTCTCCGCGAAACTCAATCTTTGCAGAGGCTAATAGCTGGACATATTGATTGATTAATTGCGACTCTTCTACTAAATCGGCTTCGATAGCGGGTTCAAAAGTAGTTACGTCTGCCGACCAAAGACTAAAAGCCTGTTGACCGAGGATTGATTCTAATTCTGGGCGATCTTTGCTGTCTAGCAACCGTTGTTTCATCGCTATTTCTAACGCTGTTAATTTTGGCTGGAGGCGATCGCTATATGATTGAGCTTTTTGATAATCGGCGTTGGTTGTATCCTGGCTAAAGTTGAGAGAAGTCATTGCCGACCAGGTATCTAGGCGACGGCGCAAATTTTCCCACTGCTGCAAAACCTCTTCTTTTGCTGGTTTTGTCTGAGCCTTATCCAAAGCCGTATTTATCTTGTCATACTCTGCCGTAACCTCTTCTATGGTTGGGGTATCTGGCTTGATGTCGGCAAACTTAATTTGGGTCTGACTCATGAATAGGATAGAGATAGCTACAGTTAGGATTTTAGCGAAATAAGAAATTTTGCAGTTGTAGAATGTTTGAAAAGCTCTTTTCTATAGCTGAATTACTAAATTTTGCCCCCCCAGCCCCCCAAATTTGGGGGGAGAACAAGTGAAAGTCCCTCAAAATTAGCGATCAATCGATCCACAGCTCTTTAGAGAGTGGAATTGTCGAGCTAAACAAATGTGAAGACTAGAGGGAATAGCTATGATGAGATATAAAAATGAATTCTCAGCCGACAGCATCTATCCCTCTCAGCTTTAAAGCAGGTATTGAAGAACTAGGTCAGCGCGATCGCGATTTAGCCCAAATAATCACCAACTATGGCTATCCCGATCCCTGGCAGAGAAAGCCTGGATTTGCAACCTTAATTCGGATCATTTTAGAGCAGCAGGTATCTTACGCTTCAGCTAAAGCAGCCTTTAAACGCCTCAACGATGCAGTAGGAGAATTAAACCCCGAAAACTTTCTGACACTCGATGATGACGAACTAAAAAAAATCGGCTTTAGTCGCCAAAAAACTCGCTACGGCAGAATTCTCGCTCAGACAATACTCGACGGAACATTAGACCTCGAAAGCTTAGAAAAATTGCCCGATGCAGAAATTAGAACACAGCTAACCGCAATCAAAGGTATCGGTGACTGGACGGTAGATATTTATCTGATGATGGCTCTACAACGTCAGGATGTCTTTCCCAGTAAAGATTTAGCCGTAGCGATCGCCGTTAAAGAAATAAAAAACCTGCCTATTCGTCCCCCCGCAGCCCAACTAGAAACTATCGCCGAAGCCTGGAAACCCTATCGAGCGATCGCCACTAAGATCCTTTGGCACTATTATCTAAATCGTAAATCTGCTAGGAAGTAAACTAAGAATTTTGTCATGCTTATTTAATGTTGCTATAGCAAAAATAGGCATCAAGAAGAGATCTCCCTCAATACAATTATAGTCATTATAAAAAGAAACCTTGCAATTTTGTAAGGGCTTTTCGCGAAAAGCCCCTACGAGCAACTGTTTTTTGCGACAAATATAAACATGCGGAAATTAATTAAAATGACTATAAAAATTTTCAAAAGAGATCGCCTGCTCTGCTTAATTATTAAAGGTGGACAAGATTAGATCGAAACAAATGTCCGATTATATAATTTTGTCCACTCACATTTATCTATGTCTACTTAACGGATCTCAAAACTGTTCGCGACGAGGGTGGGCGAATCTTCTAGTGTGGCAAACATGCCTCCAGATCCATAACCTGGACTACTACCATTCTGGTTATAAAATAGGTTGCCCGTGGTCGCACCATAGACAATGAAAGCGTCTGAGGTGTCAGCCAAATTATCGTTGTTGACTACCGCAAACTCTCTTGCTCGACTAAATCCTCTTCCCTTATTAGATTTAAGCTCCTTGAAAGTAATCTTACTTAAAGCTACAAGATCGCTGCCGTTGCCAAAGTCTTCAATCACATCGAAACCAATGTCATCGAGATTGAAAGTACGGTTGATGTTGAAGAGGAATTTGTCCCTGCCACTACCGCCGTTAAGAGTATCATCTCCTTCTCTTCCCTCCAATAAGTCACGACCACTATCGCCAATCAAAACATCGTTGTCTTCCTGACCCCACAGGCGATCGTTACCTCCGCCACCATTGAGGGTGTCATCACCAACACTGCCGATTAAAGTATCGAAGCCTGCTTCCCCTGACAGGGAATCATTATCCTGATTGCCTTTCATTAGGTCGCGATCGTCTCCTCCCCACAAAGTATCCTTACCTCCACCTCCTCTGAGAGTGTCATCACCAGAGCTGCCGACCAAAGTATCATTGCCCGCTTCACCCCGCAGATCGTCATTACCGTTGTTACCGTTCATTAGATCGAAACCGTTTTGTCCCCACAATTTATCGTCATCATTTCCACCGCTTATGGTGTCATTACCGTTTCCGCCAGAAATAGTATCACTACCATTATTGCCAAATATTTTGTCGTTACCGTCGCTAATGTTTTGAAAGCCACCAGAGATCAAATCATTACCATCTCCACCCAGAATGCGATCGCCTTGGTCTCCACCTTCTATAAGATCGTTACCCCTATCTCCCTCTAGGGTATCGAAGCCTGCACCACCTTTGAGAGTATCAAACCCCGTACCGCCTCCTAGAAAATCATTTCCATCATTTCCAAGCAGCGAGTCATTGCCTGCACCACCTTCGAGGCTATCATTATCATCGCCACCAAACAGCGAGTCATTACCCCCACCACCTTCGAGGGTATCATTTCCATCATCTCCCTCTAGGCGATCGTTTCCTCCTTCTCCCATCAGTAGATTTGCTAGGACATTGCCAACTATATTGTCAGTACCAGATCCACCAAAGAAATTGGTCAGATCGTCTAGAACGTCATCATCCGATGAAAGTGGAATTGGTCCGTCTGCAAATATAAGAAGTTCAATGTTAGTTAATGTATCCGTACCGTCAATTCCATTACCGTTTAAATGGGTAACGGTTGTAACTGTTTCTCCACCTATACCTAATATTCCACCTGTAGTTTGAGTATCAATGTCATACTCGCTTCTATTAGCCGAAAATATTGCTACATCATTCTCTCGATCAAAAGGATTGATTGTAAAAGGATTTGTACCACCATCTAAGAGATCGTCGCCTCGTCCACCATCTAAAAGGTCGTCGCCAGCACCACCTTCAAGGCGATCGTCTGCACCAGCACCTATTAATATGTCGTCTCCTCCTAAACCAAGGATACGTTCTTTACGATAAGTACCAATAATTTCATCATCGTTACCAGAAAGATTGTTGGAATCTCTACCAATAATTAGATTTTCTGGAAGATCATCAGCAGTATCTGTTCCAATATCGGCTTTGATTTTATCTATAATCTCGGTATAAAGCTCAGTGGTAAATATTACTCCACCATTTAGCTCTATCAGTTCATCTCCATCATCTGGAACATTTGGATCGTCAAAATTCAAAAGACCAAGAAGGCGAGGATCTTCATTTTCATAGGAATGCCAAACACCACTTCCACTTTGAACACTCTCAAGATCGATATCTTTATTTAGAAAAAATAGTCTTGGACTTTTTGTAGTTTGGACTTTTCCTTCAGGAAATTTCAAACCAGGAGCAGCGACAAGATCTCGCGCTACTTTTCCACTACCAGGTTTACCATTACCATCTAGTATCGGTTGAGATACATTGTCTACTGGATACCCTGCTGTTCTAACATTAAAACCTATTGCATCTTTAGGATCGACAAATGCGATTAGACCTATAACTGGAGTTCCCATTGGAATAGGCAAATTAGTCCTCAACAAAGCGATGTCATCTTGATCATCATCTGTTACTGTAAAATCATTTGCTAGAAAACTTATACTTGTACCATCGACATTTGCACCTGGATCTGTTGGAGCTTTTGGATCTCCAATTATCCTACTGTTGAGATTTTTTTGTTTAGCACTAACTGTTGCTCTTGAAGCAATAGGATTTGCCTTTTTCTTATCTTCAGCTTCATCGTCATAGACAACGTGTCCAGCGGTTAGAAAATGAACTGGAGTTATAGCTATTCCCGAACCAAGAAAATCATCTACCACTTCGATGTTTCCTGATGAATCTACAGTTCCTATTTGAGTATCAATAGCAGCAACCGCAGGAAAAGGAAAATCAGTAAATTCATCATCAGTTGGTTGTATAATGCGACGTAAATCGGGTTCAAATACAGTCATTTGAATATTCTCCTTTTAATTTATTGAATAAAAAATAGAGTGTTTATTTATCAGTTATTTGTTCGACTGATTCTAAACATAGTTCAATAGAATTGGTCTGATTAATTCGGTAAACACTTATCAACCAGCCATTTTGTACCAAAGCTCTTTTTAAATACTTTTCCCTCCTTCTAGAATATTTACGCTCTAGTATTAAGTGTGGTGTCGCGTCTTCATCAAGGCGAAACATTTGTAATAGGGCAACCGAGCGAAAATAGCTACGTGAGCTAGGAAGCATAATTGTTAAGAGATTTCTGTCTAGAGCAAGCTTACCCCAATTATCTATAACGACAGTTGAGTCATTGTTTAAAGATCTAATTAAAGTTTTGGGCGAAGAAATACGATCGCGTAGAAATCGTCTAGATTTTTTATTTCCCACTACTGCAAACTGTTCGGATAAAGCAACAGTATCTCCTATAAAAGCATTACTGTATGCTAATTCAACTCCCCCGCTATTTAACGCTTGTAAGTTATATAACCATCCCTTTCCATCTTTTTTAACTGTATAATTCGATGGTGAACCCACTAACAATAAATTCTTATGAACGGCGAAATTTCTATCCTTTATTAACGAGGTACTAAAGAGTTCTTCATTGTTATCCGCTAAGGTGACTATTTTTGGTTCGTCCTCTAACAAAATACAAAACTCAATAAATCCTCGTTTTTCTTCATTATTAGGAAGATCGAGAGGTATTGGTTCTTCTAGTCGATTCAATCGAACAAAATATTGTCCGTCAGAACCTAGTACAGCAGTGATAGGACGATTCTTCTGAATTGGTTCTATACTTGAAGCATCTGCAAGTAAAGTATTTTTATCCAATCTGAGATTTCGACCAAAGCCATTACCTGCTTGATAAGGAATCGAACTCTCTGGAGGGTAAATCTCACGTCCTCTGTGCCATTGACCTTGAGAATCCTTTTGATAAACAACTACTCGATTAGCACCAGGATCGCCTACAACTAAATATTTATCGTTAACGGCTACAGAAGAGGCAAAAGAATTAGTATCACCTGGTTCTGGCAGAAAGCATACTTGATTGGGATTAGACATAGTTATTTGCGAGAATAATACTACTCCTATCATAATAAGAAGCGATATTAAACTGTTAAATAACAATCAGGCGATAGATTGTTAAATCTATTCTTAATCTCAATGTTTTTTTATTACTTAGAGAAGTTAGCATTTTTAATTACATAGAAAATATTGACTAAAGCTTTTACTTTAGGCGCTCGAATAATTGCGATCAATAACTAATAGCGATCGCGATCGCAACTAGAAGCGATCTAAATCATCGACCTGTATCCTTTATAACTCTAAAATGGGGGGGGGTGTCTATAGTTAGATTTGATTAACTTTATCGATAAAATTACTTTTGTTTTTGATTGTCTACGTAATTTTAATTAGCAGTAAAATAATAATTAAGTATTTACTTTGAGGTAGCGATTTAATCTGAGTTTAAAGAAATAATTTTAATTAATCTTTTTACTTAAAAGTTATATTTTTATTTGGAAAATGTTAATAGTTTATTTAGCGATCGCCTTCAAGATAATACAATGCACTAAAAAGCGATCGCCTGTCCCCCCAGAATTGGGGGTTAGGGGGCAGAAATTTATGAATAGGTTAAAGCAGACATTTAATAAATAGTTTTGCCCAGCCTACGGCTTTAAAATTGCTAGCGGTGAGCATTGCCTTTATTTCTTCATCTAAAAAGATTAAGATAGCTCTATTAGTATCCTTAAATGAAAATGAAAGCGATTAAGGTGATGGGGACTGTAGACGAAAGAGGACAGTTAGCTTTAGATTCTCCTTTGACGATAGATAAACAAAGCAGAGTCGAAGTAATTGTACTTGTCTTAGAAGACCCTGAAGCAGAAGGTAGTTTAACCAAAGAAGAAATATTGGGAGATTTGCGACAAGCTTGGCAAGAAGCGAAAAGCGGAAATACGATACCTGTCGAAAAACTTTGGACAGATTAGATAATGACAGATAAATCTTCTGTCAGAGTTGAAGTGTCTCCCACATTTAAGCGAAATATTAAAGCTTTAGGTAAAAAATATCGTCGTATTCGTCAAGATATAGAACCAGTAATCGAACAATTGCGAAACGGAGAATTACCAGGAGATAGAATAACTGGAACTGGAGAATTAATTTTTAAGCTGCGAGTAAAAAATAGTGATGTTAGCAAAGGTAAAAGTGGAGGATATCGTCTAATTTACTATTGCCAGACAGCTACAGGCATTGTTTTACTGACTATCTATACTAAATCAGAACAAACAAATATTACAGCAGAAGATATTAAAAAAATAATTAGTCAACGTGAAAGCTAAAAGAATTAAACGCTGTACAAAATTTCTAATTGACGTAAGTAGGTAGGTGTAATTTAATATAAAACTGTTTGGTTGGGGATTGGAGATTAGGGACTGGGGATTAGGGATTAGGGAATAAAATCTTGACATCAAGTCTTATAGATTATTTAGCCTGCCTACTTAAATAAAAAAGCGATCGCCTTAAATGACAAAATTAGAAGGTGGGCAATAAATTCCAAGCTGAAGCGAATATTTAATAAATAGTTTTGCCCACCCGCGCAGTTGGAAAATTGCTTTCAATACTATCACCAAGTAATAGCCTGTCCCCCCAAGGTTGGGGGTTAGGGGGCATTTATTCCATGCCCAAATTAGCCATTAAAAAGCCCCATTTATCGGCAGCTTCTTCGATGATTTTACTGGTCGGTTTGCCCGCACCGTGACCCGCCTTTGTTTCGATTCGTATCAAGACGGGGTTATCTCCTTTGTGTGCAGCCTGGAGTGCAGCAGCAAACTTAAAGCTATGGGCGGGTACAACGCGATCGTCATGGTCGGCGGTGGTAATCATGGTCGCGGGGTAGTTTGTACCTTCTTTGAGGTTGTGCAAGGGCGAATAGGCATAGAGTGTTTTAAAATCTGCTTCGTTATCGGGACTACCGTATTCCGAACACCATGCCCAACCGATCGTAAATTTATGGAAGCGCAGCATGTCTAATACACCGACTGCGGGGATAGCTGCTGCAAAAAGATCGGGGCGTTGAGTCATACATGCACCAACTAGTAAACCGCCGTTACTTCCTCCTGCGATCGCCAGCTTGCTAGTACTGGTGTATTGCTTGTCGATTAACCATTCTCCCGCAGCAATAAAATCATCAAAGACATTTTGCTTTTGATCTTTCATGCCCGCCTGATGCCAAGCTTCACCGTATTCACCACCACCTCTTAAGTTAGCTACGGCGTAGATTCCTCCCATTTCTAGCCAGACCAAATTGCTTACAGAAAAGCTGGGAGTGA
>ENA-ORXU01002835-ORXU01002835.1-marine-metagenome-genome-assembly--contig:-NODE-2835-length-11359-cov-2.877770_pt1 | contig 11359 bp, 11 predicted proteins | sample MGYA00237869_ERZ511484 | MGnify/ENA metagenome assembly ERZ511484 | reverse complement strand
CTGCGCCTCGAGGAACGCTTCTTGCAGCTTCTCGGCCATGGCGGTGACGACGTCGGGTTGTGCGTGTGCGCTGATGGCCACGATTCGGTTTGGGGTTGCTTGCCAGACGACGGCCGTGTTCACGCCGTCGGGTGGGTCGCCGTTGCGGGTCGCGATCCAAGCTGGTGAGTTGTTCACCGAGATTGGTTGGGCGGTGTCGTAGGTGACCGCTCCGAGCGCCATGACCGACGATGAGGTTGCTGTTTCGACGACGAATCTTGCTCCGGTCACAGTGTCGGTGATCTCGTAGTAGGTGGTGTAGTCGACTTCGTGCGAGCTGCGCTCGAAACGGTCGATGACGACCAGTGGGCCGTCGTCGAGTTCGGGTGTTCCATCGGGATTGACCGAGATCTGGGAGAGTGCGTCGATGACCGTCGTCGATTCTTCGCCGGCTGTCAGCAAGAGCCACACATCGCCGCGTTGTTGCGCGAGCCGATACATGAAACTGTCATCGACGACAGCCGTTCCTGTCGGGGTGTCGATCTCGATCGTCCCATTTGCTCCGTAGCCGTTGGGGAGCGATTCGGAGGTGGTCACCCGGACCAGGTCGGCAACCGCTCCGTCTTGGAGTGTGGTCCCGATCAAGATGCCGTTGAGGACCTGTCCTGAATCGTCGGTTTCGTCTGGGCGGGCGGTGTAGGCGCCGCCGTTGTCCAGCACCAGTCGGTCGGTGTCGTCTGGCAGGACGTAGAGGTGGGCCACAGGGTCGGGCCTCATTGGGTATTGGTCCGCGACGGGATTGGTCGATTGGCGTTGGCTGAGGACTAGTCCAGCGATTCCGGCGACGACCAAGAGTCCGGCGGCGGCTCGCAGCCACACCGATCGAGTCGCCGATCGGCGGCCGGAATCAGGTTCGGTCATCGTGTCGGGAGTGGTCGCAGCGACGTCGGACAGAGTGCGACGGACCAGTCGTTCGAAGTCGGAATCGGACGTGTCGGGATTCATGTGAGGTTCGCTTTCAGTTCTGCCATTCCACGATGGATGAGGGACTTGACGGTTCCGATCGGCTTGTCCATCACCGCAGCGATGTCACTCACGGCGAGGTCCTCGTAGAAGCGCAACACGATCGCGGCGCGCCGATCCGCCGACAGTGCCTGGAGTTGCTGCCACGTGTCATCGACTTCAGGTGCCAAGACCGTGTCCGTCGGGCGCAGCGAGCGCAGATGACGGCGTTCTCTGATCTGGCGACGCTGCACACTTCGCGCCTTGTTCACCACGACGCCGCGCAGATAGGCCGCAGGCTCGTCGACGCTCGACCATCTCGAATGCACCACCAGGAACGCTTCTTGGGTGACCTCTTCGCCTCGTTCGACCGATCCGCACAACAGGTGCGCGAGGCGCAGCATCGAGAGGCGGTGCTCGTCGTAGAAGTCGTCGAACTCCTGGGACACGGCCACAGCACGGATCGTCACACACCTATGTCGCTCGACCCCCTCCCAAACGTTGCACGAACGACGAAGAAATCTGAGTCACCGCCTCACCAGGTGAGGCGCGCAGCTATCCCGACCAACCGAGCGCGGCAGTTCGTGGGGGCCGCAACGCACCACCACTCCGCCACGTCCACCGAGCCCCAGCCATCGTGCAACACGAGCGGGTATCCGAGCGGAGAGGTGCCGATCTGCTCGGTTCATGACGTGAATCGGTTCGGGTGATTTGCGTGGGTGGTGCGAGTTGAGATGCACAGGTCTGGCGGCTGACAGTCCCGATGACCGTCGGGTGTCGGCCTTGCACACGGCGCGAGTGAGATGCGCGGTTTCGTCCTCGGCGAAGATCTCGCGTCGTTTCTCGGTTTGGCGCTGAGCTGGTGTACTTGTCTCGCTTCGAGGGGGGTTCCGGGTCGGCTTCCGACATGATGACGGGCGTGTGGAACCCGTTGAACTCGTCGGAGTCGTTCGTGGATCGATGGTTTCACCTCGACGATCTCCCTGACCGGGCCGCTCTTGGCGTATGGGGTCTCGGTACCGTGATTGAGATCGGCTTCATTGGTGCGCTTGCAGTCGAAGCCGCCCGCGACCAAAACGTTCGTGGAGTGGTGCGCCTCGGCTCGCCGCTGGCGATCGAGCGTGCGACGGTCGCTGTATCGAACGCAGTCGTTGATCGCGACCGCCCATTGCGGCGATGGACACGGCCGGGCAAGCTTGCGCCGTCGTCGAGCAGCTTCCCGAGCGGACACGCATCGAACTCGTTCATGGCCGCGACGTTGTTGACGGGTCGGGCCAGGCCGTCCGTTCGCTACGGGCTCGCCGGTGTCGTTGCGCTGAGCCGGATCGCGACGCGCGTCCATCAGCCGGGCGACGTGATCGCAGGAGCTCTCGTTGGCGTCGCGATCGCCCGCGTTTTGAACATTTGGGTGTCCCCCGAGCACGACTGACCGTCGACCGGCACGAGAAGAGGCCTGCCGATGCCAACTGATCACATCGCCCAATGGTCGAACAAGCGAGCCCTGTGACAAGGGCAGGCTGTGCTCGCATCTTCATGCGATAGCGCCACCCGTTTGGCCTGCCCCGGCTACGGGTACGAGACAAGTGGGTTCCGTCAGCAGCGCAGGGCGCTCCGCTGTCCGGGCGGTTCCTTTTGCTTCCCAGCGAGGAACCGTTCGGCGGCGGCGAATGCGCCACTTGACCCCGCCTCCTCCACATCTGATCGCCGGTGGACTACGCATCCGATCAGCTAACAAGCGCCTGTCCTTGGGCGATCGTCCGACTGTCAGCTCGAGTAACTCGACCAGCGCGACGCAGGCCTGACGACAACTCCGTTCGACCTAGCCCGTCGCAGCCGCTGCCGTACTCGCACGTTGTGATCGAACTTGCGAGCACCGAGGTGCCGATGAAGAGGGAAAGAGTAAGTCGCGGCCGACTTCTCGTTTACGAGCGCGACCAACGGCCCCGCCCCGTCTGGCAAGTCGTCTTCCACTGACAGTCCCTTTGAGGATTCCCCGTGTCCAGCACCATCGCGGCGGCCGGCCCGTGGGTCTCCCGCTACCCGAAACAGCACGCGTATCGTTTCACGCACTGGTTTGGCGGTCTTCGATCGAGATGACGTCCCAGTCCCATCCGTCGTGGTCGACGAGTGCTGCGAGACGGGAACGAATGTCGCTCGCATCGGCGAAGCGCTGCGTCGAGGCAGGGTCGAGGCCGTGCGGTCGCGGCGGCGGTTCGTTGCTGGGGTTGACCGGTCGTCGCTCGGCGAGCACTGTCGCGAAGTCGCTGATTGCCGCTTCGAGGTGCGCAAGGTTCGCTGCCTCTGAGTCGTTGGCGGTGCGGGCGGCGATCAGGACTGCGTCGTACAACGCTGCGACGCGCGGCGCGAGCGCTGAACACGAACCTGCACTGTGGAGGTGTTCGAGGATCGGGTAGCTCAGATGCTTGTCGGTCAGCACCGACACCTCCTGCGCGAGATCGAATGCGACTGCCGACAGCCGGTGGCTGCCTGTCCATGAGCGTTCGACGATTCCGGTCGGTGTCTCGCCGAGGTGGGTGACCGAGCGAGCGAACGATCGCCGTTGGGTCGCAGCTTGCAGTACCGGTACGAGGAACGTGATCGCGAGCGTGACCAGACCGAGACCCATGAGGGAGGTGAGGACCGTTGCGATCTGCCACGGGGTGGACCCGGGTGTCTTGTCACCGAGGCCGACCGTGAAGAGGCTGTACCCGGCGAAGTAGACGCGCGACCATGCATCTGCGGGTTCTTGGGTTGCCGTGTCGAGGACCGATCGGTCGGAGCTGAGGTAGACGAGCGACCAGCCGAGCCACATCGAGAACATCCACGACAACGTGATCGACACGACCGCGCTCACGCCCACATTCGCGAGCAGTCGATGGTTCGGTCGTCGGCGGTGCAACGCCAGCCCACAGCGGTAGACGCCGTCGGCGATCCGTTTCCCCCAGAATCCGCCACCACCCGGCTTCACCACCGTTGCGAACAGATCCACGACGATGACCGACAGCAACACAGTTCCGAAAGCGAGGAGCAACCAGTTCATGAACCAGCCGTACCAGCTTGACGGCGGGCCCACTGTCATCCCAGGCGCTACGGGACCCGCATCTCTGTCTCCAATCGAGCGCACGACGACTCGATCACCGCAGACGCACATCTCGATTCGCTACCTGCGATACCGATGGTGGCGGAACCGACTCGGTGCTGTGCATGACGCTACGACAGACTGAGCGGTGTTGGTCGGGTGGGCCTGTTCCGCCCGCACCCCACCCGGCCGGCTGATCGCAGTTGTCGCTTTCGCGATCGCGATCGACGGCGGTATCGATGGGGTGCTTCTTCGAGTTGCCGCCGCCGCCGACGTCGGTACCCGTTCGACCACGTCAAAGAGGTACCGGGCCGGTGGCGTCGGCGATCGTTGGCGTCGTCCTCACCGGGGACTTCGGGGCGTGCGCTTGGCCGTGACCCGTCTCCGGGCGTGACTGGTGACCGGATCGAACGGTGTGCCGTGCGATCGTTCTTGTTCGATCGTGAATAGAAGGGAGTTCGGCGGGGCACCAACCATCGCAGCCAAGGATCGATGCGAAACCCGATCGACGGCTGCGAGCCTTCCCGCCTCACTACTGCACGGAGCCATCTGATGACCGACACCTCCACCACCAAAGACGACGCGAAACAAGCTGCCGGCGACGTTGCGTCGCATGGCAAGGAAAAGGCCGCCGGCGTAGCATCGTCGGCGCATTCCGAAGCTCGCTCGGTGGCCGCCGATGCCAAGGATCGAGCTGCCGATGTCGTCGGCACGGCTCGTGAAGAGCTCCGATCGCAAGCGGCGAGCCAGGCAGAGACGTTGTCGGCGACGCTGAGCGACGTCGGTCGACAACTCGGTGACATGGCTGACTCGAGTTCTGATCCGGAAGCCCAGGTGGCGCAGCTCGCTCGATCTGCGGCCGACACGTTGTCGCGGCGCGCAGAGCGGATCGACGACAGCGGACTCGATGGCGTCATCGATGATGCCAAGCGTTTCGCTCGCAACCGGCCCGGAGCTTTCCTGTTGGGTTCGATCGCCGCAGGATTCGCGATCGGGCGCCTCGTCAAGCACGCCGACACCGATCAGGCTCGCGACCACGCCAAAGACGAGTTCGACGCCGACGCACTGAAGTCTGGCAACGGGTCGAACGACAGCGACTCCGCAACATCGTTGGGGAACGCGTCGACGGCGAGCACGTCGACGGGTGGCGCGTCGACGGGCAGCGCGTCGACGGCCGGTCCCATCTCATGAGCGCCGACCGTTCCGCCCCGCAGTCGCCCGTGGATCCGACGCAACCCGAGCGGCCTGACATGTCGCTCGGCGATGTCGTGACCAAACTCGGCAACGACCTGTCGGGACTGATGACGACACAAATCGAGATCGCGAAACTCGAAGTGAAACAGGAAGTCACCAAGGCGGCGAAGGGCGCAGGACTCGTCACATCGGGAGCGTTCGCAGCCGTCGTCGCGGTGTTCATGTTGTCCGCCGCCGCAGCGTGGGCCATCTCGGTGCCACTGAACGAGTGGGCCGGCTTCCTGATCGTCGGACTCGTGTGGGCGATCGCAGCCGCAGCGCTTGCGTTTGTCGGCAAGAGCCGACTGCAAGACGTCGACACGGTGCCCGAGCAGACCAGAGCCGAACTCGACGCCGACCGCGCACTCGCCCAGAAGCTGCCCTGACCGCCACCTTCCGAGAACCCGTCCCGCACCCGTCAAGAACCCATCACCTTCAAGGAACCAGTCATGTCTGATCAATCCATCTCCGACCTCCGCCGAGAAGCCGACCAGCGACGCGACGCAATCGCTCGTGACGTCGAACTCGTCACCGACAGGGTCGCTCCCGGTCGTGTCGCCGACCGCCAAAAGGCGCGACTACGTCAACAAGTCACCGGCGTTCGCAACTCGGTGTTCGGTACCTCCGACCGGGATCGCTCCATCGCCACTGGGCAATCCGGCGACGCCTCCATGTCCGACCGTGCGTCGAACGCCGTCGACAAGGTCAAGGAGTCGACCCCCGACTCGGTGGGCGAGTTCACCGAAGGCAACCCGCTCGCAGCCGGACTGATCGGTCTCGGTGTCGGGCTCCTCGCCGCAACGCTGATCCCCAGCACACGAGAAGAACAACAGCTTGCCGATCGCGCCCAGGACTCGGTCGATTCCGCAGCCCGGGAGCTCGCACGTTCCGGCCAACAGGCCGCAGAAGCGGTCAAGCCCGCCGCCCAGGATGCGGCCGCCGAGGTCAAAGGATCCGCACAGCAGTCTGCCCAGTCCGTGAAAAGCGACGCGCAGCAGGCAGCCTCGGACGTGCAAGGAACCGCGAAGGCCAAAGCCGACGACGTCCGATCCGACTGACACCCGCTCCCCCCGATTTCCGGCTGCTCGAACGTATGCACAGACTCTTCGACGCTGACCCAAGAGACCGGTTCGTGATCTACGTAAATGACCATCGAGGCCTATTGATCGCCGAAGCCGAACTGGCCAAGCGGTCGCATCGTTCGAACTGCGACAACGGCGGTGACAGCGAACTGGTCACGCTGCTCGCATCGATCGTCGCGCAGAACGCCGATGATGCCGCCTGCCTCGATGATCTGCTGATCGTGGCAGGTGGTCGTGCGAACCCGCTCAAGACCTTCGCCGCTCGGATCGGAGAGCGTTTCGGACGGTTGAAGCTCAACGGTCAACTGTCCGGCTACTCGCCGTTGAGTCAAGTCGTCGAGATCGAAGCCTTGCTGGCCTCGTCATCGATTCGTCGTACCATGTGGGACAGCGTCGCCAGCGTTGCAGATCAGTTAGTCTTCGATGGCGGGAATGCAACGATCGCAACCGACGCGCGCCGCCGGTCCGAGAGCGCCGCTCTGCACTGCGATTTGCTGATCAAGCACCACCGCACGGCCGCGCACGATGCGTTCGTTGCTGCGGTCCGATGATCGACGATCGGTAGAGGAACTTCGCCGAACGCAACCTGGCTGCCAAGCGGCGGTTGCTTACTCGACGACGAGGCGGGCAAGGAACCTAATGAGCGACCAGTCAACGGTCTCGGCGTCCCCCGCGGGAACCGCGGCGTACCGGCACCGCTCGTGTCGGCGGTTGCGGCGGTTGCAACGTTTGAACAACACAACGTCGGATCGCAGGTCGCCTCGCATCGGTGTCGGTCCTGTGCGGTGAGTAGAGCGTTCGTTGCATGCTCACCGGTCACGACCCTTCTGGGTGGTCTATTCTTCGTCGTCGTGCTCGGAGGGGGTCAGCCATGAAAGTTGTGCCCGGCGCCCAGAACGATGTGGTCGCTGAACCTGGTGGCGTGTCCGGCGGCACGGATGGTCGAACGAAGCGGCGCAACCGAAACATGGATGCGGTCAGGGAAGCGACTGTGGGTCTCCTGCGTGACGGTACGGAACCAACGCTGGCGTTGATCGCAGATCGTGCCGGTGTGGCCGTGCGGAGCGTCTACCGCTATTTCGGAGGCGTTGACGACGCCGTTCTAGCGGCGGTGGTTGAACAGCGTCGGCGGGCGAACGTGGTACTCGAGAACGAACCCGACATCGATCCTTCTGCGTCGCTCGATGAGCGCATCGCACTGTTGGTTGCGTCTCGTGTGCGCATCGATTGTTTGCTCGAACCCCTCGACGGACGATCTCGCGGTGACGACACCCTCCCTGCAATGCTCGATTCACACGTGAGGGCGGCGTTCGCATTCGAACTCAGCGCTGCGCCATCAGACGAACAACTCGCTGGGGTGCTCTGTGGGCTTTTGCGCCTCGGCACTGTCCGCTCGATGAGACAAGTCCACGACGATGACGACGAACAAGTCGCCATGGCCATGACCCGAACGATCACCGCAGTCCTGGCGGATCGGCGACCACCCGGGCAAAACGTGTCGCCAGAAACATTCTCCGGGATCTGAACCCGGCTGCGACAAGGGTCTCAGCGGTGGTATTGCGAACCCGGCGCACCGGGCCAGCGACTCGGCATGCTGGTGGCTTTGTCGCCCTCACCCCGTTCGAAAATCGAGTGATACATGGTCAGCCAGGTGTACCAGTTGAGGCGCAACCAGCCGTCGGGCGGGGCGCCCGGATCTAGCAGCGCACGGGCCGCGCCGACCGCATCGGTCTGATCGGTCACGTCGGTCGTGCTGGACGCACTGGTTTGGACGGGGCCACCGATTCCTCTACCACCCCCAGGAAGTCGAAGGCACGCATAAATCAGCCGTCTAACGGGCGAACCATCCGAGACCCCGACCCGAAGACTGGCCTGGTCTTCCGAATCACGTCAATCATGACAAGCGGCCGTTAGCGCGCACCCTTGAAGCGCCGACCGCCATGCTGTGATGTTGACCCGGTTTCTTGGACACCTGATTACGCGGGAGACCGTGTAGGAAGGAGGCCCAGATGGGTCGTCCGAACAAGTACCCCGATCAGTTCCGCAAGGACGCGATCGAACTCGCCAGAACCTCTGGTCGCCCGACCGCGGAGATTGCCCGGTCGCTGAACATCGCGGAGGGCACCTTGTGGAACTGGGTGCGCGCCGCTCGCGACGCCGACAGCCGAGCAGGCGATCCCGAGGCTCTCTCGGAGTCTGAACGCGACGAGTTGGCGCGGTTGCGCAAGCAGGTGATCGAGCTGCAAACCGACAAAGAGATCCTTCGCCGGGCGGCCGCGTATTTCGCCCGCGAGACGATGCGGTGATCCGCTTCCGCTTCGTCCACGACCACCTCGGCGACTTCGAAGTCAAGCGGATGTGCGACCTGATCGAGGTGCCCCGGTCGTCGTTCTACTCGTGGCTCACCCGCACCCCGTCGGCACGCGACATCGCCGACGCCGAGTTGTTGGTGACGATCAAAGAGATCTTCGAACGATCCCGCGGGAGCTACGGAGCGCCACGCGTCTACGGGCAACTGCGTCGTCGAGGTCACCGGGTTGCCCGATCCCGTGTCGCTCGGCTGATGCGCGCAAACAACCTGGTCGGGGCGCATTCGCCACGCAAGTGGCGACGAGGCCGGCCCGATCTGGGCGGCCCACCAGATCTGCTGAACCGGAACTTCACCGCCACTGCTCCGAACCGGCGTTGGGTCGCTGACGTCACCGAATTCAAGACTGGTGAGGGCAAGCTCTACCTCGCCGGGATCCGTGACCTGTTCCACCGAGGCATCGTTGGCTGGGACACCTCGTCACGTCAAGACACCGGCCTTGTCGTCGCTGCGCTCGAGATGGCCCTCGCCCGCACCGGCAACCCCGCGGAGGTGATCCACCATGCTGACAAGGGATCGATCTACACGTCGCTGGATTTCGCGTTCGCTGCCGGCAACCACGACATGGACTTGTCGTTCGGGTCCACCGGCGACGCCTACGACAACGCCGCGATGGAGACATTCTGGGCTCGGTTGAAGGTCGAGATCGCATGGATCCGAGGATCGATCTGGTTCGAGACTCGCGCCGAGTGTCACGCCTACCTGTTCGAGTTCATCGAGGTCTTCTACAACCGGCAACGACACCAAGGCGGCCTCGATCACCTCACCCCAACCGAATACGCTGACAAGTGGCGCCACGACCACGGCCAGCCGAATCCGTCATAACCCCGTGTCCAAAGAACCGGGTCAACATCAGGTCCCGAGGGCTGCGTGGGTCGTGGTGGGGTTACGGTTCGGTGATGCGCCATCTGCTTGATGCGTCCCCTGACGAACGTTTTGTCATCTATCTGAATGACCATCGTGGTCTTCTTGCGGCCGAGGGCGACCTTGCGCGTCGGTGCCATGCTGCGAACAGCGAGCAGGGAAGCGGTGATCTGGTGACGTTGTTGGCGTCGATCGTTGCTCAGAATGGCGTCGACGCTGAGCGTCTCGATGAACTCCTTGCACGGTGGAATGGTCAGGCGAATCCGCTGAAGACGCTTGTGGCTCGGGTCGGTGAGCGTGTTGGGCGGTTGAAGTTCAACGGTCAGCTTCGGGGGTATTCGCCGTTGAGTCGAGTGGTGGAACTCGAGGCGCTTGTTGCTTCCACGGCGGTTCGACGCACGATGTGGAACGCTGTGGCGGCGATTGCTTGCGATGTCGGTGTCATTGACGATGCGTCGACTCGTTCATCGACAGTGGATGACCATCATCGCCGTTTGGTCGAGCATCAGCTTGAAGCCGCCCTCGACGCATTCGCTGCTACCTGATGGTTGCCGCCGTCACGGTCATTGGGGTGATCGGTCTCGTTGCTGTCATTGTCGACATTTTCGTCACCGTCCTGAAGCCGGGAGCGAACGGGTTTCTGGCGTACCGGATCACGAACACCGTGTGGCGTGGCGCTCGGGCTGCGCATTCGAGTCGATCGAACCATCGCATGTTGTCCAATGTCGGCGTGGCGCTCGTTGCGGTGTTGCCGTTGATCTGGCTGTCAGTGATGTGGCTGTCGTGGTCGCTGATCTTCTTGGTCAACGAGCAATCGGTTCTGAACGCCACCACTCAGCAGCCGTCGGATGGATGGTCGAAGGTGTACTTCGCTGGCTACAGCTTGTTCACGAGCGGGCTGGGCGATCATGTTCCCGGTTCGTCGATGTGGCAGATCGTCACGGTCGTCACGACCGCCATGGGCCTCGGTCTCGTCACGCTCGCCGTCACGTTCCTCGTTCCGGTACTCCAGGCTGCGAATGCTCGGCGCAGTTGCGCTCGCTCGATCAGTCGCATCGCCACGACTCCGGCAGGCATCGCCGGTCGAGTCGACGTGTTGCGGGTGGCGGCACCATCGATCGCTACCAGTTTCGGTGACGTGGCCGAGCAGCACACGAGCTACCCGATGCTCGATCATCTCCACACCCAGAACGAACTCAACGCCCTCTCGGTGCAGCTCGACCATCTCCACGGCGCACTCGAGTTGATCAGCGCCGCCGACGATGACGCAGAACTGCAGTTGCTCGGGTCGGCGCTCGTCGACTTCGTCGAAACAATCACCCCCGATGACGAGAGTGGGGCCGACCTCGATGCCCGGCTCCAGGCGAAGGGGCTCCGCATCGAGCGGCGCGGGCGTGGCGCCGTCGTGACCGACGGGAAACGTGAGGCCAAGCTGTCCTCGGTGAGCCGGGCGGTGAGCCGCCCCCGCCTGGAGAAGCGCCTGGGAAGCCTTGCGGCTCATCAGCGAGGACGAGAGGCAAGAGCATCAAAGGGGCCGAAGCGCTCGCCAGAGGCGCCCGCTAATAGCCGCACATCGCGTCGACGCGCATCTGGCGCCGCGCGTCGCTCCGTATCGCGTGCTCGCCGCGTAGGCCGGTCCGTGGGGCGCGCCGTGGCCGCGGACGGAGAGCGCGACGCCGACGAGGTCTTCGCTCGAACCGTCCTGCGAACGGGCAGCCGGGCTGCCCTCCGCGCTGCCGGTCGAGGTGGGCG
>ENA-ORXU01002834-ORXU01002834.1-marine-metagenome-genome-assembly--contig:-NODE-2834-length-11359-cov-3.265733_pt1 | contig 11359 bp, 5 predicted proteins | sample MGYA00237869_ERZ511484 | MGnify/ENA metagenome assembly ERZ511484 | reverse complement strand
TACAAGGAAGCTTTATACGACAATCAGTGCAAAGGGTGATTCGAGTACGCGAGCCTGTAGCGCTTTTGCCAAAAGTTCCGACAATTGAGGATCTTATAGAGCTACTTTCAACACCTACGATGCTGCTAATTTTGGGTGAGCCTGGCGGTGGCAAAACAACATTGCTCTTGCAGCTTCTCAAGCACATTGCAGAACCCAGCGAGGACCTCGTAGAAAGTGAGACCCGCTATATTCCTGCGTTTTTCAATTTGTCGACTTGGGCGCAGAAGAGATGGCCTATCGATCGCTGGCTGATCGACGAATTTGAGAAACAGTATCAAATCGGAAAGAGGGACTCGCGTGAGCGGCTAGAAAACAATCAGTTTCTGCTTTTATTTGATGGTCTCAATGAGGTGCGAGACGACCAGCGTAGCGCCTGCCTAAAAGCACTTGTTCAATTCCGAGAAAGTCACAATGTGCCTATCGCACTTACGTGCCGAAGCGCTGAGTTTCAGTCCATAGAAGCAGAACAAGTATTCGACGCTGCTGTTAGAGTCGAGCCAATACCAACTACGCAAATAGGGGAGTATCTGCGCGCCTACGGAGGTGAAGGTGGGGCCAAACTGCTCGACACGTTGGAAGATGATGAGAACTTGAGCGAGATTGCTGAGACCCCCCTACTGTTAGATACTTTTTTGCGAGCCTACACGCCCAAATTTTCACTTGAGCATTTGCGCTCACAGAAATCTAGCAAAGACAAACGGCATTACCTTTTCAGTGCGTATGTTGATGAGATGTTTTTGCGCGGTACACCAGATGAGCCTTTTGATCAGAAGCACACACTACAGGTGTTGACATGGTTGGCAAATAATCTAAACAAACATGGCTTGAGTGGTCGATTTTTAATCGAGCAGCTTCAGCCAGATTGGTTAGAACGAGCGGCAGATCGGCGTCTTCATGTTCTCTTATCTAGACTTGCAATCAGCCTCATGGGTGCATTGGTCGGAGGTCCCATTATCGGTCTAGGCTTTGCGGTGTATCATACTAGATTTTGGGAGGGTCTGGAGCGCGGCTTCGTAGAAGGGTTTCTAAGTTGTCTTATTGGTGGCATTACAGTGAGCGTCATCGATCTTTGGCGTTTGAGTCGGTCCCGCAGTACCGAAGAGCACGACATCTCGGCACGCAACTCTCTTATGCGGTTAGGAGCAAACATAGTACTGGTTACTGTAAGCACGTTCTTGACTATATGGCTTGGGATGGGGCTGGCCCTTGGACTCTCTTCCTATATGGGCTGGCCTTTGAGTGCCTGGCTGAGGGAATCAGCAGCTGTTGCGTTGATGGTGAGTCTCTCTTTCGGCCTCATCTTTGGATTTGGTACGCGTGGAGATCGCCAACTGTTGAACGAAGATGTACAGACGGTCGAAAAACTAAATTGGTCGTGGGCCGATGCATTGGTCGGATGTATTTACGGCATAGTTGCTGGTGCGCTTGCAGGCTGGATCATGCAGTTGACTGGCACGCGTGTACCTCTGATGGATACCTTTCAAAATTACATGATGCCCGTAGCGGCGGTAGTGCTTTGTGCAGCAGGTTTGTTGGTTGGGGGGCTTCGAGGGCGCGTAATTCCACCTGAGCAAAAAGAAACTGGTGGCCTTCGCAACTCGATTGCGAATTCAGCAATTACTGGTGCCATCTTTGGCGTAGCATTTGCTTGTATTGGGGGCTTCCTTGGTTATTTAGCAGGTGGCGAGCAGGGAGGCTTTACAACTGCGATATACGGCGTCTTTTTTGGTCTGCTTGCAGCAATCTGGTATGGCGGGCTGGACATTACAAAGCATCTCTCACTTAGACTCATTCTTAACCGTAGAGGCAAAATCCCTCTGTTTTTCTCCGACCTTTTGGAGTATGCAGCAGCACGCGTTCTGCTCTACAGAGTTGGCCCAGGGTACACATTTATCCATCCAATGTTTCGCGACTATTTTGCAGATCTAGAACAGTGACGTATCCAAACATCTAACAATAGATATTGAGTATCAATTTAAATCAATAGGAGACATCTTATGAGAATTAATATTTTTCGAATGACACAAATACTAGTAGCGACAGTTGCATTGGCAGTGATTTCAATTGTCTTGCCGATGCATAGTTCGCTTCAAGGCAACGTACACGCCGCATCGTTAGAACAACCACGCTCGAATGATTTGATCTATCGTGCGCAGATAGAGATTCAAACGTGTAACCGTAAACATGCGGAGACGGATGATGCTATCGGTGTTCGGCTCAATCAACAGAACAATACATGGCTAGATTATTCACGCAATGACTTTGAACGTAATAGCACATTCACATATGATCTAATGTTGGAACGAGTTCGATATATTGAGGATATATCAAAGATTGAACTTCACAAGCGCGGTTCACATGGTGTCATACTCAGAAAGTTTGTTCTTCGGGTTAACGGTCGCGCTATATACAGCAAGGATTTTGGTTCTTCTTGCCATACATTAGACAACGACAGTGGGTACAAACGAAGTTACACTGTTTCATCGAATCAACTGCGTTCTCATTCCTCGTGGCAAAGCTACGACCAGCCTCCCCTACCACCCGCGATATCACGTGCTGAAATTATCAGTCGAATCGAGGGAATCGTTGGGAATGCCTTCAGAACGATTGATACACCAGTGCCAGTTAAGTGGGATGGTTCAAATGCAGTTAAGGTATCACGAAGAGGTCCGCAATCGCTTTCAGTAAAGGTAGACTTAAAAGCCTCAATTAAGTATTTACCCGATGACAGTTTTGATGTTTTATTCGACATTAATTTGCAATGCAACAATGGTCGAATAGTGATTGAATCGACACGCCCCCGAACTGACGGATTGACAATAGGGGACCGGACGCTAGGAGACCGCATAATAGTCAACATGAATTTAGGTGCATCTAGCTGTCCACAAATACAAGTAACCAATAATGGAGATGTCAATTTGCTGTGGCCTAGACCGACAAGCACTCCGACACGACGTCCTGCACCGACTCGTACACCGACAAGGATACTTACAAGAGTTCCAACACCTACAACTGTAAGGCTGTCAACACCTACTCCAACAGCAATTGCAACATCTCAGTCAAGTGCAGTCAATATTGGGGGAGTTGTGTTATTGCGTCCTTCAGATCAAGATGTTCAGACGATCTCAGAAATTGATAGAGGAGTGCCGTGGGCAGATGTGAAGACCCCAACGAACCAAACGAACTCGTTAACCTTGACAGCTCAACAGCCTCGCCAATTTGGTATCTCTTGGTGTGCTGCGAATAGTGCTACGTTGAGCAGGAATGCTGCACTACTTGATATTGATTTGTTTATCAACGGTGACTCTGTGCCTAGTTCGCAAATAAACCAGTATGATTATAAGTCGTCGGATTGGTCGTGTAGAAGCTGGTCAACGCTTATTACAAATTGGCCGAGAGAAAGAAGCGTTACTTTAGATGCACGCTATCACATGATTGGTGATGTCAATGATGGTATTGCCGTATACGAGGCCGGTACATATTATCGTCGACTTATTGTGACGCCACAGTAGTACTCATAACTCTTGGAGCATCCTCAGATGTGACTTTCGCGTAAAAAGTTCATCTGAGGATGCAACTTTACTTCCTTAAGATCGAGAGCAATAGCCGTATTCTAAATTCAGGTTGAGACTTTCCAGTAAATACTATATACTTCAACCAGTTGTCCAAACCAACAAAATGCGGGCTGTTTTCTCTCCATACATTTTTTCTAGGCACCATGAGGTCAACTAATGAGCGCAAAAAATCCCAAACAAACCATCGAACCGGCTGCATTGCCAGAAAATTTGGTTCGAGCAATGTTGAGTGAAGATCGGTTATATCGTCAGGGCGCAGTCAGCGAACTAGCGGCTATGGTAAAGTCTACTGATCCCTCTGTCGTGATGGCTGCTAAATCCGCACTCCAACGAATGGCTGAAGATGATAGCCGTACAATTTCTGATGCCGCTCAAAATGCGTTAGCTGAGGAAGTGATTGTAGTAAACATAGAATCAGCTACACCGCCTACAAGCGCACTGCCTACAAGCGCGTCATCTCCTAATCAGGCCGCAGTCAATTATCGACCGGTACAATCAACAAGTCTAGCGCAATATAATAGTGCATCAGCCGCAGAGTCTATGAAGCCTTCTGTAAACTCTGGAGGCGGTACAGATGTCGAAACGAGCGAAAAACGGATACTTCCCGCAGCACTTCTTTGCTTCTTCCTTGGCGTTTTAGGCGTGCATCGATTTTATGTGGGCAAAGTCGGCTCAGGCGTATTGCAATTGCTGACCCTTGGCGGGCTAGGCATATGGACTCTCATCGATCTAATATTCATCGTTGTAGGTGGTTTTACCGATAAGGAAGGAAATAAAATCAAGCAGTGGACATGAGCGGTTGTGGGTCCAGTGGCGAGAGTCACGGAAGTCAACTGCTGTTTGTTATCTCATCGTCAAGTGGAGCTATCTATGAGTACACTACGCAGCTTATTGCAATCTGTACGTCAGATTTTTGCGCCTCTGCGCGAAACAGGTACATCGACACCATCAAAATCTATAGGAGGGTCCAAGATGTCAGGACAAACGAAATTCACACAAGGCCACGCGCTGCTCGTCGGCGTTGGCTCAGATGATCTACCAAATACGGTGCAGGATGCAACGGGTCTCGCCGACATCTTAAGAGACGTTGAACGATGTGCCTATCCAGTCGATCAAGTTACAGTTCTAACCAAAGCTGAGGCGACACGAGAAGGTGTGCTTGCAAAGCTTGATGAGCTAGCGAACGCAATTCACAAAGACTCAACATTGATATTCTACTTCTCTGGACACGGATATGCGGTCGATGCTGGCATCATGAAAGAATATTTCTTGATACCGCATGGCCATGATGATGATGATCTGTCAAATACAGCAATTAGCCGTTCCGATTTAATGACAAAACTGAATGCGATTGGCGCGCAGAAGCAGCTAATTCTATTCGATTGCTGCCACGCCGCCGGACTCGATGACCTTGCGGCAAAAAGCATGTCAACCGGCATAAAAGTGGCTAAGTCTCCGATTTCACAGGCTACGATTGATGAACTCGCACAGGGCAACGGCCGCGTCGTAATTTCCTCAAGCAAAGCGGATGAGCTTTCGTATGCGGGGAAGCCGTATAGCCAGTTTACGCAGGCATTGCTCGAAGGGTTTGCTGGTGAAGGCGCATCGAAACAAGATGGACTCGTTCGCGTCGGAGATCTTGCCAGTCATGCTTCCAGAATGGTTCCACAATACACACGTAATCGACAGAATCCGGCTATCAATTTTAGCAAGGCGGACAATTTTGCGGTTGCATATTATGCGGCGGGTGGTGAAACACGAAAAGGATTGCCAAAGAGCATGGTGCGTCAACCAGATCCGGTATTGGATACCACGCCGACTGGTGCATTGACAATCAATCAATCTGGAACAGGAAACACGCAAGTTGTTGGCAACAACAATACTACTGTCGCGGAACGTGGTGTTAACGTTCGTGGCGATGTAAGTGGTAATATCGTGACGGGAAATGACTCTCGCATAGTCCACGCAAAAGAATATAATGAAGGCGGCGAGCACAATCTCTTTAAGCAGGATGGGCAGGTTGTGTATGGTGATCAGCACAATCAGGCGGGTAACTTGAGCACAGATGGGGGATTTATGAACTTAGGTCGAATTAACATGGGCGGTGGCGATTTTGTTGGGCGAGATAAACATGTTGGAGGCGATGAGGTTCATGGCGATAAAATTAGCGGTGATAAGGTCGGTGGACATAAGACCGAGGTCGGTAATATAACAGGTAGTACAGGCGTGGCAATCGGACCCGGAGCGCAAGCACGTGTCAATACGCACAATGGCGGTAACGTGGATCAAATTATTGCCGCGCTGCAACCGATTTTGACAGCGGCTCAAAACGCGCCTGCTGATCAAAGAGCCGATGCAGTTGAAACAGCTAACGCTCTCAAGGATGAATTAAGCAAAGTAAATGAGGCACAGGATGGCAAAGTGGGTGATTTAGTCGGCAAATTGGGCAATCTGATTCCTTCTGCGGCTACTGCATTTAGCACCGCATTTGGACAACCTGTTCTGGCTGCCTTAGTAGGTCCCGTTACAAAACACTTTTTGGAAAAACTTGGTATCGATATGTCGTAACGCTTGAACAGCGTACAAAACTTTTGGCATCACTATTCCAAACTTTAGCGCGCAGAAGAGTTGGATCCCAACATGGGGTTCAGCTCTTTCTGATATATGCGACCGATGACAGTGGTAAGTATTGATTAGGCTATACTCCAACAACAAACAAGTCAATAAGATCAGAACCTCACATGGTGAAAAGATGAGCAACGCAGGCGATTTACACAAGCCTCGTCGCCTTCTGCGCAACGACGGGACCATCAATATGCAAGGTGGCGACATTGTGCTCGGCGACAAATATGCTGTACCACTTAAGCCTGTTGCTGCCATGCCGCCCACGCCACCCAAAGACTTTGTTGGACGAACCGAACAGCTTGCACAGTTGACCGAGTTATTGACCGCAGAAAAGCCAGATGGTCAACTGATTGCAATAACGGCACTACAGGGTATGGGTGGGATTGGCAAGACCGCGCTGGCAATGAAGCTGGCTGAAAAGATTTCGCCCAATTTTGCTGGCGGCATCTTTTGGGCAGACCTGAACCGAGCGACCGGATCTGCGGAGACGATTCTGCGCTCATGGGGGCACACCTGCGGCATCGATCTAAGTCAGGAACCAGATGTGGTAGTGCTGCAAACGAGCGTACGCCATGCGCTTACCAAACGCCATGCCGCAGAGGGGCCGCTGCTGGTGGTGATTGACGATGTGCGGCCAAAGTGGATGGCGGCAGTGCGACTGCTCAAAGCAAGCTTGCCAGCAGAGACGCCAATGCTCTTTACTACGCGCCAACGCGATCTGGCTACCCGCTTGCAGGCGAAAGTGATACGTCTTGACATATTGCCCCCTAATGACGCTCGCCAGATGTTGGCAACCTGGGCGCAGAATGACTCTATTATGACAGGGACAGATCAAGGGATCGAGCAGCTTGTAGACGAACTGCTGGAAGTGTTGGGCTATCTGCCACTAGCGATTGAGTTGGCGGGTGCGTACCTTGCGGGCGAAGAGATGCTCTCGGCTCCAATGTTGATGCACTTTGTACAGCAGGTAAAGTCAGAGGCCATACGCATGGAAGAGCTAAATCTTGAAGAGGGCGAGATCCCAGAAGATGAGTATGGACTGCGCGCCACCTTTGCGATTTCGTATGCTGCGCTAAACGAAGAAGCACGACGCGCCTTCCGATATGCCAGCATCTATAATTCGCCCGCTCTGCTCACCGTCGAACATATGGCGGCGCTGCTGGAACTTGAGGAACCATCAACGCAAAGACTGCTCAAAAAGCTGGAAAAATTGGCTCTACTAAGTCAGCAGTATGAGCAGTTAACTATTCACCCGCTTTTGCGTCAGTATAGTTACGAGCTTGTTCAGGCACACGATGATAAACAGGCGCTGCATCATCGCGCGGCTCAATACTTAGAGATCAAATTACCCAGTAGCCACGGTACCCCCGCTGAGGAACTGGAACGAGTAGACCAGTGGCAACAGGCCGAAGAGTGGGAACATATGATGCGATGTGCAAGCAAATTGGCCGGTTCGCTGGGGGGACTCGGCTACTGGCCTGAAATCGAGCAACGACTAATTGCAGCACACAATGCTCTTCAAAACCTGCCTGACTCACGAAGTCTATCAGCCGTAATTTTAAACGCTCTAGGTTTTATTGCCAACAAACAGACTCAGTGGGAGAAAGCTCTCGACTATCACAAGCAAGAATTAGTATGCAGCGAGCAGATGGGCGACATCCACGGCAGAGCTGTAGCTCACGACGCTTTGGGTACAGTCTATCAAGCCAATGGGGAGTGGGAGAAAGCACTCGGCCACCATGAGCAAGCGCTGCAAATGTTTAAGCAGGTGGGCCATACCCACGGCATGACAAGTACCTGCAGCAATTTGGGTATAGTCTATGGAGCTAAGGGGGAGTGGGAGAAAGCGATCGGCTACCACGAGCAAGTACTGCTGGCTTATGAGCAAGCTGACGACATCCATGACATGGCTCGAACCTACGGGAATCTGGGTGTAGTCTATGACGCCACAGGGGAGTGGGGAAAAGAAATCTGCTACTACGGGCAAGCACTGCTGGCTTATGAGCAAGCTGGCGACATCCATGGCATGGCTCAAACCCACGGGAATCTGGGCAGCATCTATGGAACTAAGGGAGAGTGGGAAAAAGCGCTCGGCAACTACGAACAAGCACTGCAAACGTTTGAGCAGGTGGGCGACACTCACGGCGCTGCGAAAGTCTACAATAGCCTGGGTTTAGTCTATGGAGCGAAGGGGGAATGGGAGAGAGCACTCGGCTACTATGAGCAAGCACTGCAAACGTTTGAGCAGGTGGGCGACACCCATGGTATAGCAAGTAACTACAACAATCAGGGTTTATTATTGCTAGCAGAAAAGAAGTGCAACGAGGCAAAGCCGCTATTTGCACAGGCAGTCTTAATTTTTGCGCAGATGGATGCATCAGAAGCCCAAACGGCTGGAACAGGTCTTGTTCAAGCGTGCGGTTCGCCCCAAGCTGCTGAGGAATATCTACAACAATATGTTGCCGATGCTCGGTCAGCCGACCAGTTGACCCAACCAGAAGAGGGCATGAGCCTCGAGCAGCTGTTTGCTCTCGTCGCCCAAACGCGTCAGGGTGACCGTGTCTTGGGCGAGCAGCTTTACCATTCATTACTGTCAATGAGTGTTGACGCAAGCGTTCCTGTCGATATGCAAAATTTGGCAAAAGTCTTGATTAACGTGGTGCTGGGCAGCAAGAATCCTGATCTGTCCACATTGACCAATGAATATGCTGCTGCCGTGCGCGATCTGCTTTGACCTTATGATTACTTTGAGAAAGATAAATCGAGCGTTTTTTTGCTTGAGCCAGATTCTTGAGCCAGATTAAAGAAAAAGGGGTGATCTGTGGAATCCACAGATCACCCCTTTTTCTTTTGCATTTAATGCTTTCGTCCACTACGCCGCCCGCACCCCAATACGATACCGTCCCGTCCCATTTTGCTCATTGAAATGACGCACCTGCACAAAATACATGCCGGGCAGCAGATGCTGCCGAATGCGTGGATTGCTGTCGACGCCGCCGTCGTCGTCGGTGGTGAGTAGGGCGGTGCGGCTGTTGGGGCCATAGAGCGACATGAATAGATCGATGTCGCTCAGCGTCTCGACTATGTAATCACCCTCTTGATCCACTGCAAAGGTGTAGAGATCCTCCTCGCCTGGTTGACCGATATCCGCTTGGACCGTGGTTGATGGCGCAATTTCGAGCTGATTCGGTTCGGTCTTGTCGGCCACAAATGGATAGTTGATGCTGGCCCCAACGAACTTCTTGTCCTGCTCGGATAGCTCATCGTTTGGCGTCGAATGGAATCCGTCTTGCGTCCAACGTTTGGGGATCGTGTAGAGCATAATTGACTCTTCATCCACCTCTGTTGCATTAACCTGGTCGATCGAATATTTGCGGAACATGTTGTGATCGACTATCTCTTTCGGCCAGAAGTTGGGCGCTCCAGCCAGATCTTTGTAGACCTGTTTTTTGTTCCACTTGATGCCGCCTTCTGGATTTTGGTGCTCATGGATCATACCCAGCGCGTGGCCAAATTCGTGCAAGATTACGCCTTGATCCAGCCAGCCGTAGTTCATGGTGGCTGCATGCCGCGGAATGTTGAGCGCATCTTTGCCAATGTACGACCATGCGCCATCATCCTCAAACGAAATGCGGATTTCAGCATCGGGACGGTTGTCGAAGACAAATTTGATGTTGGCATGGTTCGACCATTCGACCGCATGTTTCTCCACCAGCGCGTGCTGATCGGACGTGCCACCCATAAAGCGCACGTGTAGGGTTGATCCGTTGGGCCATAGTTTGGCAATCCAAAATGCGGCACGGATGCGCATATCATTTTGCCCTCCGAGCGCGGAGGGTGGCGGTTCTACATAACGTTCGCCTGGCAGGTATTTTTCGTAACAGATTTGTAAAGGGGTAGACATAGTTCGACTCCAGTAAATTGAATTGGCCTTTGTGACCAACAGATTGTTTTCGAGGTGCCTTGCCCCTGAGTGTATGGACCCATTTGGTTTCGATACGCCCAATAACTGCCTTGGGCTACTCAACCGGCACTAGTCACACGAAAGGGCAAAGATTCGTTTCTTAAATGATATACATCGAATAAACAGCGGCGTGATGCTACTGAACTTCCGCAACATCACGCCGTTCGGTCTCGTGCTTCTCAGTCTAGCGTCCAAAACGCCTTACGTCATCATCTTCCAGTAGTACTCGACATAGTAATGACCACCGTGGCCATGGAAGTGTGCTCGATTACGAGGCGAAATGGGGTTACCCCATTTGCCGTTCGAGTAGTTCCAGCGTGCGCCCATGCTGGGGATGGTTACGAATACGTTGGCTGCTGGGAAGACATCATCTTTAAAGGCCTTGATGATCCAACCAACTAGCTTGTCTACCACCCATGCAACGGCCTGGCCGATAGCTTGCGAGATGATTGGCCCAAGGAAGGCTGTGAGCGCGCCAGAAACGGCTTGCGAAATGGCGAGTTTCACCTTGTCGCGGATGCGTTTCCATACTTCGCTCAGCACGTCCGATAAGCCACCATGATCTTTTTCTGCCAGCAGCAGCGACATCGTGTAGCGCTTGGGCCAGTGAACGCCCTCGCGCAGGCTAAACGCCTCGTATTTCCAGTTAGGAGAATAGCTCTTGGAATCACCATCATCAAAGCCACCACCAATATAGCGCTCGGCAATCTTTTTGGTGTCGCCCGTCTCATCGATCGAGATACCGCCTAATCCGATTTCATCGTGCCCCCAAAACTCTGGGTTGGTCTCGTCCACACATTTGACGCGCGTGATGTAGAAGCCGAGCATGTCGGTAGTTGCTTGCGGAGCAAAATCTGCCATGCCCTGCTCAGCAAATTGATCCGCCGTGTAGAATGGGCCCCAAATATCTTGCAGGCGTTCCACATCCCAAACCTCGCTGCGGGCTGCCAGCTCTTGACTGCGGGCTGCCATTCCTGCTAGGTCATCACCAGTTACAGATAGATTGCTTGATGGCAGCAAAATACCGGCTTTGGTTATTTCGGCACTCTCTACATCAACTTCAACCATGCTTGATTTAAGACCCAGTAACTTGCGGTCGATCTGAACGTCGCCAAAGTCTGCCACCGCACGGTCAAAGCCACCTGCATCGAGA
>ENA-ORXU01002831-ORXU01002831.1-marine-metagenome-genome-assembly--contig:-NODE-2831-length-11368-cov-3.787707_pt1 | contig 11368 bp, 9 predicted proteins | sample MGYA00237869_ERZ511484 | MGnify/ENA metagenome assembly ERZ511484 | reverse complement strand
TTCCTCGAAGCGTCGCAGAATGAAGACGAGATAGCAGCAGCAGCAAAGGCGCTAGATAAACCGTTATTGCTAAACGCAGCGCATGGCGGATTTACGCCGATTCTGTCGCCGCAGGAATATCAGCAGCTGGGCGTAAGGCTGGTGATCTATCCCGCTGGCCCGCCGCTATCGGCTGCATATGCCGCGCAGGAATTTTACAAAAGCCTGAAAAACGGCGAACCAAATCCGGAGCATATTGCGCGTTTCGATTTCGCGGAAATGTCCGATCTATTGGGGCTGAACGATATCGCTGCATTGCAGGATAAATATCCCGATGCCTAGAAATATCAAAGCCGCCATTTCGCCGGGGCGCGGTGCACCGCCCGTGATCCGCGATGTTGTTCTTGCCGATCCGGCGCCCGATGAATTGGTGATCGAGGTAAAGGCGGCGGGCGTGTGCCATACCGATATCGGCATTTCCGGCTGGGCGGAATCACCCGGCGTATATGGCCATGAAGGCGCGGGCGTGGTCGTGGAATGCGGGCGCGATGTGACGGCGTTCAAACCGGGCGACCGCGTGGTCGCGACATTCGGATATTGCGGCCAGTGCCGCAATTGCGATGATGAACATCCCGCCTATTGTTTTGATAATATCGCGCTGAATATCGAAGGTAAACGCGGCGCTGGTCCGGCATTGTCCATGCCCGATGGCACCCCGATCAGCAGCGCGTTCTTTCAACAGTCGAGCTTTGCAACGCATGCGCTGATAACGCAGCGCAATGCCGTGAAGATACCCGGCGACCTTGATTTTGTAACCGCCGCTCCGCTGGGCTGCGGCATCCAGACGGGGGCAGGCGCGGTGATGAATAATTTCGCCGCCAAGCCCGGACGGCCGCTGCTGGTAATCGGCTGCGGCGCTGTGGGCCTATCGGCTATTATGGCAGGCAAGATCGCAGGCTGCGCGCCTATCATTGCGATTGATATCGTCGCTGAACGTCTCGATATGGCCAGTGATATGGGCGCGGACAATATTCTGGCGGGTGATGGCGCAGGGCTGGCAGAAAAAATTGCGGAGCTATCGGGCGGCATATCCTACGCGCTTGACACCGCCGGACGACAGGAGACATTTGAACTGGCGCTGGCCAGCCTGCATCCCGGCGGCTCGATAGGCGTGCTGACAATACCGGGCGCGTTTGATCAGCCAGTGCCGCACCCCGGCGGCATCGCTTTTATGACGACCAATATGCTGGGCATCATCGAAGGTGACAGCGTGCCTGATATTTTCATACCGTGGCTGATCGAACAGCGCACAGCAGGCGCGCTGCCCTATGACCGGATGATCGAGACATTCGCATTTGAAGATATTGCGGACGCGTTGAAAGCGCAGGAGCTGGGCAAGGTTATCAAACCTGTGCTCGTGTTCGAATAAAGCATGAAAAATTGAAAGCAGATATTATGGCAGACATTGAAATCATCCGCACACAGAACGTCGAGACTGTAATGGATATACCTGTGGTGATAATCGGCGGCGGCGGCACCGGGCTGACGGCGGCATTGGCGGCGCGCGATGCGGGCGCCGATGTGCTGGTGATTGAACGCGACCGGCAACCGCTTGGCACCACGTCCATGTCAACCGGGCTGATCCCTGCAGCTGGCAGCAAGATACAGAATGCCAAAAGCATCGACGACAGCAGCGATCAGTTTGCAGATGATATAATCGCCAAGACCAAAGGCGAGGTCGATCAGGATATCGTCCGCCATCTGGCCGCGCAGTCCGCCGCGACGGTCGATTGGCTGGTCGACAAACATGACATCGGGTTAAGCCTTGTCGAAGGCTTCACCTATCCGGGGCACAGCGCGCTGCGAATGCACGGAATGCCATCGCGGTCCGGCGGCGAGCTGATGGGCGCATTGGCCGCAGCTTGCGAAAATGCCGGTGTGGATATCCTGACCGAGGCCACTGTCGACCGGCTGTATGTGGATTCCGATAACCGCATTTTGGCTGTCGGCGCATCGCGGCCGGATGGCGAGGAAAACATCATCGGTTGTAGCGCGCTCATCCTTGCATGCTGCGGCTTTGCCGGTAATTCCGATATGGTGTCCGAGCTGATACCCGAATTGGAACATGCCACATTTCATGGGCATCCCGGTAATAAGGGGCATGCGATAGCTTGGGGCAAAGCGCTGGATGCAAAGCTGGCCGATCTGTCATCCTATCAGGGGCATGCCGGGCTTGCCGCGGGCTTTGGCATACCCATTCTATGGCCGTTGATTGCCGAAGGCGGATTTCAGGTAAACAAAGCAGGCGCGCGCTTTGCCAATGAGGCATCCGGCTATTCCGAACAGGCCGTCGAGGTGCTTCGCCAGCCCGGCCATGTCGCATGGAGCATCTATGATGAAGCGCGGCATAAAATCATGGAACAGTTTGATGATTACGCACAAGCCAAGTCGGCAGGGTGTTTGATACAAGCGGACAGCATCGAAGAACTGGCAGAAAAAACCGGCGTAGACGAGGCAGGTCTGCGCGCGAGCATTGAGGAAAGCCATGCGCTGGTAGCCAGCGGCGACACCGATAGTTTCGGGCGCAGTTTTGCCGGCAAAGCGCCGCTTACCGCCCCGTTTTATGCTGTGCGTGTCACGGGCGCGCTTTTCCATACGCAGGGCGGGCTGGAGGTGAACGGCGATGCGCAGGTGCTGCAAAATGACGGCCAGCCGATGCCAAATCTGTATGCAGGCGGCGGGGCAGCCCGCGGCATATCAGGCCCCGGTGCTGACGGCTATCTGGCAGGCAACGGCCTGCTGACGGCGACCACCCTGGGCCGATTGGCCGGGTCGCATGCCGCAGATGCAGTGCAATAGCCGCGCGGCATAATGGCGCGGCATTTCGTCTGCGCCAATCACCCGTCGTGCATATCCGCGCTGATCGCTTGCGCTGTGTTTTTCAAATAGGGCAGAAATTGTTTCGCGGCTTCTTCCGGTTTCAGCGCAGCATCGAAATAGATAATGCCAAGCCCGCTGATAATTGCGCCGTCTTTCCCCATGACGGGCACTGCGACTGCGGAAGTCTTGCCGGGTTCAGCGTTATAGAAATTGCGCTGCTGGCAACTAAACCCGCTTCTGCGGATGCGGTCGAGAATTTCATTGTCGCGCAGCAATAGCAGCCCTGCTTGCGAAGTTTCGCTCTCGGTCGCTTTCCATCCCTCGATCACCGTCTCGCGTTCCTCATCGCTGCAAAAGGCGAGATACACCTTGCCGGTCGCGCATTCGGCGATGGGCAAGGTGTATCCGGGATAATAATTCGTGAAGGTCAGCGATGTCATCTTATGCGTGGAATCGCGCACCATCATGCGGGTGCCGACGCGGCTGGCCAACGATACCGGCCAGCCGAGTTCTTTGGTAAGTTTTTCGATATGGGGCCGCCCGACGCTGACCAGCTCATCCTCGATCTGATAGCCCGCTGACAGCGTTTTGACCAGTGATGTCGCGCGGTAGCGTTTGCGCGCATGCTCACGTTCAATGAGGCCTTCGTGGATAAACGTCTGCACAATCCGGCAAGCCGTGGGATAGGGGATGTCCGCGCTTTTCGAAATGCCCATCATCGTGATCGGGCCATCGCGGTTGATCGCGGAAAGCACCGCAATACCTCTTGTTATGGCTCTAATCGGAAGGCCCCGTTCCACTGCGATGCTCCACTAAGTATCCGCTCGGTGGATAGATTGCATAGGCCTACCGGATTAGCAAGCGTTAGCAGCGCGTCGACCCGGTTGCCCAGATTAGCGGTCATATTGGCCAGCGTCCCGCGATAAGACCCCGCAGGGCCGCTCATCCGTGTGCGCGGGGCGAATACAACATGGCCTGCGCGCGCCAGCCTTGTGCTCAGCCAATGGTTCGAACTGTGCATAATCTCGCCTGTCCGTCCATGCTGCAGCACGAAAGCTGGCTTATCGGGATCGGCATTTTCCGGCACATAAAGAATGCCCGGCCGGTGGCCCGGTTGCAAGCCCGCTATGATACCTGCTGCGAAAATTGGTCGGGACGATAGGATTCGAACCTACGACCCCCACACCCCCAGTGTGATGCGCTACCAGGCTGCGCTACGTCCCGACCGATGATGCGGAAAAGCGGCTAGGGAAAGCGCCGCGTGACTGCCGTTTGACGGCATCTTTTTCATCATCATAATACTGGCCAAGCCTATATGGACGGGGAGCGGATATTGCAAGCGTTCGATAGTGTGCGCAAACGCCGCGTTAGTGATTGCGCAATTCGGGGCTGCGTGATAACCGCGCACGATTGAATGGCAGCCGCCGCTATCGGTCCGGGCTGCTATCTTGTTTTTGCAGATTTGGGATATATTTATGAACATCAACGTGATTGCAGCAGCAGCAGGCGATGCAGGCGGCGGAAACTTTTTCATTCAGTTGGTGCCGCTGATCCTGATATTCATTATATTCTGGTTCTTCCTCATCCGCCCGCAACAAAAACGGCAGAAGGAACATGAAGCCAAGGTGCAGAGCGTGCAGCGCAATGATGATGTCGTTACCGGCGGCGGGCTGATGGGCAAGGCCGTAAAAATCGCCGACGATTATGTAGAGGTCGAAATTGCCAAGGGTATCCGGGTGAAGGCCGTAAAAAGCACACTTGCCGATGTTCAGTCGAAATCCGCAACGCCTGCGAATGACTGATCAATGCGGCCTGGCAACACTATATATTTTATCAACTCATCCAGATGATGGTGTGACATGTTAGATTTTTCCCGCACGCGCATATGGATGCTGAATATCATAGTTATTCTGGGCGTGCTGCTGGCCATCCCCAGTCTGATGCCCAAATCACAATTGGGGGCCATCCCTGATTTTCTTCCAAAAGAAACAATCAATCTGGGGCTTGATCTGGCGGGCGGCAGCCATTTGCTGCTGGAGGCCAACCCCGATGAACTGCGCAAGGCGCGGCTGGATACTTTGGAAGACAGCGTGCGCAGTGCCATGCGCCGGGCCGAACCGCGCATCGCCATTTCGGATGTAGCGCGCACAGGCGGAAATTTCTCCTTCACTGTTGATGATGCATCGCAAATTGATGCCGCACGTGAACTGCTGCTGCCGATTATAGGCAATGTGACCGGCGGGCGCGATTGGGATATAGGCGTTACCGATGGCAACCGAATGACGCTGACGGCCAGCGATGATGGCTTCGAAGCGGCGCTGAGCCAAGCGATGGATTCTGCCAAAGATGTCATCAACGACCGCATCAATCGGTCCGGCACTTTGGAGCCTACGATTATTCGCCAAGGTGACGAGCGCATCGTGGTTCAGGTGCCGGGACTGGCAGACCCAACCGCGCTTAAAGAACTGATTGGCAAGACGGCAAAGCTCGAATTTAAACTGGTGGATGAAGATGCTGATCCTGACGATACTGCCACCGGTAAAGCGCGGGTCGGCAGCCAGGTGTATCCCATGCGCGATGAACCGGGCAATATTGCCGTGCGCCGGTTGGGCGGGATCGCGGGCGATAAGCTGATCGGCGCAGATACGTCCTTTGATCAGGAAACGAACGAACCGGTTGTGCTGATCCGTTTCGATGCAGAGGGCGGGCGCAAATTTGCTGAAATGACGACGAAGCATACCGGCCGTCTGTTCGCAATTATTCTGGACGGGCAGGTGATTTCAGCGCCGCGGATCAACGAGCCGATTATGGGCGGATCATCGCAAATTTCGGGAAGCTTCACCGTGGAAAGCGCGAACCAGCTTGCCGTGCAGCTTGCATCGGGCGCGCTGCCCGTTGAATTGAAGATTGTGGAGGAACGCTCCGTCGGGCCGGATCTCGGCGCTGATTCCATCCGGCGCGGGGCGCTGGCGGCGATGATCGGCATCACTTTGGTGCTCGTTATGATGTTCCTCGTTTATGGCCGTTTCGGGCTGTATGCAAATGTGGCGCTGGTGGCTAACGTGCTGATGATCCTTACGGTTATGGCGCTGGCAAATGCCACGCTGACATTGCCCGGTATCGCCGGTTTCGTGCTGACAGTCGGCGCGGCGGTGGATGCCAACGTGCTGATCAATGAACGCATTCGGGAGGAATTGCGGCGTGGCCGGCGCGTTTTCCAAGCTGTCGAGTTTGGCTATAAAGAGGCGAGCCGCGCGATTTTCGATGCCAATATAACCAACGTGATTGCCGCAACGCTGCTGTTCCTGTTCGGCTCTGGTCCGATCCGCGGCTTTGCCGTCGTGTTGATGATCGGCATTGTTACGTCGGTATTTACCGCCGTGGTTATCACCCGCATGTGGGTATCGGGCTGGCTGAAGAAAAATCGCCCGCAAGCGATCAACATTTAAGGAAAGGCTGAACCGATGAGACTGTTAAAGCTTGTTCCTGACAACACGAATATCGGCTTTTTGCGGTGGCGCCATGTGGCGTTCGGCATTTCGATCCTGCTGATGATTGCATCCATTTTTCTGGCGACCACGCGCGGGCTGAATTTCGGCGTTGATTTTATCGGCGGGCAGATGATCCGCGCGACATTTACTGAGGCACCGCAGGCACCGGTGGCTGAACTGCGCGACAAAGTCCGCACGCTCGGCTTTGGCGATCCTGTGATTCAGCGGTTCGGCGAGGCCAATCAGGTTTCCATCCGTATGAAACTGCCCGACGGCGCATCGGGCAATCCTGAACTCGCCAACAAGATGGCCGATACGATCACCGGCAAGTTAAAGGCCGATTACGAAGGCGTGCGGATTGACGGCGTGGATTCGGTGTCCGGAAAGGTTTCGGATGAACTTTTTGAAAAGGGGATATGGGCGCTGCTTGCCGCAGTTGCCGGGGTTTCCATTTATATCTGGATACGTTTTGAATGGCAATTCGGCGTCGGGGCGATCTGGGCATTGGTGCATGATATTACGCTGACGATCGGGCTGTTTTCGCTGACGCAGCTAGAATTCGATCTTAATACCATTGCCGCGTTGCTGACCATTATCGGTTACTCGCTCAACGATACAATTGTGGTCTATGATCGGATTCGTGAAAATCTGAAAAAGTTTCGGAAAATGGAGATGACCGCGCTTCTTGATCTGTCGGTGAATGAGACATTGGCGCGCACGATCATGACGAGCTTGACTATAATCGCGCCATTGCTTGCGCTGGTATTTATCGGGCCGGAGGTTATTTTCGGCTTCGCGCTCGCCATGACATTCGGTATCGTGGTGGGGACATATTCGTCGGTTTACATGGCCGCGCCGATTTTGGTGTGGCTAAAGGTCGGCCCTGACAGCTTCGTGCCTGAGGAAAGTTCGGGTGACAAGAATAAGCCGAAGAATGAGGATTTCGGCGCGCAGGTTTAACGGCGTTCCGATACTGATCGCGTTGAGGCTCAGCCTTTTCCGGCCACGCGCCGGAATGCCGCGGCGAGCTGCTGCGCGTTGCGATCCCAGCTAAATTCGGCCACCTGTTCCAGCACTTGGTCCTGCGAGATCGGCGTGTTCAGCAATTCGCGGGCAGCGGCCACAATTGCAGATGGTGTCTGCTCCACAATGCGCCCAGCTTCCGGTGCGCGAAGCAGCTCTGGCGCGCCGCCGACATTGCTGGCGATTACCGGTGTGCCGCTCGCCAACGCCTCCACCCATACATTGGCAAGCCCCTCGCTCACCGATGTCAGCGCGAAAATATCAGCTGCAGCAAACATCGGCGGCAAATCATCATGCGCAACGGGACCGGAAAATATCACCCGGTCCGCGACACCGATGTCACTTGCAAGTTGCCGATACATGCTGGCCGCTTCACCCGAACCCACCAGCATTAACGTGACGCCCGGTAATTCGGGCAATGCGCGAATGAGCAGATCCTGCTGCTTTCGCGTGATAAGCGCACCAACTGACAGGATCAGCCGGCCGGTAATGCCGAGCTTCGCCTTTTCCGCTGGCCGGTCGCGCGGGTAAAATTTGCTGCGATCTATGCCGGTATAATGACGCGATATTTTTGCCTCATCCATCCCCAGCGAAACCATATCGCGTTTCAGGGCTTCGGACACCGCAAACATATGCGCCGCTTTCCCGGCAGCATCCATTAATTGTGCGCCGCTGCTGCGTTCCTGCGCATGGTGATGGATGTCCGAACCGCGCGCTTTGATCGTGAACGGGATGTCCAGCGCCTCTGCAATTCGCATCGCGGCGGGGCCGTCCGGATAGAAAAATTCTGCGTCGATCAGATCGAATGGCCGCGCTGCATGCAGCTTTTTCGCCAGCGGTATGACAGCCGCCGCGATCAGGCGCGGATTAATCGCGCTGCCGATTTTGGGCAGCAAGGTAAAGCGCGGCCGATGCACCGAAAGCCCGCGCCAGTTTTCGTCGGCTGGCAATCGCCGCAGATCTTTATACCGCGCATTCAGGCTGAGCGGCCAGGGCGGGATGCCAACAGGGTTGATGACTGTCACGTCAAAGCCATCCTGTTGTACCAGACCCGCGGTTTGCCGCTCGACAAAAATTCCAAAATTGGGCTTTGCAGCATGCGGAAATAATGTCGCAAGCGTCAGAACGCGCACCGGATCGGTCATAATCGTATCCTAAAGTTTGCGGACAAGCCGGACGGCTTTTGCAATCCATGCGGGATCACTGACTATCTGTTGCCGTCCGCCAGCCTCTAACGGTAGGAGATGCAGCTTGCCATCGTCCCGCCCCAACAGGCGTGCAAACAGAAACCGCCCCGCCGGACGCGGAACCAGCACATCGAGGTTCAGCGCGCTGGCAAAAGCCTGCGGCTCTATCTGTTCCAGCCAGATTTCATCACCCTGACGATATTCCCCGGCGGACTGGCTAACGCGCATCGCCATGCTGTTTGTGCCAACCGACGGCACGACAATCTGTTCTGGCTTGGTAGGCGCCTGACAACCCTTACCGCCCAATATTGCAGCCACATCAAGCGTGTGTTGCTCTGGCAGTTTTACCAGTTCGGCACTGTCAGCGCCCAGCGCCGCCGCTATACGGTTAAGCCAATCAATCGACAAGGTGCGCGTTCCTGTTTCCAGGCGCCCGATCGTCTGCGCAGTTGTCGGCGGTTCGCAGTTTTCCGCGACCTCGGCCAGAGTCAGACCCTTTGCCTTACGCACATCGCGTATACGGCTCAGCATAATATGTCTCCTGAATTGGCTGTAGGAATGAACCAAATAGGAATTCTCTTTCCTACATTTATCACCCCGTGGCAAGTCTTATGCCCAATCATTAGTCAGGAGATATGTATGTCGCGCCGCGCCGAAGCCAACATCAAACGGGACAAATCAGCCGCCGTCAACGCCCAGAAAACAGGCAAGCACCGCGATCCGCGCCCGCTGGTCGAGCGTCCGTTGCAGCGTGACAGGTCGGGCAGTTCCGGCAAAACGCCTCGCCGCACTGTTACCGTGAACGCTGCCGAATCGCCGCTCAGCTGGCTTCATGCGCGCGGTCATTTGAATGATCGTCAGCTGCTTGCCGGAGAAAAACTGCGCGAAGATTACGAGGCGGCTGTAATAGGGCCGGTCGTCACGATGCAGTGGGGCGCAGCCACGCAGGGGCGGCAAAAACGCGGGAGCCATGAGCCGCTGGCGCAAAGCGAACGGATGGTTATGGCAAAACAACGTTTTGACAATGCCATAGCCGCACTTGGCGGTGATCTATCCGACATAGCATGGCGGGTGATTTGCGCGAATGAAGCGATTGCCGGGGCCGAACGCGCGATGGGCTGGCCGCAGCGATCGGGCAAGCTGGTGCTAAAAATCGCGCTTGACCGGCTGGCGTCACATTACAGACTACCGGGGTAGCGGAGCGGACGCGCGCCAGAATATTGATGGGGAAGGCGGCCGCTGCGGCTACCCTTCGTCCAGTTCCTCGGCCATTTCCGCAAGTTCTAACCAGCGTTCCTCGGCGGCATCCTTCTCTGCTGCTTTTTTCTCGATCATCGCGGTCAGCGCCTCGAATGTCTTGGGATCGCGGCGATATAGATCGGGGTCAGCGAGCGCGTTTTGCGCTTTGGCTATATAGCTTTCCATTTCGGCTATCTGCGCAGGGATTCCGTCATAGTCACGCTGATCCCTATAGCTTAGTTTGGCAGAGGCGGGCGAAGAATTACGTTGATCGGGTGCGGATGATTTCGCAGATTTCGTGATCTTCTTCGCTGGCTTCGCGCTGCTGCGCCGTTCGTCGCGCTTCGCTTCCCAATCGGCATAGCCGCCCGCGATAATATCAACCATCCCGTCGCCCTGCAGCCCCAATGTCAACGTAACCGTGCGGTCAAGAAAATCGCGATCATGGCTGACGATCAAAACGGTGCCGTCATAATCGGAAATTACCTCCTGCAACAGATCGAGCGTTTCGAGATCGAGATCATTTGTTGGTTCATCAAGCACCAGCAGATTAGCCTCTCTGGCAAATTCGCGCGCCAGCAGAATGCGCGAGCGTTCGCCGCCTGATAATGTCCCGATCCGCGCTTCGATCAATTTTGGATCGAACAGAAAATCCTTCAAATATGCCTGTACATGCTTTCGCGTGCCGCGCACGTCGATCCAGTCCGATCCATCCGCCAGCACATCGCGGACGCGCTTTTGCGGGCTAAGCAATTTGCGTTGCTGGTCAATAACGATGCCGGTCAATGTTTGTGATCGCGTGATTGTGCCGCTGTCGGGTTCTATTTCGCCGGTAAGCAATTTGATGAGCGTGGTTTTGCCGGTGCCATTCGCGCCGACAATACCGATCCGGTCACCGCGCTGTATTCGCAAGGTAAAATCGCGCAGGATAACCCGGTCGCCGAAACTCTTCCCGACTTTGTCTGCGTTGATGACCGTTTTTGTTTTGCTGTCATCGTTGGCCACCGCCAGCTTTGCGGTGCCTGCCGGGCCAATCATCGCGGCGCGTTGCGCGCGCATTTCATACAGTTTCTCCAGCCGGCCCTGATTGCGTTTGCGCCGTGCCGTAACGCCATGGACCAGCCAATGCGCCTCGATCTTCAGCTTGGCATCTAGCTTGTGCGCAGCGCGTTCTTCCTCGGCATGCATTTTTTCCATCCAGGCTTCATATCCGCCAAAGCCGACTTCATTGCGCCGCAGGCTGCCGCGGTCGAGCCAGAAAGTCTGCTGCGTCAGGCGCGTCAGGAATGTGCGGTCATGGCTGATGACGATGAAAGCGCCCGAATAGCGCCCCAGCCATTCCTCCAGCCATTCAATGGCCGCCAGATCGAGATGGTTGGTCGGTTCATCGAGCAACAGCAGATCCGGCTCGCTGGCCAGTGCGCGGCAGATTGCGGCACGTCGTCGTTCCCCGCCGCTCGCCGTTGCAGCCTCACGCGTCAGATCAATGCCGATCTGGTCAGCGATGGCTTCGACGGCATATTGCGGCGGTGCGCCGTCGCCTGTAATGCAGAAATCCATCAGCGTCGG
>ENA-ORXU01002828-ORXU01002828.1-marine-metagenome-genome-assembly--contig:-NODE-2828-length-11376-cov-2.886539_pt1 | contig 11376 bp, 6 predicted proteins | sample MGYA00237869_ERZ511484 | MGnify/ENA metagenome assembly ERZ511484 | reverse complement strand
ACCTTTGTTCTCTATGCCGACATAGGTGCTGTGATCGGGCGTTACCGTAAGCAAGAGTCCGTAGCCTGTATACAGAAAGAACAGCACCATTGCTGGCGCTAGCGACGGAGGATACCATACATCGCGCCAGCTCACCTTAAGTAGGCCCGGGCGAAAAGCTTGTTTTTGCGAAAGCGTCTCTTTGAGTTGAAATAGAATAAGGATGCTTATCGCCGCGACAGCACTAGAAGCATAAAACATCAGTTCTAGGCTGTAAGCGCCTGCTAGATAGCTGCCGAAGGGAGGTGCTGAGCTTGCCCCCAGGTTGAAGGCTACGCCCATAATTCCAACGGCCTCCCCACGACGATGATCGGGCACGATGTCCGCCAGGTAGGCTGTACTGGCCGTCGGCTTGAAGCCAGTAGAAAATCCGTGCACAAGACGCAGAAGCAGAAACGCTGCGACACTCGAAACCAATGGATACAGTGCGGAGCAGACCACACACACGAGTGTGCCTATCACCATCACCGGCATTCGGCCAACCGTATCCGACAACTTTCCCGACCAGGGTCTAGAAAGGCCTGCGGTGAGGGCGAACAGCGCGATGATGAGACCTTTGTAGTCTGCCCCACCAAGGCTCGTGAGGTAGTCGGGCAGCTCCGGAATTATCATCGTAAAGCTCGCCGCGAACAGCGTATGACTTACAGCCAGAAGCCAAAACTGGCTGGTGTAGAGTGGAGCCTCGCATGGACGCAGTGGGACGTTTGTCACGATGTACCTGCACTAAGCTGCCAGCCACGCGACCAGAGGTCGTAAATCCGGTCGCCAATCGCGTTAGCGTCGTGGGGCACGGTCGCTCTGAGGCCATACACCCAAGAGAGACTGCCGAGCAAGGTGGGGATTGCAAGGTCGAGGTCCAATTCCCGCAACTCACCTTTCGCTATACGCGCAGCAAACAGGCGTTTCAGCCGGTGTTCGTAGTGGCGCCGTTCCTGCACAAAGGATTGAAGTGTAGGTTGAGTCAGATGTCTCCATTCATCGTTAAAGACTGTAATCGACTCTGGATGAGCTAGCGCAATATTGACGTGTAGCCCTATAACTGCACGCAATACAGAAACGTGACTTGGCAGGCTGTCTTCGAGCTGCTTGATGCCGTCGGCAAAGCGTTGGGCACTTGTCGTACAAATCTCTTGAAGCAGCTCCTGCTTGCCCACCATGTGATTGTACAAGGAACTTGCGCCCAGTTCAACTTCGGCAGCAAGTTCTCTCACCGTAGTCGCAGGATAGCCCTGTCGCTGGAAAAGGCGAGCGGCTGCAGCTAGGATGCGCTTTCGCTGCGGGCTGATTTCTGGGAGTTCGGACACGCTGGGCGAAGGTGCGCCGACATATTTGAAATTCAGAGAGTAGGCTTAACGCCGTATTGACCGGCCGATGCCACAAAGGATAGAATTCGGCAAGTACTTTGAGGCGTTCAAAGAGCTCCTTCCACTTCAGCCGTCAACTATATGAGATTACCTCGACTACTCTGCCTTCCTTTTCTTAGCGTTCTTTTTTTAACAAGCGCCTTTGGGCAGGCCCAAGATTCCGATCAAGTCGCACTCGAGCATATGCGTCAAGCTGCGGCACAGGAGGCGTATACCCTGGCCGACCTCAGCGATCTCAATGTCTCCCACAGCTACACCGACGAGCGCTTAGGCATCACCTATGTTTATCTTCAACAAGCAGTCGGCACCCTTCCGATTCGCGGCGCGATTGCGAGCATCGGAATGCGCGACGGAAAAGTCTACAGTGCAAATCATCGCTTTGTTGACGATGTGGCGGGCAGGCTCGAATCTGTCGTCGCTAAACTCAATGATGAGAAAGCGATCGGCGCTACTGCTGCTGAGTTAAATATCAGCGAGGAGCGCATTAGGGTGAAGAAAGACGCACCATCTGGCAATCCAGCGCTAAGACGCTACGAAGCAGCTGGCCTCACACAATCCACCACCGTACGCGACTATATCATGCTCACTTCGGAGGGTAAGTTGCGACGCGCCCTTGGCGTGGCGATGACCGACCCCAGCACAGGAATTCGGTCACTGGTGAGTGTTGATGCAGCTAACGGTAGCGTGTTGACGACGGAGAAGATCACCCTGTCTTGCACCTTCGATCACGACTTCCTTTCGGCGCCTCACCACGATGGCTGCGGTGATGAAGTTCCAGAGGCTTTCGCCAAAACACGGCAGACAATTAGAACCGCACGCCAGCCTATAACTACTTCGACCGTTACTACAACAGTTGCTGTTGACGAATCATCCTACAGAGTATTTCCTTGGCCTGCAGAAAGTCCTAGTCACGGTGAGCACGAGCTTGTTGAATCACCTGCCGATGCTCAGGCAAGCCCCTTTGGCTGGCACGATACGGACGGGGCTGCAGGCCCAGAGTTTACGATCACACGAGGCAATAATGTGCATGCCTATCTCGACCAAAACGAGGACAATGAGCCCAGCGCACCCGAACCTGATGGAGGTGAGGCATTAAACTTTGATGAGCCCTTTAGTTCCGATCTCGAACCGGCAGAAATTGCAGATGCGAGCGTTATCAATCTGTTTTACGCGATCAATCAGATTCACGATCTATCCTGGCACTACGGCTTCGATGAAGCTGCCGGCAACTTTCAACAGACCAACTATACCAACGAGGGCTTAGGCAATGACTTCGTGCTGGGCCAAGCACAAAACGGTGGCCTCAGCAACGAAGAAACCGACCCGCCTACACCTCGCGATGGGGAGGGCTGTTGCCTCAATAACGCCAACTTCGGCACAGACCGCGACGGCGAGAGCGGTGTAATGCAGATGTTTTTGTGGAACCGTAACAATGTGGGTGAAGCCGTAACAATTGCAGGCCCTGCTGCTGCCCTGAGCTCCGACATTGGCGCTCTTCTTGGCGTCACCGGTTGGGGAGCGGGAGCAAGCGTAAGCGCCGAAACCAACGTACAAGGCCAGGTGGTTGACGTGAATGACGGTGTTCCGAATGCCCTCCTTACGGATGGCTGCGAGCCTTTAATCAATGAAGACGAGGTAGCGGGGCGGATTGCTCTGATCGATCGTGGCACGTGCGAGTTTGGGAGCAAGGCACTGCGCGCGCAAGAGTCCGGTGCCGTAGGCGTCATCATCTGCAATTTTGATGACGAAGCCGTTGGGCTCGGGCCTGGTGCAGACGGCGTTCGGGTCAACATTCCTACGTTCAGCGGTAGCTCTTCGACCTGCGCTACGCTGCGTCAGCTTGCTGGGACTTACGACGATTTCGAGTTAAGCATCAAGCTCCCTGATGATCCGCCTACCCAATTTGTAGCGGGCTCGTTCGACAACGGGATCATCGCCCACGAATACGGTCATGGCATCAGCAACCGACTTACAGCTGGCCCACAAGCAGCCGGTTGCCTCGGCAATGACGAACAGATGGGTGAGGGTTGGAGCGATTTCTTCACTCTTGTCACTGCCGTGCGTCCTGGTGATACAGGCGAGACGCGTCGAGGAATCGGCACCTACGCTAGTCGTGAAGATCCGAACGATCGCGGAATCCGAAGATTCCCGTATTCAACCGACATGGTGACCAATCCGGTGGCCTACGATGATGTAGCCGACGGAGCATTCAGTCAGCCTCACGGAATTGGTACCGTCTGGGCTTCCATGCTTTGGGACCTCTACTGGAACTTGGTTGACGTACACGGTTTCGACGATGATCAATTTGCTGGCAATGGCGGCAACAACAAGGCTATTCTTCTGGTCATAACAGGGATGAAGCTTCAGCCTTGCAGTCCAGGATTCGTTGACGGTAGGGACGCTATCCTAGCTGCCGATGCCTTGCTATCGGCCGATGAAGACAGCGACTACGGTGCATCTAACGAGCAACTCATTTGGGAAACCTTTGCACGTCGAGGCTTAGGTTTTGATGCCGATCAAGGAGACTCCGACAACCGTTTCGATCAGGTTGCCAGTTTCGAAATTCCTCCGGCGCTTGCCAACGATGCGTTTCTAACCAAGTTCGCTACACCGACTATCAATGCAGGCGACACTGTCGAGGTTAGAATCACGCTTGCCAACTGGCTAGACGACCCCATTGACGCAGCCGTTATTACCGACGCACTTCCGGCCGGTGCCTTGCTGATCGAAAGCTCTGTGACGCAGCCATTCGAGATGAACGGTGACATGCTATCATTTAACCTCGTCGATCTTAGCGAGGGGGATAGCGTCAGAATTAACTATGCCTACCTCTCACCAGCCCAGCGGCCAGACATTTTCTACATCCAAGACATTTCTGAGGAAAGCGATGTCTTTGCCTGGGATAGTGACAACCTCAAGGATGTGGACCACTTTTTTGAAGTGATTGACGGCGAAGGTTTTGGCGATGAATTCAGCTGGTTTGTTACAAATACGGACGAAGAATCTCAGCCCTTCTTCGCTATGAACGAAGAGACTGAAATAACAGTCTCGGAGCAGAACCCAATTCTGACCTTCTACACCAAATATGAAATCAACGCCGCTGTTGAAGGTGGCATCCTAGAAGCTTACGACCCCGACGGAGATCGATGGGTACCGCTAGCTGGTGCTGACTTTTTGCGCGGTTCGTACGCATCTGATATTGACTATCAGAGCTTCGTATTGCCGAAGCTCCAAGGATTTACAGGCAGCGTTTCCGATTGGGAACTCAATGTGATAGACCTCAGTGAATACGCTGGTCAATCCTTGCGCCTGCGTTTCCGCTACGGTCGGGGGAGCACAGTGGGTACTACTGGCGAGGAAGGCTGGCACGTCGATCGACTTGCGGCAATGAACCTCATCGCTTGGAACCCAACGGCAAAGCTTCTGATTGAAGGTCGAGACGAAGTGCTTGCCTCAGCACCCGATCTGGGTACCATGGTCATCAACGGCTTTGATGTATCCAGCAACGAGGAAATTACGGAAGGACCCACCTTCAGTGCCTACCCGAATCCTACAGCAGATGCCGTCAATATTCTCCTCGCCAAGCCACTTACTGAGAGCGGTGTGGTCGAGGTGTATTCGGCTACTGGTCAAGTCTTAAGTGCCGAGCAGCTCGTGTCAGGCCAAGCGCGATTGCGCTTATCCTTAGGACACGTTCCTGCGGGGCTTTACACCATTCGAGTTCGCACTGCAGGGCTCGAAGCGGTGACTCGCCTCGTAAAGCAGTAAGGGAGCTACTCTTGCCCTTCGACCTCGAGGCTGCTTAGGTTTGAGGCAACAGTAATGGCGCTACCTATCACCTTGATCAGGTGCGGGTGCACTCGGTTGCGCCCGCGCTTGTTTCGCGATGGCTGGCCCTTCGTAGAAGCTACAGGACTGGCGGCTGCCCGCTCTGCTGCCGAGGCTTCGCGCTTGGCTTTAGCTTTGTCTTCCCGTTTTATAAGCTTCGCCAACCGCTTTTGCAGGTCGGCCTCTGTCGCCAGCATATCGTCAAGCTTGACCTGCTTGGAAGTAGCTCGCTCTTTTAGCATGATCAATTTCGCTGCTCCCAGCTGCTCAGCGAGTTGATTGCCTGCGCGTTGCACACGCTTGTTTTCGTAGAATATGTCCTTGTTATCCCGATCTACGGAATACTTCATGCGTTTGATGGCTCCTTCTAAACCGGATAGCCGCTTTTCTAATCGGAGGCGCTGTTGGGTAAGTGCACCAGCATCGGCACCAGAGGCATTGATCTCTGACTTAGTCGCTTTGAAGAGTTCGTCAAGGCTCTTGCGAAGTGCGTTACGATCATCGCGGGCCAGCTGCGCCTTGTTTACCTCTTGCTGTATAGTCTGAAGATGCTTGAAGAGTCCACGTAGATCTTGCTTCGCCTCGAGTTTGTTTTGAGCTTCGGTCAACTTCGCACGAAGCGCTTTCTTAATCTCTTTGCTCTTTGATCGTACGGCTTTCTCCTTGCCGCGGCGCAGCACCTTCATTTTTGCAAAGAGCTCATCTGAGAGCTTGCGCAGGCCGGTGGTGTGCTCGTAGCGGATCACCTTGTTATTAAGTTCGGTTTGCACCTTATTCCAGGCACCCTTTAGCCGCTCGAATACAGCATCATCGAACTTTTCCAGCCCACCAATCACGTCGGCAATCTCTTCCAACTCCCCACGGAACTGCTTACGCAAACGAGCGCTTACCACATCGAAGGGCCACTCACGCTCAGCGCTTGCAATGCGCACCTTATCGTCCACGTCGGCCCCAGAAGGTACGATGGTTCCGGATGCAGTTAACTCTACCTTTTCTCGTTCGGTGGCCTGAGGCCAAGGCACCGTGGTAGTGTTGTTCCAGGCGTTTAAGATCGTCTGCAACAGATCGTCTGTGCTATCCTCGGCAGGGACGATACGACGAACGATTTGTGCGTCTTCGGCATCGAGCTCAAAGCTGAAAAGCTGCCGCTGGCCGTTGCGTGTACCCCAGGTTACGAAGCGGTCGCGCATAGTGTATTCATTGTGACTGAGACTGACTCCGGCACCTGGCCGGCCAGCCGTTGAATTAGACAGTTGCTGGCTGCGAAACCATACCCGCGTCTACGAGATGGCGGGCAATCTGAACGGTGTTCGTCGCGGCTCCCTTGCGTAAGTTATCAGCTACCACCCAAAGGTTGAGGGTATTGGGATTAGACTCATCCCGACGGATGCGCCCAACGTAGACCTCATTCTTACCCTTTGCAAACTGAGGCATAGGATAGGTGTTCGTAGCCGGGTCGTCTTGAATTACGACACCGGGGGTTTCACTCAACAAGCGATGTACCTCCTCCATGTCGAAATCTCGGGCGAATTCAGCATTGATCGCCTCCGAATGCCCTCCGTGCACCGGGACTCTCACTGCAGTGGCTGTGACGCGCAACTCCGGCACGCCCAAGATTTTGCGCGTTTCATGGACCAGCTTCATCTCTTCCCGTGTATAGCCATTGTCCTGAAAAACGTCGCAGTGCGGGAGGCAATTCTCGAATATGGGGTGTGGGTAGGCCGCACTCTCCGGGTTGTACGTCTCACCTTTTCGCTCGCGCTCATACTGAGCTACAGCACTCATGCCAGTGCCCGTAAAGGACTGATAAGTGCTTATGACGAGGCGCTGCAAGTCGTATGCTTTGTGTAGCGCTCCAAGAGCAACTACCATTTGTATCGTCGAGCAATTCGGGTTGGCAATGATGCGATCTTCGGGGCTAAGCGTATCACCGTTTACCTCTGGCACAATCAGCTTCTTGTCTGAGTCCATCCGGAAAGCACTCGAGTTGTCGACGACTATACTGCCGGCTTCTGCAAATCGAGGTGCCCAGGTTTTGCTCACACTACCGCCGGCGCTAAATAGCGCGAAGTCGGGTGCGGCCGCAACGCCGTCGGCCATGCTTACCACACTGTACTTGTTGCCACCGAAGACTACGGTTTTGCCGACAGAGCGCTCTGAAGCAACACCGATAAATTCCGTTACTGGGAAGTTGGTCTCCTCCAATACACGACAAAGTTCGTGGCCCACTAGCCCAGTCACTCCTACCACAGCTACTCTCATTACAAACTTCTTTAGCGGCACAAATCTAGCCTTAGGTGTCACGCGGTGTACACGTCGCCGTCGGCAGGGCGTAAAGGCGCGCAGTTTCTAGACATTAAGCGATTGAAGCTCGACTGGTCAGCTTAGTTTGCTCGATATGTACGGTGTTTTCCTTAGATCATCGCTTCTAGCAATACTTGTCGCTGGCTGCTACACGGTTTCCAGTGTGCAGGCGCAGACTTTCTTAGATACGTTCGATGAAGGTTTTGATCCAACACTTGGCTGGCAGGGCGATACTGCAGCCTTTCGGCAAAACGGCGGACGACTTCAACTCAGCGACCAGCGCGAGGACTCACCAGGCGTGGCTCGAGTATGGGCTAGCGCGCCGACACGAGACAGTGCTTGCTGGACACTGCAGGTGGAACTGTCGTTCGACCCGTCGGCCAGCAACTTTGCGCGTTGGTGGCTAGCAGCGGATAGGGCACTAAACAATGATGAAGTGCGAGGTTACTACCTGGACGTGGGAGGCATTAGTGGTTCGGCGGATGCCTACCGACTGTTTGACGCTACAGGTACTAGCCGCGAGTTGATCGCAGCCAGCGAGCCTGGAACTGCGGCAAGCAGTCCCAACGCCTCTCTCGAGGTTTGTTTTGGCGAAAGCTCGCAAGACCCAGCCGAAGTTCGCTGGGCACTTACTGTGACGCCAGATACCGGAAGCAGCAGTGAAGCGACTGGTGTTACCTCAGGCGCCGCGGTTATGGGCAGTTTCACCGGCCTTGAATTGCAGTACACCGCCACACGAAATGACGCCTTCTTTTTCGACAATTATGAGGTCGCGCCACTTTTTGTAGACGACACAGCCCCGCAACTCGTAGCAGCGAACGCACTAGACGCTCGCACAATCCGCATAGAAGCGAGCGAACCCCTTGCTGCGTCTTCTTCCGATATCGCGAACTTTTCGCTGGCTGGAACTAGTGCGTCAGTCATTAGCTCGAGTCTCGACGGCGCTGCTCTCCAACTCATGCTGGACAGTGACTTGCCAAATGGCCTGCCTGTTGAGCTTTCTATTGCAACCCTGACGGATCTCGCAGGCAATTCGAGCGGACCGTTTGAGCGAGAGGTACGCTACACCGCACCTCGACAACTCGAACGCTATGAGCTGCTGATTACCGAAATTATGGCCGATCCGACTCCTGTGATCGGACTTCCAGAGGTAGAATATGTAGAGTTTTACAATGCCGGCCAGCAGGGCCTACTTCTCAGTGATGCCGTGTTGCAGTCCTCACGTGGGGAATTCGATTTACCGGAGATCATGCTTGGCCCAGGCGAGTACGTCGCGCTGACTGGCGAGGAAGTGACCGACGATCGGTACATGCAGGTATTGAGCTTTCCTACACTCACAAATTCTGGCGGGCTGTTGCGACTGCTAAATCAGTCGGGTGAAACGATCGATGAAGTAAACTACTCTCCCAATTGGCATCTCCCGAGTCGAGATGACGGAGGCTACAGCCTCGAGCGCATTGATCTCAATCAACCATGTAAGATTGGAGCAAGCAATTGGACGAGTTCGGAAGCCCTAAGTGGAGGGACGCCTGGAGTCGCAAATGCTGTCGCTACGTCCCTTGTAGCAGACAGCCTCCGCATCGTACGAGTAGGAATATTGGATGAACAGCTCTTGGAGGTAAGTCTCAATCGAGTCTTGGATAGTCCGCCGAATACCAGTTTCGTGAGCGAAGGTGTAGGCTTTGCTGATGCAGAGGCGAGCGATGTGCTCGGCACCTATTTCGTGACGCTGAATTCGGCGCTAGAACCCGGAGTATCGGCCAAACTTAGGCTTGCTACAAATGCGACATCCTGCGTTATAGCTGAATTGGTGAGCGCGGCACCTACCATACTTGGTATCCCAGACAACAGTGCGCCTGGGGATTGGGAGCTTAACGAAATCATGTATGACCCGCTAAGTGGGCAAGGTCGTTGGCTGGAGTTGGCCAACGTGAGCAACAAGCTGCTCAGCTTGGACCAACTGCGCCTCGCCCGACTCGATGAGGACGGTCAGCCCGACGATTTCGTTGTGCCCGATCGGGAGGTTCTAGTGCCACCCGGGGGGTTGTTCGTATTGAGTGCCGACCCAGAACGACTGACGGAAGAGTTTGAGCGTGTGATGCAGTCTGCACTGGTAGAGGCCGACGTGCCCACGCTAGGCGATGCTGAATGTCTTCGCTTGTTGGATCCTGTGGCCGAACAGGTGTATTGGACAGTCTGCTACACCGAAGATTGGCACAATCAAGCCTATGCAAATACCGACGGGGTAAGCCTCGAGCGCATTAGCCTGAGCCTGGGGCCAAATGATGCGAGCAATTGGACTAGCGCAGCCTCCTCGGTTCGATTTGCTACTCCGACCCGGGTCAATTCCCAGGTTTTGCCGGAAGGCCTCGATTCAGGTGTCATGTTTATGCTTGCGTCCGAGAGAATTAGTCCTGACGGCGACGGATTTGAAGACCTGCTTGCGCTCGACTACGCTTTCGAGGAGCCAGGAACACTCGTCAATTTTGGCATCTACGATGTGGCAGGACGGCCAATCTTCACAAGCAACGAAGACATTTCGGCTGGGGCATCAGGACGGTGGACTTGGGACGGGGTAAACGACGATGGTGACGTAGCTGCTATCGGCACGTACGTGCTACGAGCGGCTTACTACGGAGATGATCGGCCCCAACGTGTCGAGCACATTGCATTCTCCCTCCTGCTAGCTCGCTAGAAATCGGAAAAATTCGCTTGCAGATAGCGCGCTCACCTCGCGATAATCCCCGTCGATGAGGCGCCCAGTGTGCGCTTCCCACCAACCATCGGTGTTGCCTAAGAAGGTCATAGCAACCTTGGTGCTTTTAGCAAACCGTTCTGGATCAGGTGCCGGCGAAATGTCTCGTGCCTCCAGCGTCGTTAGTGCCTTTTGATAAACTTCGTGCTCGAAGTATGCATGTGTAGCAGGACTATGGAGGCAGCAGTAAAGGCTGGGCATGCGGTAGTCGTCGTGATAGTGCGTAGGTGGAGCGGCAACCCGGTTGGCGCGCCGAAATTCTTCTAAGCTCTCATCGAGGTAGTAGACGAATTGGCTGTACCGCTGCGCCAGATCGAGATCGCTGTTAAACAGCCTACCGAAGGCCAGATTAAGCATATCTGGCTCACGCTTGGCGAGTGCAATGACTGCCTCCTTAGGATAGTAGGCGTGCCCCTGCCAAAAGCCACGGGTACGGCTATTTTGGAGCGCCGCCTCTATGGTCGTTGGCAAGTCGGCTGGTGTTGCAGGTGGCCACGCGGCTTGCCAATGCGGCACGGTTTCGTACAGGGCCTCCAAGCCCGATGTCCAACCCTTTCGCAGCGCATCTCGAAAGGCGGCTGCACCATCGCGTAATACGCTCACTTTCATGCGGTGAAGCTAGGGTGCGTAGTGGTGCGGAAGCGCACTGTTAGCTACTTGAAGGCTCGGCCTTGGCATAGACTTCGCTTAGAACTGCTGAGCCCCAGGGTGGAGCTTGGCGCCGAATGCGGCAGTCCGAATACCAGCCTGCACTAAACAGCGACAGCGAGATGCCGTTCTTGGTTTTGATGACGCAATCTACCGAACCGACCAAGCAGCCGAATACCGAGGCCCTCAGGAAGGATTCTTGGAATGAGCTGACGCCAGAGGAGGAGTACGTAATCGTGCACAAAGGCACTGAGATGCCCTTTACCGGCGAGTACAATAATTTCAAGGTGGACGGCATGTTCGTCTGCCGCCGCTGCGAGGCGCCGTTGTACGATAGCCAGGACAAATTCAGCTCCGGTTGCGGCTGGCCAAGTTTTGACGACGAGGTGCCGGGGGCGATTGAGAAGATCCGGGATGCTGATGGACGGCGGGTGGAGA
>ENA-ORXU01002827-ORXU01002827.1-marine-metagenome-genome-assembly--contig:-NODE-2827-length-11380-cov-3.008670_pt1 | contig 11380 bp, 7 predicted proteins | sample MGYA00237869_ERZ511484 | MGnify/ENA metagenome assembly ERZ511484 | reverse complement strand
CGGAGCCAAGCCGTCGGGCTGACGCTGGAGCGCCGATGACGGCGGCACCGCCATCACCGAGCCGGTGCCGGCCACGAGTTCTCGGGCTGCGCGCCCGTCGGCTTCCGCTGCAGCCCTCACCCGCGCGATCGTGCCCAACTTCTGCTCCGCTGCGGCCAACTCGCCCGCAGTGGCCCCGTGGTGGTCGCCGATCGCGCTGCTCGCATCCAAGGCGGCTTCGACATCGCTGACCACCGAGCTCAGTTCCAGACGGGGATTCAGAGGGTCGTTCTGCAACAGGGCGCGGGCCTGTGCCACACCCGCCTGAGCTCGGGTCAGCTCGTCGGGGTCGAGTTCGCCGACCGGAAGCTGGCTGCGCGCCCGGCCGAGGCTCTGCTCGAGTTCGAACAAGATCGGGGTCGTGTGTTCCATCGCCCGATCGATCTGATCGACGAGCGAGCGGCCCTCGGCTGCCACTTGCCCACACCCCTGGATCAGTTCGACGATCGTGTGGGCCCCCCCGTCGGGCGCGTCGAGGCCCACCCGCCGATCGAGGAGCTGGGCAACAGCTTGCTCCTCGGATCCCGTGAACACCCGACCCACCGATTCGAGCCGCGAGGCGGCCTCGTCGAGAGGTGGCCGAGCGGCGCCGATCCAGGCCCACACCTCCGGGGCGTGGGGGGCAGTCGGCTTCCATCGCTCTGCGGTCGCCCCCGTGAACGAACCTGCGAGAAGCTGGACGTAGGTGGGCTCACCATCGAGATGCACCAAGGCCGAGGTCACCGAATCCAGCTCTTGGCGAAGCACGGCAACCCTGCGTTCGAGGTCGGCACGGCTCATGAGATCCGGCGCACGGTCGCGGACATGGGACGACAAATCGAGGCCCCACCAGATGCACCACTCGGCTTGAGCATACGCTGACACTCGCACATGACCACTGCCACACAGAGCGACCTGCGCCTCGCTCGTCCCCACCCCCCGAGCACGACTGCCCGCAGCTACCGGCGGGCCGGCCTCATCGTTGCAGTGCTCGCGCTCGCTGCGATGGTCGCCGCTTGGCTCTTCACCAACGAGCTGAGGACCTCGAGCGATGAGGTCCGCACCACCGCAGGACCGGTCCTGGTGGCGCTTCAGGACCTCAACTCGAGCTTGGCCGAGTCCGACTCCGCTGCGAGCGCCGCCTTCCTCACTTCGATCGAAGGTGAGGAGAACAGGGCCCAGAGAGGCAGCTACGAGGCAGCGAGCGATCGCGGCGCGAGGGCTTTGGTGGAGGTGGCAACCCTCGCCGGAGGGCGGTCGGACGAGGTCGATGCCGACCTCAGGTCGATCAATGCCGACCTGGGCCGGCGGGCGGGACTGTTCGAAGCAGCCAGGTCGACCGACGACACCGAGCGAGGCACCAAACGGGTGGTCGAGGCACTCGAGATCACCCGGGACGACATCCGACCGCGTATCGCCTCGATCCAGGAGTGGGCCCAGGCTCGCTTCGACACCGAGTCCAAACCCGGTACGACCTGGTCGCTGGTCGCCTTGGCCAGCCTCGCCCTGTTGGCCGCCGCCGTGCTCGGCGTCTTCGTCTTCGCCGCGTTCAGATCACGTCGTATCGTCAACGTCCCCCTCGCCCTCTCCCTCGCCCTGGTGATCGGACTCTTCACCCACCTGATCGCCAGCTTCGCTGCCGACACCGAAGCGCTCGATCGCTCGAACGAGGGCGGGTATCGGTCGATCGACCTCCTGAGCCAACTCCAGGCCAGGGCCTATCAGGAACGCTCGGCGCTGAGCGTCGGCGCACTCACCAGCGACAGTGTCGAACTCGAGGAGTCCAGCCTCGGTGACATCGAACTCCCCACGCTCATCGAAGCCATCCGCAACGAAGCTGCGATGGACCCTCGTGAGGCACCCCTGATGGCGAGGATCGGCGGTGCAGCCGACTCGCCGCGTGAGCGGGCCGTGGCGGTCGAGTTGGCGATTCGTTACGTCCGGTATCGCACGGGCGCCGAAGATGTCGCCGCAACGCTCGACCGCGGCGATTTCGTCGGAGCCGGCCAGACCCTGTCGGGTTCGACCGCTGCGGACTTCGCCGGCTTCAACGCCACCCTCGACAACGCCTTGGCCGACAACAGGGCCCAGTTCTCCGACGCCCTCGACGCAACCGACGACCTCACCCGCTTCCTGACCCCGGTCTCCATCGCAGCCCTGCTCGGCGCCTTGGTATTGGCCTGGATCGGCGTGGGTCAACGCCTGAGGGACTTTCGATGACAGATCTCGCACCCACTCGTCTTCCCGTCGGGCGACGTTCGATCCTGCGTGCCGGAGCGGTCGGGGCAGCCGGAGCGCTCCTCGCCGCCTGCGGTGGGGCCGGAGTCCGTGGACTGGCCGAGGTCGAGGCGTTCCGGTCGACCCGGGACCTCAGGATCCTCAATTGGTCGGACTACATCGACCCAGGAGGGCCCGATTCGCCCGGCACCGTCGCGCTCGCGAGAGAGGCCTTCGAGATCGACATCCGGTACGAGCCCCTGTGGGAGGACAACGCCGGGGGTTGGGCCGAGTTCATCGAGCCCGTGTTCGGCTCGGGCAGGCCACCGACCCACGACATCATCACCCCGACGTTCTGGGTGGCCCGGCGCATGCTCGAGCGAGGCTGGATCCGACCCCTACCCCTCGAACTCATCCCCAACCACGCCAACATCGACCCGGCCTACCTCACCCTCGACTGGGACCGCGGAGCAGCCCACCAGATGCCGTGGCAGGCAGGAATCACCGGGATCGCGTACGACCCGGCACTCACCGGCCGGCCGCTCAACAGCATCGAGGACCTCTTCGACCCCGAACTCGCCGGACGCGTGGGCTTCATCGGCGAGATGAGCGAGGCGGTGGGCATGATGATGCTCGCCAATGGCCACGACCCGAGCCGCCCGACCGAGGAGACCACGACGAGGGCTCTCGACCGGATCGAGTTCGCCGTGCGGGCCGGCCAGATCGGCGCTTTCACCTTCAACGAATTCACCGATCAGCTCGCCGACGGCACCCTGGCCGCTGCGATGGCCTGGTCGGGCGACACCGTTCAGCTCCAGCTGGACCGTCCCGACATGGAGTTCATCATCCCCGAAGAGGGGGCGATCCGCTGGTTCGACACGATGGTGATCAGCGACGGATCTCCGAACGTGGCCAACGCGGCGAAGTGGATGAACTACGTGTACGAACCCGAGGTCGCAGCCCGTATCACCTCGTTCGTCCAGTACATCTCACCGGTGTTGGGTGTCCGTGACGCACTCGACGATCTCGGCGGGGAGTCCGCTGCCTTGGCAGAAAACCCGATCCTGTTTCCCGACGACGAGACCGCCCAGCGCCTGTTCACCTGGGGCGGCGACGAAGCCCTCGACACCGAACTCGAAGCTCGCTTCGCCGAGATCTCAAACCTCCAATGACCTGGGCCCGATCATGAGCGCATCTGCTCCCCCGCCCGGCGGCGAACCGAATGCCGCACGGAGTTCAGCCGCTTCGGCCACCGAGCGCCGACCCAGACCGGCGGCCACGCCCGACGGCACGGCGATGCACCGCCACACCGATCAGATGACGACACTGGCCGAGTCGATCGCCGCCCACGTCAAGTGGCGGACCGAGTTGGACCCGATCCCGGTGGATGGGCCTGCGACCGCCGAGGAGCTGGCCCGCTCGATCGGACCCACGATCACTTCTGCGGGTATCGGCCCCGATGCTGCACTCGCCGCCTTCACCGAGCACCTCGGCCCCGCGTGCATGTCGGCCGACTCACCTCGCTACCTCGCCTTCGTTCCCGCTGCGCCGACCGAGGCCTCGATCCTGTTCGACCTGGTGGTCTCCGCCCACTCGATGTACGGGGGATCCTGGCTCGAGGGCGCCGGAGCGGCCCATGCCGAGAACGAGGCCCTCGACTGGCTTCGCCGCCTCGCTGGCCTACCGGCAGGAGCCGGTGGCGTGTTCGTTCCCGGAGGGACTCTCGGCAACCTCGCCGCCATCGCGGCCGCACTCCACGCAGCTCGAACCGGCTCGAACGGTCGTGCAGCCGGCACCGACGGGGGCCACGCCGCCGACAGCATCGGCCCGGCCGACCCTCCCCAGGGGAGCCGATGGAAGTTGGTGGTGGCCGACAGTGCCCATTCCTCGGTGATCGACATCGCCGAGATGCTCGGCCTCGAGCTGGTGGTCGGTCCGACCGACCCATCGGGCCGGCTCCTCGGCGGGCCGGCACTGGACCAACTGCTCGACGCCCACCCCTCGGTCGTGGCCGTGGTCGCCACGGCCGGGACCACCAACGCCGGCCTGATCGACGACCTCACCGGCATCGGTCAGGTGGCAAGGGCGCACGGCGTCTGGTTCCACGTGGATGCCGCCTATGGAGGTGCCGGCCTCTGCGCCCCGTCGATCCGCCACCATTTCGATGGAATCGAGCTGGCCGACAGCTACATCGTGGACCCTCACAAGTGGCTGTTCGCTCCCTACGACTGCTGTGCACTGATTTACCGGGACCCGGATCGGGGTCGAGCGGCACATTCCCAGCACGCCGACTACCTCGCTTTTCTCGACGCCCACGGCGACTGGAACCCATCGGACTTCGGGGTGCACCTGACCCGTCGGGCACGAGGCCTCCCCTTCTGGTTCTCGCTCGCCGTGCACGGGACCGACGCCTATGCAGCTGCGGTCGAGGCCACCCTCGACATCACCGCCGAGGCGGCCGATCAGATCCGAGCTGCACCCCACCTCGAACTCGTGACCGAACCCGGCCTGTCGATCCTGCTCCTGCGTCGGGTGGGTTGGACCACCGCCCAGTACGAAGCGGCGACCACCGCCATGCTCGAGTCCCAGACCGGTTTCGTGGTCCCCACACGACACATGGGTGAGACCGTGTTCCGCTTCTGCTTCGTGAACCCGAGAACCACCCCGAGCGACGTGGCCGCCATCATCGACTTCCTGGCCCGCTGACGCTTCCCGTGTTCAGAGCCTGGTGACCGACCACCCGACCGGGCGCCCCTTGTCCCAAGGCATGGCTGCATGGAAGGGCTGATGCCCGTCGAACACGAGGGGCAGGAAGTGGGCGTCTCCCTCCAGGAAGTCCAAGCCCGACGCCGAGCGCTGGGCCGGGTCGCACCACTGGAGGACCTGCGCACGTGGGGCCCAGAAGAGCTCACCTTCGGCGTTGGACTCCGGCGGTTCACCCGACCATGCGGTGACGAGGAAGACGAAGCCGAACCAGGCGGTCCCGTCGGGCTCGAAGTTGTCCCACGAGACGGTTCCTCTGAGTTCCAGTTCGGTTGCGTCGATCCCGGCTTCCTCTCGGAGTTCGCGCCGCATGCAGCTCACGATGTCTTCTCGGGGTTCGAGCTTGCCGCCCAGCCCGTTGTCCTTTCCCTCCTTGTGGATCCGTCGCACGAGCAACACCCGATCGGCTTCCCGATCGTGGACGAAGCCGAGGGTGGCCACGACAGGTCTGTAGCGGGGGTCCTGATTCGGGTCCCGGCGAGACCCCGGGCTGGAGTCCCGGCGAGATACAGCGCTGGAATCCCGGCGAGATACAGCGCTGGAGTCCCCGGGAAACGCAGCACTCAGGTCCCGGGGAGCGCCACGGTTGGGGTCGGAAGCAGGAGCAGACACGGGAGCGAAACTAGGCAGTCCGGAGGCGGGTGTCGTGCCTGGGAGTGGGCCGGGCCCCAGGGCCCATAGTCTCGTGGAATGAGCGAGCTGCCCGAGAACCAGGACCCATTGCCACCGCCTCCCGCCGATCCGGCCCGCTTCGAGTCCACCACCCCCATCCCGCCGCCTTCGTCGTCCGACGAGGAGATCGACCCGGCCGACGCCGAGGGTGACGCCGAATCCGAGCATGCGCTCAGCGCCCTGCTCAGTGGCCTGGGCCAGCGAGGGGTACCCGCCGAGGTCCGCGACGAACTGGGCGGTCTGTGGGGTGCACTGAGCAAGGACGTCAAGCGTGAGGTCGGCGACATCGGCTTCAAGGATCTGAGGAGCCCGAGCCGGCTGCTCTCGGCCCTCAAGGGGATGACCGAGGGCCTCGACGACGCCCAGAGCCAGATGGTCGACCTGGCGGTCCGCCATCCGCTCCCGGTCAGCGATCCCACCGCACAACTCGTGTCGGCCGCGGCGATCAGCGGGACCACCACCGCAGCCGAGCAGGCGATCACCTACGGCAGTGCCGGCACAGCGATCGGGGTTGCGCTCGTGGGAGCGGTCATGGCCGAACTCCTCGACACCTACGTGCTCGCGAGCACCCGCGTGCTCAAACTCCAGGAAGCCGACATCACTCCGACCCAACGCATGGTCGAGAGCGACCTCCAGCGGGCGCTCGGTGGGGAGTCCCGCAAGAACCGACGCAAGAAGGCCGACGACGGGGACCGCTCCAATCGGGCGGTTGCCTGGCTCACGACCCGCCTCGCTCGCAAGGTGACCACCCGGATGATGAAGAGCGTGGCGCTCGCCGTGGGTGTCGGATGGGCGTCGGCATCGGCGATCCGAGATCTCAAGAAGGTCCAGTCGCTCGCTCTGCCGAGCCCCGGGACGATCGAGCTCGATCCCGATGCGGTCACCGAGCACCGTCGGCGCTGACCGCTCCCGGGTTCCCCTCCACCCATGACGGGTGCTCCTGGGCTTCAGTGGCCGGGGTTGACCCCGGACCGTGAGTGGACCTCCGTGGTCACCGCACCGGAGGAGCCGCTCGATTCGAGGGCGTGGACGAAGTCGTCACGGGTCATGGGACGGCCGAAACGGTAGCCCTGGGCCATGTCGCATCCGAAGGCCGTCAGCAGGGCGAGACTCTCGTCGGTTTCCACCCCTTCGGCCACGACCCGCATGCCCAGGTTGTGACCGAGGTCGATCATGGAACGGACCAGGATCTCGTCGGCCTCGTCGAACCCGAGATCCGACACGAACGACTGGTCGAGCTTGAGGTCCGACACGGGCAGGATCCCGAGCTGGGACATGGAGCTGAAACCGGTGCCGAAGTCGTCGATGGCGGTGCAGAAGCCCCGATCGACCAGTGCCGCCAAGGTCCGGTTGGCCGTGGTCGCATCCTCCATGAGCTCGCCCTCGGTCACCTCGAGACACACTCCGCCCGCCGGCATGCCCCACATGTCGAGCTGGGCGTCCACCCAGTCGAGCAGGGTCTCGTCGTGAAGATCGCGGGCCGACATGTTCACGCTCAGCCTCAGATCGTGGCCGCGGGCCGCGAGCTCGTGGCCGAACTCGAAGGTCTGTGAGATCGCCGCCCGGGTGAGCCGGTTCATCTGACCCGAGACGAGCACGAGCTCGAGGAAACGATCCGGCGTCAGCACCCCGTGGACCGGATGACGCCAACGCGCCAGTGCCTCGCCACCGACGGGGTTCCCCGTGCGCACGTCGACCAGTGGCTGGAACCAGAACTCCATCTGGCCACCAGCGATCGCCGTGGCGAGTTCGGCGTGGAGGCCAATGCGCTCCACCGTGTGATGATCGACCGCCGGGTCGTACACCGTCCATCCCGAGCCTCGCCGCTTGGCTTCGTACATGGCGACATCGGCTTTGCGGAGGAGCGCTTCGAGGTCGTCGCCCTCTTCCGCCGTGGTGGTGGCGATCCCGACCGACACGCCCGACTGCACAGCGAGCCCATCGATCACGAAGAGACGCTCGATCGCATCGACGATCCTGCTCGCCGCGGCCTTGACCGAAGCGAGCTCACTCCCGCCGGTGACGACGGCGAACTCATCGCCACCGAGGCGGACCACGAGGTCGTCCTCTCCCACTGTGTTGAGCAGCCGCCGCGAGGCCTGGACGAGAAGACGGTCTCCGACGGGGTGGCCGAGCGAGTCGTTGACTTCCTTGAACTGGTCGAGATCGAGCAGGAGGACGGCGAGATCGTGATCGCCGTTGGCGAGCCGATCGGTCGTGTACTGCTTGAGCTGGGCCCGGTTGGGGAGTCCGGTGAGATCGTCGTGGAGGGCTTGGACGCTGAGGCGACGACGACTGTCGACCCTCTCGGTCACGTCGACCAAGGCCAGATCGACGCTGGCGTCGTCGAGACGAGCGAGGCGTACGTCGAAGTTGCGGCCGAGTGGCCCCTCGACCTCTTCGAGACGGATCGTCTCGCCGTCGGACAAGCAGGCTTCGAGCAGTTCGTCGAGATCGAGCGAGGGTGAGCAGGCGGCGAGCAGACCGAACACCTCGTTGCCGACGCGGTCGGGATCGCCGGACGGGTCGAAGGCGAGGAGGTCGGTGGCCGCCGGGTTCTGCGCTGAGAGGCTGGTTTCGCCGTCCTCGAGCTGGAAGATCCAGTGGGCGGTGTCGGACACCTCGACGATGTTGGAGAGACGTCGCGATCTCCGCACGGCATCGAACTCGGTGGTCCGGTCGAGAATCACGCCCCGGAAGTGAGTGTGACGGCCCTTCTGGTCGGCGACACCGCGAACCCGATTCTCCACCCACAAGTAGTCGCCGCTGACGGTGCGCAACCTCATGGTCACGTCTGCGGTGACCCCCAGCCCGGACACGACCATCTCCCGATCGTCGGGATGGATCAGGGTCATCCACCAATGGGGATCTCGCCAGCACTCCACCGGCCAGCCGAACATCCTCTCCGCCTGGTGGCTGACCTCCATTGCGCCTTCGGTGTCGACGAGCTCCTCCCACACCACGGCATCGAGGCCCTTGATGATCCTCGAGGTCCGCTCACCGGCGGCTCTGAGGGCCGATCCCCAGACCGACACGACAGTGACGAGTGTGACCATGCACAACAGGTGGGCGAGACCGTGCAAGATGAGGTCGCCGCCGCCCGTGATCACTCCGGCCAGGATCGTGGTGGCCGACGCGATGCCGCCGAGAGCACCTGCGATCCGCACCACGCTGGCGTGCAGGGCCACCCCGACCAGCGCCATGTTGGACATCAGGATCAGGGCGACCGGACCTTCGCCGGCCCCGCTGGCGACCGCGGCCACGAGCCAGACTGCGAAGCCGAGTCCGTCGATCGCGAACAAGGCCCGGGGGAGCTTGCCGGTGCGGGAGATCTCGCGGGCCGCGACGCCAACGGCGAAGGTGAACCCGATGGCCACGCCGACCAGCTCAGCGGTCGTCGAGCTTCCGGCCCGAGCTCCGAAGAAGCTGATCCCCGTGGCGATGACCACCAGAGAGTGCATGAACAACAGGGTCCACCCGTTGGAGGCGAGCTCGGTCGCCTCGAGGGTTCGGCCAGCCGCCGCTGGGGGTTCGGACCAGAGCACCCTTGGGCATCGACGCCTGGAGGCCTGCTCTTGAGTTCGGGTCGAGCGTCTCCATGCGGTGACGCTCGACCCGGCTCGCGGGATCGCTCCCACCCGAGGGCTGGGTGGTCTGGGTTCAGCTCAGTCGAGCGAAGCTGCGTGGTTGGCGAAGGCCCTGATCTCGCTTTCGCCCACACGCTCACGCTTCTCGGTGGCGGTCACGCCGAGGCCGTCCTCGGGTGACAGGCAACGCACGGCGAGCTTGCCCTCGTGCAGGTTCTTGTGGACCTGATAGGCCGCCTCGGCGGTGTCTTCGAGGGCATAGGTGCCCGAGATGATCGGCTGGATCATGCCCAGGTCGATCAGGCGGTTCATCTCCCAGGACTCCTGGTAGTTGGCGAAGTGGCTGGACACGATCCGCTTCAGCTTCATCCAGAGGTGACGGTTGTCGTACTCGATCATGTAGCCCGAGGTCGCCGCGCAAGTCACCACGGTGCCGCCACGCTTGGCGGTGAACACCGATGCGCCCATCGTCGAGCGGCCCGGGTGCTCGAAGACGATGTCGGGGTCGCTGCCGGTGAAGCCACGGACCTGCTTGCCGAAGCGACGCCACTCGGACTCGTCCTGGGTGTGCTCGTCGGACCAGAACTGGTAGTTCTCGGCCTTGCGGTCGATCACGTGCTCGACGCCGATCGAGTGGAGCAGCTCCTTCTTCTCGGGTGAGGAGACCACGCCGATCGGGATACCGCCACCGTTCTTCACGAGCTGGACGGCGTAGCCACCCAAACCCCCGGTCGCACCCCAGATCAGGACCACATCGCCCTGCTTCATCGTGGCGGCGTTGCCACCGACGAGCATGCGGTAGGAAGTCGAGGCGCAGAGTCCGTTGACCGCCGACTCTTCCCATGTCAGGTGGGCGGGCTTGGGCATGAGCTGGTTGGCCTTGACGATCGAGAGGTCGGCCAAGCCGCCGAAGTTGGTCTCGAAGCCCCAGATGCGCTGGTTCGCAGCATGCATCGAGTCGTTGTGGGCCGACGGATCCTGGTCGTCCACGTGGTTGCAGTGCACGGCCACGCGATCGCCCGGCTTCCAATTGCGCACGGCGGATCCGGCGCGCAGCACCACGCCGGCGGAGTCGGATCCGACCACGTGGTAGGGGAGGTCGTGGCGTGCGGCCCACTCGGATTCACGAGCGAAGCGCTTGAGGAAGCCGAAGGTCGGCATGGGCTCGAAGATCGAGGTCCACACGGTGTTGAAGTTGATCGAGCTCGCCATGTTGGCGATGACCACTTCGTCGGGTGCGAGTTCCGGGAGGGGAACCTCGTCGATCTTCAGGGACTTCCGGGGGTCCTTCTCCCAGGACTCCATTCCCTCGAACATGTCGACGTCCTCGGCCCGCACGAGCGCGGCCCTGTAGGACTCGGGAAGGGCCAGGTTGGCGATGTCGTCGCCGGAGGCGCCGGATTGGATGGCATCAAGAATCTCCTGCATGGGCCGAACCGTACCCGTCGAGGTGGATCTTCCGGCCCAACCGACGGCCCAGCTCGCCCAATGCTAAGCCTGGTGGGGATGATGACCGATGGACGAGTGGCTCCTCAGTTCCACGGCTGAGGCCGCTTCCCCTTCGATTGCAAAGGCCGACAGATGGCACTCAACCCGGACAAGATCAGAACCCAGACCTTCCCGATCGTTCGGCGGGGCTACGACAAGGAACTCGTCGGGGAGTTCCTGGAGCGCGTCTCTGCGGAGTTTGCGACCGGTGCCGAGACCACGACCGACCAGCCTGAGACCCACTACGCCGACGTGGGCGACCAGGTGAACCAGATCCTGCGAGCAGCCGAACAGTCAGCTGCCAACAGGATGGCCGAGGCCGATGCCGAGATCGCTCAGGCCAAGGCCGGTATCGCCAGCACCAGTGAGCGGATCCGGGCCGACGCCGAGGCCGAGGCCGCCGAGATCGTGGAACGCGCCCGTCTCGATGCCGAAGAACTGAGGCGCACAGCGGAGCACGAGGCGACCGAGGCCATCGCCACTGCGCACAGCGATGCCGATCGGGTCCGGCAGGCCGCCGAGGCCGACATGGCCACCAAGCGGGGCGATCTCGACATCGAACTGGGCGAGCAGAGGCGCCGCACCGAGGACCTCCTCACCGAGGCTGTCCGGGTTGTCGATCATCAGGACCGGCG
>ENA-ORXU01002824-ORXU01002824.1-marine-metagenome-genome-assembly--contig:-NODE-2824-length-11390-cov-3.887651_pt1 | contig 11390 bp, 11 predicted proteins | sample MGYA00237869_ERZ511484 | MGnify/ENA metagenome assembly ERZ511484 | reverse complement strand
AACAGCAGATATCGCCAGCGATAGGCTACGTAGAGATTTTTCATCAGACTGGATGGGCGAACTACGACCTCTTATATGTTATGACCCGCGCTACGTGGTGGTGCTGCCACTGTGCCACCACCAAAGAGTGTCAAAATGGTTTTAGCGACACTGTTTAAGCAGGGGTACGAGGAGTATTGGATGCTGTTGGCGAACTCAAATACAGTACGTTTGATCGTTCCGAAACCCTTCGTTTTTGGGATCTTCTAGTTTATGACCGATGAAAAAGTAGAAAACGTAGGAATGATGTACATTTTCGGTTTCACAGCTCGTTTTATAACTGACAGCTTCCACGAGTTTTGAGACAGTTTTATCGTTCCGAAAAGCTTCGTCTTTATGGCTGTAATGTATACATCCTGCTTCACCGGAACTTGCTATCTGCTTCTGATGTACTGGGTCTTGACTAAAGCAGAACTCAATACCTCAGTTTTCTGATGCTCGAACGCCAGCGCTTCTGATAGCTGAGTGAACAGGGGAATGCCTGAGCCAAGCAGTACAGGTACTCTTGTAATTGTCATTTCATCAATCAGATCTTCTGTCAGAAAGCTACGAATGACACTACCGCCATCTATATACAGGTTGCTGTATCCTCTTGCGCTTAGCTGCTGAACTAGCTTTCTAAGCTCTCCGCTAATCTTCTCAGCTTTATCCTCTATCGCTTCAGGTAATTGAGTCAAACTGTTGCTCAGAACAAAAACAGGCTTTGTGTATGGCCACGGCTCGAAGGTCATGACCTTTTCAAAAGTTTTACGACCCATGACGATCGCATCAATGCCTGCGATAAAGTCTGCGTAGCCGTAGTCGTCGTTATCTGGGTTCGGTACTGCGTAGAGCCAGTCCAGCCCACCTTCAGGAGTAGCAATGTAGCCATCTAAGCTAGCGGCTATATAAACGCGATTTGTCATCGGCAGTACACTACGTAGTCTGATTATTCTGGAGAGAGTCTACTATGCTTTCTGCAACCAATGCTTACAAACTTGGCAAGCAGGGCTGAAACTTGCTTTGATTTCTAGACGAGTTTCTTTGTGCTAAGAAGCTAGGTTTTTGACCGAGATTCACGGTGCTAAGAAACCCGTCGTTAATTTAGCGGTTGGCGCTTTTGCTGCTGGTGCTGCTTAATTGCTCACCATTACTACATCCCGTTCGTCAGATCCATCAAAAAAAGGGGTGTTAATTTAGCGGTCTCCAGTCTTTGAATAAAGGGCATGCCCTAGAATAGAGGCTATCGCTTAAGAGCCTCTTGACATGGATAGAATAGTGGTTGACCCACAGGTTCACTTTGGCAAACCCTGTATCGCTGGAACGCGTATTCCTATTCAGAATGTGCTTGAGCTGCTCAACGAAGAGCTATCGTTCTCGGACATCATCCGCGACTACTACAACGAGCTACAAACAGAAGACATACGCGCTTGCCTTCAGTATGCGATCGCCCTCGTGGCCTCTGAAGACATCAACCTGGTTTCGGCTTGATGGTGAAATTCTTGCTCGATCAAGATGTCTACGGCATGACAGCTAAATTTCTTGATAGAGCCAACTACGACGTAGTGTCAGTAGCGCAGCTAGGGCTATCGAGAGCAAAAGACACAGAGGTGTTAAGCACTGCGCAGTCGTAGGGCCGTATTCTCATCACCAGAGATAGAGACTATGGCAACCTCGTTTTTGTGCAGTCGTTAGGCGCTGGCGTCATTTACCTTCGCATACTGCCGTCCAACGTGAACGCCGTTCACCAAGAGCTGGCACGGGTAATCGAAAAGTATTCAGCGGCAGAGCTATCGCGTGCATTTGTGGTAGTGGAAGCCAACGGCCATAGGTTTAGGAAGATTACCTAGCTGGCCGGTGACCCATGTTCGTATCTTTTGATGAGTATCAAGACAGCCTCATTGCTGGTATGGCAGTCCTGCTGCGGTTAGTGACCACTCAAGTAATATCCAAAATCAAGCTTTTTTGATTAGCGATCAATTCGTAGTCGGATTCTTTGTCAAGTCCAAATAAATGGAATTATTTGGGGTTAGAGAGGGCCGCGAAAACGCGATTGCTAACCGCTGCACCCTTACCGTTGGGTGATCGCGTAAAAAGCAGGAGTGGTTCAAGTAGCTCAATCGTCGCCTCGCCCTTGTAGGAGTAGGCTGCTATTGGTCATCCGTTTTGATATCTTCAGTAGGCTTTTGTGATCGCGCTTCTATGGCTTGCACTGCTGCCTCCATCTGCGTTTCCAACTGCTCCGGGGTTGGTAGGCTATCTTGTAGCTTCTTCGGCAGCTTGTGAGTTGAAACAGCAATCGGGGTGCTGACGTTACGTAAAGCATATTCAGCGATAGTTTTCTTGCTGGACTTGCACAAGACAATCCCGATGGTGGGCTGGTCATCAGGGTGGCGCATCAAATCGTCAACAGCCGATACGTAGAAGTTCATCTTGCCTGCATATTCCGGCTTAAAGTCGGTTGTTTTCAGCTCTATCACCACATAACAGCGCAGCTTTAGATGGTAGAACAACATATCCATAAAAAACTCATCGCCTTCGACCTCTAGCCGTACCTGACTTCCGACGAACGAGAATCCTACCCCAAGCTCTAGTAGAAATTCTCGAATATGGGTCACTAGAGCCTGCTCCAGTTCACGCTCTGCAACATCTTCTGTAACTGCTAAGAACTCCAACGAGTAAGGGTCTTTCAGCATTTGCTGTGCTAAGTCTGACTGCGGCTTTGGCAGCATACGCTCAAAGTTAGTCACAGCCAGACCTTGCCTGCGATACAAACCAGTTTCGATCTGTATTTCTAGGACATTTCGGCTCCAGCCACTTTCAACCGTTTTTCGAGCGTACCAAACCCGTTCCTCCAGGTTATTCAGTTTATTAAGAAGGGATTGATTATGGCCCCAGGGAATTTGTGCTATGGCCTGTAGCACAATTAACTGGTCAGGATAGGCTTCTGCTAAAGCCCGCATGTACTTTAGGTTTCGGGGTGAAAACCCTTTCATATCGGGAAACGTACGCTTCAGGTCTTTGGAGATCTTATCAATAATCTTAGAACCCCAGCCTTCTTCTTCCTGCTTGGCTAAAATTTGGGCGCCGATTTGCCAGTAGAGTAAGATCAGCTCTTTATTGACTGCCAGTGCTGCCTTGACTCGGGCAGTGCTAATACGCTTTTTTAAGTCGTTAAAAAACAGCTCATAGCTATCTGGCGGAATCATAGAAGGCTGTTTTGGCATATTAGAAGCGTCAGCAGGTTTCTTTGGCATGGTCGCCTCATCTTGCCATATCGTTTTGAATAGCTCCAGAATCTTATCGCAGCGAACAGCCGTACTATTGAGAGCCTTGTGAAACGTAACGAGTTATAGATAGTTTTCAGCAATCTATCAAAGAATCTTTCCTCAGGACTTAGAGGCTCTCTACCTAAGAAAATATGAGGTAACCTTTTTTTGACACGCCTTAGTGGCCGATGCTGACCAGTGATAAGCGTATCAAAAAAAGGTTATGACTGTATGGTTAAACTCAGCAGACGCGACATCCCTACGAATGAAGCGATCACCACAAGAATTAGGCAACAGATCAATACGCTGCCGTGATCGCTTCATTCGTAGGAGGCATAGTGCAGTTAGCTAAGCGAATCTCTATATCTATGATGCGATCGCTACCAAGCTTTCTGCCTCTTTCTGTAGGCTTTCATCAATCTGATACAGGCTCCTAGTCGCATTCAGTGTCATGTTGAGCTTCGCTATAGACAAAACGTTTTCATCAACCGCATAGCAATCGGCCTGCTTCATCCATTCTAAAACGCTAGCTAGGTGCCAGAGCGAAGGGTTTCCTTCATGCATCGGCATCGGAATTTGCTCGTCATTACCAGTCATGATTTTTCTGACGTTTTGACGTGAGCAGTTAATGACCTGAGCGATGTCTGTTATTCCTACGAGGTCAGGTGTCGCCTCTATCAAAACGGCTTCGGGGATTGCCTCTTTTACATCTTTAATGGCGCTGGAAAGAGCCTCGAACGCACCAGAAGATTCTCTAGTGAAGTCAAGAGAAATATACCCTGTCTTTCCTATACCAATAAAGGCATCATCGCAGCCGCTCTCATACAGAGAATCTAAATAGGTACTAGGGTCTGTGCTGAGCGTCTTAAGACTAAATTTCAGAGTGAAATCGTACTCTTGCATCGTTTTATCCTCCCTAGTCCGTCTCTGTTTTGGGTTTTGTGCAGTTATCCACTGCCCTGCGAATTTTTCTGGCTTCATTGTGAGCACTTCTTGGCGTGCTCCAGATAGAGCTTACACAGAAGTTTCCACATCGACACTTCGCATTGCTAGGACAGTACATCTTGCCCCAGGCGTGCCCACTTGCCTTTTCAATCCTCCAGCCAGCGCTTTCGGCGTGCTTGATAGCAGCCTCAATATCCTTATCTGGGTGTGGTTTGCGTGGCATAAAACTGGTCTATAACTCAGACGATAGCTAACAAAACTGTAGGTTGTCAAGTGACAACTAGCACACTGTAACTGTCTCAGAACGTGAGAATTAAGCTTCTGAGCAGGTGCACCTATGTGTCTTGACCAATAAACCATAAAACCAATAGTGTGGTAAACCCTTTTATTGGTTTTATGGTTTATTGGTGATAGCAGTCTGGAGTAATTATGAAAACCGTCAGTTTTGTGTCGAAGAAGGGAGGCGTAGCCAAAACTACTAGTGCTATTCACTATGCCTACTGGCTAACGCTGGGAGGCCATATAGTGACGCTTATCGACGACGACAACAATCGTACGGCTAGCAACTGGGCTGAAAGAGCGGAGGATAACGGTAAGTTTGAGGTTCCATTCAAAATTGCTAGCTTCCGTTCAATGAGCAAGGCTGTATCGGGAGCAGACTACGTTGTGATCGATTCGCAGGCAAGTCGTACAGATGACGATCTGAAGGACTTTGCTGAAGACTGCGATCTAGTCGTCATTCCAACCAAGCCAGATATAAACAGCGCTAGAGCTGCAACTGAGACAGCAGACGCTATCAAGCAGCATGGTGGCACTTACCGAATTCTGATCGCTGATGTGCCTAGCTACAACACCACAGGTGCAGAGCTGGCTGAGGATCTGGTTGAGGATGGGTATCTGCTACTTGGTCGAGCCATACGCCGGAGTGAGGGAGTGAACCACGCTAGCTTAGCTGGGGTCACCCTTAAACAGCTTTCTGGTAACTACAGAAGGTCGTGGCGCGACTACGAACAAGTGTTTAAAGAGATTGCTTCTATTATTGGTTAACCAATAAACCATTAATATGGTTAACCATAAAGATTGCAAGCTTAAAAAGTGAAACAGGAGATATTTGATGGGCAGGTTCTCAGACAACGGACTTAGGAAAGATGCTGCCACTGTCACGGAAAACGACTCGCCTGACAGTGTTGAAAAACCAAGAAACCAAAAAACCAATAATTTGGTAATTGAAGAAATTGAGAAAGCAGAGAACCAATATACAGAGGCGCAAATGAAGCCTGTGAATGTGGGGGGATTTAGGGTTCCTCTCGTTGTACGAGCACATTGGCAATCCTCAGCAAAGCTACAAGGCGACAAGGTTGCTACTCTCCTCAGAGAGTTCTTAACGGAACGCTATGGCTTGCCTGACGGTATCTCAGATGATGACCTTTTCTGCTGAAAAAACCAATAAACCTTTTTATTGGTTTATTGGTTTTACTGTCATCTAACGCATCAGGGTCTGTCTATCCTATTGCTTTGGCCTCTCCAGCTTTCGAGCGTTGCGGCCTTTATATAGAGCTGGAGTCAATCCCCACGTAAGCAAGTTTTTATAGCTGGAGATTTAGTGGCTAATCGCTATGGCGATCGCAAATGGATAGCTGAGCGAGCAGCCAGTACAGCCTAGTCAGTACAGTCAAAAGGATGGCCTTTTGTTCTAGAGCATAGACAGCTATGTTTAGAAGCGTTCTAAAACTGAAAAGCAGCGATGAGTGTTCCCGGCAAACTAGAAGTGACGATAAAAATCAGCGAGCTGCCAACGCCTGAAGCAGTCGAGAACGGCTGGCAGCGCTTCACGATGGACTGCGATGGTCGAGAAGTCTCGGCTACAGTGAAGCCGAAGATCTGGAAAAAGCTGACCAGTGCCGATGAGCAGTACGACTCATGGGTCGCCGCTGTCAGGGGCAATATCGGTGAGCTTACCCCGGCAGGCTTCGTCCTAGAAAATCCCAACGTTCAAACCTTTGAACGCAAGCCTAAAGCTGCTAAGCCACCGAAAGAGGACTGAGCCAGCTAAAACCTGTACCGACCTATCATCTCAGGGCACTGAATCGTCTCGACTGGCAGCGATGGTTACGCCACGACTAGTCTGAATCGTGCTCTGCTGCGGTGTCTTATCCTGAATGAGAACGGGACTGGGCTCAGTGTCTTGCTGTGGTGCCTCTAAATCCAATGTTTTTGGGCGTTCATCCACGGCACACCCGCCCCTTATTAAATAATTAGACTGGGGGGCTGTGCCGTCTTCTGTCGCCTTTTCTCGACGCGCTTTGCGCCGCGCTAGGATTTCTAGCTGCTGCTGATAGACCACTGGGTCTAGCTGGTAGACACCGACGCGCTTACCGTTCTGCCTCGGCTGCGCCCGCAAGCAGACGAGGCCCATCTGCTCTAGTAGCTGGTTGAGTATCTGCACTGCGCTTAGCTCAGGCTTGACGGTGAAGTTGAGCGCGGCTTTTATCTGCGGTGCGTACTTGAGCGCAGTGGCCTTGAACTCGGTGAGTGAGTCCTTGTCCCAGGTCTTCCCTGGCTCTAAGTACGCCTCTATGCCTAAGTGTCTGCGGACTTCGCGCTTGAGGGTGGCGTTGGATAAGTCCCAAGGCGTGTAGCCTTGCTGCCACTGTCCCTGTCGTTCTAGCGCTCTGACATCGGCATCGGTGGCGGTTTCAGGTGAGAGCGTCCGCTGTAAGTTGAGCAATTGTCCGCGTTTTCTGCCGTTGTTGTCGTCAAAGACCATATCGGCATCGACGGTTTCTATCGGTACGCAGTAGAACTCAGCGATTTTGTACTTCTGTAGTGAGAGCTGTTGCTCTGGCTCTAAGCTCTCTAGTTGCTCTAAGAGCTTGACTTCGGCTGGCGTGATGTTGCGCGCCGCTTCGACTGAGAGCGCCTGCTCAACCTTCATATCGTCGCGGGCTTCTTTGAGCAGCGCATGGGCCTGCTTGTCTTGGCTAAGTGTCACAGGCGTAACCTGATGGCCTTCGTGCATCAGTCTAATCTTCAGCGCTGTTCTCAGGTGCCACATCGAGCGGTTGCGCTGGGCCTCTATCTGCGACCAGTAGTGGATGTGCGGGTCGTTTTCCCAGTCGTAGCTGTTGAGCCCGCTGTAGCCGACTTCAGAGAGGCTAGCGCGAATGAGCAGGGTGTTGGCCTGCGTTTTCTGTTTCAGCAGGCTTCTAAGCTGCTTTGGACTGGTTTCGCGGCCCGCTTTGGAGAAGCTGCGGCCATACTTGGCACACCAGACGACTCTCGGTATTGGCGCTCTGACTCTGATTAAGGCCTGAGCCATATCGGCATCGGTGGAGCTTGCCCCGTAGAACAGGCCGTAGACCTTATCGAAGTGGTTGCCCTCGATAGAGAGGCCGGTGCCAGCGCTAGGTGAAGCGATGATCGCCTGAATGATAAAGGTGGTTAGGTGCTGGTCTGGGTTCTCCATGAAGGCCCGTTCTGTCTCGCCGCCGCTGGTTTCGGAGTTGATCAGGAGGGAAGGCAGGTGACTCTTGAGTTCTTTGATGAGGCGATGGATACGCTTGCTGCCGCGTTTGGAGTCGGTGGCGATGTAGATGCGCAGGCCATCTTCGAGGTCGCGGATGAGTTCGCCAGTGATGGTGCTGCTATCGGGGGCCTGGATGAAGCGCACGGGGTAGCCAGGGGCTTGATAGTCGTTGCGGATGAGGAACGGCTTAGTAGTGTCTGTGTCGCCGCGTAGCTGCTGGATGTAGCGGATGGTGCTGTCATCGAGGTCGGCGTCTGCGATGATGACGCGCTTGGCTGCTTGGATGAGCTGACGGAAGCGCATCAGCAGGACGGGGCGTTTGCCCTGCTGGTTGCAGGTACTGGAGGTGAGCAGGTGTCTGAGTACCTGACAGACTTCATCGAGTACGAGGTCGCACCCTTTGAAGTCGTCGGGGTTGATGGCGAGCAGGCTATCGACGCAGGTGCCGACGCGCAGGGTGTAGCCGCTGTCGGTGAGGAAGCGGCCCCCTTGCTTATCGAGGTCGCCGCGATAGTGAATGCCGCAGCGTTCGCAGAGGTTGCGCATCAGGCTGATGCGATGACCGGCGAGCAGCGCTTTGGGCTGGTTGGCGATGAGGTCGTTGATCAGGTTGGTTTTACCGCTGCCTTTGGAGCCGACTAGGGCGAGTATGCCAGTGTCAGGGACGGATTCGGGGAGCAGGACGGCAAGGTTGTGGGTTTTGAGTCGGATGGATGGGGTGAGCGTGAGGCGATTTTCTAGGGCCTGCCAGAGCTGCCATTCGTCGAAGGTGAGGGCTTCATTGACGGCTTTATGGAAGGCGTCGGGGCCGTGGTTGGCGATCAGGTCATCGATGCCTTTGCCCTGTGAGCTATGCCAGCGGACGATACGAACTTCACAGCCTCTCGCGATGAGTAGCATGGCGAATCGATAGAGGGCGATCGCAACGTTCCTGATGGTGGCCTCTTTTTCGTCCTCGTCGAAGCTGAGATAGTGAATCGTGCCGGGTTGCGCCATCGCTTCTACTTCGGGGATGAGGTAGGGCTCGACAGGGTTGCCAAGGGCGTCTTTGGAGCGGTAGCCGCTGAACACGCCGGGAAGGGCGATGGTGTTATAGCCTACGCTTAGCCCTGAGCCTGCTGTCTTTGCGCCTTCTGCCCACATGCGTGGGGCGGATATATCGGCTTGAACCGCTGCCCAGTCTACTGCCCCGTCTAGGAAGATGGCCCGTGGGGGGACTTTGGGCGGCGTCTCGTACTTGATGATTTTGTCAGGGTTGCTGTGGCTGGTGCGTGGGGTGATGGGTTTGAACTGGCCCCACTCCATACGTTGCCAGTTGTTGAGCGGATCTAGGCCGCTGACCCACCAGCCGCCTGCGTTGAGGTGGTCGTAGCGTTGAAGAAGATTACGGACGGGGCTGGTGGCGTATTGAAGACCGTGGCCGTCGATTTGAGCGAGGGCGGGGCCGCAGACGACTTCTATGGCATCGTCGCCGCTGTAGTGTTGGACGTTAGCCTGAATGATGCTGTCGTTAACGCAGCTTTCGCGCCATTCGTGGCGAGCGGCTTCTATCTCTGTGTAGAAGCTATATGTATCTACGGTTGGGCTGTCGTTTTTTGATGACAGATTGTATAGTATGGACATTAGAGGCCGTCCACTATTCTGAATAGTGAGCGCTTTATGCAAAAACAGTTCATGATTTTGGTTCTTTCTCAATTTTGAACAGCTAGAGAACTCAAGGAAGCTGCCCCGTCCAAGGAAACAGCTCTTTGAGTTTTTTGGTGTTTAGGCACTTACCCCGTCCAAGAAAATAAGCACTTACTAACCGCGACCCTCTGGTGTAGCCGCTCGAAAACTATGGGTGATAGGTGGGTTGTCAGCGACCGTAGGCTGAATTCATATAAGCCGAAATGATATCTCTTAGACTTGGTTGCACTCCTGTCATTTATTTACCTTCTGTTGTTTGTTCACATTTCCTGAAAGCAGAACTGAGGCTATCGGTGAGAACTTTGGAAACAGCTCAGACACGATAGGGTCACTACCTTCAGACTCTCCTAGCTCCCTGTACTGGTCGCCATCGAGCACCATCGTCAGCACAACGCCATCCACTGGATTGATGATCCAGTACTCAGGTATCTTCGCCAAAGCGTACTCAATCCGCTTGTCTACGGTGTCTCTGCTCGTATCACCGGGGCTAGCAACCTCTACAGCTAAAGCAGGTGGATTACCTTCTAGAAAGATCGCCTTTGTAAGGCCGAGCATGTCTTGAAACTGCGCTGCACTACAGACAACGAGGTCAGGATCTCGTACGTTGCTTTTCCTGTCTGTGCGTGGGATCTGCACACCGCATCCACTGTATGTATCCAGCTCAGAAGCAATCTCTTTTATGTGCTCATCAAGCATCTTTTGCAACAGCTTGATGATGAGTACGTGCAAAGGGCTCGCTTCTGCCATCTCGATAACTTGTCCATTGACTAGCTCCGTTCGCCTACGATCAAAGGGCCGGAGCAGATACTCGCTGAATCGTATTAGTTTTGGTTCTGTAGTAACAGCCATTAAACTATTGCCTCAATCTGTTCCTTTTTGTTATCTGTGTGATTGCCGCTTCACTTTGATTCAATACCCTCTTTTTTAACTTCCTCCCAAATTTCAGCAAAGTTCTGGTTTGACTTTGACATTTGAGTTACATAGTCTCGAACGGCTGTTTCTAATCCATCTCTTGTATTGGTCATACCAAAGAATCTAGCGATCGCTTCGCTTGCGATCCAGACATCATCTGACATTCGGCTTTGCCGATTCTTTGGAACTCTCATTGCTGTAGGTATCGACATTTCCACCTCACAATATACGTCAAACAGCTCAATTGCATACACCTTAGCTGCTTTATGACGACTTCAGGCATACATAACGTGAGCATATCGTTAAAGCTTTTCTCTATTTTGTATTCTTATAGTATGTTCTACGTCGCCAATAAATTGACAAAAACGCTTATATTTAGCTTGTGAGCAATTCCGAATGAAATCTGATTGCTCGTTACAAGCCGCTTGAAAAGCGAGTACATCATGTGGCTTGCTTACGTATCAATACTTTGAGCCTATTTCTATGCAAATCGCAACGAAGCCTAAAACGCTATCGAATAATGACGTATGTAAGTCTAAAACCCTTGTCGTCATTGACTTTGGCAACGGTGCAGTCAAAGCCCTCATCCGCTACAGCGGAGCGACTAAGTTTAACCGCATCGCCTTCCCATCCCATGTTGCTCAGACTGAACAATCGAACAGCGACTGCCTGCGCATTCTGAATGGCAAAGCTCTAACGACCTATCTAGTCGGAGAACCTGCGGCCTCTATTCCCATGAGCCATACAGGCCGTAGCGAATCTGGCAAAGCCGATAATGCCAGGCTGCTTCTACTCCATACGCTCCGCCAAGCCTTCGGCACTGAGCAGACCATCCACTGCGACGTCATCTTTACCAGCCCCTCGAATAAAACCTACGGCACCGACATCAGCGAACAGCTTCAAGGCACTCACACTGTTACCGTTCCTGCCGATGCTTACGTCATTGGCTCAGAAGCCAAAACATTCAGTATTGTGGTTCACCGTGCTGCGCCTCAGCTAGAGGGCCACTATGCTTTTAGTGCTCTGAAGCTGAA
>ENA-ORXU01002820-ORXU01002820.1-marine-metagenome-genome-assembly--contig:-NODE-2820-length-11396-cov-2.127573_pt1 | contig 11396 bp, 11 predicted proteins | sample MGYA00237869_ERZ511484 | MGnify/ENA metagenome assembly ERZ511484 | reverse complement strand
CTGTGTCACCATCTGCGCACGCACGTCACCTTCGGGAAATCGGTCGGCGGCGTCGCGCATCGCATCGGCGGTGCGGCTTGTTTCGTCAGCGGCGGCGTTCTTCGCGCCGGACGCGCGGGATTTCGCTTCTGCCTTGCCACTTTCAAAAGCATCGCGTGCGGCAGTCGCCGCCTTGTCCTTCAGTTCGGACGCGCGATCTGTCGCGGCATCCCTGGTTTCGCCGGCGAGCTCTGACGCGGATTTTTCCGCATCGGGCTTGGCGTGGCTGTGTGTATGGTCGTTCATTTTGTTCTCCCGCTTAGGCGATAAGGCCCAGGATCGCCAAGATGATGACGATCAGGCCGATGATGTAAAATATGCTGTGAATTGGTCTGCCCTCCGATTGATGAAGGCCGGTTCATGCGGCCAATCTTTCAAAAGGCTTAACCAATCAATCTGGATTAGAGTTCCATATCGACACTTAATTTAGGTTAAGCTGCGTGAGGATACCAAGACGTGTCGATGTCATCATAAATGCTGGTAAATCCGACCTGCTTTTCCATTCCCTCGCGATCCAGAAGACGGATGCTGCGGCGGTCGATTTCGACGCGCTTGTCCTCGCGAAGTTTCTTGAACAACTTGTTCACGTAAACCGAAGTCAAACCCAGAATGTCGCCGATCTCGGCCTGGGTGAAGGGCAGGTTGAACCGGTTGCTCATCCCGACATTTGCCACGGAAAGCCTGTCGCGCAACGTCACAAGGAATTCGATCAGCTGGTCCTCGGCAGTACGGCGCGAAAGCGACACGACACGTTCCCGCAGGCTCAATTGATCAATCGAGGAAATCGAAGACAACAGCGCCGCCAGACGAGGTGCTTCGTGATACATCCGCGCCACCGCGCTTCGCGGGAAGGGGCATATCGCACCATCCGTGTGCAGCGACAGATCGTGGATGGCGTGGGTGCGTCCCATTTCGGCAAGACCAATAACCTCGCCGGGAAGATAGACGCGCAGGATCTGGCTGCGCCCCCGGACCTTCGGGCTGCGCACGACAGCCCAGCCGAATTTCAGCACATGAAGCTCATCCACCTGCTCTCCGATCGCGACGATACGTGTCCCGGCATCCAGATGCCGCTCGTCCTTTTCCATATAGGCAATGAAGCGCTTTTCATCGGTCGTCAGTTCGATGAAGCGTTCCAGACGCGAGACAAGACAACTTTCAAAAGCCATGAGGCATTCACCATATGTGATTTGACGGCTTAACGCAGTTTATTGACGGCGGTTCCGCGTGGCGGGGAACTGTCGGTGTCCGACCCACGTTCCAAAGGCGAATGGATGGAGGCGACAAATGTCCCGTGGACGCAATGCAGAAACACCGACACAGATACCGGCCGCGGGCTGGAAAGACGTGCTTATGCGCGTCAAGGACGAACTGGCCGCCGATCAGGTTTCGCTGATTGCGGCTGGTATCGCGTTTTATTCACTGCTTGCGCTGTTTCCGGCAATCACAGCAATCGTGGCCATCGCCGGGCTGATTACCGAACCGGGCATGCTGGTCGAACAGGCCGAGGGCATCGCAGAAGCGTTGCCGGACGAGGCTGCGGATATCATCATCGGCCAGATGACCTCGGTTGCCGGAAGTCAGGAAGGCGGATTGGGCCTTGCTGCATTCTTCGGCATACTGGTGGCGATTTATTCCGCCTCCAAGGGTATCGACAATACGGTTCGGGGCCTGAACGTCGCCTATGATGAAGAAGAAACGCGCGGCTTTGTGCAACTGAAACTGACGGTTCTGGGGCTGACGCTTGCCACCCTTCTGGGCTTCATCCTGATCGTTTTTCTGATGGCGGTCATTCCCGTCATTCTTGGGTTTCTCAGCGGTATTCCCGCGCTTGAAACGATTGTCATCTTCCTGCGCTGGCCCCTGTTGCTGGTGATCGGCATCGGCGGCTTCATGATGCTGTACAGATGGGGGCCGTCGCGCGATCCCGCGGAATGGAACTGGCTTGCGCCGGGTGCGATTATCGGCTGCATCCTTTGGGTTCTCGCCACGCTTGCCTTCGGGTTCTACGTCCGCTCGTTCGGAGGTTATAACGAGACCTTCGGCACGCTTGGCGGCGTCGTGATCCTGCTGATGTGGCTTTGGATTTCCGCCTATGTGCTGCTTCTGGGGGCCGAGATCGACTCTGAACTGGAAGCCCAGACGCGCCACGACACGACAAAGGGTCCCGATGAACCAATGGGCGAACGCGGCGCGGTGAAGGCGGATCAGGTGGCCGGCACCTCCTGAGTCACACCATCAGGGCAAGGGCCTCGTCGGTTGCAAGTGCTTCGGGCCTTGTGCATGTCGTGGTCATGTCGACCCACTGACGCGTTTCGCCCGCTTGCAGCAACCCTGTCATGACATCCACCGCATGCAGCGCCACATCGGCGTTGCAGCGGTGATCGCGGTCCTCAAGGATCGCCAGCGCCATGTCGGCCAATCCCGCGCAGCGATAATTCGCGCGGTTGTTCGTGGTCGATCCGTCATGGGCCTGGTTGGCGACGAAGAAGGGATGATCCCCCTCGGCGACTTCCATCCAGACGGCATCTGCCCCGGCAAGGCGCACATCACCGCCAAAGAAATTCGGGTCGGGCACGCTTAGCGAACCTTCTGTCCCGTAAAGCTCCATATTGTCATGCCCATGCGCGGCCACGTCCCAGCTTGCGCCAAGTGTGACGATGGCACCGTTTTCGAACTCCAGAAGTCCGTGGATCGTGGTCGGGGTTTCCACCGGCACGGTTTCTCCGTTGCGCGCGCCGTTCGTAATGGTGCGCGTGTCCCAGGCTTTCCCCGTCATCGCGGTCACGGATTTCACCGGCCCAATCAACTGGATCAGGTTGGTGATGTAGTATGGCCCAAGATCAAGGATCGGCCCGCCACCTTCGACGAAAAAGAAGTCGGGGTTGGGGTGCCAATGCTCCATCCCGCGCGACATGACGTGACATGTGCCACCGGTAATCCGCCCGATCTTGCCGCCATCAATCAGACTGCGCGCCGCCTGATGGGCACCACCGAAAAACGTATCCGGCGCAGAGCCCAGTCTGACACCATTGCCATGGGCAAGCTGACGCAGTTCCTTGCCGTCCTCGACATTGAGCACAAAGGGCTTTTCGCAATAAGCGTGCTTGCCCGCCGTCAGGATCGCCTTTGTCACATCGTAATGCGCCGCCGGAATGGTTAGGTTCACCACGATATCGATATCGTCGGCCGCCAGAAGCCCATCCACCGTTTCAGCGCGCACGTCATATTCATCGGCGCGCGCACGGGCAGCCGCGTCCGAGATGTCGGCAACGGCCCTGATTTCGATCCCTTTGAACAGGGGCGCGAGCGAAAGATACGAGGTCGAGATATTGCCGCAGCCGATCAGGCCCACACCAAGGGTCTTCATGTCAGTTCACTTTCAATTTGAATTCAAGCTGGCGAAAGAGCGTTTCGCAAAACGCACGGCGTCGGACGGGTTGTCATGTTCCAGAACCAGACGCGCATCAATCTTCGCCAAAGCGTCAAGGATCGGGTCCCATTCAACGATGCCGTGCCCGACATCCGCCCAGCCATCCTCGGACATGTTTTCGCCCAAGGGTGCGATGTCCTTGATATGGGCCGCAATAATCTGGTCGCCATAGTCACCGATAAAGCGCAGCGGATCGGCGCCAGCGCGCAGGACCCATCCTGTGTCCAGCTCTATCGCATTGTCAGGCGACGCCTGCGCGATCATATCCAGAGGCGTGGTGCCGCCGGTTTCGACAAGTTCGAAATCATGGTTGTGCCATCCAAACGCAATTCCCGCATCGCGAAATGGCTTGCCGATCTCGGCCAGACGCGCGCCAAAGGCCTTCCAGCCGTCCATATCAGAGGGGCGCTTATCCTCCGTCAGATGAGGCGCGAATATCGCGGTGATCCCAAGGGTCCGCGCCTTTGCAATCTGACCCTTTGCATCGCTCTCCAGATCATCCAGCCCCATATGCGTCGTCGGCATCGTCAGATCATTCGCGTCCAGCATGTCTCGCAGTTTCTGCGCGTCGCCAAGGATGCCGCCATAGCCTTCAACCTCACGATATCCGGTGTCCGACAGCATTTTCAGCGTGGTTTCAAGCGCGCCGCCATTGCGGGCAGAGTAAAGTTGATAAGAGATGTTCGGCATAGTCAGCTTTTCCTTACAGACGCTTTTCCGATTTCGGGTCAAACAGCGACATGCGCGCCGGATCAAGACCGACTTCGATCTCGTCGCCCGCTTTGACAACAGCGTGGCCATCCATCCGTATATTCACATCCTGTCCTGCCATCTTGGCGTAGACCAGGGTGTCCGATCCCATGGGTTCGACCAGATCAATCGTGGCACGCGTGCGCACCGGCACCGAGGTCAGACGATCACCGGTGACAAGATGTTCCGGGCGAATTCCGAAGGTGATATCAGCGGGACGCGATGCCTCGTTCTCGAACGCGTAACCGCCAAGCGGGACCGACATATCGCCGACTTTCACCCTATCGCCGTCAATTCGCCCCGGCAGGAAGTTCATCGACGGGCTGCCGATAAAATCCGCGACGTAAAGGTTCTGCGGCATGTTGTAGATTTCAGATGGCGTGCCAAGCTGCATGATCCGCCCGCCCTTCATGATCGCGATCCGGTCGGCCAGCGTCATCGCTTCGACCTGATCATGCGTGACGTAGATCATCGTGTTTTCCAGCCGCTCGTGCAGGCGCTTCAACTCGACCCGAAGATCGGCGCGCAGCTTGGCGTCAAGGTTTGAAAGCGGTTCATCGAACAGGAATACATCCACATCACGCACCATTGCGCGACCGATTGCGACGCGCTGACGCTGACCACCCGAGAGGGCACCGGGCTTTCGCTTCAGAAGTGGTTCGATCTGAAGAATATCGGCGGCGCGATTTATACGCTCGGCAATTTCGTCCTTGGCAACGCGCGCATTCTTCAAGCCGAAACTCAAATTCCCCTCGACCGTCATCTGCGGGTAAAGCGCGTAGGACTGGAACACCATGCCGATGCCCCGCTCGGATGGTTCTGCCCAGGTGACGTTCTTGCCTTCGATGAAAATCTGCCCGTCGGTGACTTCCAGAAGTCCCGCGATACAGTTCAGAAGTGTCGATTTCCCGCAACCTGAAGAACCAAGCAGGACCAGAAACTCTCCGCTTTCGATGTCGAGGTTCAGGTCTTTCAAGACCTCGACCGCGCCAAATGACAGGTCCAGATTTCGGATTTCCACGGAATGGGTCATGTCGCTCATCCTTTCACCGCCCCTGCCGCAATGCCGCGCACGAACAGCTTGCCCGACACGAAGTAAATCACCAGCGGCACCAAGCCGGTCAGCAGCGTCGCGGCCATGTTGACGTTGTATTCCTTCACGCCCTGCACCGAGTTGACGATGTTGTTCAGCTGCACCGTCATCGGATAGGTTTCGGGCTTGGTATAGATCACGCCGAACAGGAAATCGTTCCATATACCAGTGACTTGCAGGATCATCGCAACGACCAGAATGGGCAGAGCCATCGGCAACATGATGCGGAAATAGATGCCCCAGAACCCGGCCCCGTCCACGCGGGCGGCCTTGAATAATTCCTCGGGCACGGCGGCGAAATAGTTGCGAAACAAAAGCGTCAGGATCGGCATTCCGAAGACCGTATGCACCAGCACCAACCCGCCCAGATCGCCCATCAGCCCGATTTCTCGCAGCATGATGACGATTGGGTAAAGCATGGTCTGATAGGGAATGAAGGCCCCGATGATCAGGATGGTGAAGAACACCTCGGACCCTTTGAACTTCCAGTGCGACAGGGCATAGCCGTTGACCGAAGCAATCGCGATAGACAGCGCGACCGAGGGGATCAGGATGCGCACCGAGTTCCAGAAACCACGGCTGAGACCGTCGCAGTTGATACCCGTGCAGGCCTCGGCCCAGGCCTTGACCCAGGGCGCGAAGGTGATCTCCATCGGCGGGCCGAAGACGTTGCCAAGACGGATTTCCGGCATCCCTTTCAGCGAGGTCACGACCATCACGTAAAGCGGCAGAAGATAGTAGACCGAAACTACGATCAGCGTGCCATAGATGAAGATGTTGGTGCGCGAGAAGCGACGCGTCGGTTTCGGACCCGATGGTCCATCGACCATGCGACCGGCGACTGCACCCATGTTGACCTGTGAAACGTCGCTCATTTCTTGCGCCCCCCGAATTCGAGATAGGCCCAGGGGATCAGGATGATCACGACCGACAAAAGCATCATGGTCGAAGCCGCAAAGCCCTGCCCAAGATTCTGTGCGCGGAACATGTAGTTGATGACGTATTTCGCCGGAACCTCCGACGCCAATCCCGGCCCGCCATTCGTCTGCGCGACGACCAGATCATACAGCTTGATTATACCGGACGCGATCAACACCAGCGCGGTGATGAAGACCGGGCGCATCATCGGAATGATGATCCGAATATAGGTTTTGACCGTCCCGATCCCATCCACACGGGCGGCCTTCCAGATGTCATCGTCAATACCGCGCAATCCCGCCAGCATGATCACCATGATCAGACCCGAGCCCTGCCAAAGCCCCGCAATCAGAAGACCGAACATCACGATATCGGGGTTGTTCAGCGGATCGAAGGTGAAGGACGTCCAGCCCCATTCGCGCACAAGGTTCTGCAATCCGAAATCGGGGTTCAGTATCCATTGCCACGCAAGGCCCGTGACGATGAAAGACAGGGCAAAAGGATAAAGGAAAATAGAGCGGAAGATGGCCTCTCCCCTGATCTTGCGATCCAGAAGCGCGGCCAGCGTGAAGCCGATCACCAGCGTCAAAATCAGCGAGCAGATGCCGTAGATCGCCAGATTCTGGATAGAGGTGATCCAGCGTGATGTCGTCCACAGCCGCTCGTACTGGTCAAGACCGACGAAATTCTCTCGCGGCAGAAGTTTCGAGTCGGTGAAGGAATAGACCACCGTCCAGGTCGTCCCGCCGACAAACACCACAAGCGCCGTGATAATCATCGGGATCGACGCGATCTTCGCCATCAGGTTCTTGAACAGTCGGGAAGGTCGCTTTGTGGTTGCGCGCGGGGCGTCGTCGGCCAGGCTCATCGGTCCCACCTTCGATTGCTTGGTGAATTCAAGGAAGATGAACGGGCCGACACTTGGGCCGACCCGTTCGGGGCTTTGATTAGCCCGCCTGCTCGATCAGATCGGCATAGCGTGCCTGAGCGTCTTCGGCACTCATGTCGGACGACCAGAATTCGGCCTGAAGGTCTTCGACCTGCGTCTGGATATCCGCCGAGAAGTTGATGTCGCCCGACGGCAGAATCGCGCCATCGGCCAGGATGCCAAGGCCCTTCTGCATGCAGGCGTTTGCGGATGACATGTCGATGTCACCCCGTATCGGCAGCGAACCCTTGGCCAGGTTGAACGCCACCTGCGTTTCCTTGGAAATGAGCGTCGAAGCCAGCGCCATCTGCGCTTCCTTCACGGCCTCGTCCTCGACCACGGGGAAGTAGAAGGCATCACCTCCGGTATCCAGAACCTCGTTCAGTCCAAGACCCGGCAGGCAGGTATAATCCTCGCCCGCGACCTGCTCGGCCACGGCGAATTCACCCTGCGCCCAGTCGCCCATAAGCTGGCCACCGGCCTGCCCCGTGATCACCATGTTGGTCGCCTGGTTCCAGTCCTGCACGTTCGAGCCCTTGGCAAATTCACGCGCGTTGACAGCAGCTTCCCAAACCTTGGCATAGGTTTCGCCACGCGCCTCATCGACGTTCTTGTCGATGTTGACCGCTTTCCAGGAATCAAGCCCCGCAACCGCAATCGCGATGGCGCCGAAGGCCAGGTTCTGCTGCCAACCCTGCTGACCCATGGCAAGCGGCTGGATGCCGGCCTCGCGCAGCGCAGGCGCGCTTTCGACAAAACCGTTCCAGTCAGTCGGCACATCGAGACCGGCCTTTTCATAGGCATCATGGCTGAGCCAAATCCACTGGGCAGAGTGGATATTGACCGGCGCGCAATAGATGCGACCATCCAGCGTGCAGGCATCCAGAAGCGAGGACGGATTCACGATGTCCTTCCAGCCTTCAGCCTCGGCCAATTCCGTCAGGTCGGTCATCAGACCCGCTTCGATCAGTTCCGCCGCCTGCTGTCCGTGGTTCAATTGCGTGGCCCCCATGGGGTCGCCGCCGATAATCCGCGAGATGATGATCGGACGCGCGGTTCCACCGGAACCGGCAATCGCACCATCGACCCATGTGTGGTCGGTATTGGCCTCGAACGCCTCGGCGAACTTGGAAACGGCAGCGGCTTCGCCACCCGACGTCCACCAATGGGTCACTTCAAGATCAACGGCATGTGCGGCACTTGCCGCCACCAGTGCGGATGCACCAAGCAAGGTTGTATGGAACTTCACGATTCTCTCCTCCCTGAATCTAAATCGTTGTAGATCACCCTATAACGATTTAGAATAGCCTCGCAAGGAATTTTACCGAAAGGTGCGGTGCGCTCGGAAATGACGGAAATCAAACCAAAAACGTCGACCGGGGCGTGGGTCAGCAAAGGCGGAAAGCCGACCCTGCGCACAATTTCAGAAATCTCCGGCCTTGCCGTGCCGACAGTGTCCCGCGCGCTTTCTGACGCTCCCGACATCGGCAAGGATACCAAGAAGCTGGTGCGTAAGATCGCCGCCGAAATCGGCTATGTCCCCAATCGCGCCGGTGTTCGCCTGCGCACCGGGCGCACCAATGTCGTCAGCCTTGTCATGCCGACCGAGCAGGAGATGATGAACACGACCGCGCGCCTGATCTATTCCATCGCTGCGGGCCTGAAGAACACCGCCTATCACCTCATCGTCACACCCTATGCGCCCGAGGATGATCCTCTGGTGCCGATCAAATATATCGTGGAAACCGGGTCAGCCGATGCCGTGATCTTCAATCAGACGCTGTTTGACGACCCCCGCGTCGATTACCTTCTGGACCGCGGCTTCCCGTTCGCCACTCATGGGCGGACAAGGCGGATGGACGAACACGCATGGTTCGATTTCGACAACACCGCCTATGCCTCGATCGCGATGACAGAGCTTGCAAGACGTGGACGCAATCGCGTGCTTCTGGTGCATCCGCCGGAGGATCAGAACTATTCGATAGACATGCAGGCGGGTGCAAAAGCGGCGGCTTCGGATTTGAACTGCGAACTGGTCTTGGTGAAAGGCTTCACAAGCGACGACACGAACGAGACGATAAGGCAGGGCCTGTTGCAGACGTTTCGCAACCACGGCGTCTTCGATGCCATCATCACAGCGGGGTCCAACGCGGCACTTGCAGCCATCGCGGCGGTCGAGGACCTCGGGCTTGTCATCGGTGACGACATCGACATCTTCGCCAAGGAAACCATTCCGTTTCTGAAACTGGTTCGCAAGGAAGTGCTGCTGATCGAGGAAGATGTCTTCGACACAGGCACATTCCTCGCAGGCGCTGCAATCCACGCGATACGCAATCGAGGAGAGCCGCCGATGCAAAGCCTTGATGTGCCGACCCGACCCTAAAGGTCCACGACCCGTCCTGTCCTGATACTTTCATCCGCCCCAAGGCAGACGCGAAGCGAGGCGACGGCGGCATCCATATGATCGCCAAGGTCGATATCCTCGCGGATTGCGCGCAGCATGTAATCCTGTTCAGCGTCGCACAGCGCCTGATGGTCGGGCTCATCGGGCAGATCGATCATCTCGTCCCCGTCCGCGCGATGGACCAGCAACCCGCCAACGCTTGTATGCCCGCCGATGTCAGAGGACCCGGCCTTATCGCCATCAACGATGGAGACCGACCCATTCGGGCTGACGACATCCTTCACGAAAAACGCGGTTTCCGACATCATCGGACCCCAGCCAGCTTCGTACCATCCGACAGAACCATCCTCGAAACGCACCTGAAGCTGGCCATAATTATACATGTTCGGCGCGATTTCTTCGGAAAGGCGAAGGCCTATGCCATGGACCTGAACGGGCCGCGACCCGGCGATCTGGCACATCCTGCTGGACCGCACGGGGCTGGCGGCGGAGGACTGCGTCTTCGCCGACGACATGCCCGCCAACGTGGCGGCGGCCCGGGCGCTGGGGGTCGACGCGATCCTCTTCACCGATGCCCCGGCCCTGCGCCGAGCGCTCGAAAAGCGGGGGATGCTGGCAACTACTCCTGATCGCTGACGTTCAGCAAGACCGCCTCGAAATCGACCGGGGGCGCCGGGAAGCGCACGAAGTAGCGCGTGCTTTCCCCCGCCGGGATCGTGTCGGACGCATCGGCGGGCGCGATCACCAGCGCCTCTATCGGCGCGCGCTCGGCATCGACAACCCGCACCCGCACCTTGGGCGCGGGTGCGTCCGAATCGCCGATGTTGAAGAGGTCCGCCTCGACGAGGATCTCCTTCTCCCCGTCGCGGTCCTTCACGTCGTAATGGATGCCGCGCAACTCGTAGGGGCTGCGCGGGTTCGTCAGGCCGACCAGCCCCTGCGCCGTCCGGTCGACCGTGCCGGTATAGCGGTCGAGCAGCGGGGCCGCCCGGGGCACCATGCTGCGCAGCGGATCGCGCAGGACATAAGCGAGGATGGCGAGCACCAGCAGTGCCGCGATCAGCCACAGCAGCGCGGAGGCCCATCCGCCCCGCCTGCGCGCCGGGGCGTCCGGCGCGGTGACGGCATCGGCGACGGCATCGGCCCGGTCGTCATGGGCCGGTGGATCGAAGGGATCGTCGGGAACGGGCACGACGGTCGGTCGGGCCGTAGCGGGAACCGTAGCGGGAACCGTGGCCGTCGCGGGCGCCTGTGCCGGTCGGGGCGGTATCAGGGCCGCGGCGGCAACGGCGGCGGCGGTCACCGTATCGGACCGCGTCGTGTCGGACCGCGTCCTCACCCTTCGCGCCCCGGGGATGGCATGGAACCAGACGTGGCGGCATCGAGAGCAGCGCACGTGCCGCCCGCCCGGCGCGAGTTGCGCGAGAGGCGTGCTGAACCGGGTGTCGCAGCCGGGACATGTCAGGACGACATTCCTCGACATTCGCGCTTCCGGAAGCCTCGATCGGGCGGGTAGAGCAACCATTACCGGTCCTGTTCTGAAACGGGTCAGACGAAAATGAACATTAGCGGGCATCGAAACCTTGTCGCAAGCCCCTTGCTCTGCGAAGTTGCGGCACGTAATCGCCTCCGGGCGATGCAACCTGCGCCGGGAGTGAAGCCGTGATCCAGTTCGACGATGTGGGCTTCCGCTACAGGCGCGGCCCCGAAGTCCTCCAGAATGTCGACCTCGAAATCCCCGCCGGGTCGTTCCAGTTCATCACCGGCGAATCCGGGGCGGGGAAAAGCTCGCTCCTGAAGCTGCTCTACCTTGACGCCGAACCGACCGCCG
>ENA-ORXU01002818-ORXU01002818.1-marine-metagenome-genome-assembly--contig:-NODE-2818-length-11406-cov-2.844029_pt1 | contig 11406 bp, 1 predicted proteins | sample MGYA00237869_ERZ511484 | MGnify/ENA metagenome assembly ERZ511484 | reverse complement strand
AACCATCATTGAGGAACTTGAGTCCGGTGGGTAGAACATCTTCAACCTTCAGGTTCTCAATTTGACCTTCGGGTAAATCGACCAAGAGGCGGTAGCGGACAACTTCGCCAATGGTGACATCTTTAGTACCATTATTATTGCGATCGTCTGTAGAAGGTTCGGAAGTGCTGACAAATACCTTAGTTGGAATTAAGCCAGGAGTAGTTAGACTCGCACCAGCAGTATCGGCATAGTTATTAAGATCCCCTGCTGCTGCGCCAATCGTACCGTTTCTCTCACCATTTGCTGTACCAGTAGCGCCAGGAGTTACCGAACCAGTAGCGTTAATAGGTGTTCCCGATCCAGGTAGGGTTGTATAAGTAACATCAGCCGTAGTTGCGATTGTTAAGTTAGGCGCGATCGTATTAATTAGATCCGCATCGTAGAGAACTTCAATCTGTTCTCCTGGTTTTACCTCATTAATACTGATATCGAGATTAGTTCCTGTATTGCCAGGGTTGATAACAAACTCACTGTTAGAAATAGGATTGCCGTTGCGAGTAACAACAATATTACTGAGGTTATCAAACTTGTCTGTCGCCAGATTGTCGGTAACGCGAACATCAAACGCCGAGGTTGTACCAGAGTTAGAAAAATCTACTTGAAGAGCGATCGTATCTTCGGCATCTCCAACTGTCGGTGCGATCGCCTGTGCGACATTAATAATTTCGGGTTCTAAGACTTCAACCTCAACGGCATTTGAAGTCTTGGAGTTGGCATTAGCAGCAGTTACTGTAAAGTCACTACCAAAAGAGCTTCTAGCAGTAGCAGGATCGTCAATTGTGCCGTCTTGAGTCGTAGCCAGGTTATTAACTACGGCATTATATTCAACAAGTACATATTCCTTATCGCCGTTAGGATCGTAAGTCTCGTTATCGTTATTAAGAACATCTCCTAAATTAAAGACAAGTTCTGTACCGTTAGCAACACTATTTGTTCCAGGAGTAATATCAGTAGTCGGATCGACAGCATCAATATTATTTTCGTCTCCAACCAGAGGAGTAATATCGATCGTACTTAGGTCGGTAGAGCTAATTTCTGCCGTGTCGTTAGCCACTAATGCAGCCTTAGCCGAACCATCACTGAGATACTCTAAGCCTGTAGGTAAAAGATCCGTTATTTCAAGGTCGTTAGTTTGACCTTCAGGAATTTCGACTAAGAGGCGATAGCGGACTACTTCACCGATCGCTAAATCTCTTGGATCGCTAATACCATTATCAGTTTCGGAGGTAGCAGTTTCAGAAGTGGCAACGATGGATTTAACCGCTGCTAAACCAGGAGTATCAAGAGTAATTTGCTCGCTATCGGCATAGTTATTAAGCGCACCCGCAGCACCATCATCGCCGTTTCTTTCGCCATCAGCAGCACCAGAAGCACCAGGAGTAGTCGAACCAGTAGGATTAGAAGTTGTACCTGTACCAGGCAAAGTACTGTAGGTTAAGTCAGTAGTATCATCAAAACTATAGTCTGGGTCGATCGCGTTAATAATATCAGCACTGTATTCAACTAAAATGACATCATCTTTAGCGACCTCGTTGATACTGATATCGAAGTTGGTAGCAGTACTGTTGTTAACAAATTCACTAGTAGCGATCGCCGTACCGTTACGAATAACAGTAATATTGTTAAAGTCGAGATTGTCTAACTCATCGGTAGCTGCATTTCCAGTTAAATTATCGTCGGTTAAGCGAACATCAAAAGCCGAAGTCTCGCCAGTGTTAGAGAACTGTACAGTGAAAGAGATCGTATCATCGGCATCGCTTAAAGTCGGAGACCCAGGAGTTGCAGTTTTAGCGACATCATTAATTTCAGGTTCTAAGACTTCAATCGTAACTTGATTAGAAGTTTTTGGATTGGCATTACCAGCAGTAACGCTAAAGTCACTACCAAAAGTTTTTCTAGCAGCAGGAGGATTATCAATCGTACCATCTTGAGTTGTAGCTAAGTTTTCAACTACCGCATTAAATTCAACTACTGCATACTCTTTATTATCGGCAGCAAAAGCTTCGTCATCATTATTCAGAACTGTACCGAGATTAAAAACGAGTTCGGTTTCAGTCGGATTTACGGTGACATTCGGCGTAATAGCACTAGTCAGACTAACCGAATCGATACTTGTTTGATTGCCAGTTACGCTATCGATCGAGCCATCACTAGAGCTAATTTTAGTCGGGTCGTCGGCAACTAAACCAACTCTAGCACTACCATCAGCCAGATATTTTAGTCCCGCAGGTAGAGTATCGGTAAGCTGAAGATTATCAATTTCCCCTTCTGGTAACTCAACCAAGAGACGGTAGCGGACTACTTCACCAATAGTTACATCTCTAAAATTAGTAACGCCATTATCGGCATCGGAGGTAGAAGTTTCAGAAGTAGCAATAATTGATTTAATTGCTGTCAAACCAGGAGTATCAATAGTAGTGCGATCGCGATCGGCATAGTTATTGAGCGAACCCAATGCACCTTGAGCGCCATTTCTTTCGCCCACGATATTCCCTGAAGTACCTGGAGTAGCCGAACCTGTTTGGTTAGCTGTCGGAGTGGCAACTGTACTTACTAGTGTTCCTGTCCCTGGTAAAGTGGTGTAAGTGAGTCTAGTGGTATTGACAAAGCTATCGTCGGGATCGATAGTATTGATTATGTCAGCCTCGTAAGCAACAACAATCACATCATCTTTGGCTACTTCATTGATACTAATATCAAAGTTGGTAGCAGTACTGTTATTAACAAAGTCAACTCCCGCAGTTAGGGGATTTAGGGTATCCCCATTACGAGTAATGACAATATTATTAAAGTCGAGATTATCAAGTTCCCCTGATGCCAAATTTTCGGTCAGGCGGACATCAAAAGCCGAAGTATCGCCAGAGTTAGAGAATGTTACAGTGAAGGCGATCGTATCATCTGCATCAACCGTAGTTGGAGTGGCAGTTTTAGCTACATCAATGATTTCGGGTTCTAAGATTTCAACCGTGACATCATTAGAAGTCTGGGAATCGGCGTTATCGGCTGTGACTTCAAAGTTATTGGCGAAAGGAGTAGTAGTATCCTGATTGGCAGTGATATTTTCGACTATCGCATTAAACTCGACTACCGCAAATTCTTGATTGTCAATGTTGGGAGGAGTCAAAGTACCATCATGGGTATCATCATCCACGTTAGTAATCGTGCCGAGACTGAATACGGGATCTGTACCCGAACCAAATGCTCCACCCGTGGCAGTAATTGGCGAACTTGGATCGATCGCAGCTAAATTATCTTCGTTGCCAGCAATCTTGCCAATAGAGGTATTTGTAGAGCTGATTTGACCAGGATCGTCTGCAACTAGGGCTACTTCCGCACTACCATCATCGAGGTATCTCAAACCATTAGGCAGAGAATCAGTAAGCTGAAGGTTTTCGATTGTACCTTCAGGAATTTCTACTACTAAGCGATAGCGTACAATCTCCCCAATAGTTACATCGCGATGATTGCCACCAGTACCATCATCAGTTTCAGCCGTAGAATTTTCGGAAGTAGCAACAATAGATTTGGTTGCGTTTAAGCCTGGAGTGTCTACACTAGAGGCTCTAACTAGAACATAATCATTCAACGGATCGCCCAAGCTTGCACCCGATCTTTCTCCATCTTCGTTTCCAGTCGAACCAGGAGTATTCGAGCCAGTAGGATTATTCTGTGTACCATCAACAGGAAGAGAAGTGTAAGATACATATCCGTCATTTCCAGCAAATGAATCGGGATCGATACCATCGATTAGATCGACTTCATAGGTTATCTCAATTTCATCACCAACCGCAATCTCAGCAAAGGATACGACTAAATTACTACCTGCACTGACTGAATAGTCCGATCCTGCGTTTAAAGTGGTTCCTGTGCCACCTCGCGTGCGTTTAACTACTACGTTGGCAACATCACGATTTTGCAGGTTGTTGTTAGGGGAGTTTCCATCAAAGAAATCAACATCAAACGCAGTATTGTTGCCTGTATTGGAAAATGTTGCGGTGTAGGTAATGGTGTCATTACCATCACCTGTAGTAGGAGTAGTAGCAGGAGTAGTAGTAGGAGTGAAAACCAGATTGTTAATAACAGGTTCAAGAATTTCTACGGAAGCGATATTGGAGGTTTGAGTAGTTGCATCCGCAGCAGTAGTATCTACTTGGAAAGTGTTATCTAAAACTAAGCCGTCTTGGTTGGCAATGACGTTTTCAACGAGAGCATTAAACTCAATAACGATTGATTCGCCATCACTATCGCTATCAGCGTTAGTTATATCTCCTAAATTGAAAATAGGACCTTCACCCGAATCAAAACTGTTATTTGCTCCGTCGCCAGAAATAGCACCTGCTGGTAATGTTCCATTTGATGCAGCAGCATTATTAAGACCGCTGCTATAACTTTCTCCACTTGAGGAAACACCACCGTCACTCTGAAAACTAATAGTCGTATTATCATCGAGATAGCGTAAACCAGCGGGCAGCACATCGGTAATTTTAAAGTCGGGAACTGTACCTTCAGGAATAGCAACCTCTAGACGGTAGCGGACAATTTCGCCGATGGTCACGTCGCGAGGTTCGATCGGATCTGTACCGTTAGCTGGATCGACCGTAGGTAAAACACCACTATCTGCTTCGGAGGTAGAAGCCTCGGATGTAGCAACAATAGTTTTGCTCGGTTCTAAAGGTGGCGCTAAGATATGACCTGCATCTGAGGCAAAGAAGTCATTGGGATTACCATTTGCTCCACCGTCACCGTTTCTTTCTCCTGTAGGAGTACCCTTAGTTCCAGTATTACCAGAACCCGTATCGTTGGTAGTTGTACCGTTAGTGCCAGGTAAACTGGTGTATTCTACTTCGGCAGTACTGGTAATCGCTTGTTCTGGAGTTACGGCAGAGCTAAGATTAGCATTGTAGGTGACGGTGATAGTTTCGCCCACAGGAAGCTCACTCAGAGCGATCGCAACTGTATTAGTACTGTCATCAGAGTTATTAGTGAATGTCGCACCGCCAGAAGTTGTTACCGTAACCGAATTTATGTCTAAGTCTAATCCAGCAGGTAGAGCGTCGGTCATTAAGACCTCAAAAGCGGTAGTCGCATCTGTTCCCGCATTAGTAAAAGTGGTTTGGAAGGTAATATCATCTCCCGTATCACCCTGTACAGCACTAGTAGCAGTCGTATCAATAAAAGTACCAGGATTATCTGGATCTTCTACCTTTTTGTCGATCGCAATCTGAGGCTCAAGAATTTTTAGGGCAACATTTCCAGACACATCGTACTCTATCGAATTACCCTTAGCATCATCAGCAAATACGGCTACTCGATTGCGAGGGCGATCGCCCTTATCGTTACCGTTATTTTGAGCGACGTTTGTAGCTGCTTTATTCTCTACTAAAGCATTAAATTCGATAACGACAAATTCATTATTATTATCGACATTATTATTGCGATCGCTGTTGGTAATATCTCCTAACTTGAAATATACATCTGTTCCCGAACCATAATTGTCGCTATTTGTATTCAGATTATTGGTAATGCTGCCATCGGGTAAGACTAAAGAAATATCACTCGAAGGAATACTATCGAGGGTAGTCTCGTCTCCAACTATGTGATTGTCTCCTAAAGTAGAAGAATCTAGTCCCGAATTAGTAGAAACAAAACCGATTTTGGCGGTGTTGTCATTAAGAAATCTTAGTCCTCCTGGCAGCCTATCTTGCAAAATGACGTTTTTGGTCGCGCCTTCTGGCATTTCCGCAATCAGGCGATAGCGTACTACTTCACCGATCGTGACGTTTTGCCCATTAGTTGAACCCTCCGAAGAAGTAACAAATTTCTTTTGGGCTGTGGGTGTGCGAACTTTTACCGCTGCATCATCTTCAATTTCAGGAAATGATGTTCCAGTTTCGATGTTAGCAAAGGTAGCTTTTGCAGTGTTGGTAATACCGCTGTTTGCCCCAGAATAGATCCCAGATAGATCGCTGGACACTTCCAGATCGTAGGTGACAACAATTTGGCTCTTGGCAGGATTATTTGTTCCTTCTAAAGCCCCAAAATCATCGCTTTTGTCGCCTGCTGTAGCTTCGCCGTCGTCTACTAGCTCAATTTCAATTTGGTCTTGACCCGCAACATTATTGACCGAACTATTCGCTGTTAAAGCATTTCCACGACTATTGGTGGTAGTGCTATCGCCATATTCCGCCGTAACGTTAATTCCGTTAGCGTTCGTAGGTACAACAAAGCCTTCAGGAATCAGATCGTTAATCTTGACATCAAACGCGCCTCTATTACTGCTACCCGTATTGTCTAGAGTGACAGAAAAAGTAACAATGTCTCCTGCTTCTAAAGTATTTGGATCGCCATTAACATCACCATTAACACTATCAACATCTTTAGCGACGCTAACAACAGGCTGACGTAGATTAATTTGGACGATCGCATCACGACCATTGGGTTCGTTAAAGGTATTTTGTTGTGCTTGGCTTACCTGATTGGTATAGACTAAACCATCAGCTACAGGCTCGTCTTGGATGGTAGCAGTAACTAAAACATCGACGATCGCAGGATTATTACTAGGATCGTCAAAAGTACCAAAATTGTATTCTAAGCTGTTGCCATTTCCATCGAATGATAGTCCACGCAGATCGTTTGGATCGTTTGGATTGGCAATGGGATCTTGCAGAAAAGTATGAGCAGGTCCATATTTGCTCTCACCTGCATTGGGAATTGTAGTTAGGTTATTGCGATCGGAATCAAAAGTCAGTGCCGATAGTTCATTAACATCATAGGCAGGCAGCGGAAAGAAGTCTGTTAAGGTTAGCTTCTCGACATCGCTAACAGGTAGCTCATAGCTCAAGCGATAAGTAACTTCGTCGCCTGGATCGACTTCTACACCAGACACATAACCAGTTACCCCATTACTTAGATTGGTATCTCCCGCAGCACCAGGAGCAACTATACCGTTGATGGCATAGATACTTTTATAGAGATTACCAGAGGCAATAGAAATTTCTGTGCTGGTGTCGTCTATTTCACGATTTCCATTAGCAGTTAGATTATCCACATCCAAAACTGCACCGTCAACAATGGCACTATTTTGCAGTCGATCGCTAGAATCGACAGAAGCATCTCCAGAGGGGAAGTTATCGGTATAAGTATCTTGAACAATGGTTTGAAAAGTAATTGTGCCTGTAGTGCCACCAAAACCAGTACTAAGAGGAGGATTATTATTTAAAGCTGCACCGTTGAAACCACCAATAGGCACACCGCCACCAACTAACTGATTATCTTCTCCCGCAGTATCATTGAGCAGATCGGAAACTTTAAACGTTAGTTTGGTATTACCGCTACCATCGTTAGTATTGTTGATGTTGGTTTCGTCAATAACTAGGTAGTCTGCTGGATTATTGTTGCTGGTAATTCCCTGTTCGCCAGGATTATTACCAACTTGGTTATAGCCACTAAAATTGAAGTTTAGTCCCGAATTACTATTACCATGCTCGTTAAAGCTTAGTTTGGGTGTAAATGATTCATCAAATCTTTGTCCATCGGAAAATAGATCTTCAACAACAACATCTTCAAAAGCAAAGTAATCAGATACCTGGAACTCGATCGTATATTCTAAAGTATCTCCAGGGATAAACTTATTTGAGCCATTAAGGTTTTTGACACTTTTCTGGATGGCGATCGACTGTTCTTCTAATACTCTGTCAGGATCGTTAAACTCATCTCCTCCATCATCTTCTGTACCAGTGCTGTTGGGAAAATTATCAGTTGAGTTGCCATCATTAGCCGTAGGAGCAACATAAACCTCTCCAGCAGTATCTCTAGGATCGTTAGGAGTCCAGGTGTTACCATTGCCTGCATTGTTGCCCAACTCTGATTCGTTTTGATCGAAGACATCATTTCCAGAGTTGGCATCAATAATTACATTCCCGTTAGTATCCAAACGAGGAACAAAGAACTCCACGATCATGACCAAATCGCGATCGCCTAAACCACCTTCTACGGAATCAACCCGTCTGGTTACTGTTCCCCCAACTACTGGAACATCATCATTTCCAGTATCATAGTTATCTCCACCAATTGAACCTAAACCACCATCATCGGGAGTACTAACTTCTGTAATCCGACTAGCAGCAACAGCGCCATCTTTGTCTTCAATTGATACGACTCGCACAAACTGCATTGTATCGGGCAGAATATCCGAGATATCAAGATTGCTAATAGTCTGTCCAGGAGCAATACTGGCTACAACCTCATATTGCTGCTTGAAGTTGGGTCCAGTTGCCGTCTCGTCTTCAGGACCCAAATAGTTTTTTTGGAGAGTAACTAATTGAGGTGAGACAGATCCATTAGTGGCAGAACCCAAAATTGTATCTGTTCCAGGAGTTCCTGTCTGACTATCACCAAATACAAAACCCCCTTGAGTAGCAATATTCAAAGGCTGATTCAGATCCGCGAAATCGCTACTGTCCACGCTGACAGAAATATCTGCTACGGGTTGAGTAGTCACGAAGCTACCAAAGGGCAACTCAAAAACAACTAAACTATCTCCTGCTACAAATCCATCAGGAATAGTAACATCATAATTCCCACCATGAACCGTGACTGTTTCTTTGTAACTACCGTTGGCTAAACCATCACTAGTTAGGTCGATTTGAGTGGTAGTAATATCACTGCCCAAATAAGACGCATTGGCAAAAGTCAGACCATCAAGTGGCGAACTATTCTTACCATCAGCACCAGTTTTGTCGAGGAATAGCACCACAAATGGACCATAGCCCGTGGTATTCCCCGTATTATCAAAGCTCAAGGTTAAATCGATACTTTCGCCGATAAAAGGATTAGAAAGTTGACTAAGAGTAACAGTAGGGTTGGAAGGCATGTTTTTTGTTCCTGGTAGTAAGAATAAAGATAGAAAATAGCGCTATAAATAATTAGGAATACGATGCTTTAATAATATTTGGCTTGACTACATTTATTTAACGATTTTTGCGAACATATGTGTTCATTTAACTATTTATAAATATCAAAATAGAAGTTGGAAAATTTACTCTCAATAACTGAAGGATTAAATGGCGCTGCTAATTAGTTAGATAGTGACAGTTGGAAATCACTTTTCAACAAGATCTAGATCACACAAAATACCCAATAATTAATCTAGCCTTTATTTTTAATTTATGGCATCCGCAAATAAGCGTATTCCAAACTAAGTTTTTGATTATTTTGAAATAGATTTTTAGCTTTATTTGCGAATTTTAAAATACAATAAATATACTTAAAAGCAAAAAGAATGTCTATTCGCAGACATCCTTTTTAGTAATATTACGGAAATTAATTAAGAATGTCCTGCTGTTGTTTATGAGAAAATCAATGATTAAGAAATTAAAGTTTCTAATAACTAAGTGAAATTAGGCAGACATTAGAAGCTTTATTAGCTGTTTAGCAATCAAATTTTATCGGTACAATTACTAGCTTTTAAACGGCGACGTAAACGGGACAAACCAAATACTCCTGCAACCAAACCTAGTCCAGCCGTGGCGCTAAAATCAAATGGTACAACTTCAAAGTTATCTAATAGCAAACCAGAACTAATACCAGTACCGTCAACATCCACCACACCAGCAGCTACCACGTAAGTACCGGCTTTTAAAGCCTCGGAACTATAGACTGCAAAACCATCGTTATTTGATTTTAAAAAATCAGTTTGTGAACCATCAATTGGGGTAGTAATATCCCCCGTACTGTCGCCCAAAATAATTAGAGGGCGATCGCTAGGGTCGCTGCCTTCTTCATAGATAGTTATAAAAGAATAGTCTTGATTACCGAAAGTAGGATGAGTCCCGTCGTTAGTTAAATGATTCCAGTGAAAACTAATAATTGAATTTTCTGTTACTTCAATCGTCTGCTTGATTGCCGAACCTTCCTTGGGTGTACGAGTCCCGTCAATTGCACCTCCGACTCTATCAATGTTTAAACTATTAGCTTCTAAACCCAAAAATGTTTGTAGATTTGTAGGCTGTCCAAAATTATTACCGTTAGCATCTCCCTGATCGCGATCGCTAACATTAAATACACGGTTGCTGTTTCCACCCAGTGGATCGTCTTGACGAAAGTTACTGGTATTTTGAGTGTCAAAACATTCTCCGCTAGGAAAGGGAGTTGCAGGACAGGCAGTAGTCAACACGCCCAAACTTGCACCATCAACAGGAGCAATACCCTGGAAACCCTGACGAGTTTCAAAGTCTCCAAGTCTCGTCCAGCCAGTTTCGGGGCCAGATTCAAAGCCACTGTTGTCAAAATTGATATTGATTGCTGATGCAGAATGAGTTGAAAAAAGACTAGTCAGAGTAGTAATGCTTAAGAGAGCTAAAGTACGGTACAGAACACGAAGGGATAGAGCAGTATTCATAAGATAGTTAATTAGTTGACGATTAACGATGAAATTGTCACACGAGAAAAGAGCGATAGACTTCTGGGAGTAGACACGACTTAATTTGCCCAAAAACTCCCAGAAACTTGCAATTTGAGTTTTAAAGTTTAGAAAATCAAATCGGTGTTGGTATCAATATCGGTAACACCATCGAGGAAGACAACGTCTTTAGCCAATAGTTCGCCGTTGCGATCGAAGTCAATCTGGATCATTGTGCCAGCCGAACCATGCGGTTCGATTACAACTATGCCGTCAGCGATCGCGTCCGAACCTGTATAGCCAATTTCATCATTGAGAATTTGGCTTAAGTCAATTTGGTCTTCGCCAGAGGTGAAGTCGGTAATAATATCGACCCCATCGCTAGTTTCGGTATAGAAGAATCGATCTCTACCACCGCCACCAGTAAGAGTATCTTGTCCTTTATAGCCAGAGATAGTTTCACTTATAGGCGTACCGATTAAAACCTCTGGACTAGCCGTACCTTCAACTACGTTCACTTCGAGGAAATTGTTACCAGAAGCATTAGCATTGTCAATCGTGACTGAGATGCGATTGTCATTCACACCATCCACATCCGTGACGCTACTAAAACCTTGAGGTTGACTTTCGATGACAACATAACTGCCGCTTACCAGATTGCCAAAACGATAAAAACCGTTTTCATCTGTAGTAGTAGTAGCGATCGGCAATCCAATTGCTTCTCCACTACCGTTAGCATTCAACAACTCGAGCGTTACCGCAGGAATAGCGAGATCTCCATCACTAAAGTTGTTATTTCTTTCAACATCAGCAAAGATTCGACCAGACAACTCAAATACTTCGGGAGGAGTCTCTTCCAGGAAATCGTTATTAATAGAATCCCGACCGTTGATAGTCGAACTAATGCGATCGTCATCAACACCATCAATATCGGTAACGCTGACATAACCTTTGGGTTGCGATTC
>ENA-ORXU01002817-ORXU01002817.1-marine-metagenome-genome-assembly--contig:-NODE-2817-length-11418-cov-8.349176_pt1 | contig 11418 bp, 7 predicted proteins | sample MGYA00237869_ERZ511484 | MGnify/ENA metagenome assembly ERZ511484 | reverse complement strand
TCAAATTAAAAGGATAATAATCGAGCTGATTCTGGACTACTCCATTATCATCTAATATCGTTCTGACATTTTGTTTATGATCCTTAACTATCCAATAATGATTCTCTCCCCCATAAGGCTTAAAGTCTGCTAAGAACTCTGTCCCTGTCCCTGAGACTTGAAATGGGTGCTCTAAGTTGATGCAGTCTATCCCCCAATAATTCACGTCAGCACCATCGGGTTATATAACTAAATAATCTGAATCTATTCGTTCTATTAAGTAATTGCATCAATATTGTTTGTCGGTAATTGTAGACTTTGCACTTCATGAATACACAGATACAATCAAAGAACATAAAAGAAGAATCACACAAATTGATACTCCAACCCATCTTCCATCGTCAAAATTCTTAAGCTCTTCATTAGATGGCAGTCTAATTCTATACCATAAGTATGTCAATAGTAATATCATATAGGTTGGTACCGTCACCATATAGTCATGAATGTTGGCTAACTGAATAAATATCAATTTATCAAAGAGAAGAGAGTCTACTATGTAAAGAAATAGATTTAAGCTAAGACTAAACACAACTACTGGCATGATAGCATGATCAAAAGAGTTAGGATAATAGTAATGGTAAAACCTATGGATATTTATTAAGTAATTTCTTAGCATATTCTTAATTACATTTACTTCTATTGCACGAATATGTCCTAGAGTATTTATACTGAAATTGATATATCTGTTTAAGTTCTGAGGTTGTAGGGCTAATCACTGGTCGAACAAGATTTTTTATTCCCACTCCATAGATTACTGAAGCAGCAGCGCCATAAGGACCTCCAAATACTCCAATTCCTGTTGATGTTAGATCTGCTGTTTTCCAACCTAATGATTGATTTGAGTTAATGGTAAGAGCTGCGCTTCCAAGAGAAGCTATTGGTCCACTATACTTTAAACCTGACACTATTTTTTCTCCTGTTTGACCACTTAATCTAATATATTTCTGATCAAAAAGATCAGCTCTAAAACGAGATCCAGTATTACCATATCTATTTAGTTGCTGCCAGTTAAGGCCAATTCCTGTTATGGCTGTTGTGGAACTAGACACATTATGTACTAAATCTGCACTACGGATAGATTTTGTTTTATCAATAGGCGTATCTACTATAGTTACTCCAAATACAACTCCAATATCTTCACCCAAATCCTGAGTAAAGGTATTTCTTTTTCTATTGACAATAGCGTAAGATCCATCGGACTGTTCTCTAATTTTATTCCTCCTAAAGAAACCTAATCTTATACCATTATCTTGTGCATATGCTAAGGCAGATTCTCTAGTTTCAAATAGTCCAAGCGGATCAGTATAACTAATGGGATTATTGAAAGACATTCGATATCCTGTCCAGTTAGGGGCTATGTTAGATAGTGGATCGACACTCAGAAATCTTCCAGTAGTTCGATCACAGATTCTAAATGCCATTAGATCTAAGTGCTTAGATAAGCCTTTTTGTTCTAAGCCTCCGTCAATATTCCATTCGTAATTTGGGTTAGAATTATAGTTAAATTTCAGATTGAAGGGGTAATAATCAAAGTGATCTAATATACCCCCATTATTGTCTAAAATCGTTCTAACATTTTGCTTATGATCTTTGACAGTCCAAAAATATGACTCTCCCCCATAGGGCTTAAAGTCTGCTAAGAACTCTGTACCTGTGCCCGAAACTTGAAATGGATATTCTAAGAGAATACAGTCTATCCCCCAATAATTCACATCAGCACCATTAGTTACATTCTCTCTGCCAGTGATCACTCTATAGTATTCATCGCGGTCTGTGTTCTGCGTACCTGGCAATATTACTGAACCATTATTGATACCCGTCATCTGTATATACCCATGTTCATGATTGATACGCTTGATCGTAGACGTGCCGCCATTCACTGACTCGTACTCTAAGGGGCCGATGTAGTCTGTATGGGTGGTCGTACTGCCTACCGTCTCACTGATGCGCATCAGGGTGCCACCGAAGTCATACTCGTACTTGATCTTATCATTATTCAGTGTCGAGTTAACCTCGAATGGTAGATTCAGATAATTATAACCGGTGGTGGTAGAACGGCTGCCATCAGCATTGATATTACCATTAGCATCATGGACAAAGCTTCTAAGAGCACCTCCATTAAATCCCTCAGCTTTAGCACCTGATGCGAGATCAAGCACGCTATTCAGGCGATTGCCTGATCCGATGCTAAAGCTTAGATTATCTATCTGCTGACCATTGCCATTATCTCTCATGATATTACTAAAGTTACCTCGCCTATCATATAGATATGCTGCGCTGTATTTTCCACCGACGACATTATTATACTTAGCTTTCTTTAGACGATTAAGACCATCGTATTCAAAATTGTACAAGCCAACCACACCATTATTCGTCCATACCCAGCTACTAATATCGCCGTTCTTCCGAGTTGTCTGACCTTGTGAGGTATTATTGTAGTAGAGCGTACTGCTGAAGGTGGCACTGTTCTGTGTTTGTACCATACGGTTCTTCAGATAGCTATAATTGATGGTCTCCACGCCGCCACCAATGATCGCTTTGGACAATAGACTTTTCGCATCAAAAGTGTATCGACATAACTCGTTTTGCCTGGCAGTCGGCCCTTGTCCAAACCACTGGCCGCTCTTACGACCTGCATGATCATAATCAGTAGAAAAATTGAATTCTATGGATTGTGAAGGAGAGTACTTGAAATCATATCTTTCTTTGGTGAGGTTATCTGCACTGTCGTATGTATAGTATTCGCGGAAGACTTTATCTACTTTATAATTCTCGTGATTGTACAACTTACTGCTGACCAGCCCTGCATTATTATAAGTGTAAAAATAGTTAAGCGGACTCATGCCTCCTGAGCCTGCAACAATCAAGTCATCGATGTCATCAATTCTACTCTTGATGATCTTACCCGTCTCTCTGGGTACTGTACCATCTCCCCAGGTATGGACAGCACAGAGTGTTGTGATGAATCTATCTGCTTGAGTATCGTTAGCTGGAATATTGGTCTTTCGCCATCCCTCTCGATGTAACTGACCATAAGCATCATATTGCTTAGCGTAGTGTAAGTTATCATTCTGATCTTTCATCAGCGGATCTTGCCAATAGATGACCTGATCTCTGGTGCTATAGATGTACGTAGTCGCTCCTTTACCTGGGATGTATTCTTCTAAGATCAGATCATTACCAGCATAACGATACTTGAATAATAAGTCAGTATCTGTGGACATGGCTCCTGGTGGTCTGATACCCGTCAACCTATCTTTAGCGTCGTAGGCCTGATAGGTATCATGGGTCAGTGCACCGTCAAAGCTCCTGCTGAGGATATCTCTGCCTCTCCGATCAGTATAGCTCTCTGTCTTATTATTATTAGCATCAGTGACTGTGGCTTTGTAGAGTAGATCACTGAGGTAGCCAGACACGTCACTGGATACATTAGCTCCGTAGCTGTAGCTCGTGGTCAGCCAGGTCTCTGGGCTAGTCACCATCAGCTTCCGATTGAGGGGACTTGGCTCATAGGTATATAATGTGTGCGGACCTGATGCACCTTCATATTTTAGACTGTCATTATTCACTGATCGAGGCTCATATGATCTGGATATCCTGCCTGCATTATCGTAGCTGGTACTGGTGATGATGCTCTGGGAGGCAGTCGGACCTTGGGCTTTCTGATTCATTTCTAACAGTCTACCAAGCCCATCTATGTAGGATCGAGTGGTCAGCGGATGATTTGTCCTGAGGCCGAGCTGGGGATAAGTCACCGTCTGCTCTAAGTATGATCTATTAGTACTGCTATTGGTGTACTGATAGGTGAAGTCGGTCGTGATATTCCTCTGATTGTCCTTGATCCGTGATAGTCTCAGTAGACCATCATAAGTATAAGAGGTACTTGTCCCGTCAATATTCGTCATGAACTGCAGTAGATCACTGTCTGGATGGTAGATCGATGTCGTCACGTAGGCGCCATAGGTGTGGCTGAGGACTTTACCGGATAGACTATAGGCATAATCATCTGACAATGTCCATCCACTGGTGGTGACATTTTCTGGTAAGCCATATGTAAGATTATATGTCGGTATACTTTTTTGCAGATCCCATACACCTGGCACAAAATCATTACTCTCATCCCAGGTCGCTTCATAGCGCCATGATGTGTGAGGGTGGATATCCAGAGCGGAGACTATCCCGGTATTGAGTGTTACATTGCCCTGTGTATTATAATATTGCCACAAGACTCTGGATGCATCTACCAGCGTATCATCTACTATGTATTTTGTCTTCCAGGCAGGCAGCAGTATGTTCTTATTCAGCATCGATTGTTTTACATGAGGATCATCTGTGTACTCATTGGTGTAGTGATATCTCGTCTTGTAGACTCTGCCATCAGAGTTAATGCTTTGTGATGATGTGAGTAGTGTGGGGTGGGATGGATCGCCATGAACATAGTCAGTCATCGTCTCTACATCGTCAAGCTGATTAATGGACTGTATGGGGTATACGTACTTACTTTTTGGTGTATAGCTATTATTAGTAAAGATGACTGCTGGGCAGGTGGAGTAATCATTGAGTGAGTATGACTTATTATTCAGCGCGTATTCATATGCATCATAAGTGGTCGTCTGAGAAGAGACGAGTGACCCATTCTCACGGTAGGCCTTGACTTCATTGGGATATCCCGCAAGATTATCTAAATCATAATCTGGTAATAGCGGAAAGGCTCTGATGAATGACGCTGTATGTGTAGGATCATCATAAAATGTATACTCCTTATATCCATTGGCTCCACTGACTTCCTCCCTTACCGTACGATAGCCAATATGACTTCCATTAGCCGTCGCCATGGGGAAGGCATTACCTGAAGTGAAATAATAGCCTGTCTCGATACAATCATTATTGATATTCAACTCAGCATCTGATGGTAGCTCTTCTAAGTAAGAGGGCACACCGATCAGCTGGCCACTGGAGTTGTTACTTCCTGCTTCTGTATAATCATAGCTGCGAGTGATGCTAGGGCCAATGACTGGATCATCTGTAATTGACTTGATGCGTAATCCTCCAACAGCTATATTTCTCATTATATCAGTACGCTCATACTTTTTAACTAAAAGCTGCATGAATAATTTTCTATTTACGTCTGCAGAGATTCTAAATCGATAGTCGGTGACGCCAGCTTGCTCGAATAATAATTCGCTGTAACACTTCACTTGATTGAATTCATTAGCAGTATTCAGGATGATCTCGTCGAATAATTGCCAATTGGCATTACCTCTCTTGATTTCTATCGGGACTTGTATCAGCGTATTGCTGTTATCATTAGGTGTCTTGGTGACAGTAACTCGCATCTCATGACGGATGATAGACGATGGATCAAGTGTCACTACCGGCGATGTGAGCTCCTGTGCTAGACAACAGCTCGTACAGCTTGGCGGTGGCTGAGGACTAGCGCAATTTTGATTCCTCAGGTCTACTAAGTTAGAGCCGGTCTCTTGGACATCAGAGCTGTAGTGATTATGACCTTCATAATCAAATACGGTAGATCCGCCTGAGGGATAGATGATTGAATCCAGCATCATCTGCTCCGTATAGAAGGCATTAGGCTTTCGATCTGCTAAGGTGGCCAGATGATTGAGATCGATCTTGGGCACTTGATTCGCTGAGCCTTGGATGGTCAGCTGGGGCATCAGCGTGATATTGTCTGTGCGATTATTTGGGTAGCCATGATGATCTTGTGCGTAAGTCAAGCGACGCTGAAAAGTATTAGACTTATAAGTAAATCTGTGCGTCTTATTATCGGTAAGCGCACAGGATTGCTCTGATATCTGATTCAACCTCAACCTTCTCATATCAGCATAATAGTCGCCAAAAACATCATTGTACTGCGTCAGGCCAAGGGTTCCAGTAAATCCAATAGCGGGACTGGTAAAGTAGCTTTGTCCAAAGTCAAATCGCTTCAGACAGCCAGATGGACTCAGTGATTTAACTTCGATATAGTCCAATGCAGTCGCATCATTGACTTGAGCTGGTGGTATAGGCACGACATTCTTGGGATGATAGTTGGTATTGAAGTCGTGATCCAGATCTCTTCTTTTTTCTGGGCCATAGTGGAATAAGATGCTTGTCTCGGTCGTCCTGATCTCGGTCAAGCGAGGACTCAGGCTTTCGGTTGCGAGTACTGGATTCAGATTGTTGAATGAGCTTTCATTCAGGTTAATGAGGTTCCTCCCATCTCGGTCTACTATTGTTCTGCTACTCGTCCCCAGATTTCTAAATGTATAGGCTTCATATTCATAGTCAAACGTGATGACTGACTGACCATCATAGCTCTCTGCTTGTACCAGGTACCAACTATCAACAAGCGTGCTGGTCGTTGTCGGTGCACCCAATGCATTCTTAGGTTGTGCATAATGTTGTGAATACGAAACCACATCATCTGCCACACCATCTGTATGACTGGTGTCTCCAAAATGATAGACTGATCCATCAGGCGTGGTGATTTTCCATATCCATCTATTGTGAATATATGTGGTCTGTACTGCTTTTATGATGAGGTCTGTTTCATTGCGCTGAACGACATTTTTCGCTTGATCAAAATAGAAGCTTCCTGTATAGCCAGCAAAGTTGTAGAAATAAAGATCGCTCTGAATATCTCGTCTGCCTTGTTTGATTTGATCTCTTTGCGCACTATTGTTAAATCATGCTGTATTCACGCCATCAAGCCAATAGCCTGTAAGCTGACCATCATAGATCCTCTCATCTGGTGCGCCTCTGACTGAGCGGGTAATGACTCCTCCAGCATTAAGCGTCCATCCTAGTCCTACACTAGATGCTATCTCATTTGCCTTTATACCTGCTCCATGATAACTGATACTCACTTGATGTGACATCTTATTCTCTAATAGAGTGTGAAGCGGTATCGATGTACTCGCTGTACCTGAGTACTGGCTCACTGGTATCTCTGCATACTTAGCGAAAGATGCAGCCGTCGGCGTAGCTGGGACATGTGACTGTATGGTATTATCGAATTGAGCTTGCGCTGTGACGAGCAGGCTTATTAGTATTATAAAGGTGTAAATGTCTTTTGTGCTTCGGTGTAATATCATCATGTCCTATCTCTTTTAAATATGTCATACAAGCACGGGGGAACATGCTTCTATAAAGTGTAATTGCTAATCAACAGGGAAGTAAAGTCCCTCTGCTACCAATATATCTAATTATTTAAATATGTCAGGCTGCTTTGTATCATCCTTTCTAACTTTAACGTTTAGCTTACTTTCGGCCAGACATCATGACATTTATCACATATCTACATAAAGGCAAATGGTTGATCAGGGTCTCTGGCCATGATGGAAAGTATCTACTGGAATATTCTCAAGATCAATTGAATAGCAAGACGACCAAGTCATATGAGTCTAAGGAAGAACTACTGCAAGTATTGGCTTCACGATTCAGCGAAGAAGAGTTGAAAATGATTAGGAAGTTTGAAAATGATCCTGGATAAATCTGTACCAATCACTGGCGAAGTCTGGTGATTGTGTCCTGGGTATTTCTGTTTTGTCTGCAGCCTCATAGAGGACTGGCTGTACTTCTAATATTTCATTGTTCATGGTGTCTTATTCTGAGACTCAAATGTATTCATTTATACTGGTGGATTTCTTTTATGGCTCTGATCATTTTCAGCGGATGTTTTCAGCGGATGATGTCTTATAGCTCTTCCTGATGACTGACATAGGAAGACGGCTGGATGTGCTATCTCGATACACTGGCTGCGCGCGCAAGCGATCTATTCTGGCGGAGAGAACACACAGACTCCAGCTTGCGGAGGGGGTGTGAGAATGGAGACGGAAGGGATCGCTGAGGTCCATTTTGAGGCTCTACTTAACATAAGATAAATTATAGGTTAGTCATAACACGTTGATTTTCAGTAACATACAAAGCATAAACTACAACACCGTCACACTCTGCAGCACTTGCTCCACCTCATCACCATCTTCAAAGCGGTATTCCACTTTAGCGACATACACCCCTGGCTGTATCAGGATATCATCATCGCTGATCACTGTATCTGATATCTGGTAGTGCAGATTACCCCAGCGGTCATAGATCTTGATATTGATGCTGGATAGTGCACAGTTGCTGAAAATTTGGAAGAAACGATTGACAGGCTGTGAAGCGCCTGCGCTGATGGCATTAGGGATATACACGCTGCAGTCATCATCTGGTATGGATATACCTGGTACTTGTGTCATCATGGTATCTATGGTCATCGTATCTACCATGATGGTATCATTCATCATCGTATCCATCATCATGCTATCTGGGATCATATCACACACGCCATAGCTGATCATGATCGTATCACTGGCCAAGCACATGCCACGCTCTATCGCCAGCCAGTAGCTATCAGCTGATCGAACAATCAAATCGGGATCTACACTACCATCTGACCATACGATGCTTGATAAAGTCTCTGGTGATGGTGCTGATAGAATCGTACTATCTCCGATGCAGATCTCTTGATCAGCACCTAAGTCTATTGACAGTTCATCAAAGACGATGTCTATTGTATCTCGATAGATGCAGCCTTCTGCTGATTCTACTTCTAAGGTGTAGCTATCTGTCTCTGTTACTTCTATGATGGGTGTAGTGGCTCCAGTATTCCAGTTATAAGTTTCCCCATCAATATTACTCATCAGTGTGATCGGGTCAGTATTGCAGGTCAAGATCATGTCGCCGATGTCTAAGGTAGATTGATCCGCTATGGTGACTTGGATGGTATCTGAGTAAGTACATGAGCCTTGGGTGACATCCACCCAGTAAGTGCCTGGTTCATTGACCAATAATTCTGCTGAGGTAGAACCATCCTGCCACTCATAGCTATCTGCTGTTCCCGATAATGTTAATAAAAGGCTGCTATTAGGACACAGCATGGTGTCTGAACTATCTATAGAAATATTAGAATTTGATTTATTCCATGTGACCAGTCGTGTTGGCAATACGGAAGTTATGCCTTCGTGTGGCATAATATGTAATATTGCATTTACATTACTATCGGCACCCGTGGCGTTTGGGTTATTAATAACCCCGATATTTCTTGATTCATCAGTCCTATATAGGAAATATATTTTCTCATCAGGTCCTAAATTAATGGATGCAAATGATCCAAATTCTACATCTAATGGTGCAATTTCTACCTCACTGTCAATGATTGCTTGCCTATCGTGAATACTGATATCATATTGCATCAATGATTTATTCTTAATGGCGTAGACTTTAGTTCCGTCTGGCGAAAACTCAAATTCGTATATGAATCGTACTGGAAATAATATAGGTTCAGATATCTCACCCGTTAATTTATCAAATTTGTACAGTTCTAGTCCCCCGCGAAATATTCTTTCTTTTAGATCATTCACCACTTCTTTCATGGCCATACCCATTTTGTCCCCCGATATATTGAATCGCAATACGCCATGTTTCACTGCTGTCGCTATGTCATTATTTTTACCAATAAAACTTCCGATTGATTGTCTTATTGGTACTCCAATGCCAGATTTTGTTAATGGTAGTAATACGAAAGTTCGTGAGTCTGCCTCGTGAAATACAAGATATATTGTATCACAAGGGCCCTGTATCATGCTAAGCCTCTCGGTGACATCTTCGTAAAGTAGTATATTCTTTTGACCCTCTACAATATCACCAAGGCCATCATTAAGACTCATATCCACCACTGAGTAATAGAGATCATCATTAATATATCCACCTTCACCTTGCCCATTTGTAAATAAATAATATTTCATAGGATCATCATAGAATTGTACTGATAAGACTGACTGGGTAGATGAAGTCCAACCATTCAGATCATCTCCATTCGGCATGATCTCAAAGTTCTTATTCCATATCTTACTACCATTTGAAAAGAAGATAAATTCTCCATCAGCATTAGTCATACTGATGGCATCCTCCGAGCCTCTGAATGTATTTTGATTCTGCGTATAAACCAAAGCTGCAGGAGATCCATTAAAATCAAGATATCGGTCAGCGTTAAGGTGCCAGATTTTGGCCTGACCATAAAGGCAATCAAAACTTACAAATAATATTTTTATATAAATATATTTGATAAAAATACTGGTGTAACCAATAGCTACACCAGTCATTATATAATTTTGATTAGTTGTTACAGTCATCGAATATCGCATCCTGTAAAATGTTATAATCTTCCGTTGTAAATATGATGCTGGTATCATCATTTATTTCTGTGATTGACGAAGCGTTGGGTTCTGTTAGTCCATGTGAAATGTACTGATTCTTAGTTGCGAAATATGCATTGCCTGATACTTCGAAATTCAATTCTCTTAGATACAATAAATCAGCAGTGCTTAGTGTACTGTGAGGTGAGGCAAATGAAATTACATGACTATTATCAGCTCTATTACACTCATCAGAAGTAGCTTTCTTAATGCTAAAAGTCTTTCTTGCGTAATCCATACGTGCATTAAGAGCATTAATGTCTAAGGGCTTACTTCTAAATTCTACTGGATCAATACCATGCGCTCTAAGGTCTTCATCAAAAGATTCTCTGGCCAATTGTGGATCTTGATGAATCGCTTTGCCAATAGCTTTCAGTTCTGCAGGACTGACTTGCGACACATCTATGCCCAAGCTTTCCAGATTTTCTTCTACTGACAGCTCTGGATTAAGTGACTGCTCTACTTGTATAAAGCTTGTATCTGCTTCCTCCTTCTGACATGCTGTAAATAGTAACATCATTAATAGTGTACTAAATAATAAAATACGTTTCATACCAAGAAGTCAATTGATAAACAATCACTGAGTGATTTGCAAGTCATTGATTCACAATTTGTCAGCTTTTTCTCGATCCATAGCTATGGCTATGCATCTCCAAAAGAGCTTCATCTTGCAAACCAAGCACTCACAACTCTTCTCACCATTGTCATCACTTGGCTTCTATAAAAATTTAATGGTTATTAAAAAATGGAGTCAAGCATACCCTGGTTTAAATGCCGCAGGAGACAAGCATTCCATTCCTTTATTCATTATCTTTACAGCACTTCTTTCGCGAGAAGAATTTTAGGTGCTGTTTCGTTGATTGCGGAATGGCACTTTTCGTCTGAGCGTCTCAGCTCCGTGATATTTTCTGTATCGTTTGCTATTATTGACCCTTCTGATCGGATCGTAATAATTAACAATTGTAAAGTAAATGAAAGACACTCTAAATTATTTGGAGTTTGCCGAAAACACTGAAATTTTAGTGATTTATGACTTTAATATGACAATTAGATAGCATTAAAATAGGGGTATTCAGAAGTAAAGCATAAACACAATTTCTTTAGATGCAAAGCTTACTTGCACTCGCCGTGCGGGCCTTAC
>ENA-ORXU01002816-ORXU01002816.1-marine-metagenome-genome-assembly--contig:-NODE-2816-length-11421-cov-3.727345_pt1 | contig 11421 bp, 13 predicted proteins | sample MGYA00237869_ERZ511484 | MGnify/ENA metagenome assembly ERZ511484 | reverse complement strand
GTCGGCGTCGAGTTCCCCGATCCGCCCACGCCCCGCGACGCCGCCATCGCGGCGGCGGTGGTGGCGTTCATGCTGGGGCTGGTTTTCCTGCCGGTGCTTGCCGCGATCTTCGCGTGGGTGGAGCGGAAGCTAGGGTAGAGTACGATCAGGACGATCGGCGGTCGCGCTAGAAAAACCGCAATGACAGAATGACGATATGGGCCAGCACCGTCAGGGCAAAGCACATCGTCAGCACCATGACCCCGTAGGCGCTGTAGACGTAGATATAGCGCCGCGCGAGGTAGATATTGTAGCGCACTTCCATCGCGCTCCCGAACTTCCGGCCCGTCGATGCCATGATATGCTTTTGCGTCCGGGGGATAGGGTTCGAGAAAGGCAGATTGATCACCAGAAAGACCGTGATCAAACAGTAGCCGAGCATCTCCATCAGGACGAAGAATTGCGTCCAGCCCTCGTCATCGAAGACGATCAACAGCAGACCCGTCGCTGCGATCATCGCGGATACATGGGTCAGCAAGCTCGCGATGTTGCTGTCTATGGTCTGGAGACGGCCTTGCAACCGGGAGCCGTCATCGTCGGACGAGCGCGAACGACCATAGTCTTCGAACGTCGGCGCCCCGCCATGGACAGACCGATGATGCGCGACTCTTTCGACGAGATTGTACAAAGGGTTCACGACATACCGCCTAGCAGCATCAATAGCTGTATTCCGCGAATACCCGGTCGATATCGCCGTTCCAGCTCGTCTCGTATTTGCGCAGGAGTTCGCGGGCCAGTGGCTCGCGGCGGCTGACGATATCGCGCAGGGAATTGAGGAAATGGGCTTCGTCGCGGTCGAAACCCGACGCCTTCGCACGGGAATGCAGGCCCTCGGCGGAGATGTCGAGCAGGTCGGCGGCGATGGCGTGGACCTTGCGGCCCGCGACCTCGGCCTCCAGCCCCTCCGCCGGGACGGCATTGCGCAGGGCAAGCCGGTCTTCCTGCGTCCAGTGTTTGCAGAGATCCCATGCGGCGGCCATCGCCGCGTCGTCATAGATCAAGCCGACCCAGAAGGCCGATAATCCGCAGATCGAACGCCATGGTCCGCCATCGGCCCCGCGCATCTCGATGAATTTCTTGAGGCGCGCTTCGGGGAAGATGGTCGTCAGGTGATCGGCCCAGTCCGAAAGCGTGGGGGTCTCACCGGGCAGGCCGGGGAGTTTCCCGTCGAGGAAATCGCGGAAGGACTGACCCGCCACGTCGATATACTCGCCATTCCGGTAGACGAAGTACATCGGCACATCGAGAGCGTAATCGACCCAACGCTCGAAGCCCATGCCGTCCTCGAAGATGAAGGCCGGGATGCCCGCGCGGTCGTTATCGACGTCGCGCCAGACTTCGGAGCGATACGACAGGAACCCGTTCGGTTTGCCATCGAGGAAGGGCGAAGAGGCGAACAGCGCGGTCGCCACCGATTGCAGGGCGAAGGCGAGGCGCAGTTTCAGCACCATGTCGGCCTCGGAGCCGAAATCGAGATTCACCTGGATCGTGGTCGTGCGGAACATCATGTCGAGGCCCTTGGTCCCGACGGTCGGCATGTAGCGGCGCATGATGCCGTAGCGGCCCTTGGGCATGACGTGCATGTCCTCGCGCGACCATGTGGGCGCGGCCCCCAGACCGATGAAGCCCGCGCCGATGCGGTTTGCGATGTCGCGCACTTCGGCGAGGTGCTGGTTCACCTCCTCGCAGGTCTCGTGGATCGTCTCCAGCGGGGCACCGGACAATTCGAGCTGCCCGCCGGGTTCGAGGCTGACATTGGCCTTGCCCTTGGTCAGGCCGATCAGGGTGTCGCCCTCGGTGAGCGGCGTCCAGCCGAACTCGTCGCGCAGGCCGGTCAGCATCGCGAGGATACCGCACTCGCCCTCGTAGGGCAGCGGGGTCAGGTCGGATTTGCGGTAGCCGAATTTTTCGTGCTCGGTGCCGATGCGCCAGTCTTCGCGCGGTTTGCAACCGGATTCGAGATAGGCGACCATCTGATCGCGCGATTCGATGGGGCCACCGCCCTCCTGTGGAATCGACATGGCAGCTTTCCCTCAGCACGTTCCCTCTTGTCGAGACCTAGGGGAGCGGGCCTGGCAAGGCAAGCCACGAGACTGCGGAAGGCCATGCCGATCGCATGTCGGCTGTCATCGGGATTTCGGACGGCCCAGCGCGATCACCTCGGCCGTCAGGCCACCGCGTCCGTCGTCGGGATAAGCCGCGCGATGGATTCCCGGCGCACGGGATGTTCGCAGACTTCCCAGAATTCGCGGAGCATCTTGACCACCTGACCCAGACCTGCCAGCCCGGTCGGCTTGACGATGTACCCGTTCGCATTGTGGTCGTAGGCACGGTTGATGTCCGCCACGCTGTCCGACGTGGTGAAGATGAAGACGCGCGTGTTCTTCAGGTCTTCGTTCGCCCGTATCGTGGCCAGGAATTCATGCCCGTTCATGCGCGGCATGTTGATATCGAGCAGGATCACGTAGGGATGCCTGAGCGTCGGGACGTCGACGTCGCCGGTCAGCACCTCAAGGGCTTCGAGGCCGTCTCTGGCGCGCGTCAGGGAAACGCGGGCATCGGTCTTCTCGATGCCGCGCCTGAAGAGTTCGACGTCCAGATCGTTATCCTCGACGAGGAAGATGTTCATGACTTCATCCATTTCAAGCTGCCTCCACGGTTCTGTTCGACGAACGACCCATCGCTTCATGCGGCCAGTCGAAGCCGAAAGTGGCACCCGAACCCGGCAACGAGGTCAGGGTGATGCGGCCATCGTGTCTTTCGACGGCCTTCTTCACGATGGCGAGGCCGATCCCGGTACTCTCGGGGGCGTCGCCGAGACGCAATGTCTGGAACATCTGGAAAATCTTGCCGTGGAACCTCGGATCGATTCCCGGACCGTTATCCGAAATCGATACGTGGCAGCGGTCGGCCCGTGATTCCGTGCGGATCGTGATCACCAGGCGCTCGACGTCCTGATGGTATTTGATCGCATTCCCGACGATATTCTCCATCACGCGGCGGAAATTGAAGGTATCGAAACTGATGGACCGCACGTCTCCCGACAGCGCGATCTGTCCATCGACGAGTCCGAAATCCGCCATCATCTCTTCCATGAAGGCGTCGAGGGACAGCGTCTCGTCCTCTCCGTCATGTCTGCCGACGCGCGAGAATTCCATGACCCCGCTCGTCAGATCGCTCATTCGCCTGACCCGGTCACGGATACGCTGGAGATTGAGGGCCACGTCCGGCGTCATTCCGGCGGCGGCCGGCCTTTCCGCCAAATCCTCTTCGAGCATGTCGGTCAGGGCGGCGATGCCCCGGATCGGCGTCTTGAGGTCATGGGACGCGACATAGACGAATTGTTCGAGTTCCTCGTTCTTGGTCGACAGTTCGTTATTGACCTCGGCCAGTTTGCTCGATTCGAGCTTGAGCTGATCCGTCACCTCGTCGGCATAGGAGATCGCCTGTCGATTGGCGCGCGACATGAGCACCAGAAGGGCGATGATGAGCGCCTCGATCAACAGACCGGCGAAGAGAACGATGGTCGGCTGCGCGAAGGTATTGGAGTCCCGGAAGGCGAGGTTCGTCCGGATGTCGAGGGTCCATTTCCGACCGTAGAGATCGAGCGAGGCCCGTTCGGCGAACATCGGGTCCGGATCGGTGAGGGCATCTTCCGGTTCGTGCTCGTCATAGATCGTATGGTTGCCGTCGTCGATGCTGAAGCGCACGTCGCGCAGATCCTTCGACAGCAGACCCTCCATCAACTTCCGGACCACGAACGGCGCGTAGACCGCGCCGAGGATGCGATCCTGCCGCTCCGACACGGTATCGACCCGGCCATCGTAGAACGGTGCGTAGAACAGGAAACCCGGCGTATGCCCCGTATCCTGCACCAGGAAGATCGGGCCGGTGATCTGCGCCTCGCCCGTGTCGCGGCTGGCGAGGGCTGCCGTTCGCCGGTTGAGTTCGTGGGCGACGTCCAGACCGACGGCGGCGGCATTCGTCGCCTCCGGCTCGATGAAGGAAATCGGCATGAAGCTCGGGTCGAGGTGTTCGGGATGAATTCGGAAATCAGGCCGTTCGATGCGCCGTTCCGCGAGGTAGGATGGGACTTCGGCCTCGTCGAGGTAGTGGATCACGCCGATTCCGCTGATACCGGGATATTTCTCGTCGATGCGGAGGGTTTCGGCGAAGGTCCGCCATTGGTCACGGCTGACGTCGCCGCCATGGGACTGGATGGTCGACACCCCGGCCCAGAGGGCATCCTCGTATTTCGCCATGCGCTCCGCGATCAGACCGAGCGCCTGATCGCGCGCGACTTCGAAGCCGGCGGCGCTTCGCGTTGCGATCTGATTCTTCGAGAACTGCCATGCGCCGATAGTCATCAGCAGCGAAAGGGCGATCACCGCCACATGGACTGCCGAAACGCGCCCCTCCATGAGGGGGGCGGACGCATCCGAAGTCGCTCGATCTGAAAAAATGTTCACCTTCATGCTTAACCATTAGGTGAAAAGTCACTAACAACTTCTTTAAAACAACCGCTAAATTTTTCTCTATTCGTTAATTCCGCGTATGGTTAACAAGTTCGGGAAGAAACTTCATCTTTCTCAAGTAATCGATCGAAAAGCCGGTTTCCGGCGCGCTATCGCCCGATACGGGATGCCTTCGGGGCGGGGCGGGTCCAGATGGCCCCGATCTCGTCGTTACCGGCCTTGCGCGCCCGTGCGAGTCGGGCATGGAGCGCATCGGTATCCATTCCCGGCAGTCCGGTCAGCGCGTCGTAGAGGGCGTCGACCCCCGCCGCCTCCAGAGGCAGCGCGACGGGGGGACCGTCGGGGGTATGGACCATGAGGCTGGCGCGCGCGCCCCTGGCGAACAGGTCGATCCGGCTCACATCGTCGAGATCGACCTGCACGTTGCCGAACGAGCCGATATGCAGCACCCGGCGCTCCTCGACGAACAATTCACCCTGCCCTGCCCCGCCCTGCCCACGGGCGCGCCGGATGGCGACGCGAAGCCAGACGATCCCGGCGATGGCAAGCGGCGCACCGAGGAGGACGCTGAGCCAGTTGAGCCTGAAATCGGGCAGGCCGACGATCCAGAGGGCGACGAGGGTGGCGCTCAGGGCGACCGCCGGTTCGAACCATCGCTTGAGGAGGGACGCCGCCTCCGGTCGGATCATCGCGCGATCCTCTCGTAGGTCAGGTAGGCCGGGATCCGCCCCTCGCGCAGCGCCTTGGCCTCGTAGCGCGTGCCGGGCCAGTCATCCCAGGCCGTGCCGGTATCGGAGACGAGCGCAAAGGCCGGATGCGGCCCGACATGCTCGCGGGTCCAGTCGATATATTCGGGAATATCGGACGCGATGCGCAGATGCGCACCGTCCTTCAGGATACGGGCGAAGGAATCGAGGTTCTCGGGGCCGACGAAGCGGCGCTTGTGATGTTTCGCCTTCGGCCAGGGATCGGGATAGAGCAGGAAGGCGCGATCGATGCGGGCCTCGGCGACGGCATCCATCAGGTCGCGCGCATCGCCGTGGTGGATGCGCGCGTTCCCGACGCGCTCCGCCTCCAGCTTCGACAGACAGGAGGCGACGCCATCGATGTAATGCTCGCAGCCGACGAGCATGACGGACGGATTGGTCCGGGCCTGCGCGACGAGATGCTCGCCCGCGCCGAAGCCGACCTCCAGCCAGATATCGCCGTCGATCTCGAACCGGGGGGCATCCTCGCCATCCGGCAGGGCGGCATATCGCGCACGGCGCGCATCGAAGGTGTCCCGGCGCGACCCGCGCAACCGCGAGCCTCGTCTGCCGTATAGATTTCGGCGAACAGTATTTTCTTCAATATCGGACATGGTACACTTTATGTAAAACAAATAAACATGGAAACATTACATTGGACATTTAAAGTCGCGAAACCTGTTCGTGCGATATTCCCTGAATAACGACACCAGCGGCAAGGGACATAAGAATCCGATGATAACAACAGGGCTGGCATCATTCTGCCGAAAAGCACGGCACGTCACGGGACGCTTCAAACGCGACAAACGCGGTGTCTCGACCATCGAATTCGCCTTCATCATCGGTCCCTTCCTCGCCATCACGCTCGGGACGATGGAAATCGCGATGATCCACCTGATGCGCAGCTCGCTCTCCAACGCCGTCGAAGGAGCCTCCCGTCCGATTTATACCGGCGCGGCAGGCTGCGCAACGGTCCAGTCGGTCAAGACGGAAATCTGCAGCCGGATCGCCATGAAGGGCGAGCAAACCTGCACCGAGAACCTCAAGGTCATCCTCGAGGAACTGTCGGATTTCGACGGTGCGCGAATCGAAGCAGGGGCCGAATTCGACGATATCGAAGACGCGGTCGATCCCGGCGGCGCGGAATCGACGATGCTCCTGCGGACGTTCTACAACTGGGAAGTGATGTTCCCGTTACTCGCCGAAGCCCTTGGTGGCGATGAAGGCACGTTGCTCCTGTCTGCGAGTACCGCCTTCCGGAACGAACCTTTTGGATCGGATACAGGATGTCAGAGCGGCTCATGATGAACAACATCGTAAAGCGGAGCGAAACGCTCCTATCGCAGTTTCGCCGGGAAGAAGGCGGTGTCGCGGCGATCGAATTCGCCTTCATCGCGCCCCTTCTGGTCGTCTTCATGCTGGGTACCACGACCGCGACGCAGAGCCTCTGGGCGCATGGCAAGGTGTCGCAGACGAGCAGCGTGATCGGCGATCTGATCTCGCAGGAAACCGATCTGGACGATCAGAGGTTCCAGTCGCTCATGAATGCGGCCCCGGTCCTGATGGAACCGTTCCCGCTCAACGACCTGAAAGTGATCGTGACCGCCGCCATCGCCTGTCATCAGGATCCAGCGAATACCGAAGGATCGACCCCGTCGATGTTCGTCGTCTGGAGCCGGGGCTGGACCGAAGGCGGCCTGTCGGGCGGTGAGTCCGCGCCGGGCGATGCCCTCTCGAACGCGCCGACGGAATTGTCGATCGAGGACAGCGACTATCTGATCCGAACCTCCGTGACCTATACCTACGAGCCGACGATCACGCAGAAAGCCGATTACGACATCGACATGGAAGAGATCGCGTATCACCAGCCGCGCGACGCCCGGCCCGTCTCCTATCCCAATCAGGAAGGCGACGACGATACGAAGAGCTGCGACGAGTTGATGAACCGCTGATCGCACGCTCCTGCGCCGATTTCATCGCCCCCGGACAGCCAGATGGCCGTCCGGGGGCGATCTGCGTCGAGAGCATTTCGCATTCGTGCTGGATCGGCTTTCGCTGCCTTCCGCCTGACAGGCTGGAACGCGAAACCCGATACTCTATTCAACCCGAATGCAAACTGCTCAGGGGAGCGGCAAAAAAACGGGTATCCCCGGCTGACGGAAATGAACTAGAAACCCGGCAGGACCACGAGACTGCTGCCGGGAACACGACGTCATGACCTACATCGTCACGGATAATTGCATCAAATGCAAATACACCGACTGCGTGGAAGTCTGTCCGGTGGACTGTTTCTACGAGGGCGAGAACATGCTCGTCATCCATCCCGACGAATGCATCGATTGCGGCGTGTGCGAGCCGGAATGTCCCGCCGATGCCATCCGGCCCGATACGGAACCGGGGCTGGAGAACTGGCTGGAACTGAACCGGAAATTCTCCGAGGTCTGGCCCGTCATCACGATGCAGAAGGAGAACCCGCCCGACGCCGAGAAACATGACGGCGAAAAGGGCAAGTTCGAGAAGTACTTCTCCGAGAAGCCCGGCGAGGGGGACTGAGCGCCGCAGGCGAGCCGCTTGCCCACAGGGCATCAGCTTCTATAATGCGCCCCCGTATACAACCGAAATCGCCAACCGGAAGGCTCCTCCCCATGTCAGACGTCGAAACCGGGGCCGATATTGGCCGGGGCAATCGCCCGCTCTCGCCGCATCTTCAGGTCTACAAGCCGCAGATGACCTCCGTAATGAGCGCCTTCCACCGGATTACCGGGGTCGGCAACAGCATCGGGGCGGCGCTGGTGGCATGGTGGTTCATCGCCGCCGCCACGGGCGAAGGCGCGTTCGGGTTCATCGACGGGCTGCTGACGAGCTGGCTGGGGCATCTGGTGCTGCTCGGGTTCACGTTCTCGCTGTGCTATCACCTGTGCAATGGTATCCGGCATCTCTTGTGGGACGCGGGATACGGGTTCGAGCTGGATCAGGTGAAGACGACCGGGATGGTGGCGCTGGCGGCGGCGGGGCTGATGGCCTTGGGGCTGTTCGTCGTCGGCTGGGCAAACTGAGGGAGATCGGGATATGGCTATGTTGACCTCACGCGCCCGCGTTCGTGGCCTCGGTTCGGCCCGCAGCGGTACGGAGCACTGGTGGAGCCACCGGCTCTCGGCCATCGCGCTGGCGGTGCTCGCGCCGTTCTTCTTCATTCCTTTCGCGATTGCTCTCGGTCAGCCCTGGGTGGACGTGGTGGCGATGTACAAGCATCCCTTCAATGCCATCGTCGCGGCGGCGTTCATGCTGACGGTGTTCTGGCACATGCGTCTCGGATTGCAGGTGGTGGTCGAGGATTACATCCACGCTCCCGCCCTGCGCACCGGCCTGCTCATCGCCATCAAGCTCGGCACGATGCTGCTCGGCTTCGCCGCCGCGTTCTCCATCGGGATGATCGCCTTCGCGGTTTAGGCCATGGAGCGGTTCCTGCGCCGTGCCCTGATCCTTGCAGCGTCGCTTCTTTGTCTTTTGTTTATCCCCAATGCCTTGGTTTCGCTTAACTCCGACGGCGAGAGCGAGTGTTACGGCTCTCCCTCAAACGGTCGGTTGGAGGATGGGGTCCGGCTCTCGACTCCGCGCTGGATGAGGGACGAAGTCCGGTCCTATTGCCCCTTCTGTGAACTGCTCCTCAGGACTTACGTTCATTCGGACGTGGCGACAGTGGTTCACGTCGCCTACACCGGAGTCGGCTACGATGGCTTCGTGAATACAGACTGGGTCCATGGCGAGACGGGCTGGCCATGGGGCGGATCGTTCAGACCGCATCGCACACATAAGAACGGTCTTTCGGTCGACTTCATGGCCCCGCTCAAGGATGGCGCCCGCTTTCCGACGCATCCGTTCAACCGCTTCGGCTACGATGAAGAGTTCGATGAGAACGGCAACGGCGCAGCGGGAAAAATCGACTTCAGGGCAATGGGCAGTCACCTCGCAAGCCTTCTATCGGCTGCACAGGAAGCCGGGGGAGGTATCAGGCGCGTCATCCTCGCCCCTGATTTACAGGACAACCTGTTTGCCGCCCGTGCCGATCACGCGGGCGTATCCGCTTCAATACGAGGCAAGCATGGGTGCGCCACGACGATCATTATCACGTGGATTTCGACTTTCCCTGTGCGCCGCTCACCGAAGGATAGGCCATAGCGCCGCAAGCCCTCGCAACGCGCTGCGGGCGGCGCTATGTTGCGGGCAAAGATCGAATCACATGCCGGAGCATCCCCATGGCCGCCCCCCAACCAGCCTACGACATCATCGACCATACCTATGACGTCGTCGTCGTCGGCGCAGGCGGCGCGGGACTGCGGGCCACGCTCGGGTGTTCTGAGCGGGGGCTGAAGACGGCCTGCGTCACGAAGGTCTTCCCGACCCGCTCGCATACGGTTGCCGCACAGGGCGGGATCGCCGCCAGCCTCGGCAATATGGGGCCCGATCACTGGCAATGGCACATGTACGATACCATCAAGGGATCGGACTGGCTGGGCGATATGGATGCGATGGAGTATCTGGCGCGGGAGGCCCCCAAGGCCGTCTACGAGCTGGACCATTACGGCGTGCCGTTCTCGCGCACGGACGAGGGCAATATCTACCAGCGGCCCTTCGGCGGCCATACCACCGAATTCGGGGAAGGCCCCCCCGTGCAGCGCACCTGTGCCGCCGCCGACCGCACGGGTCACGCGATCCTGCACACGCTGTATGGTCAGTCGGTCAAGAACAACGCGGAATTCTTCATCGAGTATTTCGCCATCGACCTGCTGATGGACGACGAAGGCACCTGCACCGGCATCATCGCGTGGAAGCTCGATGACGGGACGATCCACCGTTTCAATGCCAAGATGGTGATCCTCGCCACCGGCGGCTATGGCCGCGCGTATTTCTCGGCCACCTCGGCCCATACCTGCACCGGGGATGGCAACGGGATGGTCGCGCGGGCGGGTCTGCCCCTGCAGGACATGGAATTCGTGCAGTTCCACCCCACGGGCATCTACGGGGCCGGGTGCCTCATCACCGAAGGGGCGAGGGGCGAGGGCGGCTATCTCGTGAACTCCGAGGGCGAGCGGTTCATGGAACGCTACGCGCCGACCTACAAGGATCTGGCGTCCCGCGACGTGGTTTCGCGCTGCATGACCATGGAAATCCGCGAAGGGCGCGGCGTGGGGCCGAAGAAGGACCACATCCACCTGCATCTCGACCACCTGCCCCCCGAAACGCTGCATCTGCGCCTGCCCGGCATCTCGGAAAGCGCGCGCATCTTCGCCGGAGTCGATCTGAACAAGGAGCCGATCCCGGTGCTGCCGACGGTGCATTACAACATGGGCGGCATCCCGACGAATTACTGGGGCGAGGTGCTGAACCCGACCGAAGAGAACCCCGGCGCGATCGTGCCGGGCCTCATGGCCATCGGCGAGGCGGGCTGCGCGAGCGTGCACGGGGCCAACCGACTCGGCTCCAACTCGCTGATCGATCTGGTCGTCTTCGGGCGCGCTGCCGGTATCCGCGCGGCAAAGGTCGTCGACAAGGATGCCAGTGTCCAGACGGCCTCTTCCGCCGCCACCGACCGCATCATGGATCGCTTCGACCGCCTGCGCAACGCCGATGGCGGCACGCCCACGGCGGCGATCCGCGACGACATGCAGGTCGCGATGCAGGAGGACGCCGCCGTCTTCCGCACGGCGGAAACGCTCCAGAACGGGTGCCAGCGCATGAGCGCGATCTGGCAGCAGATGGCCGATATCCGCGTCACCGACCGCACGCTGATCTGGAACACCGACCTGATGGAGACGCTGGAGCTGGAGAACCTCATGCCCAACGCCATCGCCACGGTCTATTCGGCGGAGGCCCGGAAAGAGAGCCGGGGCGCCCATGCCCGCGAGGACTACTCCGAGCGCGACGACGCGAACTGGCGGGTGCACACGCTGGCCACGGTGTCGGAGACGGGCAATGTCGACCTCACCTATCGCGGCGTCCACACCCGGCCCCTGACCGACCCCGACGCAGGCGGCATCGCCCCGGCGAAGATCGCGCCGAAAGCGCGCGTGTATTGAGTCAGGCGTGCTCTGCCCCGGGCGCAGACCCGGGGCCTCGACGAGCAGCGCATTACTTCGCGAGGTCCCGGGTCTTTGCCCGGG
>ENA-ORXU01002814-ORXU01002814.1-marine-metagenome-genome-assembly--contig:-NODE-2814-length-11422-cov-2.833936_pt1 | contig 11422 bp, 7 predicted proteins | sample MGYA00237869_ERZ511484 | MGnify/ENA metagenome assembly ERZ511484 | reverse complement strand
GTTGGAAATGACTGATCAGATTGGATGTACTTTATTATCTGAAGCACTGACGCTTGACCTTTACGAAGGAGTAGGAGACATTAGTGGGACTGTTTATTTTGATAAAAATGATAATGAAATAATTGATGCAGCAGATTCTATACTGACCGATATTCCAATTAACCTCATTGACATGAATGGTCCGGTAGCTACGTTACTTCCCGACACTGATGGGGCTTATCTTTTCGATAATGTTCCAGCGGTAGACTACCAGCTCACGATGGATACCACTGTGTTGGCTCCCGATCATGCGGCCTTCATCGCCTCTATTGATACAGCATTGGTGGGATGCGATCAGGAAATTATTATCAACTGGCTTGTTGTGCCGACTTGCCCTTCTACGATTACCAGTTTATTGTTAAATACCTGCGATGGTACATCCATTATGTATGAAGGTAACACACTCGCTGCTGGCACTACAACCGATGTTGTACTCACGGCTAGCAATGGATGTGATTCTGTGATGGTCGTTACCGTTGTTGATAATCAGGGTAGTATTACAAATGAAACCTATCAGGTTTGTGAAGGAGAACCATTTGATTATAATGGCGTCAATATTAACGCCGGAACAACAGAAATTTTTAACTATACGACAGTAGCAGGCTGTGACTCAATCCTCAATATTTCGGTCACCGAAATTTCTTCACAGCAAATGAACGAACTATTAACTATTTGTAATGGTGAAACAGTAGAATACGCTGGAGAAACACTATCACCGGGAGCTGAAAGAACCTTTAATTTGACAGGTTATCAGGGTTGTGATTCTACTATTACAGTAACCGTTGCCGTCTATCCAGAGCTTGAATTTAGTGCAATAGTACCACAAATTTGTCCGGGTACTATCGAAGGTACAATTGAGGTTCAGCCTTCCAGCGGAACACCTCCATACGCTTACGCTATAAACGGCGGTATCTCACAACCCAGTCCAGTATTTGATGGACTGAATGCTGGCGAATATAATATAATAGTAACTGATGGAAATAATTGTACAGCCGAATCCAATGTTGTTATTACCAGCTCCGAACCTGTAGAACTAATCTTTACTGATGATATTATTATTCCCTGCGATGAAGAAAGTATAACGCTTATGCCTAATGGAATTAGTGGTTTTACAAATGATTTGGTACTAACCTGGGAAGGAGCGACTGAAGGACTAGCCTATGAAGTTACCGATCCCGGAACCTATCGGGTAGCCGCCACCAATAATTGTGGAACAGAAGAGTTTGAGATAACCGTAGGACTAGCTGATTTTGATGCCTCCGTCCTCTATATTCCCAATGCCTTCTCTCCAAATCAGGATGGTATCAACGATCAGTTCAAACCCACGGTATCCCTCATCGCAGAAGTTAACAACTACCAGTTAAACATCTTTACCCGATGGGGCGCTCGCGTATTCACCTCCACCAATCCCGATATAGGCTGGGACGGCGGTCAATCTCGAGAACGACAAAATTCAGGTGTTTACATTTACACTATTCAAGCTAATGTAAAAGCATGTGGCCGTACTTTTGAAGTAATGGAAACTGGAGACATTACGTTATTGCGTTAGTGTACTATATACTAGAGGTGTAGATACACCTTCAATTGCACAATATCCTACAATAACACCAATATCCCCACTGCTTTCATTATAACTTATTATCTTTGGCCTCCAAACTTAATAAGTTATAATGAAGCATACCTTACTTACTCTTATCCTACTTTTTACGGCAACCTTTCTCATGGCCCAAAGTGGTGCCGTACGTGGCAATGTATTTGACAAAGATTCCGGAGAACCTGTAGCCTTTAGTAATGTCCTACTACAAGGTACTACCTATGGTGCAAATACAGACATAGAAGGATTTTTTACGATTACAAATGTACCTGCTGGAGAATATCAATTGGTGGCACGCTACTTAGGATATGACAGTACGGCAGTGGATGTGGTGATAACAGACGGAGGAATTGCTTTTCAAAATTTATATCTAACAGAAGGAAATGTACAGTTGAGTACGGTAGATGTAACTGCCGAGCGAACGGAAGCTAAAACAGAGGTGAAAGTTTCTGTTGTGACACTCACGCCCAAGCAGATTCGGGCCATGCCTTCTATTGGTGGTGAGGCGGATATTGCTCAGTTTTTGACGATTTTACCCGGTGTGGTTCAAACGGGAGATCAGGGTGGACAGCTCTATATTCGAGGTGGATCACCTATTCAAAATAAAATCCTTTTGGATGGAATGACCATCTATAATCCTTTTCACTCTATTGGTTTTTTCTCTGTATTCGAAACAGAAGCGGTGCGTAGTGTAGATGTTCTGACAGGTGGTTTTAGTGCAGAATATGGTGGTCGAGTATCGGCGATTGTGGACATTAACACTCGAGAAGGGAATAAGAAAAATATTGGAGGATTGGTATCGGCTAGTCCATTTTTATCAAAGGTGATGATCGAAGGACCAATAAAGAAGCTGGAAGAAGGTGGTGGTGGATATTCCTCGTTTTTGTTAACTGGAAAATATTCTTATCTGGAACAAACTTCTAAATCATTATACAGCTATGCTGACTCTGCGGGATTGCCCTATAACTTTAACGATATTTATGGAAAATTATCCTTTGGTACTGAAAATGGAAGTAAGTTTAATTTGTTTGGATTTCGATTTGGCGATGATGTAAATTTTGAAAACGTGGCGAGATTCAATTGGGATAACTTCGGTGCAGGTGCCAATTTTACTCTTATTCCTCCGGCGTCCAGTTTTCTTATTGGTGGAACCTTTGCCTTTTCTGATTACCGCATAGAATTTCAGGAGGCAGACGAAGATCCGCGTTTTAGTAGTATAACCAGTTTTTCTGCTGGACTGGATTTTACTTATTTTAATAATGATAATGAAATCAAATATGGATTTGAGTTTAGCGGATTCAATACTGATTTTCAGTTTAGGAATTTCCTCGGTATTTCATTCCAACAAGAGGATTTTACTTCAGAATTAGCTGGATTTATTAAGTATAAAATAAGCACAGACCGACTGGTAATTGAGCCTAGTTTACGGATTCAGTTTTATGCCAGCCAAGGCAAATTATCTCCCGAACCTCGATTGGGTCTAAAGTATAATATTACAGATAGACTACGATTTAAAGCAGCAGGTGGATTTTATTCTCAAAACCTGGTCAGTACCATCAATGAAGATGATATTGTAAATCTTTTCGTAGGATTTCTGGCTGGACCGGAAGAAACTATTTTTGAGCCCGGCACGCGTACACCTACCAAAACAAGACTTCAACTTGCACAACATGCTATTGCTGGTTTTGAATATGATGTGAGTAAAAAGATTACAGTAAATGTAGAACCTTATTATAAACGTTTTAGCCAACTGATTAATATCAATCGCGATAAAGTAAGCGAGCAAGATCCGGAATTTTCAACTGCTACTGGAAAGGCGTATGGAATTGATTTTTTAGTAAAATATTCTGACCCTTCTTTTTATTTCTGGTTGGCGTACTCGCTAGGGTATGTGGATCGAAATGATGGAGAGCAGACGTTTAATACCGTATTTGATCGCCGTCACAACCTCAACTTTTTAGGCACCTATACTTTTGGTAATAATAAAGACTGGGAATTTGGTCTGCGATGGAATATGGGTTCTGGTTTCCCATTCACACTTACCGAAGGATTCTATTCCAGCTATCAACTACAGGATGGTATCTCCTCAGATGTCTTGACCGAAAATGCGGACCTGGGTGTTGACTTTGCAGATGACCGAAACACGGGACGCTTACCTTATTATCACCGATTAGATTTATCTTTAAAAAAGACATTTGAATTCTCTAAGCGTGCGAACCTGCAAATTACCGCTAGTGTAACTAATGCTTATGATCGGGATAATATTTTCTTTTTCGATCGTATTCGTTATGAAAGACGAGACCAGTTACCCATACTACCGAGTTTGGGTGCAACACTTAGATTTTAAACCACTTCTTTATTTATTATGAACAAAATAAAGTCCATCACCCGCCATATCCTGACGGATGACCATCCGGAAACCCCTGTCTTACGAACCTATGAGTTACGCGATGCGAAAGGAAATATTCTGGAAGAGATTTATTATCATCCCGATGGTACCATTGAGCAAAAAACAATTCGTACCGTTAATGAAGAAGGGCAACTGCTGGAAGAAAAACAATTTACGGAAGGAGATACACCTGATCAGATTACTAGCTATTCTCTAAATAGCGAGGGAAAAATACAAACCAAAACAATTACCTATCGCAATGGATCTGCATCTATCACTTCCTATGATTATGACTTGGCCAACCACAGTGTAACCATGACTACACTGGACGATAAAGGACGCTTTGAAGGAAAAGTATTTCAACGTCTTGATGCCGAAGGACATGTACTAGAAGAAATCCGACACGGCGAAAATGAGGTGCTTGAAGTACACCAACAAATGAGCTATAACGACGAAGGACGTCCCGTATCTCACCAAATTGATGTTCCCAATCAACCTACACAAAAACAGTTCTACGATTATTTTCTCAATGAACAAGGCCTGCTTCACGAGGTAGAAATATTTGACGAGGCGGAAGAAGTATTACGCGCCGACACCATCGAATACGATACTCACGGCAATCGGACGCGATATGTAATGGAAGATATTGCACAAGGAAGCATGCTAGAAGAAACCTGGGTCTACGACGACCAACAACGCATCATTAAAAATACCAAACAAAGAGGTGGTGGAATGCTACTGGAATCCAGTGAATTTAATTTCGGAGATCATGGATTGGTTACCCAAATAACCGTCAGCCGTCCTACCGGACAACAAGTTGATCGTTTTGAATATACTTTTTTTGAAGATTGATGAGAAAATAACTTTCCAATAAAATCCCACACAATTTATGGGTTTTCCTTTCTTAAATCTTTAAAACCACTCCCCAATTCCGCGATCAAATCACTGGGCAACATCGCCACCATTACATACTTTTTACTAGCAACATCTCTCGCTAGTCTATACAGATAAAGTCCCAAATGGAAGTGATATTTTGACGTTTTATAGTTGCTTGATCGAGTTGGCGAGTTTGTTGACTGGATAGAATTTTCATTTTTAATGGCTGTTCAAAAAGTCAATTGGTGTAGGAAAGGTAACTTTTAAAATTGATTTTCCGTATAAATGCCCACTAGATTATGAGAAAAACCACGTAAAATTTTTTAAAAACCAATGACCAGATATATTGAACAACTGATTCAGGATTTTCGATCCTCTGCCGTGAGTATAGCAGACTTGACAGGCGAAAGACAGCACCCTAAATCAGCAGAAGGGCTGGAGAAAGAGGTAGGTGAAGCAATTTTTATCGTTCTACAAGAATATTTGAATATACGACCCGAACAGTTTCCTCCGGTACATCAGCTGACCATGGAACAGCTTAAAACAATCGAAGAAGAATTTATTCTCCTGCTGAAGTCCTATGGTTTTTTAGTTTACTTCCCACCACGTGTTCATCAAACCCTCAAATATCAAACGCTGGTTCAACTCCTTTCACGAGAAGTTCCTATACTGACCTCTTACTATTGGTATATTGCTACGTGTGAATACGAACCGACTGCCTGTCCGTTCGGAACAGAATATTGTACTTGCTTTTAATGGGGAAAGTAGAGCTGTTTGTGCTAGCTGAATTGATGATTTGCTACCAATAATATATTTAAGCATCTGCTTAAATTTTTTCTGACCTATTTTCTTTATATTTAAAACTAACAATTACGTTAGCTTCAACTTCTTGGACCAAAATCGCGTCAAACCATATACGCTCATCCATGCAGGATTGGCTTTGTCATACCGCTTAATTTCTTCATCTGATAATCCGGCTTTCCGTAACTGACTCGCCACGTGTTCTTCAAACAATGGAATCACTTTATCTTTAGGTGTTTGATCTTCTGCAAATGGACGCATCCATTCTGCCCATTCATTGAGTGTTTTTTCTAACTCTTCCAAATGACTATGGGTATTTACCAAACTACCAAAATGCGTCAAGTGTAGGCGATTTAAATCCAATGCTTTCATTCGACGAATAGAGTAAGACCAATCTTCCAAATCAATATCCGGTGGAGGACAAGGAGGCATTACAGGGCCATTGAGAATTTTTACTCCGGCAACATCTCCTGCAATTAATTCGCGATTGATCTGCCAGGCAACGTGATGTCGCGCATGGCCAGGCGTGTGCCAGCTGCGAACAGTTGTTTCCCCAAGCCGTACCATCTCTGCATCTTTTACCCTCATAATCATTTGCCGAGGAATAGGATTCATCTCGCCCCAAAGCGAATCCATCTTATCTCCATAGATTCGACGTGCGGATTCCAATAGGCGGGCAGGATCTGCCAGGTGTTGTTTTCCAAAAGGATGGGTATAAATCTTAGCTCCCATTTTGGCGAAAGCCCAAGCTGCACCTGCATGATCCAGATGAATATGGGTGAGGAAGACGTGCTTGATATCTTTTGGTTCATACCCATATTCCCGTATGCCGGCACAAAGCGTATCAAAAGTAGAATAAGGTCCTGTTTCTAATAAAATCGGGCCTTCTGGACTTTCATATAAAAATGCGCCAATGGTATTGGATTGTCCACAAAAGTTTAAATCAATCGTCTTAATCATGCTTTAAAGTTTTTTTTTAGTGTTTAAGCGTGTGGGTTTGAAGAGATATAACGTCTGAGGGTTTCACAAACTTATCTTTAGTACGGTAATTCCACAATAATTGTTATGGTTTACATATATAAATAATTAACATAAATCAAGCCGAAAACTTAAAGCCATTTAGAAAGTCACCAACCTTCATTCTCCTTTTACCTGCTAATTTTAATTCCAGTATGTCAATAATTCCGTCTTGAGTCGTAAATTTTAAGTAGGTTTTTTGGTCGGTCAGCATCCTTCCGGGTCGGTCATCGTGTTCGATATGCTCGGGACGTGCTTCATATATTTTAAGATTTTTTTCTTCTAATAATGTCCAGGCGGCAGGGTAGGGGCTGAGTCCGCGAATGAAATTATATACTTGCTGAGTAGGCTGATTCCAGTCAATGGCACAGGTATCGTGGAAAATTTTGGGTGCTTTGCTGACTAGCGAATGATCTTGTGGAGTAGAGGTATAATTATCCTCTGCTATGGCATTAACAGTTTTAACGATCAGTTTGGCACCGACTTCCATCAGCTTATCATGCACGGTACCTGCGGTATCATGCGGGAGGATGGGAATTTTTTCTATAAATAATAAATCTCCCGTATCAATCGCGTGTTGAAGAAAGAAAGTACTGACACCTGTCTCCGGTTCACCATTGATGACGGCCCAGTTGATGGGGGCTGCACCACGGTATTTAGGTAGGATAGATCCGTGGAGATTGATGGTTCCCTTAGGTGGCATATCCCATACTACTACGGGTAACATCCGGAAAGCTACTACCACTTGTAGGTCAGCTTGCAGCGCACGTAGCTGGTCGAGGAATTCGGACGCTTTGAGATTTTTGGGTTGTAGAATAGTGAGGTTAGCTGATTTAGCAAACTTTTTAACAGCCGATTCCATGACCTGTTTCCCTCCTCTTCCGCCCAGTTTGTCTGTAGCCGTTATGACACCTACTACTTCATGTCCATGATCCAAAAGGGCCTTTAAGGAAGCAACAGCAAAGTCAGGAGTACCCATAAATACGATTCGCATAGTATATCTCGTTAATGAAATGATGAAAAAATTACCTTTAAATATGGCAAAAATAAGGAAAACGATGCTGCAACCCCTTTTACTAAAAAACCGTCTTCTTTATAAGCACTTTTGTATCTTTGTCGAATATTGACGTCTATAATGAACAGAAGGGTGTGAATATTGATTTTTTTATGATTAAAACGAACTACAATATAATGAGAAAGCTAAATATCAGTCTACTACTATTTTTTACTTTGATGAGCCTTACTTTGTCGGCTCAAAAAGCAATGATCGAAGGATATGTTTTTGAGGACGGTAACCGAGGTTATCTGAATGTTGTAGAAATTTCCATTCTGGACAAAGCGACCAATTCGCAGGTCACCAAAGCACTAACTAATAAGGATGGTGTCTTTTTGGCAGAAGTGCCAATAGGAAAGGAGTATATTATTAAAGCTAAGAAAAAGGTGTTTGAAGAAAGTGAAACTCCTATTTCTACAGTAGGAAAGTCTGCCGGAGAATCCGTATATGTGAAAATCCGGATGAAGCGTCAACCGGGTTACCGTTTTGAGGTTACATTGGCAGATGCCCGTAAGAAAGATGAACCTGTGAATGCTATTGAAGGAGCCACGATTGAGGTATACAATAATACCAAAGAAGAAAAGGTAATGGACCTGAAAGATAATCCTCTTCCTACCTTCAACCTTAACTTTGAACAGGGTAATCACTATACAATTATGGTGCGTAAGAAGGATTATTTTGTCAAGAGAATGGAAGCGTATGTAAACGTAGATGGATGTATTCTCTGCTTTGATGGAGTAGGAGAAGTCACACCCGGTGTATCCGATGTACTTACGGAATCCAATTCTCAAGGGACACTGCTGGCCAACGTAGAGCTACAAAAAATTAAAATGAATGAGTCGATCAAAATTGATAATATATATTATGAGGTCAATAGTGCTCGCCTGCGAACTGCTGCAAGAGGTGAACTGGATAAACTGGTTACGGTCTTAAAAGATAACCCTACGCTATTGGTCGAAATTGGATCACATACTGACTCCAACGGTAAGGATTCTTTTAATCAAGAATTATCCGAACGACGTGCCAAAAGCGTTGTAGATTATCTGACATCAAAAGGTGTAAACAAAAACTCCCTGATCTCTAAAGGATATGGTGAAAATGAATTAGTGAATGAATGTGAAAATGGTGTCAAATGTAGTGACCGTAAACATGCGCTGAATCGTCGTACTGAATTAAAAGTAGTCGGTTTTATGAATGATCAAATTGCTACTGATAAATCCTTATTTGACATCAAAGAGGAAGAGAAGTTTGAAAAAATGTTGAAAGAACTAGATCAGCAAGAACAGATCAAAGTAGCAGATGGAGAGGAACTGCCGGAAGAAATTAAAAATCAACTTTCTGCCGAAGAAATCGACCAGAAAATAAAAGAACAGGAAGGAGCAACAGGGAAAATTAAACAAGGGACAGATAAACCTATTTCGATTAAAGTAGATAAACCTGTTGTCCCAGAATCACAAAATCCACCTTCCAACCCTGTTCCTGAAGCGGTTCCTGCTACTCGTACCAAAATAGAAAAAGTAGATCGGTCTGAGCCTCCCTCAAAAACCAGTGGCTCTACCATTTATAAACAACAAACAACTGCACCACCTGTAAAAGAGCGTGTAGAGAATAACAGTAAAATTGTTAAAGAACGTATTGTAAATACTACTAGTGAGCCGGTAAAAGAAGTAGATGAGAATTTTGGAAAAGATTTTACAGAAGAAGACAAAGCAATATTTAATTCTCAGGCGAATGATCGGTCGCGCGGCGAAGTAAAAGTCAACACGACCTCAGGTATCCGCAAACCCAATTCCGTTCCGAATTCTTATACCGGATATAAAGTAGAATTTATGACTTCTCCTGCAGAACTGCCTGCTAGTCATAGCATCTTTTCCCGACACGGAAATATATTTAAGGAACAGCGTAAAGATGGTAGTTATGCGTATCTGTTGGGAGACTTTAAAGCAGAAACGAATGCGTATAATTTTCTGGATTCAATTATGAAAGAACGTTATCCAACGGCTCGGGTGGTTCAGTATGAGAATGGGAGAAGGATGAATTAATCTTTCTTCGGTTTTCAGCCGAGATAGGCTTTTGGCCATTCGCTATTTGCTTTCCTTAACCACGGGATTTACGTAGTAGCAGTAGCAGCAGGAAAATAGCGCTATTAAAATCATTTAAGTAACCATAATAAAACTAACAATCAAATAACTATACAAGCACCTTTTTCAAAATTTTAAACCAACACTAATGACAGCTAAAGAATTTATTAAAGGCCTGCCTGCGCAGGTAAAACCGGAAGCATTGGAAGGCGTAAATACGCGTTTTCATTTTGATATCAGTGGCGATGAAGGGGGACAATATACGATCAGCGTAGCGGATAACAAGATCGAATCAGCAGACGGTCTGGTGGGTGATCCCAAATGTGTGGTCAGTGGCTCTGCAGATAATTTTATGGGAATTGTAAGCGGTAAACTCAATCCGATGATGGCGTTGCTTACTGGAAAAATTAAGATCAGTAATCAGGGGGAGATGTTGAAGTATGCGAAAATGTTTGGATTGATGTAGCCCATTCGATTCAGTTATTTCCCTTTAAGGCGTGTGACCAGTAATTTTCTAAGCTGATCACACGCTTTTCTTATTCTGGCACCTCGTTTGTGCTATTAAACTTATCTTAAAGTTTCCCGTCTTTTTCATAGATAATAAAAAATAATTTGTCCATTTCGTAAATTCCTACTACCGCTTTCTGGCGAATACCTACCGTTCTCTAAATTCAGCACATCGAGGTACTTTTTTTGCTATTATATTGTCTACAGATTTTGCAAAATAAAAAGAGCAGCTAACGCATTTAGATTGTGGGAAAACTGATATTTTGCCGACATATTGAGAACAAAAATTCCCATCCTGAACATACTCCTTAACCAAAAAAAAATGGATCAAACGTTGATTCGTTCATTGGAAAACGCCAATAATGCCTAAAATTTTTCCTAGTTATCGCCAACTTGACGCAATGGATTGCGGATCAACCTGCCTTAGGATGATCGCTGCTTATTACGGGCGTCGGTACCGACAGGATACCCTGCGGGAACTGACCAATGTAGACGTAGAAGGCGTGTCGCTGATGGGCATAAGTGATGCTGCTGAAGCCATCGGTATGCACTCACTGGGCGTCAAAGTTCCTTACGAAAAATTACTGGATGATCTCCCACTTCCCTGTGTGGCTCACTGGCGACAAAACCATTTCATCGTCGTTTATAAAATCAATAAAAAATATGTCTGGATTGCCGACCCTGCCGCAGGAAAAGTAAAGCTCTCCCGCGAAGAGTTTATCGACGGCTGGGCCTCCGATATCCAGGAAGGGGAAAAGGTAGGCGTGCTATTGTTGCTCGAAACGACACCTGACTTTTATGATCGCGATGGAGAAAAACAGGATAAAGGTAGCTTTAAATATATCTGGGCTTATCTGGCAAAATATAAATCTTATCTTTTTCAACTCATTGTCGGTATTGTTTTAGGGAGTGTCCTTCAATTGGCTTTTCCATTTTTGATGCAATCTCTGGTGGATGTCGGGATTACCAATCGTGATTTTGATTTTATCGTCGTTATTCTGGTGGCTCAATTGATCTTGTTTTTTAGTCAGCTTTCGGTAGAGTATATCCGATCGTGGCTATTG
>ENA-ORXU01002813-ORXU01002813.1-marine-metagenome-genome-assembly--contig:-NODE-2813-length-11423-cov-2.017010_pt1 | contig 11423 bp, 11 predicted proteins | sample MGYA00237869_ERZ511484 | MGnify/ENA metagenome assembly ERZ511484 | reverse complement strand
GAGCAAGATCCGACCGTGGTGGGGCCACGACGCGCATTTCCACGTGCGCCTCGCCTGCCCCGCCGGATCGCCCGGATGCGAGAACCAGAAACCCCCGCCCCCCGGCGACGGCTGCGGCGAGGCGCTCGACTGGTGGTTCACCGACGGACCCTACGAGAGCACCGGCCCGTCCAAGCCGCGCAAGGATCTGACGCTGGCCGACCTGCCCGCCGCCTGCCGCGCCGTGGTGGCCGCAGATTAGGGCGCCCGGTCGCTTCGCCTGCCTCTGCGCCGCCGTCGCGGTGCTGGCCGCCTGCGCCGTGCTGGTGCAGCAGGAAGGGGCGGCGCGCGCGGCGCGGGTGCCCGTGCCGCTGGGTGAGCGGTTCGGGGCGCTGACCCTGACCGGGGCGGTGGAATGGCGCGCGACCCGGCCTGATTTCGGCGGCTTCTCGGGGCTGGCACTGGAGGAGGACGGCGCGTTCGTCGCCCTGACCGACAAGGCGCATTGGGCGCGGGCGACCATGGTGCTGGATGCGGGCGGGGCATTGACCGGCATCGACGGGCTGGAGGTGGACCGGCTCAAGGACGCGGAGGGCACCAACCTGATGGATGCCTTCACCGATTCCGAGGCCCTGACCCGCGCGCCGGATGGCGCATGGCTCATCGGGTTCGAGAGGCGCCACCGGATCGGGCGCTTCGCCACCCTGCGCGCGCCGGAGGAGACGCTTGCGCCGCTCCCCGGCGTCGACGCCCTGCCCCTCAACGGCTCGCTCGAAAGCGTGCTGGCCTTGCCCGACGGGCGCATCGTCGCGCTGGCCGAGGAGGGGGATGAGGGCGGCTTCCCCGGCTGGATCGTGGAGGGCGAGGCGGTCGCCGCTTCACCGTGGCGAAGGACGGCTGGTTCATGCCGACGGATCTGGCGCTGGGGCCGGACGGTGAGTGGGTCTACTTGCTGGAGCGGCGCTTCACCCTCATCGGCGGCTTCGGCGCGCGGGTGCGGCGCTTTCCCCTCGCGGCGCTGGAAGAGGGCGCGCGGATCGAGGCCGAGTTGCTGGCCGAGATCGTTCGCGCCCCGCTGGCCGAGAATTACGAGGGATTGGCCGTCACGCGCGATGCGGCGGGGCGGCAAATCGTCTATATGATCTCCGACGACAATTTCAGGGCGCTGCAACGGACGCTGTTGTTGCAGTTCGTGCTTGAGGACTAGGGGAGCGAAGAATGCCGCAGGTATCGCTGGACGAGATCGAAGAGACGACGCGCGCGGCGCTGGAGAAGCATGGGGCCGCGCCATGGGTGGCCGCCGAAGTGGCGCGGGCGGTGCGCGAGGCCGAAGGGGTGGGCAACCGCATCTGCGGTCTCTACTACCTCGAAAGCTACTGCAAGCAGTTGCGAACCGGGCGGGTGAAGGGCGACGCGGAGCCGGATGTCACGCGCCCCCGCCCCGGCGCGGTGCAGGTCGATGCCCGCTTCGGTTTCGCCCAGCCCGCCTTTGCCCGCGCCTTGCCCATGGCGCTCGATGCCGCGCGCGAATGCGGGGTGGCGAGCCTCGCGGTCGGCCATGCGCATACCTGCACGTCGCTGGGCTTCTTCACGCGGCAGATCGCGCAGGCGGGGATGATCGCGCTCGGGATGACCAACGCCTCGCCCATCGTCGCCCCGCCGGGGGGCCGCACGCGCGTGCTCGGCACCAACCCGGTCGCCTTTTCGGTGCCCGACGGGCAGGGCGGCGTCGCCATGCAGTTCGACCAGTCGACCACCACCGTCGCGCTGGGCAAGATCACGATGGCGAAGGCGGCGGGGGAGAGCATCCCCGAAGGCTGGGCGCTCGACGCGAACGGCAACCCCACGACCGACCCCGAAGCGGCGCTGGCCGGATCGCTGGTCAGCATGGGCGGCTACAAGGGCTGGGGCTTCGGGCTGATGGCAGAAATGCTCGCGGCGGGCCTGACCGGCGGCGTGGTCAGCCGCGACGTCAAACCCCTCAAAGCCCCCGACGGACCGCCCCATGATCTCGGACAATACTACCTGCTCATGGATCCGGAGGTTTCCGGCATCTTCTTCGACCGCCTCGCCCGGATCGAAGACGGTGTGGCGCTCGACCAAGGCGCGAGGATGCCCGGACAGGGCAAGCGGGAGAGCGACCCGGTGACGCTCGAAGAGGTCGTTTGGAACCAGACCCTTACGCTGGCGGGAAGAGACCCCGCCGCATAGCGGAATGTCGGAACGATGACGAAGATGGAACCATGCCCGATCTCTCGGGTTATAGGATAAGGTCTTTCTACGATTGCGGATCAGGAGCATACCAGATGAGCACGTTCGTAACCCGGGTCTATGAAAACCCCGAAACCGCCAAGACCGCCGTCGCCTCGCTTCGACAGGCCGGTTTCGACGAGGATTCCCTCCATGTCTACGATCGTACGCGGATCGACGACGCCCAGCGTAAGCTGGAGGATGCGGCAGTCGATGAGAGCGATATAGCGACCTATCGATCGGCGCTGGACGACGGCAAGAACCTGCTCGCTTTCCGCGCACCTTTCGGCATGGCCGGCAAGGCCGTCACCACGCTCAGGAAAACGGATTCGGTCGATATCGGTATCGAACGCTCGGAGACCCATGTGGGATACGAACTGTCCGACAACGGCGAGCTGAGCATCATTCCCGGCAACAGGAAATTCCTCACGAGCGAGCGAGCCGTCAAGAATGCCACGTCCCGCGTGACCCCTGCTCCCTACCTGACGGATCGTCAACGCGGAAAGGCCAAGGTCGGATCATGGACCGTGACCGGCGACCGTTCGAAGTTGATCAAGCAGCCGAAGCGCCGCAACAATCTGCTCCGCAATCCGACGCCGTTCTCCAGCCTGCTGGGCCTCAAGACGATCATCGAACCGAAGCAGCGCGATGCGGCCCTGACCGACAATCCGACGCCCTTCTCATCCTTCTTCGGTTGGCCCACGATCCTGCGGCCCTATGATCGCCGTCGCTCCCCTGCCAATCCCGCCGAAGAGAACGAAGCGGCCCCGGCCTGACGATCGGGCGATCCGTCGCCCGATATCGATTGCCTTTCCCGGTCTTCAACCGATTCCAGCAGCATACGCGATCGACGGCCGCTTCACCGTCTGCGCCCGGTTCGGATCGGGTTTCGCCCCGATATATGCATTGCCGTGATTTCGTCCGATGACGATGCCGCTGCTCCCTTGCGTTCCATGCGCTCTCTCGTTACGAGAAACCCGATTTCGTACAAGGGAGGCGGGCCGAGGCCCGGATCGGATTCATGGCCATTCTGGTGATGAAATTCGGCGGCACGTCCGTCGCTGATCTCGACTGCATCCGCAATGCCGCGCAGAAGGTAAAGCGCGAAGTGGATGCCGGGTGGCAGGTTGCCGTCATCGTTTCGGCCATGTCGGGCGAGACCAACAAGCTGGTCGGCTTCGTCCGTTCTGTATCGGCGCTCTACGATGCGCGCGAATACGATGCCGTGGTGGCCTCTGGCGAACAGGTCACGTCCGGTCTCATGGCGCTCACCCTGCAATCGCTCGGCGTGAATGCCCGGTCGTGGCAGGGCTGGCAGATGCCGCTCCGAACCAATGCGTCCCACGGGGCCGCGCGGATCGAGGAAATCGACACCACGGCCATGCTCGCGAAATTCGCGGATGGCTTCGACGTCGCGGTCTGTGCCGGATTCCAGGGCGTCTCGCCCGATAACCGCATCGCGACACTGGGCCGGGGCGGTTCGGATACCAGCGCCGTCGCCCTCGCCGCCGCTCTGGAGGCGGATCGCTGCGATATCTATACGGATGTGGACGGCGTCTACACCACCGATCCGCGCGTCGAGCCGGATGCCCGCAAGATCGACCGCATCGCCTTCGAGGAAATGCTGGAACTCGCCTCGCAGGGGGCAAAGGTGCTACAGACGCGCTCGGTCGAACTGGCCATGCGCTACAAGGTGCCGCTTCAGGTACGCTCGACATTCTCGGATACCCCCGGCACCATCGTCTGCGACGAGGAGAAGATCTTGGAAAGCAACGTCGTCACCGGGGTCGCCTTTTCGCGCGACGAGGCAAAGATCACCCTGCAGAACGTGGCCGACCGCCCCGGCGTGGCCGCCGCCATCTTCGGCCCGCTGGCCGATGCCAATATCAATGTCGACATGATCGTGCAGAACATCTCGGATGACGGCCGCACCGACATGACCTTTACCGTGCATCTGGACCAGTTCGACCTGGCCAAGGCCACGATCGAGGCGGCGAAGGACGATATCCGGTACGAAGGGCTGATCGCCGACCGCGACGTCGCCAAGGTCTCGGTCGTCGGGATCGGGATGCGCAGCCATACCGGTGTCGCCCAGCGCATGTTCTCGGCCCTGGCCGCCGACGGGGTGAACATCCAGGTCATCACCACGTCCGAGATCAAGGTCAGCGTGCTGGTCCAGCGCAAATACATGGAACTGGCCGTGCAGGCCCTGCACGCCGCCTTCGACCTCGCGGGAACCGCGACGGCCGAGGCGTGATCGCGCCGTGACCGACGCCTCCTCCAGCGGCTGGGGTTCGACGCGCAAGTCGGGGCCGGGGGGGGCGTCCTCGCCCAGGCTGCTGCTGCGGCGGTTGCGCCAGGCCCTCGCCGCCCCCGGCGACGGGCAGGAGCGGCTGAACCAGATCGTCACGCTGATCGCGCAATCCATGGCGGCGGAGGTCTGCTCGGTCTATCTGATGCGCGGGCAGGACACGCTGCAACTCAGCGCGACCGAGGGGCTGAAGCGCGAGGCGGTGCACGAGGCGCGGCTGAAGGTCGGCGAGGGTCTGGTCGGCATCATCGCCCGCGACGGTCGCCCGGTGGTCACCGCAAAGGCACGCGAGCACCCCGAATTCCGGTATCTGCCGGAAACGGGCGAGGAGCGGTATTCGTCCTTTCTCGGCGTGCCGATCCAGAAGCTGGGGCGCACGATGGGCGTGCTCGTCGTCCAGAACGAACGGGCGATGACCTATACCGAGGAGGAAGGCGAGGCCCTCGCCCTCGTCGCCATGGTCATCGCCGAGATGGCCGAGGCCGGAACGCTCATCCCCGGTCCTGCCCGTGACGGGGAGGCGGACGAGCGCGAGCCTGCCCATATCCAAGGTCAGGGCGCGGCGGACGGCGTGGCCATCGGCCCGGCGCATCTGCGCGAACCCAAGCTGCTGCTGCCCAACCCCATCGCGGAGGACCCGGCGCATGAGCGCCTGCGACTGCGCGAGGCGCTGGACCGTCTGGTCGGCGATATCGACGCCATGCTCGACGACGACGACATGGACGACACGGGCGAGCATCGGGAGGTGCTGGAGACCTATCGCCTCTTCGCCAACGACCGCGGCTGGGTGCGCAAGCTGGAGGAATTCATCGTCTCCGGCCTGACGGCGGAAGCGGCGGTTGACGCGGCGCGGACCGAGGCGCGGCTGAAGCTGGGCACGGCATCCGACGCCTATCTGCGCCAGCGGTTCGACGACATGGACGACATCGCCCAGCGCCTGATGCGCCGCCTCATCCTGCCCGATGGCGAGCGGGAGATGCCGGAGACCGGCGCTATCCTCGTCGCCCGCGCGCTCGGCCCCGGCGAGATGATGGACTATCCGCGCGGCACGCTGGCGGGGGTGGTGATGGAGGACGGGGCCATCGGCTCGCATGCCGCCATCGTCGCCCGGGCCATGGAAATCCCCCTGATCGTGCAGGCCAAGGGCGCGCTGCGCGAGGCCGAGAGCGGCGACACGATCATCGTCAACGGCGACCAGGGCCACGTGCATGTGCGCCCGCGACACGACGTCATCGCCGCCTACGAGGAAAAGCTGTCCCTGCGCGCGCAGGAGAAGGCCAGCTTCGCGGCCCTGCGCGACCTGCCCTGCCGCACGCTCGATGACTGCACCGTCAGCCTGTACATGAACGGGGGACTGGCCGCCGACCTGCCCAGCCTGACCGAAAGCGGGGCGGAGGGCGTGGGCCTGCTGCGCACCGAACTGCATTTCATGCTCAACAAGACGATGCCGACGCGCGAGGCGCAGGCGAAGTTCTACGGCCATGTCCTCGACAAGGCGGGGGACCGGCTGGTCAATTTCCGCACCCTCGATATCGGGTCGGACAAGGTGCTGCCCTACATGAAGCAGCCGCGCGAGAACAACCCGGCGCTGGGCTGGCGCGCCATCCGCGTCGGCCTCGACCGCCCCGTCGTGCTGCGGATGCAGTTGCAGGCGATGCTGCGCGCCGCCAGCGGGCGGTCCCTGCGCGTGATGTTCCCCATGGTCGCGGCGTTGCAGGAATTCGAGAAGGCGCGCGGGATGCTGCTGGAGGAGATCGACCGCCTCGACATGGACGTGCCGCCCGTCGACGTGAAGATCGGCGCGATGCTGGAGACGCCGTCGCTGGCCTTCGCCCAGAAGCGGTTCTTCGACCTGACGGATTTCATCTCCATCGGCGGCAACGACCTGCTGCAATTCTTCTTTGCCGCCGACCGCACGAACGAGCGCACGGCGGGCCGCTACGAGGTGACGCACCCGGCCTTTCTCGGCCTGATCCGCCTGATCGTGGAACGGTGCGAGGAGAGCGGCACGGAACTGAGCTTCTGCGGCGAGGCGGCGGGCCGGCCCCTCGACGCGCTGGCGCTGGCGGCCATGGGCATCCGCGCGTTCTCGATGCGCCCCGCCTCCATCGGACCCGTCAAGCGCGCGCTGCTCGCCGCCGATCTGGGGGCCTTGCGCGTGGTGGCGGACGAGGCCGAACTGGCCCGCATGCGCGTGCGCGACGCCCTGATCGAGCATTGTCACGAGACGCTGATCCCGATTTGAGCGCTTTGCGTCCCGGCCCGCGCGCCGTACTCTCCGGCACGGGAGAACGACATGACGGATTCGCGCGACGAGATGCTCGCTGCCCTCGCGTGGCAGGTGGAACTGGGGGCGGACGAGGCGATCGGCGACGATTTCCTCGACCGCACGGTTGCGCCGCCTCCCCCCGAGGCGAAACCTGCCGCCGCCTCCGCCACCGTGCTGACCCTGACCCCCCCGGGCGAGGGCGAGACGGAGGCGATTGCCGCGACCTGCCCCGATCTCGCATCCCTGCATGCCGCCATCGACGCCTATGGCCATCCGCTGAAGAGCGGCGCGCGGCAATGCGTGTTCGCCGACGGCAACCCCGCCGCCCGCATCATGATCGTGGGCGAGGCCCCGGGGCGGAACGAGGATATCGAGGGCAGGCCCTTCGTCGGCAAGGGGGGGCAGCTGCTCGACCGGATGCTCGCCGCCATCGGCCTGTCGCGCCACGACACCGACCCCGCGCGCGCCGTCTACATCACCAATATCATCCCCTGGCGTCCGGCCCAGAACCGCACCCCCAGTGCGGAGGAATCGAGCGCCTTCCTCCCCTTCGTCCGCCGGCATATCGACCTGATCGACCCCGCGCTGATCGTCCTGATGGGCAATACGCCGACCAGGGCGCTGCTGGACACGACCACCGGCATCATGAAGATGCGCGGGCACTGGGCCGAGGTCGCGACCCCCGCCGCCGCGCGCCCCTGCCTGCCCATGCTGCACCCCGCCTATCTGCTGCGTCAGCCCATGGACAAGCACAAGGCGTGGTCCGACCTGCTGACCCTGCAAGCCAAGATCGGGAGTATCCGATGAGTGCCAGCCGCATCGACGAGACCCGCGACTTCATCCCCGTCGGCATCGCCGTCCTGACCGTCTCGGACACGCGCTCGGCAGGGGACGACCGCTCCGGCGACGTGCTGGCGGGGCGGGTGGCGGAGGCGGGCCATCGCCTCGCGGACCGCCGGATCATCCGCGACGAGCGGGCGCAGATCGCCGAGACCCTGCGCGGCTGGATCGCCGACGAGACGGTGGACGTGGTCATCTCGACGGGCGGCACCGGCCTGACCGGACGCGACGTGACGGTCGAGGCGCATTTCGATGTCTACGACAAGGAGATCGAGGGCTTCGCCGCCCTCTTCCACATGATATCCTTCGGAAAGATCGGCACCTCGACCATGCAGTCGCGGGCCTGCGGCGGGGTCGCGGGCGGCACGTATCTGTTCGCCCTGCCCGGCTCGCCCGGGGCGTGCAAGGACGGGTGGGACGATATCCTGCGCTTGCAGCTCGATTACCGCCACCGCCCCTGCAACCTGATCGAGATCATGCCGCGCCTGGACGAGCATCTGCGAAGAAAGTGACGGTATTCCGTGGCAAAGCCGCTTGCGAGCCACATCATTGATCCCTATTGTCGCGCCATCTATCAGATAAGGGTACCTTGATGAGCACCGACTACGACCCCGATACCCACGTGCGTGGAGAGATGGATATTTCGGCCCAGCGCGATGCGTTCAGCGGCTTCGTCAAGTGGTCGATGTATGTTGCCCTGATGTCCATCGTCGTATGCCTGTTCCTGCTGATCTTCCGCACCTGATGCCGGGATGAGCGGGAGCCGGGAGAGGGTTCGCGTTGCCTGCGTCCAGTTACCGATGCGCAACGTGCGGCACCGGGACGAGTTCTACGCCCCGGTCGAACACTACGTCTCCATCGCCGCCGGGTACGGCTGCGACTTCGTGGTGTTTCCGGAATACATGACGTTTCCGCTCGTGACCCGTGCCGGGCATGACCCGGCGGCGACCGTCGATGCGCTGACCGAGGAAACCCCCGATTTCCGCGACCGCATGGGCGCGATGGCCCGGCGGCACGGCATCCACGTCCTTGCCGGGTCGCACCTGACCCGCGATGCGGGCGGCGTGCCGCGCAATGTCGGCTATCTGTGCCTGAAGGACGGCGCGATCCACGCCCAGGAAAAGCTGCACCCGACCCCCGACGAGCGCGCGGTCTGGGGTGTCGAGGGCGGACGGCGACTATCGGTCGTGGAAACCGATTGCGGGCCGGTGGGGACGCTGATCTGCTACGACAGCGAATTCCCCGAACCGGGGCGCAGGTTGGTCGATGCGGGCGCGCGGCTGATCTTCGTGCCGTTCCAGACGGATACGCGCGCCGGTACGATGCGGGTGCGGCTGTGCTCGCAGGCCCGGGCGATCGAGAATCAGTGCTACATGGCCCTGTCCGGCAGTTGCGGCACCCTGCGCGGGGTCGTGAACATCAATATCAACCATGCCGGGAGTGCGATCTTCACGCCCTGCGACCTGCCCTTCGCCCGCGACGGCATCGCCGCCGAGGCCGAGCCGAACGCCGAACAGATCATCTTCGCCGATCTCGACATGGCGCGGCTGGACTGGGCGCGCCGGGAGGGGGCCGTGCGCAACCTGCACGACCGCCGCCCCGACCTCTACGCCAGCGTGTGGAAGGGCGATTGATGGCCGTACCCCTGCATTTCACGAAGATCGAGGCGCAGGGGGGCGACCCCGGCCTGCTCCCCCTCGTCATGGCCCACGGATTGCTGGGTCAGGCCCGCAATTTCGGCACGCTGGCCAAGGGTTTCGCGGCCTCGCGCGATGTCTGCGCCGTCGACATGCGCAACCACGGGGACAGTCCGTGGCACGATCTCATGGACTACCCCGCCATGGCCGGGGATCTGGCCGGCTTCATCGCGGCGGAGGCCGGGGGCCGCGCGGTCGTCTTCGGCCATTCGATGGGGGGAAAGGCGGCGATGCGGCTGGCGCTGGATGCGCCGGAGCGGGTGGCCGCGCTGATCGTCGCCGATATCGCGCCGGTCGCCTACACCCATTCGCATCTCGACCAGATCGACGCCCTGCGCGGGCTGGATCTGGACACGATCACCCGGCGCAGCGAGGCGGATGCGGCGCTGAAGGCAGGCGTGCCGGATGCGACGATGCGCGCGTTCCTGTTGCAGAACCTGCGGATCACGGGCGAGGGGATCACCCGCCGGTCCAATCTCGACGTGCTGGCCGGGGCGATGGACACGCTGGTCGGCTGGGCCGATCCGGGGACCGCGCGCTACGACGGCCCCGCCCTGTTCATCGGCGGCGGCAATTCGGCCTATATCCGCCCCGGCCATCACGATGCCATCCGCGCCCTCTTCCCGCATGCGGTGATCGAGATCGTGCCGGATGCCGGGCACTGGATCCATGCCGAGAAGCCCGGGGACGTGCTGGCCTTGTCCCATGCGTTTCTGGCGGAGCATTCCGGGTCGTGAATCACCCTGCCCCGGGCGAAGACCCGGGGCCTCGATGGTCAGAGCATTGTTCGGCGAGGCCCCGGGTCTTCGTCCGGGGCAGAGGGAAATCGCTTCACCCCCCGATCTTCGGCCACGTATCGCTCAACCGATACCCCTGCGGCCACGGATCGTCCGGGTCGAGCATGTGCTGATGCACCCCCGTGATCCATGCCCGCCCCGAAATCTCGGGGATGATGGCCGGGCGTCCCCCGACCGTGGCGGTATCGGCGATACGACCGTGGAACTCCGACCCGATGATCGAGCGGGCGGTAAAAGTGTCGCCCACCTGCATCTCTCCGGCGGCATGCAGCAGCGCCATGCGTGCCGATACCGCCGTCCCCGTGGGCGAACGGTCGATCTTGCCCGGCTGGATCGCCACCGCCGCCCCCGCGCTCAGATGCGCGCCGTTCCGCGTGATCGGCCCCGCGAACAGGCAGAAGGAGAAATGCGCCCAGTCCGGGTTCCCGGGGTGGTGGAAGCGCAACTTTGCATTGGCCGCATTCGTGATCCGCACGCCCAGTTCCGCCAGCGCCCGCGCCTCCGCCGCCACCAGCGAGAACCCCAGCGCCGCCGCGTCGACCACGAGCCCGTTCTCCCCGTGCCCGACGGCGAACCACGCGTACCCGCCTTCGTCCGGCCGGTGCCGGCCGCGCACCGCGACGTAGAGGTGATCGATGTCGGGCCGAAAGGGTGCTCATCACCGAGGCACGTACGAGACGAGAGCTCGACGTGTTCGAGCGACTGCCCGGTCGAATCCGTCGACCGTGTGCTGGCGCTGCCAGCTCCGCCTCGACGAGCATCCGCCGCATCGCAACGGTCGTCGTCGGTCCGGTCATTTCAACGATCGATTGCTCGATCACAAATGATTCATCCGGATCATCTCCGACCAAAAGGACTTCGCCGGGACTGCGAACGTCGATGGTCAAAAATTGAATGCTATCGATCGAGTAGTCGTCGACGTTGGCGATTCGTACCACGGCATGGTGCGTTCCCGGCGGCAGTGGCGGGGCGTCAAGGACGAGTTCGGCCGATTGCCCCGCGGTCAATTTGACGAGTCGACGGTCGACCGGTTCCAGCGACGGCAACATCAATTCACCATCTCGTAGAATCGGCAATGACGGATCGTTGTCGTATATGGCCAATTCGACAGTGACCGAATCGCCCGGTCGATTGCCTAAGTTTTGATCTTTGCCTTGATCAGCGTTTCTATCGGGCGATCCGATTTGTTGCGAAGTGACGGTGACTTCCACCGAAATCGGCGTCATCGGTGGCGGATTCTTCGGCGTGGGCGTCGGCAAGCTCAAACGGTATTGCCGCAT
>ENA-ORXU01002811-ORXU01002811.1-marine-metagenome-genome-assembly--contig:-NODE-2811-length-11430-cov-4.603277_pt1 | contig 11430 bp, 10 predicted proteins | sample MGYA00237869_ERZ511484 | MGnify/ENA metagenome assembly ERZ511484 | reverse complement strand
CGCCCGACATGGTCGCCGTGCCGGCGGCGGCGGCCGCGGTCGACGCGGCCGCGCAGGCGGTGGGGACGACATTGTTTGGTGGCTTGTTGGGGGTGCGCCCGCCAGCGGAGGGGGCGCCGGGTGTAGGCGACAGCCATGGCTGCGGCGCCGGCGGCGGCAGCGACGGCGGTGACGGCGGGCAGCCCCCTCTTCCGCCTAACTTCCGTCGTCCTCTCTCGGCCGCATTGATGACAGTCCGGTTGTGCGCCGCTATCTCTGCGATGCTGCCTGCTGGGATGGCCACCCGCGGGCGATAGAGGCTGCGACGCGGCCCGGGGGGGAGGGGGGGAGTCGGCGGGTCGCATCGTCGAAGCCGTCGTCTCGGTGACCGACGGGGGTGCGACGGGCGGCCGACGGCAGCCGGTGGTGGGCGCGAGAGACACGACGGTGGTGGTGGCAGCCGTCGCCGGAATCACTTGGGCGCTGCGGGCGCGTTTTGGCTGGCCGCTGGCGTTGTCAGCGCCCCCCCGCCCTCGCCGCCGGCTCTGGTGGCCCTCGGTCGTACCCCAACCGCGTCTGTCGGAGCCGCTGCTGCGGCGGCCGCCTCAGTGTCGTTGGCTGGCTGTGGCCTACTACTCGTGCCTTCCACGCGCCGGCCGCTTCTCGCCACCGCTGTCGACGTGGTCGCCGAGGCGGCAAGCACCCAGCGACCATACGGGTGCGCGCTGGTGCTGTGGGCGGAGCTACTGGGAGTGGACAGCGCGCCGCTCCGCCACGCTATGGTCGTGGCCGCCGCGTAGTTGCTGCTGGTGCCAGACGCGTCGGACGTTGGCGTCGCCGGGGGCGGGGGCCCGTGAGGGCGAGAGATGCGCGCCGTCGCTGCCCCAGCTGATGTGGCGGCGGCTTTGGGCGCCCCCTCCGCCTTCGCTGCTACCATTGTCCTCGACTTGTGCGCGCGTGGTACCCGCCTGGAGGGAACAAGAGGGTGTGAGCTCATGGGCGGGTACGTGCGGGTGTGGTCACCTTCGATATGCGATGCGTGGGGTGATTGTGGGTACTTTTTCACCCGCCATTGCATCATCAAAATGCATCGGAAGCTGGTCCTTTTGCCATGCGTGTGCAATCATGAGAGCGACGCCTCCTCCGTCTGCAGCTCGTTCTTGAACGCCGCCGCGGCCCCGAGGCGCCAGAGTAACGGCGTGGTCCAACCAACTCCCGCCCGTCGTACACGCGCATTCACTTCCGACTCTCAATCATCAACGGGTGGTGAAGCAGCTCCAACCTGAGGAGCTCAACCCACCTTCCGCGCCACCACACCTTCACCTCCACCGCCGCGCGGTCCACCGCGCCCGCCGACAGCGGCACCATGTGTGTAGTCACGCGGCCAAACCGTCGTCGTCAACGCCAGGTAGAGGATCGCTGACGGTACGCGAGTTGGATGGTAGCGCAACCTCGGGTTCCAGCTGCGCCACCCGGGTGACGAGAGAGGCTTCCATCTCGTCCCACTTGTTCCACTCGCACCCGAAGGCCTGCAGAGCGCGGGCTCTCTCCAATGCCTCCACCCAGTGCTCGGCACCTTGAAGGGCGATCACCATTCTCCAAGTGGTATTGGCCCACAACTGCGGGATCTCCTCCCGCGTCCGCACCTCGAGTGCACGCCGGTAGCACGCCACTGCCTCCTCCCAGTTGGCCGCCTTGTCGCCGTACACTCTCTCAGCGTACGCTGTGCCCATACTGAACTGCACCTTGGCCCATAGCTGCGCATCATACCCCCGCGTCACAATCTCGAGGGCGTTCCGGTAGCATGCCAACGCCTCCTCCATGTTTGCCGCCGCGTCGCTGCTGGCCTGCCGCCTGAGCGCGAATGCCAGATTGAGCTGCGTCGTTGTCCACTCCAGCGGCGCTGCCTCCCGCGTCCAGACTTCGAGGACGCGCCTGTAGCATGCCACTGCCTCCTCCATGTTTGCCGCCTCGTCGCCGCCCACCCACAGCGCACACGCCGTGCCCATCCCGTACAGTGTATCAGCCCAGGAAGTCGGCGCCGACTCTCTCGTCCACACTTCCAGAGCGCAGCGGAAACACGCCTTCATCTGCTCCATCTTGGCCTTGTTGGCCTCTTTGTCGCCGCTCACCTGCAACTTGAAAACGTGGGCCAGGTAGACCTGCGTCGTGGCCCAGTGCAACGGCGCCGCCTCCCTCGTCCACACGTCGAGAGCGCGCTGGTGGCACGCCACCGCCTCCTCTAGGTTTGCCGCCTTGTCGCCGTCCACCACCTGCGCATACGCCACGCCCATGCGGTTCTGCGTCTCTGCCCAAGCATTTGGCGCCGTCTCCCGCGTCCACACCACGAGCGTGCGGCGGTAGCACGCCATCATTTCCTCCTTGTTCGCTTGTTTGGCGTCCTTGTCGCCGTCCATTAGCAGCTTATAAATGTCGGCCAGCTTGAGCTGCATCGCGGCCCACTCCAGCGGCATTGTCTCCCGCGTCCGCACGTCCACGACGCGCCGGAAGCACGCCACCGCTTCCTTCAAGTTGACGGTCTTGTCGCCTTCGACTCGCTCCGCGAGTGCTAAACCCAGACAACGCTGGGTGGTCGTCCATGGAAGCGGTACTGCGTCTCGAGTCCGCACCAGGAGAGCGCGGCGATAGCACGCCACCGCCTCTTCCAAGTTGGCCGCCTTGTCGCCATCCACCCGCTCAGTGTACGCCCTGCCCATGCTGTGCTGCGCCGTTGCCCAATACAGCGGCACCGTCTCACGTGTCCACACCTCGAGGGCGCGCCGATAGCACGCCATCGCCTCCTCCATATTGGCTGCCTTTCCGCCGTCCACCCGCTCAGTGTAGGCCGCGCCCATGTGGAGGTTCGTGTCGGCCCATTGCAGCGGCGCGACGTGCCGCGCGCGCACGTCTAGGGAGCGCCGGAAATACGCCAACGCCTCCTCCATGTTTGCCGCCTTGTCACCGCCATCCCGATCTGCGTACGCCATACCCAAGCAGTGCTGGGTCTCTGCCCAGGCAAGCGTCTCATGCGTCCGCACCTCCAGCGCGTGGTAGTAACAGCGAACCGCTTTCTGGAAGTTGGCCGCCTTGTCGCCATTGACCCGGTACGAGTAGACGTTGCCCAAGTCGTTCTGCATCTCGGCCCATAGTGACGGCGCAGCGGCTCGCGATACCTCATCCAAGCCTCGCCGAAGCAGGATAAAGGCAGCCTCCTGGTTTGCTGCCGTCATGCACCCCTTGCGATGGAGGAAGGCCATGGCCAGACCCCAGTGTGCGGCACCCAACAGTACCGGGGATTCGTGCACCGAGTGATCTGCATCATCAATGATAGCACTCAGCGACGCAAGCACCAAGCCCACATCAGCCTCGTGCCCAGCGAGAGAACTCGTCCGCGCACGAGCAGCGTACCACTCATCAGTCACCAAAGACGCCAGTGCAAGGACGTCCTCACTTGCCGCCGCATGCCGCGCCACGTTGTTGTACCAGTAGCCGTCGTCAGCTGTCGCCCAAAAATGGTAGCCAAGCCACCCATGAGTGTCCGTGCCGTCGGCAGGACAGTCTCTAGCGTACTCGTCCAACAGCCGTTGATGGGCGGCAACTATGTCCGCACCCAACAAGCTGTGGGCATAGCCACAGACAACCGGATGAACGACCGCGCCCGCTAGGTCCCCGTCAGCGACCTCTTGATGAATTAGCCCGGCCCGCACGAGCGCATCCACGAGCCGAAGAGCGCCAGGGTGGACCGCCTCCCCGCCAACACACGGCCTGGGTGGGCGTGAAAGGCTACTCACCTCAGCCGCACCACCGACGACACCGAGTTGCGGTCGCCACAAGCGACCAAGAACGTGCATACCAATTTGCTCGTTCGCGGGCAAGATACCAACAGCTGCAAAAGCCCTCCGGTACTCGTCGTCGGGGAGTAGCACTCGGCTCGTGTCTAGAGTCGCTCGCACGGAGCGCATCGGGTTCAGGTCTGTCAAAGGACGTTGAAAGGAGGGGTCCGTCCATTGGTGCTCCAGCGCCGCCACTACCGGCCGCCACTTTCCGCAGTGGGCCGAGAGGAGGGCCGCGACGATGCTCACGGACAGAACATGGCGCTGCGTCAGGTCGAGCACCCGCTGTACCCACGCCGTTTCCTCCTCCGCCGAAAACACGGGCTCGCTCTCGGATGGCGTCTTACCGATAGCTCTGGCCAGCAGCGCCCGAGCATCCTCTTCCGGCCAGGAGCTAATTGCCAACCGCGCCGCGCCCGAGACCAAAGTGACGACCACTTCGGACCGCGTGGTGAACAACACCGGGGTGGCCCGCGACACGACCAGCAGCAGTTGTTTCAGCATACCGACCTGCTCGTAGCGCACGTCATCGACGATAACCAGCCACTTCGACATATCCGCCATCAAGGACGCCTGCACGTCCGAAGCAGCCATTGCTACAAAGTCCTTGCGTCCCGTCAGCCGCAGACAGCGTTTGACTGCGGCCTCCCCGCACAGGTGGTACACCAGCGCCAACACGGCAGCGACGACTGTCTCCGAGGTAGACGTCTCGTTGAGCTGCACCCAGATCGTGCCCCGCGGGAACAGTGCACGCACCCGCTCGCACGTGGCCACCTCCGCACAGGCAGTCGACTTGCCACAACCACCAATGCCGTACACGCCGACCCGAGGGGCCTTGGTGGCTTCTCCACTCGCATAGCCCTCGAGCATCGACACAATGTCAAACTCGACACGGCCATGCTTATGAACGCCCGCCACGTGATCCTCGTCCAGGACGGGGGGCCGCCAGCCTACCTCGTACATAGACAGGTCCTGCTCTACGGGGAGACTTCCCGCTAGGCTTCGCCCCAGCTCGGACACCCGCCTCATCATCCCATCCACGCTGTGCTCCACCCGGTCAACCGCACGGCCAACCGCACTGTGCACGCTCGAGATGATCTGCTTGTCATGGATGTCCTTGAGCTGCTGCTCCCACCCGTGCACGAGAGCGTCCGCCATCATGTCCATGACGGGCGTCATGAAGAAAGTCGCCTCCACCTGCTCCAGAATTATCTCAACTTGAGCCATCAAAGAGCACAGCTGCTCAATAAACGCAGCTCCAAACTCGGTTGGGTCCTTGCGCAGTTGTTCAAAGATGCGGCAGAGCACGTCCAAGGCTATGGCCTCGCACCTCTGAACTGCGTCCTTGCGCCGAGCGTCATGGCCGTCTGCTAACACAGCCAGAGCCCCGACTTGAACGACGAGGAGACACAGGCGCAGTACAGGTCCGACGACCGGCACGCAACTGACTTGGTCGACAGCGTCCGCCACTTGGCCGACGGCGCTCGCACCATTCAGCCCGACAGAGGCCGACGGCGCCAGCCAGTGCTGCGCGTGGAGCACAAAGTGCCGTCCGCGGCGCCCTAGTATCCTTGATGTGGTGCTCAGCTGGTCGTCCGCGGCCACTGGGAGCGGTGGTAACGCCGACATCAGCAGCTCATGCACCGCCGTCGCGTCAGACCACCCGCTCAAGCTGGCACCCACCAGTGCCTCCCATGGGGTTAGTAGAGATCCCCCAGCCATCGCCCAGGATGTGCAGATGCCCGCCGACGGCGCCTCGAGCAGCAGTCGCACGTCCGACATACCTTGAACGCTGGAAGTGGAGCTGCGCTCCTTGCCTCTCAAAAACAGCAGGCGGTTGGTGTGCAGCCCACTACCGGCTGCGCCTTCCTCCTCGCTCGCCACCCGTAGTTCACCAGCCCCCCGCTCCAAGACAATGCACAACGGGCTAGCCGCGCGGAAGGCATCAACCGTCGCCGGCGCCCCGCGCCGGGAACTGCTCCATAGCACGTAGACGTTGCGGCCAAGGCACGCGTGCACCTCGGCGCCTGGCACTACGTTGCGATTGGGGTGTACGCATGACACCACCCGAAAAGTCGTCAGCGAGTAACCCCTCCCCGGCACTTGGTCACGCCCGTCGGTGTGCCCGCAGCTCACCACGCCTGCGACCTTGTCAGCGGCATCATAACCCCCGCCACCATCAAAAGACGGGAGGTGCTCGGTGCCAGCGCCAGCCACCATCGGAAAGGCTCTCTCAGTGCCATCACCTCGACTGGCACCCACGGCTGCTGATGACAATGGAGTAGCGGAGAGAGCAGATGACGACAGACCCACCGATTCGTACACATTGTGCTTGCTTCTTGGAGAGGTACACGGCTTGTCGACATCGGCTGACGTTGACACCTCAGCAGAAGCCGTCGCCACCGCCGGCGAAGCGCCACGAGCACGCTCATCAGCGCTGCAGCCAAGACAGGTCCACCATGAGCAGGCCATCACCCCGTCCGGCAATCGGACGAAGCCCGCACAGCACCTTCGCGCTCAACTCCACCGTGCTGGTAACCCTACTCAGGCACACTTCCGCAGAGCGTGCAGCCACCACCACGCTCCCCGCACCGAGCCGATCTTAAGAGAAACCTCGCGTGCGCCTGAATCCACCCGCAGGGATGCGCGACCGGCACAAGGATGTGCATACAATAAATAGATTGAGCAAACAGGATTGTGAGTGGTGGCATCATGCCAACGATGATTGTTTACCTCGCGGTGAGCAGTCATACATCAAGAAACCCACTGGCACTACACGAGGCCGACCTTTGCCCAGTCCGACAAATGACCGCCCGCAGACTCGCACATCTTTCATTCTTCGCTCCTGATACCGCTGAGCACCGACAAGGCCCCAGCTTCGAAGAGACGACCGACATCGACAAGAAGAACTGGATTGCTATCCAATGCAGTACCGATCGAACCCCATCAACCCCCATCAGCGCATCGAAATTGACCGGAGAAGGGAGCCGTTGATGGGGGCATCCGAATTCCCGTGCAAACTTTCGATGGACATGATGTCATCGACACTGGCTCGACATCAGATACTTGCTGTCCTGCACATCAACATGCGCTGCTTCTCGTAATTGTGATCTAAGTCAGGCAGATTGTTTCCGCCTCGTCATCGTCTCGACCAAATCGGCGACATTCTTGTTCGCGCCGGCGGATGCCGATAGCACAAGGCTTCGTCTGGAAAATCGCGCGGAGTTGGCGACATGTGAAAGCGCTGAGCACCACGAAGCGCACCGCAAATCGCCATGAGAGTGCAAAACAAAATCGTGACATGCATAGTGTCTTGTAAGTATTCCTCGTCCCAACGTTGGTGAGGGCCGGCACCACGTCGGGATCACCTTATGTACATCGTGTCTCCGCCATCGCTTCGACTTCACCGCGCCGGATGTGGAGTCCGCCGGGAGGACGGCCAGCCGGCACCACTGCGAATGCAATTGACGAAGCACACTTCTTAGCATTGGTAAGTTGGTCGTCGTCAATTGTGCTTTGACTTAACCGTCAGCTCCGACGGACCCGGGTCGGCGTCCATCAACGTTCCCCCCATCGATTAGTTCCATCAATCTCCATCATGTGACCCCTAAAATGGGGCAGAACGCTGGGATGGGCGTCCCGTCCAAATAGGCCGTCGATGGGTTTCCAGTCCTTTCTCTCGATGTCGTTGTCTCATCTTCAACCTAAAAGCCTTGCCATATGCGTCGCCCGTCGCCTCTGTTGCACCAATGTTGCCGGTGATTTTTGTCACGTCGCTCCTCGTGGCATCACGCTCTGTCTCCCACTGCCCCTGTGCGGAGCCTGGCGCGCTGCGCGTGGGTCAGCGGCATCCGATGCCTATTCCCACACGAATAAGCCGCCGCAGCATAATTGTACGAGGCTGGCGCCTCGCACTGAAATGAGAGCCTTGGTTGACATACGTGTACAGCTGTTCTCCCAAAAATCCCGCACTCCAACTGTTGCAAAAGAGTTCCAAATCGGCCTCTGCGGGGTCGTAGAGGCCGATTTGGAACTCTTTTGCAACTGTTGGAGTGCGGGATTTTTGGGAGAACGGCTGTAGTCGAAGCTAACGTACTCACATGGATGGACCTTCGGCGGCGGCCACGCCCAACCTGCTTCTCCCTGCTGTCTCTCCACTCATACTTCCACGTCTGGTGCACCCGGAGTGTTCGTCCAGATACTCACTCTTCTCCTGCGCCCGCATCCGGGGCACCTGGGTTGCTCCTCCTGGCATTCGCTCCACCCTCACGCCGGCGTCCGGCGCGCCCGTCGCCGTATTGGCAACGGGCACGACGACTACGGCAGCGACGCCATCGGCAGCTGCCGCGCCCGTGTTGCTCCCCTCTAGTGCCCCCCTCTCTAATGCCCGTATCCGATGCACCCGGGTTGCACCTCCCACCACTCGCCCCGTCCTCACCCTCGCGTCCCGCGTTCCGTCTGCTGTATCGGCGCCGGAAGTGACCTGTATGGGCGGCGGACGTGACTACTACAGCGGTGACACCCCGCGCCCGGGTGCTCCCTTCCACTGTCCTCCCACTCGCACACCTGAGTCTGTTGCAAGCGCTTTTGCCTTGGCGGCGGACGTCACGATTACGGCAGCCACGCTCTCGGCGGTGGCCGTGACCGGGTGGCTCCCCCCCAACATTCCCTCCATCACAACCGGGTCCGAGTCACCCGCCGCGCGCGTTTTTGTCCACCGCGGCAACTGCGGCACGAACAGCGACGCCCGGATGAAGGCGGTCTGCGGCAGACTGGCGGCGGCTTCATACGCCGCGATCGTGGTGTATGAGAACAGTATGTTTCCGAACTATCTTCGTAATAAAGCTCGTTGCCTATTCCCAGCTCATGAGGACAGTGTGCCGAAAAACTGTCGCCTCGTGCGTACCCCTGGAACTGGCCTCGATCAGACCCGAACGTTGAACCCCCCTCGTTCGTCCTGGCAGACTGCATCGAGCGTGGCGCTGTTCGGCTCGTGCTCGACGGATTAAGAAACCGAACAGGGACTGGCCTGGTTCGGGCCGCGAGCTTTTCCGTGTATCATGAGGTCGACCGCTCTACAGCGACGGTCGTGGGAGCCCATTCTGGCCGCGGAACCGTCTCTACCTGTCTCCCACAGGTGTCGGGGCGCCCTTGGCCGAGTGAGTTGCTGAGGGGGTCTATTTCGAAGCCGATTACTACTGTACCTGCAGTCGCGTCAAAAGGACACAGGTGAATTATGGGCAAGGGGTAAGCCATCGAACAATCGAATGAATACAGGATCTGATGGTGTGACTCTCTGCATCCGGGGGGCCATCTGTCCCCATCGTCACCCACACCCTCACGCCGCCAATCATTGATCCGCTTTCGGTGTGTCCTCCAATCATGTGTGGAATTCATAGTTTCTCCGCACCGTGCCATGTTTCGACTGGGGCCGACAGTTTGTGTGGCTGTGGTGCGTTTGCGCCTGTCGGGCCGTTACGGGCCGGCAGCTCATGTGTGCGCCCAGCGTCTTTGAGAGGGGGGCGCCTGGACGGCTTGCTTGGCCGGGCTTGGCCCGCTCACGCGCGCGTGGGGACATGAGAGAGCACCCCGCACCGGCTGGCCGCGGGGGCGGCTGGCAGTCAATCCCTATACAACCTTAGCTGAGTTCAGGCCGACCGTCGGAAGGCTTCTAAATGGCGGATGAGTCCCATTTTTTGGAGAACAAAGGTAGCTTGTGTCTGGATCGAGCAAGCGAAACCGCTTACCGCAAGCAGTCGATGCGACAGAGGTACAACCAGTCTCACAACTATTGCTTCTCAGGTGTCTAATATATTGAAATTGACTGTAGCACCGACCGCCGTCGGGCCCCCAACATGGGTCCGCCGGCCTGTCGGTGGACGGGCGTGTATGAGGAGTACGCTGCATTTGTGGCGGGTCAAAAATCACGTACAATGAAGATTCTATCGAAACCTGCCGCACGAGGGTTCTTTCCTGTTCATATTCGCCGCTTTCCCACAGTTGGGTCAATCTCGTGACCACCTATGCAAGCAGCAACATGACTGCAAATGACAGATGGATCGCACTTTTGGGGGTCCGTTGGATGAATTTCAGGCGATGTCAATCATATGTTGGACATTTCTGCGATGCGCCGCTCACTGACGGATCAAGCATCGAGCCCCTTTTGGTCACACTATCAGGTGGATGTCGGTCACCAGGGGTGTTGCCGAGGGAGCCCTCCCTCCAGTCAAGTGTAGCTGCGGCCGTACAGCGGACACGCATCGGAGCAATCCAGCTTGTCAGGCGAGCAAATCCGTGTTGCTCGCAACGGCTGCTTGGCGTCGGTGTGGCAAGCAAGGTGGGCTCCCAGGAGCCCAAGGCCGGCTCAAAGGGTACAAGAAGGCCGCAGGGGGGTGGTTGTCGGTTTGTCTCCTCCCCTGGCTGCTGACGTGGCCACCCGCTGTGCACCTCACCGTGTCGCCAAATCCATTCTGGCACCCCTTCCGGCGCCCTTCTCGCTCTCTTGCCAACTCACCCAAGTCGTTATCCTCGGGGGGGCCGCTCTACCTCGACCTTGCCAGCCCACCAAGGACCGCCCTCCACCTGGGCGGCCTCCATCCCACGGCACTGGCGGTGTCATCCTACGCATCCTGTACCAAGGGGGGCCGCGCAAGACGAGACGTTGCCGCCTGGGGCAAGTAGTCATCCGGAGTTGGGGCGGCAAATTCAATGACGGCCATTAGCATGGAGACGCCGCCGGATTCGTCGCCAGACGCGGCGAAGACTCCGAAGCCGCCGACGCCGCCGCCGCCGCCGCCGCCTCCCAAGGTCGAGAAGAAGCCGGCTGATGCCATCTTGGAACCAGAATAAACCGCGCCCGTGGTGCGCGTCTCACTGCCTCGGAACTTACAACACTCATCAGTCCCTAGTCACGTTAGTGACTGTCAGTGTCGACGTCGGCGTCATACCGCACCACAACAGCTTCCTTCTCCGCCGCCTATTCCCTCTTGGCCCACACCACAGCGCGGTCGCCACCATCGGAGCCCACAAGACAAGTGCCCTTCCTCCAAGTGATACGGGCAGCGCCCCGCCCACCGACCCCCACGGGCACCGCGGACAGACGCTGGGCGCGCAGCACCACCGCGTAAATGCGGTCAAACCATGGTGCCCCCAACGCTCCCGGCGTCACGTCCGTCCCCCTCTCCCCCTGCGCCAGCGAAACGCATCGCACAGACTCAGCCGCCGGTAGGCACGCGTGGCGGGTGGCAGATGCTGTGCCACGCTGCCACGGCCACGGTGGCGGCGGCGGCGCAACGGGGATGCTATCTGTCCAGCGCTCCCTCGTGCTGCGGCAGCGGTGGGTCGCTGCCGTCGTGGCCGCTGCGCGTGGCACAATGGTCGCGCCCGCCGCCGCTATGGCCGTGAAGCCAGCGGCCACATCACGGCACGGCCGCCGGTCGGCCGCCGCTCTTTCTGCGGGAAGAGGGGGCTTGGAGGGGGCAATGCTGCCACCGACGGCCGCGCCGCACCCGGATGCGAGCGCGTGCCGCGCGCCGTGCCGCTCTACGGCAGCGGCGGCGTGGTGGCCGTGCCGTATTGGGGCAGTGTGCGTCCCCCCCCCCCCCCTCCCCCCCCCCCC
>ENA-ORXU01002810-ORXU01002810.1-marine-metagenome-genome-assembly--contig:-NODE-2810-length-11433-cov-4.045879_pt1 | contig 11433 bp, 10 predicted proteins | sample MGYA00237869_ERZ511484 | MGnify/ENA metagenome assembly ERZ511484 | reverse complement strand
CATCGCCCCGCTGGCCACCGCCAACGAGCAGCTCTCCCAGGCCGACTTCCCCGACTTCAACGACGCCAACAAACTGGGCTCGGGCAAGGAGATCGTCGATCGCCTGACCAATCTCATCTCCATCTTCCAAAAGAAGGAGCTCGATTTCTCGAAAAACAGGGCCGAGGGCGACGATATTCTAGGCGACGCCTACGAGTACCTCATGCGCCACTTCGCCACGCAGAGCGGCAAGAGCAAGGGCCAGTTCTACACCCCGGCCGAGGTCAGCCGCCTGCTCGCCGCCCTGCTGGGCATCGATAACATAGTCAAAGCCTTGCTCGGCAGCTACTTTTTCGATAGCGGCCTTGGCCTTATCTGAAATCGGTGCAAAAAGCTCTCCTTGTTTTTTCTGAAGCTCTTGTTGAGCAGCCCTTTGAGCATCGTCAATATTTTTTTTAGCCCCTTGAAGCTCAATCGCTCTTTTCTCGTTTTCTTCTTTGGTCGTATCCGCCGCTTCATTTTCGTATTGCGTGTACTTATTTTGAAGTTCTTTCATTGAACTTTCGATATCGGCATTATAGGTTTCAGACAATTTCTTAAGCTCTGCCTCTGCCGTTTTCATTTCGGGCATTGCACTAAACAATTGGGTCACATCGATGTGTGCTATCTTGCTCTGCGCATTGACAAACCCGGTGAATGCTACAAAAAATACTACCGCTGCGGCTATTTTCTTTACGTTTTTCATGATACTGATTCTAATTAAAAATATTTGAGTGTTAATTTATGGTTACTTTAATCTAATAATATTAATCTTAATTGAGAAGGGTCTGTTCCATTTATGTTGGCTCGGGATTACACCCTTAAAGTCCCCTCAAGGGAACAATACCCATATTCGACTCTTTAGTTCTCACTTTCGTCTTCATTCTCATCACCTGAGTTTCGCTCTTCCAGTTTTTCTTTTCTTTTGGCTTCGCGTTCTTCCAATAATTTTTTTCTACGTGCTTCGTAAGCTTTTTTGCGTTCTTCGCGCAGTTTTAACTGGTCGGCCCGTTTTTCATCTGCCGTTTTGGCCCGCGCTTCTTGTGCCTGTTCCGCTTTTTCTTTTCGCTCTTTAAGCGCATCGCTCATCTCTTCTTCAGCAGGCTCTCCTTCAAAATCGTCCAATTTACTTTTACCAGCTTTCTTTTTAGGTTTGCTTATTTTTCGTGTCCGCGCAATACCTCTCAAAACTAAGTCACTGATATCGTGTCTATTTTCGGAGTACAACATTACGACATCCGCAGATTTATCAAAAATAAAATCATATTTTTTATTGGCACCTATTTTCTGCACTTCGTTGAACACCTGATCTTGTATCGGCTGTATCAACTGCCTTTTTTGTAAAACCAAATCTCCTTTCGGCCCGAAACGATCTTGTTGGTACTCTACCGCCTCCTTTTCAAGTATTTGAATATCCTCTTCGCGTTCGCTTATCAATTCGTCGGTTAGCAGTACCCGCTCGGCCATAAGGTCTTTCTTCATCTGATCTACCTCACTTTGCCGCTGCTCTACATCTACCTTCCATTTTTCGACCTTGTTGGCCAATTGCTCGTTCGCGTCTCTATACTCCTCTACGTTCTCTAAGATATATTCCATATCAACATAGGCGATACGAACGCCTCGCTGCGCAAGGGCATAAGTAGAAAACATGATTAATACTAGAACTAAAAGAACGTTTGATTTTGCTTTCATCATTTAATCGTTTTATCCAATAGAAAATATCGTGCCAAAATTTATGGCAAAGTTAATAAGTTATTGGTTTATTATGTTATTAGGTTAAAAATCAACCAAATAACCCTGTAACTGAATAACTCAATAACCTCCTTAAAACTGTTGACCAATAATGAAGTGCGTTTGTAAACCACTGGGGCCTTGGCCTATCGATTGTGGGCGCAGGTCTTCGTCGAAGCCATAACCAAAATCGATGCCCAAAAGCCCGAATGCCGGCATAAAAATGCGCAGCCCCACTCCGGCCGATCGTTTTATTTGAAACGGATTAAATGACTGAAAATTGTTGAAAGCATTACCGCCTTCCATAAAAGCGAGCATATAAATTGATGCAGAAGGTTTTAAGGTCAATGGATACCGAAGTTCTAACGAGAATTTATTATAAACGAGACCACCCTCTTGTTGCCCGGTCAAGGGGCTTATCGGTGTAAGGGATTGGTTTTCATAGCCTCTAAGTTGCACCACATCCCTACCGTCTAAAGTAAAGTTACCCAGACCATCGCCACCGACAAAGAAGCGTTCAAAGGGTACATCGCCAACATCATTATTGTAATTGCCCAAGAAACCGAATTCCGCGTTGGTACGCAGTACCAAATCACCGACCAAGGTGGTATACCAATCTCCTTTAAATTTGACCTTATAATACTCTAACCAGCGAAACCGTTCTTGGTCTATAGTTTCCAATTCATTGGTTTCTGCTGTTGTCAGTGTCTGGCCCAACCTTCCGCGGTCAACTTCGAGTTGAGACAATTCTTCACTCCGATCTCGCAGCGACTCAAAATCTTTGTTGCCTAACAACGAATAAGGCGGGGTTAGTTTGGCGGTAATTTCAAAATTAGAGCCTGTTCTTGGGAAAATGCGCCCTCCACCGGTAGCATTTCTTGAAATACCCAATGTATAGGCAAATGAATTCGATTTTCCGTTTCCAAAATTGAACAGCCCGATATCGTAATTATTGAATTCGTACAACTGATAGCTCAACGAGTGCGAAATCGTGAAAAAATCATCTGGCCATTGTACCCGCTTTGCCAACCCGGCGGTAAGGCCGGTAATGGCAAAACCTCGACTTTTATCCACTTCGACCCTACCTCTAGTAGAATTCTGGAAATCGACACCAAATTGTTGTGTTCTCGACAGGTTTAAACTAAACCTAACCGGCTTCTTACCTCCTAGCCAAGGTTCGGCAAAATTTAGACTATAAACACGAAAAGTTCTACTGGCCTGTACCCGCATCGCGAAGGTTTGCCCATCACCCATAGGTACCGGTTTGTATTCTTTACCTTTAAATATGTCTTTTATCGAGAAATTGTTGAACGACAGCCCCAAGGTGCCTATAAAACCACCACCACCATAACCACCTTGCAGTTCGATTTGGCTTGACCCCGATTCTACAAGGTTCCATTTTACATCAACCGTACCCTCGTTCGGGTTGGCATTTTGAATGTCAGGTTTGATCGCTTCGGCATCAAAATACCCCAATTGCTGCAATTCGCGAATGGTTCGTATAATATCGCTCTTATTGTATTTGTTACCCGGGCGTGTGCGCAGTTCACGGTATACCACATGGTCGTTTGTCCTGTCGTTACCTACAACATCGATATGATTCAAAAACGTCTCCTTACCTTCTATAATTCGAATCTCAAAATTGATGGTATCGTTCTGAGCGGAAATCTCTACAGGATTGATAGATGAAAAAAGGTACCCGTTGTTCTGGTACAGATTGGTCAGATCTTCGGCATCGGGTTTTGAATCATCTGCAATACGTTCGCGAAGCAGTACCCCATTATAGGTATCCCCTTTCTTGACGCCCAAGACCGCACCTAGCATACGATCGGTGTATACACTATTGCCTACAAAATTGATATCTCCGAAGTAATATTTATTCCCTTCTTCAATACTGAATTTCAAATTGATATTGTTCTCATCGACTTTGATAACGGAGTCGGTTACGATACGGGCATCTCGGTAACCATTCTCGGCATACTTATCGACTAAAAGGCTTAAATCGTTCTCGTAATCTTCTTGAATGTACTTGGATTTTTTCCAGAACCGCCAAAAACGTTTTTCTTTCGTCTTTTTTAGGGCATTTCTCAATTTCTTATCGGAGAGTTGCTCGGTACCCTCAAAAATCATTTTCTTAATTTTTACCTTATCTCCCTTATTTACATTAATGACCATTTTTTGGGCATTGGCCTCCGCCGTATCGTTCGCAACGGCAATAGCGACCTTGGCATTCAAATACCCCTGCTTTTTATACTTATTCTCTAAATAGTTCTTGGTATTCGCTATAAGGCTCTCGGTAATTTTCTTACCCTTTTTTAGGTCGGTATCCTTAACGATGTCATCTACTTTACGAGGTTTGACCCCGTTAATCTTGATATCTGAAAGCGTAGGCCTTTCGATAATATTAAGTTCTAAAAAAACTTTATCGTCTTCGATATTGGTAATATAGAAATCGATATTCTTAAAAAGCTCTAGACCCCATAATTTGTTGATAATACCACTAATTTCGTCGCCGGGAACCGTGATAGGCTGACCGACCCTTAGGCCGGTATAGGTCTTGACGGTCTGTTCGTTGTAACTTTGTAGCCCTGTTACCTCAATACCACCCAAAATATACTTTTTGCCGTCTTCGAACGAAAGTTCTTGTGCGGCAGTGAAGTGGGTAGTGAAAAGTAGGAGGAGTATTAGTAGGGGACCGAAGAATATGACCCTTTTCGTTTCGTTAGTTGAGTTGTTCGCTGGTTTTTCCAAATCTTCTTTCTCTATTCTGGTAACTTTTAATGGCCGCTGCCAAATGTTGGTTTCTAAAATCGGGCCAAAATATATCAACGAAATATAATTCCGCATAGGCTATCTGCCAAAGTAAAAAATTGCTGATCCGATGTTCCCCACTGGTACGGATTAGCAAATCTACATCTGGCAAATTGTGCGTGTAAAGATGGGTATTAATAATGGTTTCATCAATACTTTCAATTGAAATTATATTATTTTTAACTTTGGTGCTGATTTGTTTAACAGCGTTTTTTATTTCTTCACGGGCACCATAACTAAGGGCTAGGGTAAGGGTCATTCCAGTATTACCACTTGTTTTTTCCATTACTTCATTAAGTTCTCGAAATGCTTTTTTAGGAAGTGATGTAATCGTACCGATGGTGTTCAGCTTAATGTTATTTTTCATAAAGGTCTTCAATTCTTTTTTCAAAGAAGCCACAAGAAGTTTCATAAGGGTATCGACCTCTAATTTGGGGCGTTTCCAGTTTTCGGTAGAGAACGTATATAAGGTTAGATAGGCGACACCGATCTTGGCACAGTTTTCTACCGTAGTGCGCACGGCGGTCACGCCGTTCTCATGGCCAAAGATTCTATTCTTGCCATGCTGTTTGGCCCAACGGCCGTTGCCATCCATAATTACGGCAATGTGCGACGGTAAGTTTTGTTTATCTATCTCTTCAAGGATGTCCATACTAAATCGATCATACTATTTTTGAACCATTAGTCAGATTAAGAACCAAGACAACACTTATTATATAGCATTGGCATGAGTATCAATTTTTTAGGATTATAAATCTTTGTAAATTTTAAATTTTTTCAAACAGTTCCTAAAATCGGAAATATAAACACAAAGGTATCAAAAAACCCAAACTCGTCTAAAAATTAGGTATCCGCAAGTTTTTTGAAACTTTGACCGGACAACGGTAATTCTAAGTCATAGAATAATAGGGTGTAGTAGTGCCAAACCGCTTCTATTCAAAACAGTCCATGCAGGGCTTTCTGCCGAAGGTGTAAGTTAAGGTTAATCCCGAGAAAACGTACCAATCGTCACTAAAAATATTGCCGAACTGAAGGTCGCCCAGCTGACGGCTAACGTTCAATTTAACGGGGTTGCTGCCATCTAGGTTATCCGTGAAGGTATATCTTGCTCCGATTTCGGCACCTAAAATCAAAAATTGGTTCAAACGCATTTTGGCGCCAACGGTCATAGGAATAGCGAATGCGCCATCTTTCTGGTTTACGTTCAATTGCTGGCCACCATCGAAGTAATTATAATCATACCTGAAGTAAGATATGCCTGTATATAAATAAGGTGTAAATGCAGGCCCTAATTTGTGTAGGTTATATTCAACAAAATTGAATTCGAGGCCTGCGGAAGCCTCTAAAATTGAATTATCGGCCACAAATCCTCTTTGTTTACGCGAAGGATCGTTCGATTTCGAATCATCTGCCTTAAATTTACCATAGGTAACACCGGCACGCCATGCATAGCGCTTGGCCAAGTTCCACTTGAAAAGGCCACCGATCGCAAGATTGGAAGGCAGAATATAATTTGTGCGACCGACATCACCGATGTTGTTGGTACCACCAGCGAAAAGACCTACCTCATACGTCTGGGAACTCAATTTACCAAATACACATAGCAGCACTACGATAATGAATCGCTTCATAAACAAAATTAATTTGCGAATATAACAATGAACTCGTTCAAACCTTTTCTTTTGCCTCACAAAAAGTTCAAAAGGGTTCGTTAGTGTTCTCACATGATAAACAGTATTTGCCGTTTTTTATTGTTTTGAAGGGAGGGGTTTGTTCATGAAAACCGCCTACTATCCCCAAAGAATTCTCCAACAATGGCCATTATACCAAAAAAATAATCATATTGTCGCTCGAGGGGCGAGAAATAGCCTATAATAAAAAGGAAAAAAATAGTTCGGGAATTGAACCTGAGCAGTGTTCTACAATCGTAAATCTTCTTCCGTTAATCTCTTTTGTAGTGTAGAACTACGATTAACAAATATTAATTTAAGAGCGGAGTAAACTTCCTTTTCACAAAATAGTTTCAATTGCGACGATCTTCGCCCCACAGCAATTTGTTTCGCAAGGTTTTTAGAAAGCTCTCCGAAGTATATTCGACCATTTTAATGGTGAAGTCGGCTTTTTTAATCGCTATTTCTTTTCCGTTTTCGACCGAAGCTATCCTAGAGTCTAACGAAATCAAATGGTTCTCCTCCCTACCCGAAACCCTTAAACGAATTTTAGTGTCGTCGGAAATCACCAATGGCCGGGCATTTAGATTATGCGGTGCGATAGGGGTCAAGACCAATGATTTCGCCGTCGGCACTATTACAGGCCCCCCACAACTTAGGGAATAGCCTGTTGAACCCGTTGGTGTCGATATGATGAGACCATCGGCCCAATAAGAGGTAAGATATTCATCGTTAAGATAGGTCTCAACACTAATCATCGAGGTAGTATCTTTGCGACTAACAGTAATTTCGTTTAGTGCAAAGTTCAAGGTCTCCAATTCAGGAATATTCGACTCGGCACTTACCTCGACCAAGCTTCTTTCTACTATAGTATAGTTGCCTTTTGTAAATTCTTGTACTACTTTTCGAACTTCGTCTTTATTAAATGTGGAAAGGAAACCCAGACGACCCGTATTCACACCGACGATGGGTATGCCCAAATGCCTGATAAAAGTAGTAGCCCTCAAGATAGTACCATCGCCCCCGAAGCTAACGAACATATCGAAAGACGCATCCAAACCTTCTGTATCCGTGAAACTATGATAGCCTTCGACACTATAGCTTTCTGAAACAAATGCGTGAAAGTCTTTTTCTATGGCAATGTGGGCCTGCTCTTTTTCAAGCTCCCGAACAAGCTCCATCACATATTGCAAGGTATCTTCTTGATACATTTGACTGAAAATGGCAACTTTCATTTAGTGTAGACGTTAGACATTAGTCGTTAGAAGCTCCGTGCTTAATTTCGGCGAAATATCAAATGGGCTATAGTAAATTTTAATTTCCCAGTTTCCGGAACGAATAATATTTATAGAAATTCAGATACTATTACCAACCAAATTTTAAATCTATAATAGGTTGTTGAATAGCAAAAATAATAATTGTGCGGTTTTGGCGCCTAACTTTTTGAAGGTATTCTAAAAAATGCACTAAACATTCAGGTATTTTTCCAAATAGTCGGACCGTTCTTTCAGGTCTTCCAAAAACTGATCGTCGGCATTTCCGAAAAGGATATTGTAATTATACCTTCGGAAGGTTTGAAGAATTTCATTAAGATTCGAGGAAGCCACTTTAATGGTTATTTGAATAACGTCGTTTTTCGAATCGGTAATGAAACCGCCTATTAATTTCGTGTTATTACTTTCCACGATTTGAGCGATTTCACTGAACGAGTAATCCTTGATGCCCTTTGCAACAACTATAATACCGCCAGGTTCGGTGAAGAAGGGCGTATCAATAAATACACTAACAATATCGGTCAAATCGTAATAGCCATCTATTCTTCCCTTGTTGTCCAAAACTGGCACCAAGTTCGCTTCGTTTCGGGCAAAAGTTTCCAGAACATCCAACCAATTGGTTTCCTTCCGCACAAAAAAAGTATCAAGATCATATCGATACTGTTCTACTTTTTCGCTGGCATCAAAATTCTCAAGGTCATCCTCACTTAACACGCCTAAGTAGGTACCATTTTCTATCACCGCAATATGCGAATATGTATTCCCCTTAAAAAATTCGATAACCTTAGATAGGGAATCGTCGATTTTAAAGCTCGGAATGTTCGTTACGATATGAGATTGAATCTGCATTGTCTTTCTGTTAAACGCAAAATACTAATTTAAAATATCAAAAGGCATGCCTAATTTGTATTTTTGTGTGAATGGTATATAAAATAGGATGAATGACAAAACTTAGCGTAAATATTAATAAAATCGCAACGCTCCGAAACGCGAGGGGCGGCAATATGCCAAATTTGGTAAAAACGGCAACCGACATCGAAAGCTTCGGGGCGAATGGCATTACCATACACCCGAGGCCCGATGAGCGCCATATCAAGTACCAAGATGCTAGAGAGCTGAAAAATATAGTTAAAACGGAATTTAATATCGAGGGAAACCCAGTCCCTAAATTTATTGATCTTGTTCTTGAGGTAAAACCCGACCAAGTAACCTTAGTACCCGATGCCGTCGATGCCATCACCTCGAACGCTGGTTGGGATACGGTCAAGCACATCGATTTTCTAAAAGAGGTCATCGAAACCTTCAAGCAAGCGGGTATACGAACATCCATTTTTGTGGATGCAGATGCTAAAATGGTCGAAGGTGCAGCAAAAACCGGTACTGACCGCATCGAATTCTATACCGAAAGTTATGCCAAAATATATGGGGAAGGAAATCTTTCGGCCGCTGTAAAGCCTTTCGCCGAAGCGGCCAAAATCGCCTATAGTAACGGGTTGGGTATTAATGCGGGCCATGATTTAAGTTTGGACAATATTAAGTACTTCAAAGAAAACGTTCCATATCTGCTGGAAGTTTCTATCGGCCATGCCTTGATCTGCGAATCTTTATATCTAGGCCTAGACAATGTGGTGAATATGTACATGAACAAGTTGAAATGACGGAGGTTTAGGGTTTAGGGTTTTCAAAAATGGCATTTTCTAAACTCCTAAAAACATAGACTTTTTTTAAACTTGAAACCAGAAACAATAGAAACTTGAAACTCTTTAATTGATCTTATGGAAAGTAAAATTCTCCATTCACAAATATTGGGCGAAGGAAAACCACTTTTAATTTTACATGGTTTTTTAGGAATGTCTGACAATTGGAAAACCCTCGGCGGCCAGTATGCCGAAGCTGGCTTTGAAACACATCTTATTGACCAGCGCAACCATGGCAGAAGCTTTTGGTCGGTAGACTTCAACTACGATTTGCTTGCCGAAGACCTGAAACATTACATGGCTCACCACGGACTAGAAAAAGCGATGATTTTGGGGCATTCGATGGGTGGTAAAACCGCGATGCAATTCGCCTGTACCTATTCGCGACTAACCGAAAAATTATTGGTAGCCGATATTGCGCCTAAATATTATCCGGCACACCATCAACCGATTATCGATGGTCTGAATGCACTTGATTTTAACCATATTAATTCGCGGAACGAGGCAGATACAGCATTAGGGAAACACATTACCGATTTTGGCACGCGCCAATTCTTATTAAAAAACCTATACTGGGTCGAAAAAGGAACCCTCGGGTTTCGTTTCAACTTAGAAATACTTAGCCAAAAGATGAATGAGGTCGGGGAAAATATCAGTACTATCGACAGCTATGCCGGCCCTACACTTTTTCTGCGTGGCGATCGATCTGAATATATCGCCAAAAGCGATGTTTCGGAGATGCAGCGGCACTTTCCGTTAGCAAATTTAGAGACTATTGATAAGGCGGGGCATTGGCTGCATGCTGAAAATCCGAAACAGTTCTTCGAGAAATCGATTTCCTTTTTACAAGCCTAATCCGCTAACAATTCATTAAAGCAGCGGTACTGCCGGGGAAGAACTGGAATAGATAATACTTCAATTACCAATTGAGAATAAATTTCTAATTTTATATTTCTAAAAATTTAAGTCTAATACTATTTCAACTAAAAAAATCCCATGAAACTTATACTCCGAATTCTTCTCAGCGCACTTGCCGTAATCGTATTGGCGAAAGTGCTTCCCCATGTATCGGTAGACAGCTATGTAACGGCTATTATCGTCGCCGTTGTACTCAGCCTTTTAAACTTTATCGTAAAGCCCATACTGGTAATATTAACCTTACCTGTCACTATCATAACCTTTGGGCTTTTCCTATTAATAATCAATGCGCTCATTATTTTACTGGCCGATAAGCTTGTCGACGGTTTTGCGGTAGATGGCATCTGGTGGGCCCTACTTTTCAGTCTACTTCTTTCCTTCCTACAGTCTATTCTTTTCTCACTTTTAAAGGAGGACAAAAAGGCGTAGTAAACTGTGAATTCCAATACTTTAAAAACTTGGTGGGCTGCTATAATTGTATTATTTTTGCATCCCGTTTTAGGAAAAATAACAAGAAAATTTAGATGAATATTACAAAAGAACAAATCGACGATTTGAACGCCGTCGTTAAAGTAGCCATTACCAAAGATGATTACAAGGATAAAGTGGATGGCATTCTTAAAGACTATAAGAAGTCAGCGAACATTCCCGGTTTTAGAAAGGGTCACGTACCTATGGGCTTGATTAAAAAACAGTATGGTAAGGCCGTTCTTGTCGACGAGGTGAACAAATTATTGCAAGATAATCTGAACAAATACCTCACCGAAGAAAAATTGGATGTTTTAGGAAACCCATTACCCAAACAACAGGATAATTTTGATTGGGACAAGGAAGAACTAGCATTTGAGTTCGAACTGGGTCTTGCTCCAGAATTTGAAGTGCCCCTAAAAACTAAAAAGCCGATTACCCAATACAAAATCGTTGCCGATAAAAAAATGGTGAACGAACAGGTCGAGCGCATTCAAAAACAATATGGCAAACTGATCAGCAAGAAAGTAGTCGGCAAAAACGATGAGATTACCGGAACTTTTAAAAATGAAGCGGAGGAAATCGACAACAAGTCAACGCTAGAACTTGATAAAATCAAAAGCAAGAAGGCACTTGACGCCCTGAAAGGAAAAAAGGTCGGCGATAGTGTCACCTTAAAGTCAAAAGGGCTTTTCAAAGAGGATTACTTGGCATCAAGCGTTTTCGGAATTTCACAAGAAAAGGCCAAAGACCTCGATATCGAAGCTTCATTCGTTATTGAAGAAATCAACGAGCGAGAGCCCGCTGCTTTAGATCAAGAAATTTTTGACAAGCTTTTCGGTAAAG
>ENA-ORXU01002804-ORXU01002804.1-marine-metagenome-genome-assembly--contig:-NODE-2804-length-11452-cov-2.927033_pt1 | contig 11452 bp, 9 predicted proteins | sample MGYA00237869_ERZ511484 | MGnify/ENA metagenome assembly ERZ511484 | reverse complement strand
CGGTTGAGGCAGCGCAGGAAGGTCGACTTGCCACAGCCCGACGGACCGATGAAGGCGGTGACCATCTTGTCCTGGATCTCGACGTCCACGTCCTTGATGGCGTGGGTGTCGCCATAGAAGACGTCGACGCCCCTGGCTGCGATCTTGAAGTCGGTGGCGTCCAATTCGGCCTCCGCGGCTCGGGAATCGTGATCGTACATCGGGGCCTCCTTACCACCTGCGCTCGAACTTGGAGCGCAGGAAGATGGCGATGGCGTTCATGGTGATGAGGAAGGCGAGCAGCACGAGGATCGCCGCCGAGGTGCGCGACACGAAGCCACGCTCGGGGCTGTCGGCCCAGATGAAGATCTGCGTGGGCAGCGCCGTCGCGCTGTCGAAGGGCGTCGACGGCGCCGAGGTGATGAAGGCGTTCATCCCGATCAGCAGCAGGGGCGCCGTCTCGCCCAGCGCCTGCGCCAGGCCGATGATCGTGCCGGTCAGGATGCCGGGCATGGCCAGCGGCAGGACGTGGTGGAACACGACCTGATGCTTCGACGCGCCGATGCCCAGCGCCGCCTCGCGGATCGACGGCGGCACGGCCTTGAGCGCGGCGCGCGTCGCGATGATGATCGTCGGCATCGTCATCAGCGCCAGCGTCAGCCCCCCCACGAAGGGCGCGGAACGGGGCATGCCGAACCACCCGATGAACACGGCGAGCGCCAGCAGGCCGAACACGACCGACGGCACGGCGGCGAGGTTGTTGATGTTGACCTCGATGAAATCGCTCATCCGGTTGCGGGGCGCGAATTCCTCGAGATAGATCGCCGCCCCGATGCCCAGCGGAAAGGCGATCAGGAAGCAGACGAGCAGCGCCCAGGCCGACCCGATCAGCGCGCCCTTGAGGCCCGCGAGCTCGGGGAAGCGGCTGTCGGCATTGGTGATGAGCCCCGTGTTCAGCGGCTGGCTGATGGCGCCGGCCGCGTCGAGCGCGTCGAACCAGGCGATCTCCTGATCGTTCACGCGACGGTTCCGTTCGGGCGTCTCGCGGTCGATCAGGCCCTTGGCGAACTGGTCGAACGGGTCGGCCACGGGGACCGTGACCTCGATGGTCCGGCCCACCAGCGCGGGATCGGCCAGCACCATGTCGCGCAGCTGGAACTGGGCGCCGTCCGACAGAAGGTCGTGCACGGCGCGGCGATCCGCCCGCTCGGCCCCGTCGAGGCCCAGCAGGTTGGCCAGCGACGCCTCGGCCGCGTCGTCGTAATCGCCGCGATCCGGACGTTCGGGGTCGATCTCCTCGGGGTCGAGGAAGACCTCGTAGGTCAGGTGCGTCTGGGTGAAGGCCTTGTAGCCGGACGCCAGCAGCGAGCCGACCAGGATCGCCAGCATCAGGAACGCGAAGCCGATCGCGGCCATGCCGAGACCCTTGAGGATCGACTGCTTGCGCTTGCGGCGCGCGATCGACGCGCGCACCGCGTCGGTGGCGGTGCGGACCGGGCGGTCGGCGGGGGTGATGTCGGTCATGTCCGGCCCCTCAGTCGTAGGCTTCGCGGTACTTGCGGACGATCCGCAGCGCCAGCACGTTGATCGCCAGCGTCACGATGAACAGCATCAGGCCCAGCGCGAAGGCGGCCAGCGTCTTGGGATTGTCGAAGCTGGTATCGCCGATCAGCAGGGTCACGATCTGCACGGTCACGGTCGTCACCGAATCGAGCGGGTTGATCGTCATGCGGGCCATCAGGCCCGCGGCCATCACCACGATCATCGTCTCGCCGATGGCCCGGCTGACGGCCAGCAGAACGCCGCCGACGATGCCGGGGATGGCCGCCGGGAAGAGCACGTTCAGCATCGTCTCGGCCCGCGTCGCGCCCAGCGCCAGCGCGCCGTCGCGCAACGCGCGCGGCACGGCCGACAGGGCATCGTCGGCGAACGAGCTGATGAACGGGATCAGCATGATGCCCATCACGCCGCCGGCCGCCAGCGCGGTGTTGGGCGACACGTCGAGGCCGATCCCGGTGCCCGCGTCGCGCAGCGCGGGCGCGACCACGAGGATCGCGAAGAAGCCGTAGACGACCGTGGGCACCCCGGCGAGGACCTCCAGCACCGGCTTGGCGACGGAACGCACCACACGGGGCGCGAATTCGTTGAGGTAGATCGCCGACATCAGGCCCACCGGCACGGCGACGACCAGCGCGACCACGGTGATGACCAGCGTCCCGAGGATCACCGGCAGCCAGCCGAACGCGCCCTCGGCGGCGACCTGATCGGCGCGCAACGGGATCTGCGGCTCCCAGTTGGCGCCGAAGAGGAACTCGCTGACCGGCACCATCGAGAAGAAGCGCAGGCTCTCGAACAGCAAAGCGGCGATGATGCCGCCGGTGGTCAGGATCGCCACGACCGAGCAGAAGATCATCAGGCCCGACACGATGGCCTCGACCCGGTGGCGGGCGCGGAACGGCGCCGCGACGCGGGCGCGGGCACGCCAGAGGAAAAGAGCGGCGAGGCCCGCGACCACCGCCACTAGCAGCCAGCCCGATGCCGCGCGCAGCGACCCGAGGCGCTCGGCGGCAGCCGTCTTCCACGGCTCGGGCGTGCCGAAGATCTGGCCCGCGGCGATGGACTGGATCTCGGCGAGCACCAGCTGACGCTCGCCCCCGCCCATCCCGACCAAAGTGCCGTCGGGCAGCCCGCCCATCACCACGCGGTCGATCACGACGCCCTGCAGCGACAGCCAGATCAGGATCACCGTCAGAACCGGCACCGCCATGCCGAGCGCGGAATAGAGCCCGTGATAGTTGGCGAGCGAATGCAGGGCGGTGCCGTCGGCGCGGATCGCGCTGGCCGCGCGCCGGTTCCAGACATAGCCGGCGATCGCGGCGAGCAGGAGCAGGGTGAAGGCGAGGCCGGTCATGCGGGCATCCCGAGAGGATCGTCAGGGAACCGCCGTCCCCGGGGGGTGGGGACGGCGGCCGGTCGTGCGGCTCGCTTACTTGGCGTCCATCGGCACGCCGTCGAGGATGGCGTCCTGCAGGTCGGCAAGCTTGTCGTCGGCCAGCGGGACGAGGCCCCGCTCGCTGAGATAGCCGCCGTCGGCGACGGCATCGTCATCCATGTATTCCGACAGGAACTCGGTCAGGCCGGGGATCACGCCGCGATGGGCGTTCTTGACGTAGAAGTAGAGCGGCCGCGACACCGGATAGGACTTGTCGGCGATGCTGTCGGACGACGGCTCGACGCCGTCGATCTTGACGCCCTTCAGCGTGTCGAGGTTCTCGTAGAGGAACGAGTAGCCGAAGATGCCCATCGCGTTGGCATCCGCGTTCAGGCGCTGGACGATCAGGTTGTCGTTCTCGCCCGCCTCGACGAACGGCCCGTCGGTGCGCATCCGCGAGCAGTTCTCCCCGACCCAGTCGCCCTTGTCCTCGACCTCCAGCGTCTCGACGTATTCGAGCGCCTCGCATCCGGCATGCATGGCCAGCTCGACGAAGGCGTCGCGGGTGCCCGAGGTGGGCGGCGGGCCATAGGCGAGGATCTCGACATCGGGCAGGTCGGGATTGACCTCGGACCATTTGGTATGGGGATTGTCGACCCACTCGCCCTCGACGGGCACCTGAGCGCCTAGCGCGAGGTAGATATCGGCCAGCGAGAGGTCCCAGTCCTCGGAATTATCCTGGCTCATCGCGATCGACAGGCCATCGAAGCCGATCAGGGCCTCGCTGATGTCCTCGACGCCGTTCTGCTGGCAGAGCTCGTATTCGGACGCCTTCATGGCGCGCGAGGCGCCGGTGATATCGGGCGTATCCGCGCCGATCCCCTCGCAGAAGATCTTCATGCCGCCGCCGGTGCCGGTCGATTCGACGACCGGGGAGGCGAATTCGGTGGTGTTGGCGAACTGCTCCGCGACGGCCTGCGTGTAGGGGAACACGGTGGAGGAGCCGACGATGCGGATCGAATCCCGGCTCTGGGCCTGGGCAGCGGTCGCGGCGATCAGGGCGAGGCCGGTGGTGGCGGCCAGCTTGGAAAAGGTCATGGTGTCTCCGTCTCTCGACTGCGGATGATGCGCGGGGTCTGCGTTGAGTCCGCGCGACGAGGCGGCATCTGGGGCAGCGGCGTGTCGGGTGTGTAACGGGGACGTAACGGTTTTATGAAAGACGTAGTTTCAAAGGCTTGACGTGGCAAAGCCGCGCCGATGACCCATGTTCCGACGTGAGAGTGATTGTCACGCAGCGCCGGGGCCTGTCAGATCGGAGCCCTGCAAACCGAGGAACATGCCCCCATGACCGCCTCCGCCAACGCCTCCCCCGCTCCGCTCGACCCGCCGGCCGCGCTGTCGCTCTTCGCCCGCACGAGGGCCCGGACCGCAGGATTGGCCGCACCGCTGCTGCCCGAGGACATGATGCTGCAATCGATGGAGGACGCATCGCCGGCCAAGTGGCATCTGGCCCACACGACATGGTTCTTCGAGGAGTTCATCCTGCGGCCGCGCGCACCGGGCTACCGCTCGCCCGACGACCGGTTCGCGTTCCTCTTCAACTCCTACTACGTCTCGGCCGGGCCGCGGCACGCGCGCGACCGGCGCGGCATGGTCTCGCGCCCCGACTGCGCCGAGGTGGCCGCCTACCGCGCCCATGTCGACGCCGCGACGACCGACCTGCTGGGGGCCGGGCGCGACGATTCGGACGAGATCGCGGGGCTGGTCGAACTGGGCTGCCATCACGAGATGCAGCATCAGGAGCTTCTGGTCACCGACCTGCTGCACGGGCTGTCGTTCAACCCGCTGCTGCCGACCTACCGAGAACCCGAACCGCTGCCCGTCACGTTGGAATCCCCGCTGAGCTGGACCGGGCACGATGGCGGGCTGTTCGAGATCGGTCATGGCGGCGGCGGCTTCGCCTACGATTGCGAGGGGCCGCGCCACCGGGTCTGGCTGGACGCGTTCGAGATCGCCGACCGGCCGGTCAGCAACCGCGACTGGATCGCCTTCATCGAGGACGGAGGCTACGCCGATGCCCGCCACTGGCTGATGGAGGGTCATGCCAGGGCCACCGAGGAGGGGTGGGAACATCCGCTCTACTGGTGGCGACAGGACGGGGAATGGTGGACCTACACGCTGCGCGGGCCACAGCCGGTCGCGCTCGACGCGCCCGTGGTGCATGTCAGCTATTACGAGGCCGACGCCTACGCGCGTTGGGCGGGGGCGCAGGAGGATCGCGGCGCGCGCCTGCCGTCCGAGGCCGAGCACGAGACCGCCTTCGGGGCCCGCGACATCGCCGGCAATTTCCTCGACGACGGCAAGCTGCGGCCGATGCCGGGCCCCGCTATCTGGGGCGACGTCTGGGAATGGACCGCATCGCCGTTCACGCCCTATCCCGGTTTCCGCCCGCCCGAGGGCGCGCTGGGCGAATACAACGGCAAGTTCATGGTCAATCAGATGGTGCTGCGCGGCGGATCCTGCGCCACGCCCTCCGAACAGATGCGGGCGAGCTACCGCACGTTCTTCTACCCGCATCAACGCTGGCAGATGATGGGCCTGCGACTGGCGCGGGACGCCTGATGGTGGATGCGGCGGGGGTCGCGAACCCCGGATTGCTGGCGGACGCGCTGGCCGGGCTGGATGCGCGACCGCGCCGGCTGAGCCCGAAATGGTTCTACGACCGGCGCGGCAGCGAGCTGTTCGAGGCGATCACCGACCTGCCGGAATACTACCCGACCCGCACCGAGGCTGCGATCCTGCGCGACCATGCCGGGACGCTGGCCGGGATCGTCCCGCCCGGCGGCGCGCTGGTCGAGCTGGGCTCGGGCGCATCCGTCAAGACGCGCATGTTGCTCGGTGCGGGACGCCATTTCGGGGCCTACGTGCCGATCGACATCTCCGAAGGCTTCCTGCTGTCGACGGCGGACGACCTGCGGCGGCGCTATCCCGACCTCGCCATCCACCCGGTGACCGGCGACTTCACCGGCCCCGTGGCGCTGCCCGGGGCGGTGGCGGGGATGGCCAAGGTCGGGTTCTTCCCCGGCTCGACCATCGGCAACCTGGAGCGCGCCGAGGCCGTCGACCTGCTGACGCGGGCGCGGCGCTGGCAGGGGGCGGAGGCGTTCATCCTCGGCGCCGATCTGGTCAAGCCCGAGGCGGAGCTGATCGCGGCCTACGACGATGCGGCCGGCGTGACCGCGGCGTTCAACCTCAACCTGCTGCACCGGCTGAACCGCGAGGCCGGCGCCGATTTCGACGTCGATGCCTTTGCCCACGAGGTGCGCCGGTCCGGCGACCGGATCGAGATGCACCTGGCCGCGCGCCACGCGCAGGAGGTCACGCTGGGCGACCGGACGTTCCGCTTCGACGCAGGCGACACGATCCATACCGAAAGCTGCCGCAAATACACCGATGCCAGCCTCGCGGCGCTCGCCGCCGACGCTGGCTGGAAGGTGGGGCGCAAGGTCACCGATGCGCGCGGCCGCTACGCCGTCGTCGTGCTGCGACCGGATGCGCCCGCCGCGTGAGGCCGGGCACCTGACCCTGGGGAAGCGGGCTGGACGCGGCGCCGAAATCGGTTTCAAACTTTGCAAACGTGTTACAATCTTGCGGCAGGTGCGCAGGAGTGTGGGGGGAATCACGCGGAAGGGCCACGGACGAAGACGTCCGCGATGGCGCCGCGACGGCTTCGTTCCTGACAGCACGAGATCAATCGCGACCGCGCCCCCGAGATCGGGCCGGTCCAAACCAGCCGCGCCCCGGGCACGGTGACAGACGGGAGAACACGATGACACGCATCCTATTGGCAGGTGCCGCGGCGACGTCGCTGCTGGCCGGCGCCGCGCAGGCCCAGACCGAGATCACCTGGTGGCACGGCATGGGCGGCGCGCTGGGCGACACCGTCAACGCGCTGGCCGAGCAGTTCAACGCCAGCCAGGAAGACTACGCGATCACCCCGGTCTTCAAGGGCACCTACGAAGAGACGCTGACGGCCGCCATCGCCGCGTTCCGCGCCGGCGAGCAGCCCAACGTCGTGCAGGTCTTCGATGCGGGCGCCGCCACCGTGATCGGCGCACAGGGCGCGACCATCCCGGTGCAGGACCTGCTGGAGCAGAACGGCGTCGAGTTCTCGATCGACGACTACATCTCGGGCGTGCGCTACTTCTACGCCGACAGCGACGGCAAGATGATCGGCATGCCGTTCAACTCTTCCTCGCCGATCATGTACTACAACACCGACGCGCTGGCCGAGGCGGGCGTCGAGCCCCCGAAGACCTGGGAGGAATTCCAGGAGACCACCGCCCCCGCGCTCGAGGAGGCCGGCTACACGGCGCTGTCGCAGTCGCACCTGCCGTGGATCTTCACCGAGAACTTCATGTCGCGCCACGATCTGCCGTTCGCCACGAACGACAACGGCTATGACGGGCTCGACACCCAGATCCTGGTCAACAACGACGCCATCAAGGCCCATTTCACCGCCGTCACCGAATGGCAGGAGAACGGCTGGTTCGAATGGTTCGGCACCGGCTGGGGCGACAACCAGACCCCGTTCGAGGAAGGCAAGATCGCGATCTGGCTCGGCTCCTCCGGCTCGTTCGGCGGGCTGTCGACCAAGGACCTCCCGTTCGAGTTCTCCGCGACGTTCCTGCCCTATTGGGAAGGCGTGACGGCCGAGCCCAAGCAGACCTTCATCGGCGGCGCCGCGCTCTTCGCGATGGCCGGCAAGTCCGACGAGGAGAACGCCGCGACGGCCGCCTTCTTCGAGTTCATGACCAAGCCCGAGACGCAGGTCTTCTGGCACAAGGAGACGGGCTACGTCCCGATCACCGAGGCCGCCTACGAGATGGCCAAGGCCGAGGGCTACTACGACGAGGCGCCGGCCGCCGAGATCGGCATCCAGCAATTGTCGCTGCCTGCCGGCGACAACACCCGCGGCTACCGCATGGGCTTCTACGTCCAGATCCGCGACGTCATGAACCGCGAGTACGGTCGCATCCTGACCGGCGAGACCAGCGTGGACGAGGCGTTCGAGAACATCGAGACCGAGGCCAACCAGCTGCTGGAACGCTTCGCCAAGACGCAGGGCTGACCGCGCCCGCGACATGAAAAGGGCGGGGGCCGGCCAAGGCCCCCGCCACCACAGGCGGGACGGGGACACGCGACATGAAACGTGCAGGCTTCACGACGATGTGGCTGCCGATGCTGCTGCTCGTGCCGCAACTGATCATCATCGCGGTGTTCTTCTACTGGCCGGCCTGGCAGGCGGTGCAATCCTCGCTCTATCTCGAGGATCCGTTCGGCTTCGGCTCGACCTTCGTGGGCGTCGAGAACTACACCGACCTCGCCGGCAGTTCCGAATACATGCGCATCGCGTGGTTCACGGTGATCTTCACGCTGCTGGTCACGTTCCTGTCGCTGGCGCTGGCCCTTCTGCTGGCGGTCAAGGCCGACAAGGTGATCCGCGGCGCACAGACCTACCGCACCCTGCTGATGTGGGTCTATGCGGTGGCGCCGCCGGTCGCGGGGTTCATCGGGCTGATCATGTTCGACCAGTCCTGGGGCCCGTTGACGGAGTTCGCGCGCAGCCTCGGCTGGGACTTCAAGCTGGGGGTCAACTACTTCGACACCGCCACCGCGATGGTGATCGTGTCGGTCTGGAAGCAGGTGCCGGTCAACTTCATCTTCTTCCTGTCGGGGCTGCAATCCATCCCCAGATCGGTGCGCGAGGCGGCATTGATCGACAACCGTTCCGCCTCGGGACGGTTCTGGGACGTGACCTTTCCGCTGCTGGCGCCGACGGCCTTCTTCCTGCTCATCATAAACATCACCTACGCGCTCTTCGACACGTTCGGCGTGGTCGACACGCTGGTGAAGGGCGAGCCGGGCAACAATCCGATGACGCTGGTCTACAAGGTCTATGTCGACGGGTTCCGCGGCAACGACCTGGGCGGGTCCTCGGCGCAGTCGGTGATCCTGATGGTGCTGGTCCTCGCGCTGACGATCTTCCAGTTCCGGCTGGTCGAAAAACGCATCCACTACACGTGAGGTCGGGAACATGACCGAAGCCAACGCCGCCGCCCTCGCCGCCGCCACCGTCAAGCCGCGCCGCCGGCGACGCCGCATCCGCGGCGGCGACGTGCTCGATCACCTCGTGCTGATCGTCGGCTCGCTCTTCATGCTGGTGCCGCTGCTGGTGGTGTTCCAAATGACCACCGTGCCGGATGTCGAGATGATCCGCACCGGACCGTCGCTGCAGATCGGCGACCAGCTCGACGAGAATTTCGACAAGGCGATGTTCGAGGCCTCGGGCTTCTCGGGTCAGAACACGGGCACGCGGATGCTGGTCAACTCGTTCATCCTCGGGATCGGCTTCGCGCTGGGCAAGATCCTGATCGGGATGATGGCGGCCTATGCGATCGTCTACTTCCGCCTGCGCTTCGCGACGCTGGCCTTCTGGGTGATCTTCACGACGCTGCTGCTGCCACTGGAGGTGCGCATCCTGCCCTCCTACGAGGTGGTGCAGAAGCTCGGCATGCTGAACACCTATCAGGGCCTCATCATCCCGCTGATCGCCTCGGCCACGGCGACGTTCTTCTTCCGCCAGTTCTTCCGATCCGTCCCCGAGGAGCTGGTCGAGGCGGCCCGCATCGACGGCGCGGGGCCGGTGAAGTTCTTCGTCGACATCCTCGTGCCGCTGTCCAAGACGATGATCGCTGCGATGTTCATCATCATGTTCGTCTTCGGCTGGAACCAGTATCTCTGGCCGACCATGGTCACGACCGAGGAGGACATGTTCACCCTCGTGCGCGGCATCAAGCAGATCACCCAGACGCTCGAAGGCACCAACGTCCCCGAATTCGGCCGCGCCAACCTGCTGGCGCTGATCGCTGTGCTGCCGCCGGTCGCCGTCGTCATCTTCTTCCAGAGCTGGTTCGTGAAGGGCCTGACGGAATCCGACAAGTAAGGAACGCGCATCATGGCTCAGGTATCCCTGGAGGCCGTCCGCAAGGTCTATCCCAACGGCTTCGAGGCGGTGAAGCCGACCGGCTTCCACATTCCCGACGGCGAGTTCACCGTGCTGGTCGGCCCGTCCGGCTGCGGCAAGTCCACGCTTCTGCGCATGATCGCAGGGCTGGAGGAGATCACGGAGGGCGTGCTGCGCATCGGCGACCGGGAGGTCAACGACGTCGATCCGGCCGACCGCGACATCGCGATGGTGTTCCAGAACTACGCGCTCTACCCGCACATGACGGTGCGCAAGAACATCGCCTACGGGCTGAAGAACCGGAAGATCGCGAGCGCGGAGATCGACCGCAAGGTCGCCGAGGCGTCCGACCTGCTGGGTCTCGACGAGTATCTCGACCGCAAGCCGTCGCAACTCTCGGGCGGTCAGCGCCAACGGGTCGCGATGGGCCGCGCCATCGTCCGGGACCCGGCGCTGTTCCTCTTCGACGAGCCGCTCTCGAACCTCGATGCCAAGCTGCGCAACCAGATGCGGATCGAGATCAAGGCGCTGCAGCGCCGTCTCGGCGTGACCTCGATCTACGTGACGCACGATCAGGTCGAGGCGATGACCATGGCCGACCGGATCATCGTGATGAACGGGGGCCGGGTCGAGCAGATCGGCACGCCGGCGCAGGTCTATCACGCGCCCGCCTCGACCTTCGTCGCCTCGTTCATGGGCGCCCCGCCGATGAACCTGGTGCCTGCCGAGGCCAGCGCCGGCTCCGTGCGGTTCGGCCAGACCGAGATCGCGGCCGACAGCGCCGCGACCGGCCCCGTCACGCTGGGCATCCGCCCCGAGGACCTGATCCCCGACGCCGCCGGTCCGCTGGCGATGCACGTGGACATCATCGAGGAACTGGGCGCCCACCGCCTGCTGCATGGCAGCATCGGGACCGAGCGAATGACGGTCCATGTCGGCAAGGACACCGATGTCGGCACCGGGCAGGTCCCGCTCTCGGTCAAGGCGGGGGCGGTCTCGCTCTTCGACGCGAGGACGGGCATGCGCCTGTGACCGGACCGGCGGTCACCGATCGCCTGCGACCCCTGACCGAAGCCGATTTCGCCCGCGTCGACGCGGCCCCGAGCACCGCCGACGCGCATCGTGCCCTGCTGGCGGGCCTGCCGGCGCTCAACGCCGTGCAGACGGGCGGCACACCCGGCCGCACCGGCCTGCCCGCCGCCACCCGCGTCGTCGCCTGGAACATCGAGCGCTGCCTCTTCCCGGAACGCAGCGCCGCGCGGCTGGCGGCATACGCGCCGCAGGTCGTGCTGCTCTCCGAGGTCGATCACGGCATGGCCCGAACCGCGCAGCGCCACACGGCCGGGGACGTGGCGCGCGCGCTGGGCATGGCCTATGCCTATGGGGTCGAATTTCAGGAACTGGGGCTCGGCGATCCAAACGAACGGCCGTTCTGCACCGATGACTTCAACGCGCTCGGCTGGCACGGCAACGCGATCCTCAGCGCGGCGCCGATGTCGCGCGTGACGATGGTG
>ENA-ORXU01002802-ORXU01002802.1-marine-metagenome-genome-assembly--contig:-NODE-2802-length-11471-cov-3.006231_pt1 | contig 11471 bp, 3 predicted proteins | sample MGYA00237869_ERZ511484 | MGnify/ENA metagenome assembly ERZ511484 | reverse complement strand
CCTGATATGGATTGGAACCGTTGTACGTGGCAAAGCGGTCAAACAGCTGTACAAGGTGCGGATGTTGTAGCGCTCGATGGTTCGTCTCATGCAGCGTTGAATTGAGTCCGAGTGTCGAGCTGCGAATCAACGCACGAATGCTATCTGAATTTAACCAAGTGCCTAGTCGCTGGAGAGGTTTCTCTAAGAAGATGCGACCTGCAGAATCGTATTTGGCCTTACTTTCTTTCAAGTATTTCCTGATCAAACTCGGGTCGACATCAAATACACGAGCAGCCTCTGCGCTGAATTTGTTGGGGTCTGCGTAGGCAATTAGCCGCTGGTGATCTTCCCAGAAATATTGACACACCACCTCTTGCCGAACGTAAGTAAAGTGCTCCGTAGGGTCTTCTCCGCAAAGGCGAAACAACTCATCAACGTACTGAGGCATGGTGAATAGACTCGGCCCGCGATCAAAGCGGTACCCGCCTTCAGAAAAACTGGACAACTTGCCGCCGGGCTCGGGACTCGCTTCGTAAACGTGTACCGAGTAACCAAGGCGAGCACATCGTACTGCCGCCGCAATGCCACCGATTCCTGCACCAACGACGATTGCCTTCACGCTGGCGAAGCTAGGCTCCGGCCGTCCATCCCTAAGTCAATAGACGTAGATTCCCTGATAGACTGCTGCTCTCTTTCGGGCACCATTTATATTTCGAGGCTTCCGCCAAAACAAATTCCACGCTACTCGAGCAAAGTACTAATTGATTGTAGCAGATGCACTTACACCAAGGGTCGGACTCAAATCAGCTAAAGTCTCGATGGTCTGCGCCAAAGGAAGCTCCACGATAAATGTCGTGCCCGCACCCTCTTTGGTGTTGAAGAAGATTCTTCCACCAGCTGCCTTGACGATGTCTCGGCAAATCGCTAATCCTAGACCCGTCCCGCTACTCTTCGTAGTAAACTTGGGGAAGAATACTTTTTCCTGCATCTCTTCTGGAATGCCTGTTCCGTTGTCTCCCACCTCTAGAATTGCAAGTCCGTCCCTGCGCTTTAGCTGTACACTTACCTTTCCGCGCCGGCCCTCAGGGATGGCCTGAATTGCATTCTTGATCAGGTTGTTTAGCACGCGCATGAGCAGCTTCTTGTCCGCAAAGACAGGAAATTCAACATCTTGCTGCACATTGATACTGGTGTCGACGTCTTCCTCACGGAATAGATCATACACCGATATCACCAAGTCGTTCAGTGCGAATTGTGAGTTCTCAGGCTCGGGCATTCGAGCAAACGTGGAGAAGGTAGTGGCGATGGTAGCGAGGTTGTCGATTTGCTCAATTAGTGTGTTTGATACACGCTGCACGAGCCCCTCCATTTGCTCAGGGTCTGGATTGCGGTCAAAGGCGTGCCGCAGATACTGTATGCTCAGCTTCATCGGCGTGAGGGGGTTCTTAATCTCGTGCGCTACTTGCTGGGCCATTTCCCGCCATGCCTTCTCGCGCCGCGCGTTATCCAGCTCTTTGGCACTTTCTTCTACGGTCGTGAGCATTGTGTTGAACTCCTTAATGAGAGCACCAAGCTCATCCGGGGCGTTCCATTCCAGCGGCTCGTTTTTCTTATCGATCTTAAATCGGCGAATTTTTGCTCCGAGTTCTGATAAGGGTTTCGTGATGGAGTTAGCCACCGAGATCGCTATGACGCCTGCTATCAGCAAGAGAAAAACGTAAACATTGAGTAGGGTACCCATGAATGAACTCACGTCGTCACGGAGGTCACGCTGCTTTGAATAATAAGGCAGCCCCATGTAGGCAATGGTCTCTCCTCCTGGCATGCGCACGGGGACGTAGGCCGCCCGATAGTTCAAGGTGCCAACTGACTCCAATTGGACTACCTGTGAGCGGCCACGCTTCTTCATCATTTGGAAGGCGTATGCACCCATTTTCGGTGCAATAACCCCACGTTTGAATATGTCAGTCTCGCTGCTTGATATGAGGTCGCCTTGCTTGTCGTACAGATTCACATCCATATGGTGAATCTCAGATATCGGCTTTATGATGCGGCGAAGGGAAGCTTGGTCAATCTGAGTTAACTCGGAAAGCAGCTGTATCTCGTGCTCAGTATTCCGCAGTATGCTGGCGACTTTTCGGTTTAGGCGATTGTCGTGGTAAGCATCGGTTGAGTTGTGGAAATACAAGACGGTAACGTACCCAATCATCGCAAAGCTGAGCAGTACCAGCGCAACAATACCGACTTGAATCTTAGTCTTAAGGTCGGGTTTGCTTACCCAAGTGATATCAATTGCTCTAGGTAAAAAGTCGACGTAGGTGTTGACCAAACTCATCAACAACGTGAGCATAATGCACCACACGAATAAATATGAGAACAGCGACATCGGCCTCCAATAGCCGCCCATATCCTTACCAATCAGTACGACGGTATCGTTGTCGCCTACGTACAGTACACTCGAGTGCTGAGAGTCAGTTTCTGAGAGATAGTCGCCAGACTGAGGAAGGTTAGGCAGCCGGAGTTCAACAGCATGGTTGCGACCGTATTCTTGGATCAGTTGACCTTGCCTGTAAATCGCATAATCGTAGTCAGGGAGCCGCTCCAGTTGTTTGTAGCGTTCGTCGACGAGCAGTTCGGTAAAGACGCGCGACGGCGATCTAGGCTCGTGTTCTAGTTCGACAACGAGTCCGCGAGTTGGCTCCCGCACCAGATCACTAGTTAGCCGCACCATGTACTTGAGCGCCTCATCGGGCAGCAAGGTGTAGCGTACTTGGCTATCGACCGCAGCGGCATCTTGGTACCGCGCCATCGCGGCACGAGCTTCCTGCCCAAGACGCCCCTTTAGGAAAGTGCTGTCCGTCCGTTCGTCATACCCCCACACGCGGTACGTGTAGTTGTTGTATAAGTAACCCTCGTCGATTAGCATACGCTCGAACAGCGGCGAGAAATCACGTGGATTCACCAAGCTGTCTTTTACAGAGAGGGCGCGCTGGAAGCTGATATCGCCACGGAGCGCGGTAATAAAGTTGCGCAGTCCTTCTTCGGCACTGGAATCTCTGGGATTAGCTAATACTTTCGCGTACTCAACGCGACGCTGCAAGTCCTTTTTTTCATTGAAGGTGAATAAAAGTGCCGCTGAATACATGGCTAGCACCACAAGCCAGAAAAACAACCAGAGCACGTTACTCTCTCCTGAATCCACGAACATGTCGTAGACAAGGACGAAGATCAGCGTCCCAAGAAGAAAGTGGCCTACAGGCAATGGCGAGCCAAGCAGAAGTATAGCTGGGGTGCAGATGGCCAAACCACCAATTAAAGCGGTAAAGCGGGCACGCTTATCGAGCCCCAATTCTCCTATGCCCAGCATGAGCCGGTGTGAGAATAAAAAGAGCCCCAACATGAGTAGCAGCAGGCACAGCACGCTGAGCATGCTGTACGTGTTGAGATTAAGTACGTTGTTAAACTCGAATATCAAGTCCGAGTCTGTCACAACTACATTGTACACATGTGTAAGTCCGAAGGCAGCAGCTGCAATTAACGCATAGTGTACAGCCGTGCTGAGCCATAACTTGAGTTGGCTCTGACCGGTATTGCGACTTATGACATAGTGGCGGTGAAAGAAAGTCACTAACCAAAGAGCGAGCATCACCGAGGCACTTAATCCCCCAAGTGAGGTGTCTACTACAACCGTTTGCAGCATCTTGGTAATGAAGCCGAGATCGTTGTAGCGCTCAGACCAATCGACATGACCAAGAACGGCCTGGACGACGAGCACCCCGACCATGATGTTGAAGCCGCCCGTGAGAGCTCCAAAGCGACGTGACATGAGATCGGCAAGCCGATTCAGCCAATAGGCCAACATTAGAAATACGAGTATATACAGGCAGAAATCTATCGCCTGATGCGTCCTATCCTTGAAGCTCTGAGTGTTATGGAGGTAGGAAACTGTGGTCCCATTAGATGAGCGAATAGGAAATGCAGTAGGTACAGCGCTAAGGTCTACTGCAGCAGGAATGTGTCTGTTGCCCGTGAACTGGTTGCTCAGGTAACTCGACGAAAGGGTGTAGTTGCTCCTAATTGGGATAAGGGCAATTAAGTCGTAATCGCGGCCTTCAAACAGGGTCAAGGAGCTATGACGAACAACGTATTCACCGTTCTGAAAACTTCGAAGTTGTACTTTTGGAAGGCGAGAAGGCTCAGTGCCTTCAGGCAGAAAAACTCGATTGTTGGTCCAGAATACTAACGAATCCTCCTGATAGAGGCACACATTGAATTCTAGCTGGCTCAGCTCGAGTATTCGATTGGCATCGGCAACTTGATCTTCAGGCGAGAGCTTGCCGAGACCATAGACTTGCCGTTGCAAAAAGGCGGTGTCGGTTAGTATACCGTCTACCGCTCGCTCAGAGGCGCGGAGGGTATTTTCAATGCTCTCTGTGTAGGAGCTTAAGTTGGCGCTTTCACTAAAGATGAGATCAAGGCCTATAATGCCAACAACGATTAAGACAATCGTGCTAGGCACCAAGGCCCGATTCGACCAATGCTTCGGGGGGGTATTTGCTTTGTGAGCCCTGAAACTACGGTGCTGTCTTGCCTTCGCCAAAAGACGTAACAGCGTTCGTTTCGTCGGGATAGACGGCATCGCGCAGGTATACGCGAGGTAGTATCCGAAGGGTGCGCCTTTTTCCAGCTATATAACCGACCTTTGTACTGTACAGGTGTCGAGGCAGCTCGTCGCATCCTGCATCAGCAGGATGAGGAAAGTCCGGACAACATAGGGCAGCGTGCCAATCGAAAGGTTGGGGGCGAGGGGGGAGACGCCCGCGTCACGGAAAGTGCCACAGAAAGTAAACCGTCTCGGTAATACCGGGATAAGGGTGAAAACGTGCGGTAAGAGCGCACGCCCCAGGTGGGCAACCGCCTGTGGAGGTAAACCCCACGCGTTGCAATGCCGAGCAGCGAGGAAACTCTGCTCTCTTCGGAGAGCAGGCAGCGGTGGCTCCGCCGCGCAACGTTACCGTTGCACTCGCGGGTAGGCAGCGTAGATAAATGACGAGCCTCGACAGAATCCGGCTTATCGCCTCGACCCTGTACGTTTTAGCAGTTCCTCAGCAAGGCGCTATTCGAGGGCGCGTTTTGCCGAAAGGCTAATACTTCTAATTCACTACTCCCTCAGGAGTCGTTGGCGCAAACGCATAGTTGAGCCCGAAGCGTAGCGTGTTGTCCAAAGGATTACGCGTGGCTGTAGTAGGTACGAGGTAGCTGAAGTCTAACCCGAGCACGCTGTACTTGATGCCGAGCCCAAGGGTGAGGTACTGACGACCACCCTTCGTATTGCTCTCGTGGAAGTACCCAACCCGAGCGGCAAACTGATTAGCATACCAATACTCAGCGCCAAGGCTCACATTAATTTCGCGAAGCTCCTCACCAGGTCCACCACTAGCATCTCCAAAACTTGAGAAGATTCCTTCAACTGGACTTTTGTCCAAGTAGTCTGGACGACCGTTCCCGTCATTGTCCATGAAGTCAGGATCTTCCTCGTTGAGTGGTTGGCTGGGTACGAGTAACTTGTTGAAATCCGTAGTGAACGTTAGTGAGTTGTAGTCGTCGAAGAAAGTCTCAATGGAAGCTCCGACGGCGAGATTGGTAGGGATGTAGTCGCGCTGAGACGCAGTGGTATAGGTAATCTTGGCACCAATATTCCGCACGCCCGCACCGACGCGGAGGGTTGCGCCATTCGAGCCCAGGTTGATATCGTCCACATAGGAAAATCCGATATCGGCTGCGCCAGAAGTTCCAGGACCAATCTCGACACCGGGATTATTGGGCACTGTGAGCCCAGAGGCTAAAGCAGAAAGGATAAATCTACCCGCGAGGCTGGCACTGATCTTATCGGTCAGTTTACGAGCGTAACCAAATGTAACCGCCATTTCATACGGCTTCCCTGTAGAGATCGCCTGACCGTTGACATCGGTGAACTCAATATCTCCGAGCGAGAAATATCGCAGATCGCCGAAGAGTACCTCGGTTTCACTCAACTTACCATACATCGCTAAGTTGGCGAGATATACATCGTCCAAATTGAGGGCTTGAAGCCAAGGAGTAAAGGTTGCTTGAATCTCGAAGCGCTCTTGAGAGAATGCTAAAGCACTACCGTTCCAGTGCGATGACGCCGCTGTGGGACTCAACGCCACGCCTGCGTCGCCAAGCGCAGCACTGCGCGCATCAGGAGAAATGGTGAGGAAAGGCACCGCGGTTTGTATCGTATTCACACACAGCCCGCCTGTCGCATTCACGTACTTTCCCTCATCATTGAGGAAGCAGCGCTGAGCGGAAGCATCGGCAGAAATAAATAGAAGTAGCGTCGCTGAAAGTATTGGCCACACGGCCTTTGCAGGTGTCATCTAATCGGATTTTGGCCGCTGGGCAACAGCGGCGCGAATGTAGCGGGACCTAGTATATCCGCGCTGCGATAGTTAATCGATTGAAAATGGCTAAAAATTGCCGCGGCCTTCCGCTTTAGCTGCCTTTAGACTGTTCAGGTTATCCACTTGACAAAACCCACGTTGATCTTGTATAAGCGCAATGACGACTCGGAAGCTATTTTAGAACGACGAGCCGCTCAAAGTCGCTGCTCCCACTGCGGGTTCCTCCCTCAGTACGCATAGAGATGCGGTAGAGGTACACGCCACGCGCCAACTCCTGCCCGAAGTCATCGGTCCCGTCCCAGGCGATACAGTTAGTGTTGCCGAAGCGATTGCCTTCAGCGAGCCCGTCAAACCGCAGCGATCGAACTCGCCGACCACTAGAGGTATACACGTCGACTTGGACTTCAACGAACTGCCCGGCGGCGGTGTGCTCGAATTGAAAGCACGTTGCGTCAACGAACGGGTTGGGGTAATTAAGCACGCGGCGTAGCGCCAAACCAGCATCGTTGCTAACAAGGAATGTCGTTTCTCCGGTGCCGGTATTGTTGGCTAAGTCCCAAGCTCGAACCGTTAGGGCGTATTCGCCTTCCGGCAAATCAAACACCGGATAGCGAACTTCTCCACGGCTGAAGTTGTCGGTCTCAGCCTGGTAGAAATCATTCAGCACGTAATTTTCTTCACTGACGCCACGCAGCGTAGCACTCAAGTCATGGCCTATGCTAGCACCACTTACGTTGATTCCGGTATCATCAGTGAAGCGGGCATAAATGACTGGATCTTCTGCGGTGATACCCCCAGGCACAAAGTTCTCGTCGCCCATGAAGACTTCCACCACTGGAGGTGTATCGTCGGCAATGCTCGGCGTGGCGAGTCCATCGACGACAAAGCCTTCATATAGCCCACCGGCGTCTCTACCGTCGGGCGAGAGCGCATAAAGGCTCAACCGACCCCGACCACGCGATGCGGTCATATCCTTTGGAAGCATAAAGGATGCCGTCCAGATGCCAGCCTCCACGGTGGCGCGCCCGGTAAACAGCACGGCATCTTGGCGCTCAAAGTTCCTTGAAGAACTCTTCGCATCCTGGCCAAGCGTTCGAGAAATCCGGACTTGGTCAAATACCGTGACGCGAATTTCCCCATTAAAATCAGCTGCCAGTTGACCGCTGGGCGTGTGGACCTCACCGCTCACAGAAACGGGGCGGAGCGCTTCGATAGCAGGAAGTGTAGTGATATCGGCAGTATCGACCGCTGCAGCCGAAGAATCGAAGCGAGTCACTACTACATCGAGCTTGGGTACGCCTAGCCGCATAGCCGGATCGCCGAACATGGCGTACTTCCGGTTGTTTGAAGTCTGCGCTCGCGAAGTGTTCTTTGCAATCGCCAGGAGATAACCTAGCCCCTCAGAGCGTGCGAGTGAATCGTTAAGCAGCACTTCGTGTGTTCGGCGCGCTAAGAGCTCATTGTCGTTGATGTAGACTGGGCGTGTAGTACTGAGTGATGCAACCGCACCACCATCCTCTTTAAAGAGCACTTTCTCTCCTGCGACTACTCGATCTGGGTCATCAAATCCAGTGAACGTGCATGTAGCTGTCACCAATACAGTGAAGGCGTTTCGGTTCTCCCATTTTTCGATATCAGGCGAATTGAGGAAGCGTTCCTGGCCCCAACCACTCGGCCCTCCGTGCCCTAAGTAGGTAGTCAGGAGGTTGCCACGAAACATGTTGAGGTTGATCGCTTCTGCAGCTCTCGGAATCTTAATGCCGCCCGTTGTAGGCACCTGCTCATAGGCATCTACATACACTTTGACTTGATTGTACTTCTCGGAAATGGAGCTATTGAGGCGAGCTATGCCGTCAATGTCCCGGAGGTGCTTGTCGTTGTCCTCGTCGTCAGCTACGAACACGGTTCGCAGGCGCCATTCACCAAGTAGATCGGAGTCTGATTCGTAGCGTATGATCTTGTCGACTACGGTGTTAGCCTGCAACGGAGTAGTAGCTGGAATACGCCCGACCCCAAGATCAATTCCACCTCTTAATAGAAAGCCACTATCACGGCCTTCACCTTCGTCGAGCAGCGCGAAGTAGTCATCAGTAGGGTAGGCACTGACCTCCCATAGCGCATTGCCAGTCTGGTACGTGGGAATGAGGTTGCCCTCGGCGCGCTGAATGCCTCGTGGATCAAAGGTTCCGTCTCCTAGCAAGAGCAAGTAGCGAAAGCCGGGGTCGCGTTGATGAAGCATGGTCGTCAAGCCGCGGATTGCTGTAGGAGTAGGGCGACCGCCACCAAACTCTTCAAAGATCGTGTTGACATCGGCAACGACAACTTTATAGTCGTTGTAATTTCTACGATGCTCTGCGAGTCGTTCAGCTGAAGGGCCAAGACCTTCCCCATACACGATAACCATGTCGGCCTCCTGGATAGCGTGAAGGTTCGAGTTGGCAAGCTCGCCGACGACCTCGGGCCGTGGAGCGTCAACGGCCGCATCAAAAGCTACGAATTCTCGTGGGGCGCCAGCAGCCTCGCGAGCATAGCCAAACCTGAGTCGCTGTCCCGAGTTTTGCGCGTCCACTACATCCGGTCGAAGCGGATCCGTAATGTCTAACACTCGAAGATCTGAAGTAGCCTCGCTAATTTCATATCCAAACGATACCGTGCCGGTATCAAGAGCCGATCGAAAGGTGAGTGGGCTGCCGGTGTAGCGTAATTGCGAAGGGTAGGTAATCTGAACGAAATCAATCCAGCCAAGGGCAGTCTCAGAGTTTCCAGGGTAGTCTACCTGAACATCAATATTCGCCTTATCAAGCGATATCGGTTCAGAAATTTCGACAACCGCAGCAAACTCACTATTCGCATCGCCACGCACTGAAATGGGAACACTCGGCGTATTGAAGCGACTCTCGTTGGCACTTAGCTGAAAGCGACTACCGCGAACGATAGCAGAAGCTGCAAACCGCGCATGGAGCTTGCCTTCAGCGCCCGGTACAATCTGACCGAAATTGAAAAGTTCAGGGCGGCGCACAGTACGATTGGTCTTAAGCAACTGACCGAACCATTCTTGCCCACTTCCTTGCCCGCTAAACTGAGACTTGCTATAAAACAGCAAGTTGTCGAGCTCTTCTTCCCAACGAAGGCGCTGCGTATAGCTGGTTGAGTATTCGTTGGCTTCTCGATTTTGGAGCGTAGCCATTCTGGAGCCCTCTCCACCAACTTTGAGGTAGTAGAAGGTCTGTTCGCTATAGAGGTTTTCTGTGCGCCGAAAATCTGCGGCTTGGTCGTTCCAAGTCCAGACGTCTTCGCCTTCTCCATAGAAAACGAGGCGCTCCCCGGCGTCCCAAGTGGCGTCACCATTGCCAATCTCGAGAAGTGCGACTTCTTGTAAGTCTGTGGGGTAGGGTTCTCCTACACGCTCGGGAAGCATAGCTCCACCTTTGCTATACAGCCGTACGGCAGCTGGACCAGCGTTGGTGGGCAAATCGAGGTCTGCCAGTAATGCTGCATCGATTTGGAAGACGCCGTCTTCGTCAACTGCAAGCTTGATGATCTTGCCGTCGCCGAGCACCGAGTTTGTTGGCTCTTGGGGCCCACTTCTGGCAGACAGTCTACCGCCTGTAGTTTGCTTGTAGCTAACGCGAATCGTAAAGGAGAGCTGTTTTTGGTTGCTCTGCTGATCCTTCCGTTCCGCTTGAAAATATGCGGTGAAGATCGGTCCCGCTATGGAAGGATAGGTTTTGGCGAAAGCTGCATTTAGCGCTAACAGGGCAGCATCGCCTTCAGTTTCTAAGCTCAGGCTTGTAAGCTCGGCCTCGGCACCTCGTGGGAGGGCTGCAGTCCATTGAAAATCAATGGAATTTACACCTGCGGATAGGGTATACGTACTCGTGTCCGACACGGTAGTTTGAGCGAAGCTTTCGCCAAAACTCCCGACGAGAATGAGAACGGTACCGAGAAGGTAGCCGGAGGCTCGCAAAGACAAATTCAGTAGCAAAGAAGACATCTTGTGAAAGCTAAGGAAATTAGGGGCAGTTGGCCAACGTTGATACTAGGTGCAAATTGCACCTTTCACCGTGTATAGACGTACACATGTCTTCTACACGCCTGACCTACCTTCGGTTGTCAATGACTAAGCGTATCCCCGTCATCTTATGCTGTTTGCTAGCAATCGCTGGCGCTCAGAATTCGGCGCGGGCTCAGGATGCTGTTTTTAGCCAATTTTATGCTGCTCCGCTGCTGCTCAATCCGGCTTTCGCAGGTACGACACAGGCCCCGAGCATTGCGCTTAATCATCGCTCCCAGTACGTTGGATTCGCGAGCACTACGCCCTATCAAACCTACGCTGCGAGCTACGGTCAGTTTATTCCGCAGATTCGATCCGGGGTAGGGGTCTCGTTGTTTGCAGACGATGCAGGTGATAATCTCTACAACAGTTACGCTGCCACAGCCTACTATGCTTACCAGGTGCGTGTCGACGACAACAACACCTTTCGCATCGGTCTGAGCGCTGGAGTACAGCAACGCCAACTCGATTTTGATCGGTTAATATTCTTCGATCAACTCAGTCCTGAGACAGGCCCAGTAGACCCTTCCGGCAACCCCAATCCGACCAACGAGGAACGACCCGGGCAGCTCAATAAGACCTTTGCCGACTTTGGTGCTGGGGTTCTTTACGCGGGGCAAATCGCCTATGCTGGGGTGAGCCTAGATCATGTCACTACCCCCGACGATCGCATTGCAAGCGTAGGTCCAGGAGGTTTTTACAAGGGGCTACCCATGCGCTTGAATGTGCATGCTGGAGCACAAATCGACCTGCCTTCTACAGGTATACGCTCGATGTTCATTACGCCCAATGTGCTCTACGCGCGACAAGGACCTTTCGAACAACTCAATTTGGGCGCCTACGTCGGGGCTGGCAGATTTTTCGGTGGAGCATGGTTTCGACATGCGTTTGGCAATCCGGATGCAGCGATTGCAGTTCTAGGGTTCAATTGGGACATGTACAAGTTTGGCTACTCCTACGATGCAACAGTCAGCGGTCTCTCATCTGTTAGCTCAGGCACCCACGAAATA
>ENA-ORXU01002801-ORXU01002801.1-marine-metagenome-genome-assembly--contig:-NODE-2801-length-11472-cov-6.989908_pt1 | contig 11472 bp, 7 predicted proteins | sample MGYA00237869_ERZ511484 | MGnify/ENA metagenome assembly ERZ511484 | reverse complement strand
CCGACCACCGCCACCGCGGCACCGGCGGCCATGGCGGCCGACTCGTCGCGATCGACCTGCTCGATGCGCAGCGCATCCACGGTGATGTCCTGCGAGGCCGAGGCGATGGCGATCACCAGCCCGACGCCGATCACCAGCGCCAGGCTCTGCGCCGGTACCAGCGTGCTCCAGGCCAGCAGCATCAGCAGGATGATCGCCTGCAGCACGAAGATCCACGCCTTGCGCTGGCCCACCCGTTCGGTCAGCCAGGGAATGCGGATGCGGTCGATCAGCGGCGCCCACCAGAAGTTGAACGCGTAGACCGAGAAGATCAGCCCGGCCCAGCCGATCGTGCTGCGGCTCATGCCGTCGTCCTTCAACCACAGCGACAGCGCGCTGCCGATCAGCACCCACGGGAACCCCGAGATGGCACCGAGCAGCAGGATGCGCGGCATGCGCCGGTCGAGGTAGGTGGCAAGCGAGGGTCGGGCGGCGGCGGCGGTCATGGGCTGACTCCGGCGGGGACAGGCGGATGGTACGGAGGTCGGCGACCGGGGTCGATGCCCGAAAGCGGAGGTCGTCGAGCGATTGCCGAATCCTGGGACGGCTTGATCCGGTCCGCCGCTGCGCCCAGACTTCACGCCTGAACCGCTTCTGGAGTCCCGATCACCGTGGACGACCTGCCCGACGGCCCGCTGGTCGGCTACCTGGAAGGCTACTACGGTCGCCTGCTGCGACCGGAAGATCGCCGCGCGCTGCTGCGCACGCTCGAATCCAATGCCATGAGCGCCTGGTGGTACGCCCCGAAGGACGATGCGCGGCATCGGCTGCATTGGCGCGAGCCCTACGATGCGCGCTGGCGACGGGACTTCCGCACCTTCGCGCAGTCGGCGCGGCAGCATCGCGTCGCGCTGCTGGCCGGCATGGCACCGGGGCTGGACTTCCGCTTCGCCGACCTGCCGTCGGGACCGGACTTTGCGCGGCTGCTGGACAAGAGCCGCACGCTGCTGGACGACGGTGCCACCGTGCCCACGCTGCTGCTGGACGACATCGAGGCGGATTTCGCCGGCCGGGCCGGCGACTTCGCCAGCGAGGGCGTGGCCCATGCGACGCTGGCCAACGAGCTGGGCGCTGCCTTGGGCCACGCGCTGGTCGTGGTGCCACGCATTTACGCGAACGAGCTGCACGCCCGGGCGCCGGACTACCTGCCCGATCTGGTGCGCACGCTGGCCCCGGAGCATGCGCTGGCGCTGTGCGGCAACGACGTGGTGGCAGCCACGGTGCACGACGACGACTGCCGCCGTCACCTGGGCACGAGCGAGCATCGCATCGTCGTCTGGGACAACCTGTACGCCAACGACTACTGCCCGCGTCGGCTGTTCGTCGGCCCGTGGACCGGGCGGGACACGCTGGCGGACGTCATGATCAACCCGACCGGGCTACCGGCCACTGACGCGCTGCTGATCGATCTGGTCGGTGCCGAACGTGAGCGCCAGGCCCGCATCGTCCTGCCGTTCAACGACCCGGTCCGTGACCCGCCCCATGACGAGGCTCATGTTCCGGGTGACGACTCCGAAACGGGTTCTGGCCTGGGCCCCGGCGACGAGGCCGCGTCGGTACGCGCCGCATGGCGCCAGGTGCTGGACGAGCACGGCGTGCCGGCGGCCTTCGATGCGATCGCCGGCTGCTTCGATCATCCGGTGACGAATGCCGGCAGCCGGTCGCTGGATCCCTCACCGTCCCTGGAGATCGCCCTGCCGGCGCTCGACGAGCTGACCTGGCGCTGGAAGTCGGCGCTGGCGCGCGAGTGGTTCCCGTGGCTGATGGGGCTTCGTCACGATCTGCTGCTGGAGGCCGGAACCCTGCCCGAGGATCGCATCGCCAAGACCCAGAGCGGTGCGTTGGCGCGTCGGCTGCTGGGCGGCTAGCCGGACGACACGGCAGCGTTTGCCGTGCGGGTGGGCAGCCGCCGGATCGAGCTCGGCTCGCCCGCCCGTACGATGACGTCGGCCAGCGGTTCCCGCGCGACCGACAGGGTATGGGCATTGGCGTGCACCACGGTGTCGGCATCGACCACGATGGCCACGTGCCCCGGCCAGAAGACCAGATCGTCGGTGCGCCGTTCGGCAGACGTGACGAGCGTGCCGATCGTGCGTTCCTGAGGACCGCTGTCGCGCGGCAGATCATGCCCTGCGGCCCGCGCCACGCTCTGCAACAACCCCGAGCAGTCGCAGCCGTCGGGCGTGCGTCCGCCCCACAGGTAGGGTGCGCCTGCGTAGAGCGCCATGACCAGATCGCACAGTCCGTAACCGGCCACGTGCGACAGCGGCACCAGGTGGGTGGCATGCACCCGGCCACCGCCTTCGAGTGCGATCAGGCCCTCGTCATCGGGTATCGCCTGCGCAGCGATACGCACGCGCACCCCGTGTGCAAGGCGCTCTACCGGAGCCGACTTGATGCCCGGCCCCGGAAAACGCAGCGTCGCCCGAACGACAACCCGATGCGTGGGCGGCAGCGCCGCCGCTGTCAATGCAGCCGTCGGCGTCCATCCTGAATAACCGTCCAGATGCGCGATCACCCGCGACCAATCGCCACGGCTCTCCTGCACCTCCACGCGTTCGCCGAGCAGCAGTTCGCTGGTAGTGGCAGCCTGTGTGTCGGGCTCGCCGGTCAGCCGCGCCAGCGGAACCGCCACGTCCCGCGTGGCGACGGCACTCACGAGCGCAGCGCGTCGATCAGCTCGCCCTTGTTCATGCCGGACCGCCCCTCGATGTCGCGCTCGCGTGCCAGCGACTGCAGTTCCTCGACGGTGCGCTCCTCGTAGGGCCGCGAATCGTGGTCGATGTCGTTATTGGCCTGCGCATTGGAAATCGCCGCCGCCTTGGCTTTCGACAGGCCCTTGTCGCGCAGGGCGTCATAGGTGTCGGGCTTCTTGATGGAGTCGGCCATCGGCAGGATCGTCGGTCAGGGAGAAGCACGACGATAGCGCCGGCATACCTCGACCGGGTATCCGGCGCCGAAAACGCAACGCATGTTGCGTTTTCCAGGCTCGTCATTGGTCAAGGTCCCTCTCGAACGCCTGCACGACGACGTCGCCGAACGCCTCGTGCAACGCCGCTCGTGCCCGCCCGCCGGCGTCATCGCACAGCGCATCCGGCTCGCCTTCCTCGGCAAGGATCGCAGGCCCTGCCGGCTTGCACTCGGGCAGGAAGCTGAAGTGCACCGCATCGTCCACCGTCTCGTAGTGCGCGTCCGGAATGCGGCGGCTCGTCTCCTCGGCCAGCACACCCTTCGGAATGGCCCCCGGCGCGCCGAGGTTCAGCAGGGTGACCGGCGCATCGATGGCGGCAAGGCTTGCCGCACTCAACGTTCCGACCACGCCCGGATCCACCGCCACCGCGGTGCGGATGCGCGGATCGCGCAGGTCCTGCGCCGCGGGCGACAGGTCGATCGCGTGCAGATCGACGCCGCCGCGCGCCAGGAACGCGCAGTCGGACATGCCGGTCTCTTCGCCATCGCAGAAGCGGGCGAGCGCCTCCGGGTCGATGCGGGCGCCCACCGTTGCCAGTACCGTGTAGCCGCCGGCCGAGAAACCGAGCGCACCGATCCGATCGGGGTCGACTTCCAGACCCGCAGACGCACCGTCCAGCAGGGATGTCAGCACGGCCGACAGGTCGGCGGGTCGCTGCCACAGTTTCACAGCGTCGAGCGGGGAGGCGTTGCCGGTGGTGCTGCCCGGGTGATCGGGGGCTGCCACCAGGTAGCCCGCCCCGACCAGCCGGTTCGCGATCCAGCCGAACTGGCGGGCGTTGCCGCCGCCGCCGTGCGACAGCAGCACCAGCGGGTAGCCACCGGGCAGGACCGGTGCGTCGCGTTGCGCGGCGGTGCCGGTGAACACGCCGTTGTCGCCGAGAAGTTCCCGCACGCCTCCGGGTCGCGCCGGGTACCACAGCGTCACGTCGAGCGGTCCTCGTCGATGCGGTGCGTCCGCCGAAAGGCTGCGCACGCCGATCACCGGTGTCGGTGCCAGGGCGTCGATGAAGAAGCGGGTCACCGAGGCATTCAGGTCTTGCTGGAAGGCTGCCCGGTCGAAGCCTGCCGCGTCCACGCACACGCGTTCCCAGAGGTCGGGACGGTCCCGTTCGAGCGACGCCCGGCAGGCCGCGAGAAATCCGAAGTGTCCCGCGTTCGGGACGACCCGGCTGTCCACGCCGGGCGGCAGGTGCTGCAGCAGGAAAGCGGTGTTGGTGGCGACCGGTACCGCCGTATCGAGCTCCCCGCTCCAGATCTGCAGCGGCAGCATCATCTCGGCCAGTGACGCGGGATCGAACCCGAACCCCAGCGCGGGGCCGGCGAGCACGACCGCATCGACGCGGTTGTCCTCGAAGCGCTCGAAGCCTGCCGGATCGAGCGTGCCGGCCGCGATGGCGGCCGCCACGTCCGCTCCGATGCCCAGTTCGCAGGCCCATTCCTCCGGATGGGCGTCGCAGTACGCCACCAGCTGCGCCGGGTCGAAGCGCGCGCTGGTCAGCGCCAGTGCGCCGTAGGCGCCCGCCGAGAATCCGAACGCGCCCACCCGGGCCGGATCGAGGTGTGCAGCTCCGCTCCACCGCCCGGTCATGTGATCGAGGGTGCGCGACAGATCCCGCGGGCGTTCCGGCAGCCAGCGTGAGGCCGGTGCCTCGGTACCGTCGTCGCTGGCGCCGCCATCGCCCGGATGCTCCGGCGCCGCGACCACGAATCCCGCCTCGGCGAGCGTGTACGCCAGGCCTGCGTGCCCGCCCATCCAGCCGCCGTTGCCGTGCGAGATGACCACCAGCGGCAGGGCGGAACCTGCAATCGGGTCCCCGAGCGCCAACGCCTGGCCCCACGGCGTGTTCGCCTCGGTCGGAACCGGTGCCTTGCTGGGGTACCAGACGCCGACATCGATGTCGGCGTATCCGTCATCGACGATCTCGATGCGCTGGAAACCGACCGCGGTGGCAGGCGTGTTCAGGCCCGCCAGCAGCATCGTGATGAGGACGCTTCGCCATGACGATCCGGGACGCCACGGGCGAAAGGACGACGAGGGGGATGCACGGGACATGGACGAGGTGCTCGGTGGCCGGCATCACTGCGGGGGTGTCCCGCAGCGTTGCAACCGGCCCGACGATGATCGGCATCGGGCGCGACACGGACGACCTCGAACACGATCGAGGTCGTGCGGTTTCGCGTTTGAGTCAAGATCCAGCCATGCTCTTCATTCCCTTGCCGTTCGTCGTGGCGCTGCTGATCGTGCTGCTGATTCCGCGCACGCTGGCCGAGCGCGACGATTCCCCGGCCGCCGTCTGGTTCGCGGCGCTGCTGGCGCTGTACGCGCTGCTCGCCACGCTGGTCGGCTTGCGCTGGGGCTACGATCTGGTGTGGCTGCTGCCGGTGCAATCGGTGCTGGCCGCCTGCTGGGCACCGTTGGCCTGGCTGGCCTTCGCAGGCGTCGCTCGTCCGGGCGCGTTCTTCGCGGTGCGCCGGGACTGGCCGCACCTGCTACCGCCGTTCATCGTGCTCGGCTGCATCGCGGTCTGGCCCGCACCGATCGATATGCTGCTGATCGCGCTGTTCGCAGGCTACGGCGTCGCGTTGCTGCTGAAGTGGCGGCAGGGGCCTGACGCGTTGCCGGCGATCCGCCTCGGCGAGCTGGCGCGGGTGCACCGCGCGCTCGGCATCACCGGGGCGGTGCTGATCGGGTTCACTTTCATCGACGTGCTCATCGCGCTCGATTTCCGTCTGGGCGATGGTCGTAACGCCGTGTCGATCGTCACCTGGGCGAGCCTGCCGATGTTGCTGTTCGTGGGATATGGCGCCAGCGTGGCCGGAGTGGGGCGGGCGGGACGGGTCTCTCGCGCCGCGCCGGCCCCGGCGTCACCCTTCACCGATCCCGATCGAACGCTGGAGAACAGCGGTGAGTCCTCGCCCGAACCGGACGATCCGGCGATCATGGACACGGTGCAGAAGGCGCTGCACAAGGACGGGCTGTTCCGCGATCCGGACCTGACCCTGGAGCGGATCGCCCGACGCAGCGGCGTGCCGGCGCGTCGTGTCTCCGGTGCGATCAACCGCACCACCGGCGACAGCGTGTCGCGCTACGTCAGCGGCCTGCGGCTGGACGAGGTGCGGCGGCGTCTGCTCGCCTGCGACGACAACGTCACCGAGATCATGCTGGCGTCGGGTTTCCGGACCAAGTCGAACTTCAATCGCGTGTTCCGCGAGGCGGAGCGCTGCAGTCCGACCGAGTGGCGGGCCGCGCGACGGAGCTGAGCCAGGCGCGCTTCAGCGCACCCGCAGCCCGTCCATCAGCAGCGTCACGTGCCCCTCGATCCAGCCCTGCATGTCGATGGACTCGATCGACTCGAACGTCAGTCGCCACATCGCCACCGTGAACACCGGCGCGACCAGCAGACGCGGGAACGCGTGGGCCGGACCGTCGGCGAACTCGCCGGACGCCACGCCGCGCGCCAGGATGCGCCGCATCAACGCCTTGCCGTGCGATATCTCGGCCTCGTAGAAGGCACGCCGCAGCTCCGGAAAGCGCTCGCCCTCGGCCACGATGATGCGCAGCAGCGCCAGGTTGTCCGGGCGCAGCAGTTCGCTGTAGGCATGCATCAGCACCTGCCGCAGCAGGGTGGCGATCTGGCCCTCGTAGCCGTCGATCAGCGCCGTCATCTCGCTGAAGGCGGGCGTCACGTGGGCTTGCACCGTCGCTCGGAACAGCGCCTCCTTGTTCTCGAAGTACAGGTAGATCGTGCTCTTGCCGATGCCGGCCCGCTGGGCGACATCTTCCAGTCGGGTGTTGGCGTAGCCGTGCTCGGCGAAGTGCGCCAGCCCGGCGGCGACGATCTCGGCGGCGCGCTCGGTCGGGCGGCGTCGGCGCTTCGGGCGCGTGATCTCGCCGTCGGTGTCCGTCGAGGCAGGCGGGTCGGGCCGGGCGGGCGGAGCGTCGTGTGCCGTCATGTCGGCAAGCATGGTCGGAGCGGGGACGCTGCACAAGGCGAGGTGCACCAGGCGTTCGGGAGCCGGGGCGACTTTACGGTTTCGTGAGAAGCCGGCATTCAGCCTCCAGTTACCGACCCACGAGTCGTTAACGCGTCTAGACTCGTTTCCGACCGCCTTCGGGCGCACCGCTGAACCCCGCTCATGTCGAATCGTCGCGCTCTCCTGTCCGATGTGCTCTGGGCGCTGCTGGCGGTGGCGATCCTCGCCGGCGGGATAGTCGGATTCCGGATCCTGGGCGCGCTGCGAGAACCGGTCGCCGCCGTGCCGGTGGTGCGCACGGTGCCGGTGGTCGAGGTGGCACCGTTCGAACCGCACGAGGGTCCGGTACCCGTTGCCGGCGAGGGGTTCATCACGCCGGTCCGGAAGGCCACGCTGGCCAGCGAGGCACCGGGACGGATCGTGGAGCTCTCCACAGGTTTGCTGGCGCGAGGCGACGTGCGCGCCGGGGAGGTGCTGGCACGCATCGACAACCGCTCGGCACGCGCCGCATTGACCCGCGCCCGCTCGGACATCGATTCGACCCGGGCGCGCCTGAACCTGAATGCCACCCAGCTGGCGCGCACCGAGTCGCTGCGCCGACGCGGCATGGTGAGCCAGGACGAGCTGGACCGCGCGCTGGCGCAGGAATCCGAACTGACCGCCGCGCTGGCCAGCTTGCAGTCGGCGCGCGAGTCGGCCGAGATCGCCCTGCAGGCGACGCGCGTGCTGGCACCGTTCGACGGCCGGGTGCTGGAGCGTAGCGTCGAGGTCGGGGATGTGATCGGCGCCGGGCAGACCATCGCCCTGGTGTTCACGCCGGACCGGCTGGAGGTGACGGTACCGCTGGAGGAGGCGGCCGCGGCGCTGATCCCCGGTCTGTTCGAGGGCGAGAAGGCATCGGCGCGGGTCAGCACCCGCTTCGCGGGACGGGAGCGGGTGTTCGGGGCGCGCATCGAACGGGTCGGGTCGAGCCTGGCGGCGCGCACGCGCACGCTGGACGTGACGGTGGCCCTGCTGGATCCGTCAGGGGGTAAAGCCGATGAAAACTCCCCGCCGGCCGGTGCGGCACCGGCGCTGGTCAACGCGTGGGCCGACGTGATCATCGACGGACAGGCACCGGGGACCGTGCACGCGGTCGCCTCGTCATTGGTGCGCGAAGGCGACACGCTGTGGTTGATGGCCGATGAGCGCCTGAAGATCGTGCCGATCCGGGTATTGCGGATCGAGCAGGGCATCAACTACGTGACCCTGACCGAGCAAGTGCCTGACGGTGCGCAGCTGGTGACCAGCCTGCTGCCGGCACCGGTGGACGGCATGCCGGTCCGGCTGGCCGAGCCGTTGCCGGACGCATCGCCCGTGGACGGTGCCACGCTGAGCTTCTCGAACCCGTGAACGGCATCATCCGCTGGCTGACCGAGCACCCGGTCGCCGCCAACCTGCTGATGGTCACGGTGCTGGTGCTCGGGCTGTCCAGCGCTGGTTCGCTGACGCAGAAGACCTTCCCGGACTTCTCGCTCGACGTGGTCGACATCAGCGTGGTCTATCCGGGCGCATCGCCTGCCGAGATCGCGCAGAGCGTGGTGCGTCCGATCGAGGACCGCCTGGCGGGCATCGACGGCATCGACGAGATCAACGGCGTGGCGCGCGAGAACGTCGGCCGCGTGTCGGTCAGCCTGCTGCTGGGCGAGGACGTGGCCGAGAAGCTGGACAAGATCAAGACCGAGATCGATCGCATCGATACCTTCCCCGAGGATGCCGAGTCCCCGCTGGTGGTGCGTCAGGAGCAGCGCGAACGGGCGCTGGAGATCGTGCTGCACGGTGACGCCTCGGAGCGGGTGCTCAAGGGCGAGGCCGAGCGGCTGGAGCAGGAGCTGGAACGCCTGCCGGGCGTCTCGTTCGTCGCGCTGTCGAACGTGCGCGAGGCTGCGTTGTTCATCGAGCTGGATCGCACCGCGCTGGCCGCTAGCGGTCTGACGCTGGACGAGGTGGCGCGGGCGGTCAGTGCCAACTCGCTGGAGCTGCCCGGCGGCACGCTGGACACCGTCACGCTCGACATCCCGCTGCGCACGCTGGGGCGCAACTACCGGCGCGCCGATTTCGAGGACATCGTGGTGGCGACCGGCGATGATGGTGCCCGCGTGCGGCTCGGCGACATCGCCCGCATCGTCGACGGTTTCGAGGATGTCGATCTGGCGGCGACCTTCGATGGCAAGCCGTCGGTGACCGTGGGCGTGTTCCGGGTCGGCGACGAACAGGTGCTGGACATCGTCGAACAGTCCATCGCCTGGCTGGACGGATCGTACGTGGCCTCCCTGCCGCCCGGGCTGGGCGCCACGGTATGGCAGAACGATGCGAAGGATCTGCAGGGGCGCATCGACCTGCTGGCCAGGAACGCCGCCATCGGTCTGGCGCTGGTCATGCTGTGCCTGACGCTGTTCCTGGACGTTCGCCTGGCGGCCTGGGCGGCGGCCGGCATCGGCATCTCGTTCGTGGCCGCCTTCATCGTCATGGACATCGCCGGGCTGACGATCAACATGATCTCGCTGTTCGGCTTCATCCTGGCGATCGGCATCGTGGTCGACAACGCGATCGTTGTCGGCGAGAGCGTGTTCACCCACGCCGAGCGCGGGGTGCCGGCCACCGAGGCGGCCGTGCTCGGCACCCAGCGCATGGCGATCCCGGTGATCTTCTCGGCGCTGACCACGGTGGTGGCGTTCACGCCGCTGCTGCAGTTGCCCGGGCTGCTCGGCAAGTTCCTGGGCGACATCCCCACCATCGTCATCATCGTGCTGATGCTGTCGCTGGCGCAGTCCCTGTTGATCCTGCCGCGCAACCTGGCCGGCGTGAATTTCTCGCCCGACCATCGCCCCAACGTGGTGCTGCGCCTGCTGGCGCGCGTGCGCGGCGTGATCGACCGAGCCTTGCGCCGCTTCACCGACGGGCCGCTGGACGCCGCGCTGGCGTTCGCCACCAGGCGCTGGGCGGTGCCGCTGGCCATCGTGGTGACAATGATGGTGCTGACCGTGGGTCTCTTGAAGCACGGCTACGTGAAGTTCAGCTTCTTTCCCTCGATCGAGGGCAGCCTGGTCACGGTGGACCTGGAGATGGCGGACGGCACCGCCTATGCGCGCACCGCACTCGTTGCCGAGCGGGTGCGCCTGGCGGCCGAACGTGCCGGCGTCACGCTGGCCGAGCGGGTGGACCTTTCGCCCGAGACGATCATCGAGGGCGTGCAGGCGGTGGTCGGTCAGGGAGCCTTCACGCAAGGGCCCAACGGCGGGCCGGGCACCATCGGCGGCAACTTCGCCAACGTGGCGGTCAAGCTGCTGGATGCCGAGCTGCGCATCCCGCCGCACCGGTTCCGCACCAGCGACTTCGAGGCGCTGTGGCGCGCCGAGATCGGGGATGTGACCGGGCTCAAGCAGCTCACGCTGAGCTCCAACGTGGTCAATGCCGGCGATCCGATCGCGCTTGAGCTGTCCCTTCCCGACGGGCAGGACGTGCGCCCGGTCATCGACGACATCATTGCCGAACTGCAAGGGGTGGCCGGCATTCGCGAGCTGCGCGACGACGCCTCGACCGGACGGCTCGAGTACGCGCTGGAACTGCTGCCCGCAGCCCGCAGCTACGGCATCGATCTGTCGATGCTGGCAGGCCAGGTGCGCGCCGGCTTCTTCGGCATCGAGGCCACGCGCGTGCAGCGTGGCGATGACGATGTCGCGGTCACGGTGCGGCTGAGCGAGCAGGACCGGGACGATGTCGAGGATATCCACGATCTGCGAGTGAGCACACGGTCAGGCGACCTGTTGCCGCTGTCCAGCGTGGCACGCCTGGTCGAGGCGCGCGCACCGAGCGAGATCGTGCGGCGCGACGGGCGCACCATCACCAGCGTCATCGGCGAGGTGGATACCGCGACGATCACCGCCAGCGAGGCGAACGGCTGGATCAGGGAGAACCTGGTCGGCCGGCTCGAGGCGCGCTATCCGGGCCTGATCATCGAGTTCGGCGGCGAGCAGCGCACGCAGGGCGATGCAGGGGCGGCCCTGGGCAAGGCCTTCGCCGGTGCGCTGTTCGTGATCTTCGCGCTGCTGGCGCTGATCTTCCGCTCCTGGGTGCAGCCGCTCGTGGTGATGGCGGCCATCCCGCTGGGACTGATCGGGGCGGTGGCCGGTCACCTGATCGTCGGCATACCGCTGGGGCTGCTGTCGATCTTCGGCATCATCGGCCTGTCCGGGGTGGTGATCAACAACAGCCTGGTGATGCTCGATCGGTACAACGAGTACCTGGCCGATGGCTACGGGACGAGGCGAGCGGTGATCGACGGCACCAAGGAGCGCTTCCGGCCGATCCTCCTGACCTCGGTGACCACCTTCCTGGGCATCTATCCGCTGATCCTGGAGACCAGCATCCAGGCACAGTTCCTGGTGCCACTGGCGGTCAGCATCGGCTACGGCGTGCTGTTCGGCACGCTGATCATCCTGCTGG
>ENA-ORXU01002794-ORXU01002794.1-marine-metagenome-genome-assembly--contig:-NODE-2794-length-11484-cov-4.719558_pt1 | contig 11484 bp, 7 predicted proteins | sample MGYA00237869_ERZ511484 | MGnify/ENA metagenome assembly ERZ511484 | reverse complement strand
AGATGCACATAGCACGCTATGACTCGTCAGAGAAGCACCTCATCTTATCGCACCTGCGGCTCTCGCTACGAAGCCTACTGCACGAATTGGGTTTAAGGGATTATCCCTCCAGTGTTGAAGAAGACAGGATATTGCAAGCTTAGAAGTACTATCACGTGCTTATCTTTCGGCATCTATTCACCAATTTATGACGATGAAGAGGCGACAATTTTTGCGCGAAAGCGCTCTCACCACTGCAGGAGCTATTATAGCACCAGCCTACATACACCACGCTATTTCTTCTCCTCCATCTGATCAGATTCGCCTTGGTCTCATAGGTGCTAAGGGTATGGGCTGGGCTAATCTGAAATCATCTCTGAGCCATCCCAATGTGAAATTTACGGCCATCGCAGATATAGATCAGCAGGTCTTGACGCAGCGATCCACTGAGAGTGAAAAGCAGTACGGTTATACTCCTCGTACTTATAATGACTACCGTGAGATGCTAGATGCGCCAGACATAGATGCGGTAATTATCGGCACGCCAGATCACTGGCACTGTCGTATGTACGCAGATGCTCTGGAGGCTGACATGCACGTCTATGTAGAGAAGCCCATGGCAAATAGCATCGAGGAGTGTGAGGTGATGCGTAGCCTTTCGGCCAAATACTCAAACAGTGTCATACAAGTAGGTCAATGGCAACGTAGCGGCCCGCACTATCAGAAAGCCATAGATATGGTCCGATCTGGCGTCCTAGGGAATATTCGTCTAGTGAAATGCTGGAGCTACCAAGGCTGGATGGGTGAGCTAGAGAGTAAGCCTGACGGACCTGTACCGAAGGGAGTAGACTACGAGATGTGGCTCGGTCCGGCACCGAAGCGCCCATTTAATCCTAATCGCTTTCACTTTAACTTCAGGTGGTACTGGGACTACGCTGGGGGCTTGATGACCGACTGGGGCGTACATGAGATCGATATCGCCTTGTATGCCATGGATGCCGTGGCGCCGCTATCGGTGCTGGCATCTGGAGGAAAGTTTGCCTATCCAGATGATCCTACGGAAACACCCGATACTCTTCAGGCTGTCTTTGAATATGATGGTTTCAACATGCTGTGGGAGCATGCTGTAGGAATAGATGGAGGCAACTACGATCGCAGAGAAGGAATCGCATTCATAGGGAATCAAGGTACTCTAGTCGTAGATCGACAGGGATGGGATCTTATACCTGAAACTACATGGAGAGATGGAGTACGGGTCAATAAAATTGCTGACATTCCGCTCCAAACTCATGATCAAGATTATCTCAACTTCCACACCCTAAACTGGATTGACTGTATCCGTGCAGCAACTCCAGATGCAGTAAATTGTGGTCCTGACACGGGAAGTGTAGCAGCTATCAATGCGCACATGGGCAATGTAGCTTTTAAAACTGGACGAAAAGTATACTGGGACAAGGTCAAAGGAGAATTTATAGATGATCAAGAGGCAAATAATCTCCGTAGTGTCACCTATCACAATGGATGGAAAATGCCTAAAGTATAGCAAAGCCAAGAATAATAATCAGAGTAAGATTGGAGAAATGAAAAGAAGAAAATTTGTACGTACAGGTAGTCAAGCACTCTTATCTGCGGGCTTACTATCTATGACAGGCTGTAGTGATAAAAGTACTTTTACCGCAGCGTCGTCAAGTACTGCACCAACGAGTAAGGGCACCATGAGGAAATTTAACCTAAGTCTCGCTCAGTGGAGCCTGCACCGACACTATGCTGAGGGTATCATGAGTCCGATGAACTTTGCTCAGCAAACTAGATCTTTTGATCTGATGGGGATGGAATACGTATCGGGGCTCTATAGCGCAGAAAGAGAAGGAGCCTCCTCTGTACTGGCGGGAATGAAATCCCTCGGTTCGCAACTCCTGCAGAGTAGCAAAGATGAAGGCATAGAGAATATACTGATCATGGTAGATGGTGAGGGCGATCTAGCTGTTCCAGATGCAGATGACAGACGCCGAGCCGCAGAAAATCATCAAAAATGGGTAGACATGGCAAAGTACCTTGGGTGTCACTCGATACGGGTCAATGTATTTGGCACTGGTACAAGAGCTGAGATGCATGACTACGCTGTGGATGGACTAGCGCAGCTAGCGAGCTATGGGGCGGAATCAGGTATTCATATCATCGTAGAGAATCACGGTGGTTACTCTAGTGACCCCGACTGGATGTGTGGTGTGATCAAGGCGGTAGATAACCAATACTGTGGACTGCTACCAGACTTTGGTAACTGGTGCGTGAAGCGAGAAGGTGGTGAGCGCTGGAGCGCTCCATGTATAGAGGAGACGGATGATATGTACCGCGCTGTGACGATGATGATGCCTTTTGCTCAGGGCGTATCAGCTAAGAGTTACAACTTTGACTCTGAGGGCAATGAGACCAAGATCGACTATAAGCAGATGCTTGAGATTGTTTCCGCATCAGACTATGATGGGCCCATAGGAATAGAATATGAAGGTGCCGATCCAGAGGATGATGGCATACGCGCCACTAGGGATCTACTTCTGCGTCACATGACTACTTAATTTAAGTTCTATTCTTATAACTCACATATGTCTGATTCTACACTTATAAATCGTCGAAAATTATTTTTTGCTAGCTGTATGGCACTCGTGGTGACGAGTATGACCTTCGCTATCAGAGCGAGACTTGAGACTGTCTTTGGAGTAGAGGGCATAGGTCTATCAGCGAAGCAGATTGGAATTGCATTTACGCCGGCGTTCTGGGGGTTTACACTTGCTATGATGATAGGTGGCCCACTAGTAGATTCACTTGGAATCAAGCGTATTACACAATTGGCATTTATTACTCATGCAGTGGGGATCATTGCTACCTTATTCGCGGGCAGTATGTGGACACTATTTGGTGCGACACTTCTCATCGGTATTGGCAATGGATTTGTAGAGGCTGCACTCAATCCTATGATAGCTTCGCTCTATCCCGCTCAAAAGACCAAGATGCTCAATCGGTTTCATGTCTGGTTTCCTGGAGGCATAGTCATCGGGTCAATCTTGGCCTATTTGGTGATGGATGTAAGCGGTATGAGCTGGCAATGGCTCGTAGGTATGCTATTTATACCTCTCATCATTTATGGTGTTTTATTTCTTGGACAAAAGTTTCCAGCAACAGAGCGTGTAGAGATGGGTATCAGTCAAGAGGATATGTGGAAGAGCTTGGCTACACCATTATTCGCATTTATAGCATTCTGTATGTTGCTTACAGCAGGCACTGAGCTAGGGACGAATCAGCGTATAGAGACACTGCTCAAGGACGTTGTAGATAAGCCACTACTAGTTCTAGCTTTTATTAATGGCATCATGGCGCTTGGTCGGGCCTTCGCCGGGCCCGTGGCCCACCGACTGAGTACGAGTGGCATGCTTTTATTCAGCGCTATATTTTCTTTTATAGGTCTCTGGCTATTTACGGTACTTGATGGGAGCGCCATATTCGTCGCAGCTGGAGTTTTTGCTGTGGGGATCACATTCTTCTGGCCTACGATGCTCTCTTTTGTAGCAGAAAATATTCCTCAATCAGGTGCTCTTGGTCTTTCTGTCATGGGTGGACTCGGCATGCTATCCGTCTCCATCATCTTACCTCTTATGGGATGGATCATAGACGATAGCTCGGGTGTAGCAGCCCTTAAGTCTATGAGCATATTACCAGCTATTTTGATTGGCTTATTCGCCATGCTGTATATCTACATGGGTCGACGAGAGGGATCTGTCTAGTGCTTAAGATTTCTATGAGACATATCGATTCTCTTGACTTGGCTTCTATCGTATCTCGCAGTGCTGTGGGGATATTCGTCCTACTTGTCCTTATATTGATGAGCATCTTATCCTGCGCTAGTGAAGATTCTGATAGTGGCAAAAGCGATCCTGCTATTGCACCAGTTCCACGAGCTAGCGGTACGGCTGAGATGGTTAAAGAGCTCAAAGAAATCGCTACTGATAAGAGCAATATTGAACTATGGCACCTCAATCGACCCAGAGCACAAGCTATTGATGCTAGAGCCGCAGTAGAAAAAGACCCAGGCCAAAAGATCAGCTTGATGTTCAGATCGGGCATCGAATGGCTTAATGCTGGCGACTATCAGACGGCTATCTCGCGACTGCAAAGTATACTTGATTTCACATCAGCGAATCAGGTCAATCTACCTCCTGAAGCAAACTATGCGATCACTGAGGTACTAGGAATTGCTCATCTAAGAAAAGGTGAAATCGAAAATTGCGTACAAAATCATAATCAATACTCTTGCCTATTTCCTATAGAGGAGGGTGGCAAGCATCAGATAGTAGAAGGTGCGGAGCGCGCTCAAGAAATATTTAAATCTCTCTTGACATCTTCACAATCAAGTAGTCAGACAAAATGGCTGTACAATCTTACACACATGGCGCTTGGAACTTATCCGAGTGCAGTGGAAGATAAATATCTTCTTTCTCCAGCTCTATTTGAGTCACAGACAGACTTTCCGCGGTTTACCGATGTAGCCATGGGTGCAGGAGTAGCTGTAAATGATATCTCGGGTAGCGTGGTCATGGAGGATTTTAATAAAGACGGATATCTTGACCTCATGGTGAGTTCATATGGACTTGACGATCAACTACATCTTTTTATCAATGATCGTAGAGGATCCTTCAGAGATGCTACCGATGAAGCCGGTCTCACAGGTCTCTATAGTGGCTTGAATATGGTCCAAGCTGATTATAATAATGATGGTAATATCGATGTGCTGGTACTACGAGGGGCGTGGTTAGGAAAAGATGGTCAGCATCCTAATTCTCTGTTGCAAAATAATGGTGACGGTACCTTCTCTGATGTGACACGAGCCGTAGGCCTTTATAGTAAATTTCCTACTCAGACTGCTAGCTGGGCGGATGTGAATCTGGATGGGTGGATCGATTTATTTATAGGCAATGAGCACAGTGCATCATCTCCAGCATCCTGCGAGCTTTATATGAATGACGGCACGGGCAACTTTACAGAATCTGCGGCGGCATATGGACTAGATATAAAAGTATTTACCAAAGGCTGTGTATGGGGTGATTATGATAATGACGGCGATCCTGACTTGTATGTATCATGCATTAACAGCAGAAACTACCTATTTCAGAATGGGGGCTCAGAGAATAGCTATGCTTTTACCGAAGTCGCCGAGTCAGCAGGAGTAAGCGAGCCACTGCGAAGTTTCCCTTGTTGGTTTTTTGATTACGATCAAGATGGTTGGCAAGATCTATTTGTCAGTGGATTTGACTTTTCACAGTTTCAGACAGCAGCTAATCAAGTTGCACTGGGTTATCTAGGTCAAGACACTGATGCTGAATTGCCGCGGCTCTATCACAATAGTCAGGATGGAACCTTCGAGGAAGTCAGCGTGGCTGCGGGCGTTGATGAGGTGCTTTTTACCATGGGGTGCAATTATGGTGATCTCAATAATGATGGCTTCCCAGATTTTTATGCAGCTACCGGTACGCCAGATTTTCGAGCATTGATACCCAATCGCATGTTTCTTAATGATGAAGGCAAGCAATTTTTAGATATAACAACTGCGGGAGCCTTCGGTCATTTGCAAAAAGGTCACGGAGTGGCTTTTGGTGATATAGATAATGACGGTGACCAGGATGTCTATACAGTGCTTGGTGGATCTTACGATGGTGATAATTTTATGAATGCACTGTTCGCTAATCCTGGATTTGAAAGGGACTGGTTGCACCTCACCCTTGTAGGTGCAGATTGCAACAGAGCTGCAATAGGAGCACGAGTGGAGATCCTTCTTGCCGATGATAATACTGGAAAGCTGACGACAAGACACGCAAGAGTTAACTCAGGTGGAAGTTTTGGTGCTAATCCTCTCCGCATAGAAGTAGGTATAGAAACGAATCACAGCATTAATGAACTGAGAGTGTTCTGGCCGAGTCAGTCGACACCACAAGTCATCACTGATGTCAGTCCAAGGAGGCACTACCAAGTCGTACAAGGTGAAATGACGCCAACAGATATAACCACCTCGGCAGTAGAGATGCACCCAGGTGGACATGGTCACCATCATCACTAGCTCGACTTGACGCGAAGTATGTACTACATTGATACACTTACTATCTTTGGTACTATGCGAAAATCTACCTTGACCACGAGTAGTTGTACTTCATTACTCACCGCTTTATTGTATGTCTGCTGTTGTGGAGCCCTCCATGCGCAGACCTCAGATCATCTCAGTGAAAGCACGATTGCTGGCTTAGAATTTAGAAGTATTGGCCCAGCGTTTATGTCAGGAAGGATATCGGACATTGCTATCCATCCTGATGACGATAATACCTGGTACATTACAGTTGGATCAGGAGGCGTATGGAAGACTGAAAATGCTGGAGTTACTTGGAATCCACTATGGGACGATCAATCTGTCTATAGCATAGGGTGTGTTACAATCAATCCTCATCATCCCAGCACGGTGTGGATAGGTACAGGAGAGGATGTGGGTGGCAGACACCTCTCATGGGGAGATGGAATCTATCGCAGTGACGATGGAGGTCAATCGTGGAAGCATATGGGTCTCAAGAAATCCGAGCATATCTCTAAAATTGTAGTGCATCCGCTTGACCCAGATATAATCTGGGTAGCCTCGCAGGGCCCGCTCTGGAGCTCTGGAGGCGAGCGTGGGGTTTATAGATCGGAAGATGGTGGAGAATCATGGACTCGTACGCTAGGCGATGATGCATGGACAGGCGCCACCGAGATCGTCGTAGATCCTGATGACCCAGAGACACTGTACGCCGCCACTTGGGATAGACATAGGACTGTAGCTGCTTATATGGGTGGTGGTCCGGGTTCGGGATTGCATAAGTCATCAGATGGAGGTAAGACATGGAGTGCGCTGACTTCTGGACTACCTAGCAGTCGTATGGGCAAGATAGGTCTAGCGATGTCACCTCATGATAGTGACATACTCTACGCTGCTATAGAACTGGATAGAAGAACAGGTGCAGTGTACCGCAGCACAGATAGAGGAGCTACCTGGCAGATGATGTCGGAGACGGTATCCGGTGCTACAGGCCCGCATTACTATCAGGAACTGTATGCATGCCCTCATGTGAAGGATCGAATCTATCTCATGGACGTGCGTGTGCAAGTGAGTGATGATGGAGGAGCTACTTTCCGTCGATTGCAGGAAGATCATAAGCACTCAGATAATCACGCCATGGCATTCCGTGCTGATGATCCCGACTATCTGCTGATTGGATCAGACGGTGGACTCTACGAGAGCTTTGATCTTGCGGCCAACTGGCGATACATGGCAAACCTTCCTCTCACACAATTTTATAAAATTGCTGTGGATGATGCGGAGCCATTTTACAATGTATACGGAGGCACTCAGGACAATAGCACAGAAGGTGGGCCATCACGGACAGACAATTGGCACGGTATACAGAATAGCGACTGGAAAGTGGTACTCAACTGGGATGGACACCAGCCTGCCACTGAGCCAGGCAATCCAGACATCATGTATGGACAGCGGCAGCAAGGAACCCTATCGAGGATAGACCTGGCTACAGGCGAGGTCACAGATATCCAACCACAGAGTGATGAAGGAGAAGACTACGAAAGGTACAATTGGGATGCGCCCATCCTGGTGAGTCCACAGAGTCCTACCACCCTATATTTTGCTTCTCAGCGTCTCTGGAAGTCTGTAGATCGCGGCAACAATTGGAGTGCGCTATCAGAAGATCTTACGAGGCACGAGAGTCGAATTAGCTTACCTATCATGGGAGACATACAGAGCTATGACAATGCATGGGACATCTATGCTATGTCCAATTATAATACCATCACATCAATTGCTGTTTCGCATTTTGACGAAAGTCACATCTACCTAGGGACTGATGATGGTCTATTGCAGATGACAAAAGATGGTGGAGCTAACTGGAAGCAAATAGATGTATCCTCTATCAAGGATATACCAGCTCGTGCTTACGTAAATGACATAAAGACCGATCTCCATGATGCTGATGTCATCTATATGGCGCTGGATCATCATAAGACGGGAGACTTCACGCCCTACCTTTTGCGAAGTGATGATGGAGGCAAGAGCTGGGTCTCTATTACTGACGGTCTAGGAGAAGAGAATATCGTGTGGAGAATCGTGCAGGATGATGTCGATCCTGATTTGCTATTTGCTGGTACAGAGTGGGGCGTCTATCTAAGCACGACCGGTGGCAAGAAATGGGTGAAGATGACGGGTGGTATACCGACGATCAGCGTACGCGATCTTGCAATTCAGCGGCGTGAGCACGACCTAGTGGCGGGGACATTTGGCAGAGGTTTTTATGTGCTTGATGATTATAGGGCGCTTAGAGAGCTAGAGGTGGATGAGCCGGCTGTCGCCAAAATGTTTCCTATCAGAGATGCCTGGTGGTATATACCAAGATCTCATCTAGGCTTTGAAACAGAGAAGGGGAATCATGGCGCAGATCACTATGTAGCTCCAAATCCAGATTTCGGAGCACTCATCACTTACTACCTACCCATAGATGATATGTCGCCTGCTGATAAGAGAAAGAAAATGGAAGAGAAAAGCTCTTCCCCGAAGCAAGTCACTAGCTATGAGACGCTAGATGAAGAAATGCGCTATCAGGGACCTAGGTATAAAGTTGAGATCCAAGACATAAATGGTGATATAGTACGGCGTATTGACGCTGATACAGGAAAAGGTATGCATAGAATAGCCTGGGATCTCAGAAGGAGTAATCCCGTAGTGAATTCCATGATGCCTGGGGCACTTGTAGCACCTGGGACTTATACAGCTCGGCTTGTCAAGTCCATGGATGGAAAGATAGAATCGCTTACCGAGCCTCAGCAGATCATCGTGAAACCACTACATGAAAGTAGCATCCCTGCTGCATCCTCTGACGATAGGGAGGATTTCTGGCAGCGATATACAGAAACTGTGCGCAGAGATGCTCATACATCAGAGCAAATCGCAGAGCTATCCATGGATCTATCACAGATAAGGGCCGCTCTGGGACAGACACCATCCATGGTCGCAAAGCTCTATGCTACCTATGAGGGTATCAGTAAAGATCTTCAGCTGATAGAAATGGAAGTCGGCGGTAGTCCGTCACGTGCAGCGATAGGAGAAAAAGGCGAAAGTCCGACAATCAGCGAACGGATGTTTGCTATCTATCGGGTGCTATCACACTCTACGTATGGTCCCACATCTCAAGCAGAGAAAAATCTCAGAATCGTCAATGAAGCGCTTTCCAAGATTTCTGACCGTCTCGTACTGATGGAAGATTCTGTAGAAGCACTACAGAAAGATATACGAAGTGCTGGTGGTCCATGGCTTGATTAACTACTAAGCATGCTGCTAAGTGACATCTTGATAAATACTCTGCACAATAATAGCGGCGTAGGCATCATCAATAAGTAGACATGATAGATATCAAACTCATAGCACGCGACGACCTAGATTACTACTCCGCACTGCTGCCTGTGGCGACACTTCTACCAGTGGCTTATAGAGATGGTCTGCGATTACGCAAATCTATCCCCTCACTACCCAATGCCTCAAACCCATATGGAACAACTGGCGCTGGCTCTGAGAAAATTAAAATCTTAGGTTTAGGTGAAAGCTCGATATCAGGTGTGGGTGTGGAGACTCACGATCAAGGCCTCACAGGTAGAGTAGCGGCCCATCTTGCTAATCAGCTCGGAGTGCAAATTGACTGGGAGGTCGTAGCTGAGAAAGGCTATACAGCTCGTATGGTTAATGATTTGCTACTTCCCACATTGCCCCAAGTAGAGCAAGATATTTTCTTTGTAGGCTTGGGCGGAAATGATTCTTTCCAGATGACAAAGCCGACCGTATGGAGATTAGAAATGACGCGACTTCTGGATCAGCTAGTGGTGCATAGTCCATCGGCAAAAATCGTATGTGTCAATATGCCAGGAGTGCATGACTTTCCCGCATTTACCCCAGCTTTAAAAAAAGTCATGAATGTGCAAGTAGATATCTTACGAGACCACTTAGCTGACGTAGCGGCTGATCGTGATGAAGTACTATTTCTACATGACAAGATTTATCTTGAAGCGTGGAGTGAGAGGCATGCCCTCACACATCCTCTAGAGGATTACTACAGTGATGGAGTGCATCCATCTGCAGTCACCTACAATTATTGGGGAAAAGATGTAGCACATCAAGTAGCCAGTTGGTATAGTAAGGACTAGTATAACTAGGCGATAATCTACTTTCTCCACCACCTCTTGTCGGAGCCTCATTGATAGGGAGCATCATCAATCACACCCATACTCATCCACTGGCTATACGAGTATATTTGATTAAACTCCAATTCCTACAATAGGCTTCGATGGATAGTGATTATCTGCAAGAGCATCAGGTGCTCCGCCGACGAGTCATAGCGTGCTATGTGCATCTCGGCTGTCGCTCGATGAACGGCTCTGGAGGCTCGTCTTCACTGCGTAAGGCAAGCAAGCTAGCCTTCACTTCGTAAGTCGAGCAGGTGAAGCTTGCCTACCTCTGGTAGGTGCCTGAGGCTGAAGCAGATAGACGCTAGGCGCGAAGTCAGCTGACGAGAGCTGAGTTCACGGATAGATCCTTTGTTTTAGCTACAGTATTTCCGGAAGAATAAACTTACACTCGCAGATTATTCCAAATCGTCATAAGCCTCTATAAAGATGGACGTTATGTAAAAAATGAGCTCATCAATAGATCCTACTGCAGGAAATGGGTTAAACTTGCTGTATGAATAATCTTCCTTTCTGGGCGAAAGCTCTTATAGCCTGTGCTACTTGCTTGATACTAGGATCTGCTAGCGGCATCATCACTAGTGGTGCTATCGATACTTGGTACACAACTCTTGATAAACCTAGCTTCAATCCACCCAACTGGATCTTCGGTCCCGTATGGACGATACTGTATCTCATGATGGGCTTTGCATTTGCCTTAGTATGGCAGCGCTATAGCGAGGGAGGATTGACTGCTAAGCGCAGTATGCTTGTCTTTACCCTGCAGTTTTTACTCAACCTGGCATGGACTCCGATTTTCTTTGGAGCTCACAACCTTTTACTAGCACTGGTAGTGATAGTGGTACTATGGATACTCATCTTGATGACCACCATCTGCTTTTTTCAGCAGAACCGACTCGCAGGTGCCTTGATGGTTCCTTACTTGCTATGGGTAAGTTTTGCTACCGTGTTAAATTTTTCTCTTTGGCAGCTCAATTAGTTAACGGCGGTTATACCATTGCCTTAGACTAGTGTAGGACTATACTCTGCAACTTAGCTTAGTGTGGAAATTCTAATTGAAGTGACAATTTTCTCTACACCTAAATTTAACCCATTTCGTGCATTAGGATTTTAGGTAAATGTTTTTCAGTGATGTAACTGACGCTCAATCAGGACTATAGGCGATATATCATGAGTGTCGTTGGTGTAAGTAAT
>ENA-ORXU01002793-ORXU01002793.1-marine-metagenome-genome-assembly--contig:-NODE-2793-length-11490-cov-2.661702_pt1 | contig 11490 bp, 9 predicted proteins | sample MGYA00237869_ERZ511484 | MGnify/ENA metagenome assembly ERZ511484 | reverse complement strand
GGACACGGTCCCCCGCGGGGGGCTGCGGTCAAGCCTCCTCCAGCCGGTCGGTGGCGGGGGCGGGGGCGGGAACCAGCGCCTCCATCCGGGTGGCGAGCGCGTCGTCGAGCGCGAAATCCAGCGCGGCGAGCGAGGGGGCCAGTTGTTCCGCCGACCGGGCGCTGACGATGGGCGCGGTGACGGCCGGGTGGCGCATGGCCCAGGCGACGGCCAGCGTCGCGGGGTGGGTGCCGTGCTCGGCGGCGAGCGCCGCGACCCCCTCGGCCGCGCGGTGCATCCAGTCCGGCGCGTAGCGGGCGGCATAGCGGTCGTCGGTCGTCAGCCGCCCCGTGCCGCCGGTGGCGTACTTGCCGGTCAGCAGCCCGCCGCCCAAAGGCGAATAGGGCGCCACGATCATGTCCTGATCCGCGGCCATCGGCAGCAGCTCGACCTCCGCCTGCCGCTTGACGAGGTTGTACATCGGCTGGATCGCCGCGATCCGCAGGCCGCGCTCGGCCGCGGCGCGTTGCGCCTTCATGACCTGCCAGGCGGCGTGGTTGGACACGGCGATGGCGCGGATCGCCCCCGCCTTCACCATCTCGGCCAGGCAATCGTAGGTTTCCGCCAACGGCGTGTCGCCGTCCCAGCGGTGCAGGTAGAACAGGTCGATCACGTCCGTGCCCAGCCGCGTCCGGCTTTCGTCGAGGCTGGCGCGGATGTTGGCCGCCGAGGCGCCGCCCCCGTAGGCGGCCTTGGTGGCCAGGATGACCCGCTCGCGTTCCGGCGCGATCAGGCGGCCGAGGATGCGTTCGGAGGCGCCGCCGGTATAGATGTGCGCGGTGTCGAAGAAGGTGACGCCCGCCGCGCGGCAGGCCTCGTACATGGCGGCGGAGGCGGCGTCGTCGGCGCTGCCGCCGAACTGCATGGCGCCGAAGCAGAGCGGCGAGAGGGCGGTGCCGTCGGGCGAGGTGAGCGTGGTCATGGGCGTCAGGGTCGCAGGCACCGCGCGACGTGGCAAGCGCGCGGGATCAGCCGGTGACGAGCCCGGCCAGCGCGGCCGAGGCGCGGCGCAGGGCGGGCAGGTATTCCCGCGCGCGATCCATGTCGAAACGCTGGGTGGGCGCGTGAAAGGACAGGGTGGCCATCAACCGCCCCTCGGGGCCGGCGATGGGCACCGCGAGGGCGATCATCGCGACCATGAATTCCTCGCGGTCGGTGGCGTAGCCCTGGCGGCGGATGGCGCGAAGCTCCTCCTCCAGCCCCGCGCGGTCGGTCAGGGTGTGGGGCGTGCGTGCCTCGAGCGTCACGGAGTCGAGCAGGCGGTCGCGGTAGCGGCGCTCCAGCGTCGAGAGGTACATCTTGCCCGACGCGGTGCAGTGGAACGGCACCCGCGTGCCGATCGGCAGCTGGATGCGCAGGGGCCATTCGGTCTGCACCCGTTCGATATAGACCATCGCCTCGCGGTCGGGCAGCGCGATGTTGCAGGTCTCCCCGACCTCGCGCGACAGTTCCTGCATGATCGCCAGCCGGGCGCTGCGGATGGGTAGCGACGACATCACGCCGCCCGACAGGCTCCGCAGGCGGGTGCCGGGGGAATACCCCTTGCCGTCGATCTCGCGCCGCAGGAACCCCTCGGCCTCGAGCGTGGCGAAGAGGCGGTGGATGGTGGGCTTGGGCAGGCCGAGCGCCTGGTTCACCTCGGTCGGCGTGACCGGCACGCCGGCACGCGCCACCTCCTCCAGCACCACGAGGAGCCGGAGGTTGGTGGGGATCGCGCCTTCTTGCTGCGTGTCCAAGGTCACCTTTCAGGAAGCAGCGCTGTGCTGAGGGACGGGATCAACGCGATGGCCAGCCACGAGAGGATCAGGGCGACGAGATACGGCAAGATGTAGCGCAGCAGGCGGAAGTAGGGCACGCCGGTCACGCCCGACGCCACGTAGAGGTTGAGCCCGTAGGGCGGCGTGATGAAGCCGATGGACGCGCCGACGAGGAAGATCACCGCGAACTGGATCGGATCGACGCCGACGCTCGCCGCGATGGGCGCGAGGATCGGCGCGAGGATGATCGTCACCGGCAGCGATTCCAGGACCATGCCCGACACGAAGACGATGAGCATCGCGGTGAAGAGCACCGCGTAGTAGCCGCCCATCGAGGTCACGAAGTCGCCGATGATCTGCTGCGCGCCCAGAACCGAGAGGATTTGCTGCATCACCACCGAGATGGCGATCAGCGGCGCGAGGATGCCGGTGATCTGCGCCGAGCGCATGGTGATCGACGGAAGCTCCATCGGGCCGAAGCCCTGCACGACCAGCATCCCGGCGAAGCCGCGATCCTCGATGGGCTGTTCCTCGGGGGTGCCGTCGACGCGGCGATTCATCAGCCTGTAGATCGGCAGGCAGATGAAGCCGACGATGACGCAGAAGCCCACGGTGACGCCCGCCGCCTCGGTGGGGCTGAACTTGCCGGTGTAGATGCCCCAGAGCACAAGGCCGATGGCGAAGAAGCCCAGCCACGCGCCGATGGCGGTCTTGACGATCCGGGCCGGCGACAGGCCGATCAGGATGCCCCAGCCGTTGCGCCAGCAGATCAGGAAGCAGGCCGACATCATCATCAGGGCCATCAGCATGCCGGGCAGGATGCCGGCCACGAACAGCTCGGAGATGGGCAGGTTCATCAGGAAGCCGTAGACGATGAAGATGATCGACGGCGGGATGATGATGCCGACGGTGCCGCCCGCGGCCGCCGTGGCCGCGGCGAAACGACCGTCGTAGCCGTCTTCCACGAGCACCGGGTGCATGATGCCGCCGATGGTCGCCGTCGTCGCCGAGTTCGATCCGGATATCGCGGCGAACATGCCGCAGGAACCGATCGTGGCGAGGCCGAGACCGCCGCGCATCCAGCAGAGACAAGCGTGTGCGAAGTCTGCCAGCCGCCGCGCTATTCCTGCAGCGGCAATAAGGTCCCCGGTCAATATGAATAACGGCAGCGATAGCAGCCCGAAGAAATTGAGCCCTTCGAACAGCGTGACACCGACATTCGCGAGCGTGAAATCGATGGCTATCGAGACGCCGACAACCCAGTAGCCGATGACCAGGAAGATCGGTACACCAAGCAGGAAGAGTACGACGACGCCCGCTGAGATCAGCGCTACCAGAGTACCTTGATCCATGATGATATCTCCCGATTAGCCGATGGCCTGGATGTCGACGATGAACGGCTCCTTGCTCCGGTACCGCTTGATGTCATCCAGCACGTTCTGCAAGACGCGGAACATCAGGAGCGCCCAGGCGAACGGCGTGGCCATGTAGAACCACCATTGCATGATGTCGTCCGTCCCCTGCACGACTGCCCAGTTCATTTTCACGAGCATGGTCTGCTCCCATGTGAAGTAGATGACGATCACTCCAAAGACCCACCAGAGGATCGCGTCAAGCCAGAGGCAGGCATATTGCAGGGGGTAGCTGAGTCGCGTCCGGACATCGTTGAACACGAGATGACTGCGCTTCCTGACATTGTGTGAGCATCCTATCCAGGTCACCCACAGGAACAGATAGATCGGTATCGAAGAACTCCATGGAATCTGTGACTTGAAGACGAAACGCTCGAATACCGCATAGACGATGATCAACGCCATCGAGGTATAGGCAAAGAGGATGATGTAGCGTTCGATATTCTTGTCGAACCAGCGCAACACGGCCAGCAGAGCATTCATGTTGAGTCCCTCGGAGTGGCAATCCGGTCTCTGAAAAAGAATAACTCCCGCGGCAATAATGCCGCAGGAGCAATTCAACAACGTTTCACGGGTGTTTCAGTGACACACCCCTGGCACCAGAAACTCAGGCTTCCCACCAACGCTGCGGTGTCACGTCCGTCGCTTGCATATCGGCCGGGATCTCTCGGGCGATATCGTAGATTTCCTGGTAGACGTCCTGCCCGCCGGACATCTTGTTCATGCGCGAACGCCACTTTTCCCACTCTTTCGGCTTGAACTCGGGCGAACACATCTCCTCAGCCTTCTTGATTTCCTCGTCGGAAAGCGCCGCTACGCGGACACCGGCATCACCGAATATCGTACCTGCCGGCGGATCTTCGACCGCACCCACGATCTCGACCAGCGCTCTCTCCTGTTCCCTCTGGGTGTACTGCTGCGCTTCATAGGAGGTCTCCATGACAATGTCCTGAATCTCTGGATCGAGACTCTCGAACGTTTCGTTGTTCATGGCCGTATGATCGTTACCGCTGAAGAAGCGAAGATCGACCGCTTGCGACAAGACCGGCGCCATGTTCGCGTACGCGGCCGCGCCCATCCAGGTCTCGGCACCATCGATCAGGCCCTGCTTGAGCCCGTCGAGGGTCTCCTCCCAGGCGATCGGTACGGGGTTCAGGTCCATGAGTTCCATCGCGAGCCGGCCAAGCTGCGTACCTGTGACCCGATTCTTGGTACCGGCCAGTTCCTCGACCGTCGTGACCAACGGGGCGTCAGCGAATTTCTTGCCCATCATCAGTCCGCGCAGCTCACAGTGCGTGAACAGGAACTGGATGTTGTGGAGCTTTCGCATGGGTTCACGCAGCAGTGCCTCACTCTTCTTGTGATAGAAGAAGTGGTGCTGCGCGGCACGCGAAGGGAACATGTAAGCAAAGTCGAGCACGTTGTAGTACGGCGCTGAGCCCGCCGAGTTCTGGGTACTCGCGGCGAACAGATCGACAATGCCCTGCTGAGCCTTCTTGACACAGTCAAGCTGGTTGCAGATGGCATTGCTGCCGATGAACTCGATCTTGAGGGCGCCATCGGTCTTCTCTTCAAGCTGCTTGGCGAACCAGATCTGTCCGGACTCCTGAATCTTCAGGTTCTCCGCATTGAAGCCGGCTGCGCCGAACTTCAGTGTGCGCATCGCTGTCTTGTCGCGCGTCTTCTCGGTCTGCGCCGCCGCCTTGCCGACGGTGGCAAGCGTCAGCGGCCCCGCCGCCCCGGTGACTGCCAGCACGGCAGAGGTATACCCGTAACGCTGCGCTATTCGAAGAAAACCTCTTCGTGTCAGTGGCTTGCTGTCACCCATATCTCACTCCTCGCTGATTTTTCGTCGTGTCGGAACGCCTGGACTTGTCGCTTGCGCGGTACTGCCTGAGACCGACAATATCGGTCTTGTATTCATGTCGGGCTCTTGTTCCCGTAGGCCCTGTATTCACACGGATCCGGAGGACGCATCCTCACGAATCATGTCGACGGTCTTCTCGGCCATCATCACGATGGGCCCGTTGGTATTGCCTGACACCAGCGTCGGCATGACCGAGCAGTCGATGACTCTCAGTCCCTGGATGCCGCGCACACGCAGGCGTTCGTCGACCACCGCCATCGGGTCGTCAGCGGTTCCCATCTTGCATGTACCGGAGGGATGGAAGATCGTCGCCCCATGCTTCCTGCAGTACTCTAGCAAGGCTTCGTCGTCGCCCGCGTCTGGCCCGGGCTTGACTTCCCGCTTGACGAACGGCCTCATTGCCGCCGATTTCGCGATGGCTCGCGCCGACTTCATTCCAGCGACGGCCGTGCGTCGATCAAGATCGGTCGACAGGTAATTGGGCTGCATGGACGGCGGCACAAACGGGTCCGTGGTCTTGATCCGGACGTAGCCACGCGACTCCGGCCGCAACTGACAAATCGACAGCGTGAACCCCGAGAACTTGTGCACATTGCCGCCTGCCATGTCGGCGGACAGGGTGGCCACGTGAAACTGGATATCGGGTGTCGGCGCCTCGTCCGGAAGCGAGCGCATGAAGCAACCGCCCTGATTGATACCGACCGCCAGCGGGCCGCTGCGACTGAAAAGCCACTGCATACCAAGCTTCGCCTGACCGAAAAGCGAGTTCAGCTGGTCATTGGTCGTCGGTATCGTTGCCTCGAAAGTCAGTCGGATCTGCAGGTGATCCTGCAGGTTCTCGCCGACGCCAGGCAGATCATGGATTACGGGGATATCGTGTTCATTGAGCAGATCGCGCGGACCGATGCCCGACAACTGCAACAATTGAGGCGACTGGATCGCTCCCGCACACAGAAGAACCTCACCGCGTGCCTGCGCCTCCTTCATGACCCCGTGCTGCCGATAGCGAACACCGCTTGCGCGGGTCCCGTCCAGGATCAGTCCGCTGGCCTGAGCAAGCGTTTCGACACGGAGGTTGGGGCGTGTTCGCGCGGGTTTCAGATAGCCCTTGGCCGTGCTCCAGCGCCAGCCCTTCCAGGTGGTCAGCTGGTAGTAGCCCGCGCCTTCTTGCTTCGCACCGTTGAAGTCATCCGTTGTCGGCACACCGATTTCCCGTGCGCCCCCGATGAAGGATTCGATGAGCTCGTTCTTGGCGTCGATGTCGGACACCGAGAGCGGACCATCGCCACCGTGATATTCGCTCTCACCCCGCTGATTGCGCTCCGAGCGCTTGAAGTACGGGAGGCACTCGTCATAGCTCCAGCCCTTGTTGCCGATCGATGCCCAATGGTCATAGTCTTCACGCTGGCCGCGAATGTAGATCAGACCGTTGATCGAACTCGACCCGCCAAGCGTCTTGCCGCGCGGCCAGTAGATCTGGCGGTTGTTCATGTTCGGATCGGGATCGGTACTGAAGCACCAGTTGTACTTCTTGCTCCACATCGTCTTGCCGTAACCGATCGGCAGATGAATCCAGAACGACTTGTCCGGGGGCCCCGCCTCCAACAGCAGGACCTTCGTGTTCGGATCCTCACTGAGGCGCCCTGCCATGACTGCACCGGCAGATCCCGCACCCACCACGATATAGTCGAAGTCGTCAGCCACCATTTCCCCTTAATCTAACGCCACGAACGTGTTTGAAGTCGCATGGACAGGTCAAAAGCCAAATTTTGTGACTCTCACGCAACACTGCGTTGCGCAGAGGGCAACAATAGTTGCATCTTTATTGAAATGCAACGTTCCAATATAAGGAATGTTCGCGGGGCGACCAGCGTTGACGTCATCGCGACCGCTCACCGAGGGTGGACTGCCAATGGATGACCCTTCGGAGGCACAAGCCTCGTCGCGTCGCTCGGGCGGGTCGGCCGAACGGACGCTGGACATCATCCGGTTGCTGACCCGAAACGGCCGCGCAATGACGCTCGCGCAAATGGCTGAAGCGCTGTCATTACCGAAGCCGACGGTGCACCGCCTCTGCGCCCGGCTGGTCGAGCTGAAGTACCTCATGCGGGCTCTGGACGAGCGTCACTACACCGTAGGGCCAGCCTTGCATAATCTAGCGTTCGATACCTTGTCACACGGCATCAACAGTCGGCTGCGGCACAACGTGTTGAGCGATCTCGTCTCCGACATCGGTGAAACCTGCAACTTCACGACGATCGACGGAGCGTCGATCCTGTATCTGGACCGTGTGGAAGCGGAGCGACCCTGGCGGCTGACATTGAACGTCGGCGTGCACGTCCCGCTGCACTGCACGGCCAGCGGCAAACTGTTCCTGTCAGAGCTCGAACATGCCGAGCGACGAAAGCTGCTCGACAACCTCGATCTTCGAAAGCTGACCGAAAATACGCTGACCAACGCGGACGAGCTCGAAGCGCAGGCCGTCGAAACCGCCGATCGAGGGTACGGAACCGACATCGAAGAGTTCATCATCGGCCTGATCGCGATTGCCGTGCCGGTCCGCGACAGCGATGGCGCTCTGCGCGCGGCGATTGCCATGCATTGCCCTACCACAGACGTCGATCTGGAGCAAGCCATGTCCAGACTACCGGCGCTGCGGGCGGCGGCAATGCGGATGAGCGAATTGCTGGAACTTTGAGAAAAGGCGTGGTTGCAGTCGATCAGGTACGCAGATCGTCAAAGAACTTCTTCACGCCACCAAGCCAGCTGTGCGCCTGCGGACTGTGCTTCTGTGCATGGGCGCCACTGATGGATTCATGAAACTTGACGAGAAGCTCTCGCTGCTCGTTGTTCAGATTGATCGGCGTCTCGACACGTACCCGGCATAGCAGATCGCCAACGGCGCCACCCCGCACCGGCTTGACCCCCTTGCCACGCAGGCGGAACATCTTTTCGGTCTGCGTGCCGGCGGGAATCTTCAGCTTGACCCGACCGTCGAGTGTCGGTACCTCCAGTTCACCGCCGACGGCCGCGGTCGCGAAATTGATCGGCACCGTACATTGCAGGTCAGCACCGTCGCGCTGGAATATAGGGTGCTGCTTGACGCGTACGGCAACGTAAAGATCCCCTGCCGGACCACCACTCTCGCTCGCCTCACCCTCACCGGACAGTCTGATCTTGTCGCCCGTATCGACCCCGGGCGGTATCTTGACCGACAGAGTCTTCTCTTTCTGGACGCGTCCCTGCCCGCGGCAGTTCGGGCAAGGGTCCTTGATGACCTTGCCCTTGCCCCGACACGCTGGACAGGCTTGCTGAACGGAGAAAAAGCCTTGTTGCATGCGTACCTGACCCGCCCCGTGGCAGGTCGAGCAGGTTGACGGCGACGTGCCACGCTTGGCACCCGAGCCGTCGCAGACATCGCAGGCAACCAGGTTCGGTATACGGATTTCGGTCGAGGTACCGGCAACCGCTTCCTCGAGTGTGATCTCGAGGTTGTATTGCAGATCATCGCCGCGATACACCCGTGGCCCACCGCCGCCGCGACGCCCCCCACCGAAGATGTCCCCGAACACGTCGCCGAAGATGTCATTGATGTCGGCATCACCGCCGCCGAAGCCGCCGGCCCCCTGACCAGACACACCGGCATGGCCGAACTGGTCGTAAGCCGCGCGCTTTTCAGGTGACTTCAGCACCTCGAAGGCTTCCTTGGCGTCCTTGAACTTCTCGACGGCCGCCTCGTCATCCGGATTTCTATCCGGGTGGTATTTCATTGCCAGACGACGATAGGCTTTCTTGAGCTCGGCATCATCTACATCTTTCGATACACCGAGAACTTAGTAGTAATCCTGCTTGGACATGGATTCAGGACGGCTCGCTGGTACGGACGACTATTCGCCCTGAAGAACGCTTGAATGAACGAAAAAAGGCCGGACGGTGTGGCGGCCGTCCGGCCTTGCTGTCAGTGCAGAGATATCAATACAGAGCTGCAGGCATGTCAGGAAGCCTTGTCTTCCTTGACCTCCTCGAACTCGGCATCGACAGCATCGTCGTTACCGTTCGACGCTGACTCTGCCGTCTCGGCTTCGCCGGCCTCAGATGCTGCGCCATCCTGCTTCGCATAGGCGCGTTCCGCAAGCTTGCCAGTGACTTCGCCGAGCGCCGCCAGCTTCTCGTCGATGGCGGCCTCGTCGTCGCCCTCGATGGCGGCACGAAGGTCCGCGATCTTCGCGTCGATGTCCGCCTTCTCGGCTTCGTCGATCTGGTCGGCAAGATCCACAACCGATTTTTCGGTCGCGTGAATCATCTGCTCGGCAGAATTTCGCTTGTCGATCAGACCACGCATCTTCGCATCCTCGGCCGCATGCTCCTCGGCATCGGCGAGCATGCGATCGATCTCCTCGTCACTGAGACCACTGGAGGCCTTGATGACGATCGACTGCTGCTTGCCCGTGGCCTTGTCCTTGGCCGACACGTTCATGATGCCGTTGGCATCGATGTCGAAGGTGACCTCGATCTGCGGAACACCTCTGGGCGCCGGCGGAATATCGGCAAGATCGAACCGACCGAGCGACTTGTTCGTGTTGGCAATCTCGCGCTCGCCCTGCAGCACGTGTACCGTCACGGCCGTCTGGTTGTCATCCGCGGTGGAGAACACTTGCTGCGCTTTTGTCGGAATGGTGGTGTTCTTGTCGATGAGCTTGGTCATGACACCACCGAGCGTCTCGATACCGACCGACAGTGGTGTCACGTCGAGCAGCAAGACATCCTTGACCTGGCCGCCGAGAACACCGCCCTGGATAGCCGCCCCGACCGCAACCGCTTCATCCGGATTGACATCCTTGCGAGGCTCCTTGCCGAAAAAGTCCTTGACCACTTCCTGAACCTTGGGCATGCGCGTCTGCCCGCCCACCATGATCACATCCTGGATGTCGGACGCCTTCAGGCTGGCGTCCTTCAACGCCATCTTGCAGGGATCGATGGTGCGCGCTACGAGTTCTTCGACAAGCGATTCGAGCTTGGCTCGAGTCACCTTGATGTTCAGGTGCTTGGGACCCGATGCATCTGCCGTGATATAGGGCAGGTTCACGTCTGTCTGCTGTGTGCTCGACAGTTCGATCTTGGCTTTCTCAGCCGCTTCCTTCAAGCGCTGCAGTGCCAGCGGATCCGTGTGCAGATCGATTCCGGACTCCTTCTTGAATTCGTCCGACAGATAGTCGATGAGACGATTGTCGAAATCCTCGCCACCGAGGAAGGTGTCGCCGTTGGTGGACAGCACCTCGAACTGGTGCTCGCCGTCGACCTCGGCTATCTCGATGATGGAGATATCGAAGGTGCCACCGCCAAGATCGTAGACGGCGACGGTCTTGTTGCCGCGTTGCTTGTCCATGCCGTAGGCAAGTGCAGCCGCAGTTGGCTCGTTGATGATGCGCTTGACGTCGAGACCGGCGATACGCCCGGCATCTTTCGTGGCCTGGCGCTGTGAATCGTTGAAGTAGGCCGGCACCGTGATGACGGCTTCAGTGACCTCTTCGCCGAGATACTCTTCTGCCGTCTGTTTCATCTTCATGAGGACGCGCGCCGCTACCTCCGGAGGTGCCATGGCCTTGCCGCCTGCCTCTACCCAGGCATCCCCGTTGTCCGCCTTGACGATGTCATAAGGGACCAGCTCGATGTCCTTCTGCACCGCGTCCTCGTCGAAGCGACGACCAATAAGTCGCTTGACCGCATAGAGGGTGTTCTTGGGGTTGGTTACCGCCTGACGCTTCGCAGGCTGACCGACGATGACTTCGCCGTCGTCCTGAAAGGCGACGATGGAGGGCGTGGTGCGATCCCCCTCGGAGTTCTCTATGACCCGGGGCTTGCCCCCTTCCATGACCGCGACACACGAATTCGTCGTGCCAAGGTCGATTCCGATTATGGTTCCCATCTGCTTATTCCTGGTGCTCACAGCACGATACGGGTTTAAAGTCGGGACCCTCGTGGAGGCATCCCGTGGTTGCAGTGAAAGGTAGGGCCAGCGCCGTCAATTCCAAGGGACGCCGAACAGCCGACATGGTGTCCGGCAGGAAGACTACTTGGAGACCAACACCAGAGCGGGTCGAATCAGTCGCTCGTTCAGGGTGTAGCCCTTCTGCATGACACTGATGACCGTGTTGGGCGCCACGCCGTCGACGCTCTGTGCGGACATGGCCTGGTGAAACTCGGGGTCGAACTTCTCGCCCTCGGGATTGATCTCGGCGATCGCATGCTTCTCGAGCACCTGCGACAACATCTTCAGAGTCAACTCCGACCCTTCGCGCAGGCTTTCCAGACTTGCACCGTCTGACGAGGCCGCCTGCAACCCGAGTTCAAGGCTGTCCCGGACGGGCAGAAGATCGCCGGCGATTCCGTCGAGCGCGAACTTGCGAGCATTGGC
>ENA-ORXU01002790-ORXU01002790.1-marine-metagenome-genome-assembly--contig:-NODE-2790-length-11504-cov-2.479391_pt1 | contig 11504 bp, 13 predicted proteins | sample MGYA00237869_ERZ511484 | MGnify/ENA metagenome assembly ERZ511484 | reverse complement strand
CGGGCCGTGGGATGCGGGCTGGGCGAGCGACGGCGACACGTCGCGGGTGCAGCTGGCGACCCTGCCGGGCATAGACCTGACCGGCGGGCAGGTCCGGATCGACATCGATCTGGGCGGCCACGTCACGGCGGCGGACGGCTACCTGCTGATCTTCGCGCGGCCCGTCGGCACGCTGAGCGCGGGGCGAGAGGTCATCGCCTCGCTGTCGCTCTCGATGGTGGGCGACGACTGACCGAATGCGGGTCGGGGCGTCCAGGACGCCCCGACCCGGGCTCAGGTCATGAGCCGCGAAAGGTAGCGGCCATATTCGGTCTTGCCGAAGAGCGCCGCCCGCGACCGCAGACCGTAATCGTCGATCCAGCCCTGCTGGTAGGCGATCTCGTCCGGGCTGCCCGATTGCAGACCCTGCCGCGCCTCCAGCGTGCGCACGAAGTTCCCCGCATCGAGCAGCGACGCATGGGTGCCGGTGTCGAGCCAGGCGAAGCCCCGCCCCATCCGTTCGACCTTGAGCGTGCCATCGAGGAGATAGGTCTCCAGCAAGGACGTGATCTCCAATTCGCCGCGATCGGAAGGCGTCACGCCCTTGGCGCGCTCTGGCGCCGTCCCATCGAGGAAATAGAGCCCCGTGACGGCGTAGTTCGAGGGCGGTCGCTCGGGCTTCTCGATGATCTGCGTGACCCGCCCCGCCTCGTCGTAACCAAGCACCCCGTAACGTTCGGGATCGGTGACGTGATAGCCGAAGACCGTGCCGCCCTCGACCGGAACCGATGACAGAAGCTGCGTGAGGTTGGCCCCGTAGAAGATATTGTCGCCCAGCACCATCGCCGACGGCGCGCCGGCGAGGAACTTCTCGGCCAGCAGATAGGCCTGCGCCAGCCCGTCGGGCGACGGCTGTTCGATATAGGTCAGCCCGAGGCCCCATTGGGTGCCGTCGCCCAGCAGGCGCTGGAACTGCTCGCGATCCTGCGGCGTGGTGATGATCGCGATCTCCCGCGTGCCCGCCAGCATCAGCGTCGACAGCGGATAGTAGATCATCGGCTTGTCGTAGATCGGCAGTAGCTGCTTGGACACGCCCATGGTGATCGGGTAAAGCCGCGTGCCCGAACCACCGGCGAGGATGATGCCCTTGCGTGTCGTCATGAAAGCTCTCCGATGATATCGTGCAATCCTGCCCGCCAATCGGGGCGATCGAGGCCGAATGCCGTGTGGGTCGTCCCGCACTCCATGCGGGAGTTCAGCGGGCGCGGCGCAGGTGTCGGATACTCCGAGGTCGGAATGTCAGCGACCGAACACTCCAGTCCCGCCTCGTCCATGATGGCGCGGGCGAAATCGGCCCAGCTGACATCCTCGCGACCCGAGAAATGATAGGTGCCCGACAGGTCCGGCGCGTCGATCAGCCGGCCGCCGATCGCGATGCAGGCGCCTGCGATGGCGCGGGCCGGCGTGGGGCCGCCGACCTGGTCGGACACGACGTTCAGCGCATCGCGGTCGGCGCCCAGCCGCAGCATTGTGCGCACGAAGTTCGATCCGTGCGCCGAGACGACCCAGGACACGCGGAGGATGGCATGCGGGCCACCCGCGGCCCGAACCGCGGCCTCGCCGGCCGCCTTGCTGCGACCATAGGCGTTGACGGGCGCGATCCCGTCATCGGGGGCCCAGGGAAGTTCGCCGGTGCCGTCGAACACGTAATCGGTCGAGATATGCACCAGCGGGATGCCCAGATCGGCGCAGGCGCGGGCCATCGCGCCGGGTGCGTCGCCGTTGATCGCGGTGGCCTCGGCCTCGTGATCCTCGGCGCGGTCCACGGCGGTCCAGGCGGCGGCGTTGACGACGAACTTGGGGCGGCGCGTCCGGATCGCGTCGGCACAGGCCGCCGCGTCCGACAGGTCGACATCCGACCGGCCTAGGGTCACGGTGCCCAGCCGCGCGAGCTCGGTTCCGACCTGCCCGCCCTTGCCGAAGGCGAGGATCATGACGCCTTCCCCAGCCGTTGGCCGACACCCTGCCTCTCCAGGAGCGGACGCCACCAGGAATCGTTGTCGAGATACCAGCGCACCGTGCGGCGCAGCCCCTCCTCGAGCGTGACGGACGGGCGCCAGCCCAATTCCTTGCGCATCCGCGCCGGGTCGATGGCGTAGCGGGCATCGTGGCCCGGCCGGTCGGTAACGAACTCGATCAGCCGGTCATGCGGCGCGCCATCGGGGCGCATCTCGTCGAGCAGGCCGCAGATGGTGCGAACGAGGTCGATGTTGCGGGCCTCGTTCTCGCCGCCGATGTTGTAGCTGCGGCCCAGCTCGCCCCGGCGCAACACGGTCAGCAGCGCGTCGGCATGATCCTCGACATAGAGCCAGTCGCGCACGTTCTCGCCCGCGCCGTAGATCGGGATGGGCCGCCCGTGCAGCGCGTTCAGGATCACCACGGGAACCAGCTTTTCGGGGAAGTGGAAGGGGCCGTAATTGTTCGAGCAATTGGTCATCACGACCGGCAGGCCATAGGTCTCGTGCCAGGCGCGGACCAGATGGTCGCTTGCCGCCTTGGACGCGGAATAGGGCGAGCGGGGGTCGTAGGCGGTATCCTCGGTGAACTGCCCGGTCGCGCCGAGCGTGCCGAACACCTCGTCGGTGGACACATGGTGGAAGCGGAAGTCGTCGGGCCGGCCAGCCTTCACCCAGTGGGCACGCGCGGCTTCGAGCAGGTGGAACGAGCCCATCACGTTCGTCTCGACGAAATCGCCGGGCCCGTCGATGGAGCGGTCCACATGGCTTTCGGCGGCAAGGTGCATCACCGCATCCGGCGCATGTTCGGCGAAGATGCGGTCGAGGGCGGCGCGGTCGCGGATGTCGGCCTGCACGAAGACGTGGTTGGGCGCATTCGAGACCGAGGCGACATTGGCCTCGCAGGCGGCATAGGTCAGCGCGTCGAGGTTCACGACCTCGATGCCCTCGCGCACCGCCTGACGCACGACGGCGGAGCCGATGAACCCCATCCCGCCGGTGACCAGCAGCTTCATGCGGCGTCCTTCCATTCGTAGGGACTGTCGAGCGCGTCGAGCGTCGGCGCATCGGCATCCTTGGCCGACAGGACCGGGTCGCCGTCCAGGCCCCAATCGACCCCGGCGCTGTCCCAGCGGACGGCGCGTTCGGCCGCGGGCGCGTAGAAGCCGGTGCACTTGTAGACGATCTCGCTATCGGGCGCGCGCGTGACGAACCCATGCGCGAAGCCCTCGGGGACCCACAGCATGTGACCGTTCTCGGCGGTCAGCTCCGCGCCGGTCCAGCAGCCATAGGTCGGCGAGCCGCGCCGCACGTCCACCGCCACGTCGAACAGGGCGCCGCGCCCGCAGCGCACCAGCTTGCCCTGACCGTCGGGCGGCGCCTGCAGGTGCAGACCGCGCAGCGTGCCGACCTCGGCGGAGAGCGAATGGTTGTCCTGCACGAATTCGACGTCGATCCCAGCATCGGCGAACAGATCGGCGCGCCACGTCTCGGCGAAGAAGCCACGATTGTCGCCGAAGCGGCGCGGCACGATGCGCAGCACGCCGGGCAGGTTCGTCTGGTGGATTTCCATGATGGCTCCGAAGGTCCGCTGTCGCGGGCCTCCTAGCGTGTCCGCGGGGCGATGTCAGCCGTCCACGGACGAGAAGCCGCGCGCCGCGGCATCGGTGGCGCGGATCAACTGGTCGGCGATGCCCGGTTCGCTCAGCGCATGGCCGGCGAAGGGGATCAGGTGCAGCTTGGCCGCCTCCCAGCCATCGGCCAGCAACTGCGCCGAAAGCGGCGGGCAGATCATGTCGTAGCGGCCCTGCACGATCACGCCCGGCACCTCGGCGATGCGGTGGAGATTGTCGCGGATCCAGCAATCGGCGTCGAGAAAGCCGCGGTTGACGAAGTAGTGGTTCTCCAGCCGGGCGAAGGCGCGCGCGTATTCGGCGCCCGCCTCGCCGCCCTGCCCCTGACTGGCCATCGACGCCAGCGCGTTCTCCCAGGCGGCCCAGGCCCGGGCATAGCGGAGCTCGTCATGCGGCGTGCCGTCGAACAGGCGACGGTTGAACGCGGCGATCATGTCGCCCCGCTCCGCTTCGGGGACCATCGCGATGAAGCGGCGCCATTGCCCAGGCCAGAACTGTCCGGCGCCGCCGCCATAGAACCAGTCCAGCTCCCTCTGCTCCATCAGGAAGACGCCGCGCAGGCTCAGGTGGCGGGCGCGGTCCGGATGGGTGATCGCGTAGATCAGCGCCAGCGTCGCCCCCCACGAGCCGCCGAAGAGCGACCACGCGTCGATGTCCAGCGCGGTGCGGATGCGTTCCATGTCGGCGACGAGATGCCAGGTCGTGTTGTCGCGAATCGAGGCATGCGGGCGCGACCGGCCGCAGCCGCGCTGATCGAACAGCACGATGCGCCACTTCGCGGGATCGAAGAACCGCCGCATCATCGGGCTGCATCCGCCGCCCGGCCCCCCATGCAGGACGATGACCGGGATGCCGTCCGGGTTGCCGCATTGCTCGACATAGAGCTGGTGGCCGTCGCCCACATCCATCATCCGCTGGTCGAACGGGTCGATCGGCGGGTAGAGCGACGATGCGCTGGTATGTCCGGTGCTGCGGTCCATCATTGCCCTATATAGCCTTGCACGGGTTTCCCACCACGCCGGTTTAGACAAATTCGAGAGATCGCCCCATGAATACGATCGACGCGCAGGAAATCGAGAAGTTCCAGGCGATGGCCGCCGAGTGGTGGGATCCGGACGGCAAGTTCAAGCCGCTGCATATGCTCAACCCGTGCCGGCTCGACTACATCACCACCCAGATCGCCGGCCAGTACGACCGCGATCTGGGCGCCGAACGCCCGTTCGCGGGGTTGCGGATCCTCGACATCGGCTGCGGCGGCGGCCTGCTGGCCGAGCCGATGGCGCGGCTGGGCGCGACGGTCGTGGGCGTCGACGCGGCCGAACGCAACATTCCCGTGGCCCAGGCCCATGCGGCGCAGTCGGGGCTGGAGATCGACTATCGCCACGCCTCGGCCGAGGCGCTGGTCGCCGCGGGCGAGCCGGGTTTCGACGTGGTGGTCAACATGGAGGTGGTGGAGCACGTCGCCGACCCGCTGGCCTACCTGACCGCGTGCCGGGACCTGCTCGAGCCGGGCGGACTGATGGTCTGCTCGACCCTCAACCGCAACCCCAAGAGCTATGTGTTCGCCATCGTCGGCGCCGAGCAGGTAATGCGCTGGCTTCCGAAGGGCACGCATGAATGGTCCAAGTTCATCACGCCCGACGAACTCTATGACCTGATCACCCGCGCCGGGTTGCAGCCGGTGGACCGGATGGGGTTCGTGTTCAACTTCGCGAGATGGACGTGGCGGCTGTCGGATCGCGACCTGTCTGTGAATTACGTCACCGCAAGCGTCCGGCCCGAGGCGGCTCAGGCGCCGTAGCGGGCCATGAAGGTCGCGACCGCACCGTCGACGATGCGGTCGATCTCCTCCGGCCTGGTTTCCTTGCGGACGCCGAACACGGTCTCGACGAAGAGCGTGGTGTGGCATAGTTCGACGAACTGGTCGGCCGCGAGATGCACGTCGTCGATGACCAGCTCGCCCCGCTCCGCGGCGATGCGGAGGTAGGCGACCATCTCGCCGCGGAACACGGCGGGGCCGGTACGGAAGAATTCGCGGCCCAGCTCGGGGAACCGGTCGCTCTCGGCGACGCACATGCGAAAGATCGCCTGCCCGAAATCGGACAGCACGAAGCAGGTCATCTTGTGGCCGGCATCGCGCAGCGCGTCGGCCGGCGCGGCGTCGGGCGACAGGATCGCGCCCGCCTCCTCGATCTGGTTGCCGCATTCGCACTTGGCGACTTCCATGAACAGCAGGCGCTTGTCGGGGAAGTAGCTGTAGAGCGTCGCCTTGCTGACCCCGGCCTTGCGGGCGATGGCATCGACGCTGGCGCCCTCGAAGCCATCGGCGAGAAAGACGTCGCGCGCGCCTTCGAGCACTTGGTCGAACTTGCGCCCCTTCTTGACCGGCGTCGCGTCGTTCATCTATGTCCTCCCGCGCGAGTGAGAATAGACCGTTCGGTTCAGCAAACAAGACGCGCGCCGGATGTGCGATACGGGAACACCCTTGTAGCGGGACAGAGTAGTTTGCACAGCGGGACAGAGTAGTTTGCAAAACGCGATTTTTGAGGACGGCCTGCTGGCAGCGACTGAACGCACCCGTTTGGGTGAGGTCGGTGGCCCTCCTCGAGGCGGTCGTGCTATCCTCATCGAGGACTGAGCCAGTCGTCTCGCTAGGTGAGAGCCCATGGAGGAAGTGACGCCCTCCCAGTCCACGATCAGCCTCGTTCACCATGCCCCGTCGCCTGGGTTGCGCGGTAATGCGTTGAAGTCGTGGATCATGGTCTCGTCCTCTTAATGGCGCGATGCGCAGGCTTCGTTGAACTGCTCCGCGAAGTGATCCCACGTCGCCTTCATGCCGCCGGCAAAGTTCTCGGATTGGACGCCCGCCAGCATCGCTGTCAGACACGTAATACGCATGAGCCCGTCGATGATCGTCTGCGTGTCGCGCCCCGGAACGGTGGAGGCGATCAACTCAAGCACTACAGCTTGATCGGGTTCAAGCGTGTTAACCATCTTGGCGAGGTCGCGCAGATCCTTGCCGCTCACCGGCTGGGGGGCGCCGCGCAGCCAGCGGATTTCGTCGTCGGATAGGGGCGAAGCCATGCAGGCCATCCGATAGATGTGGCGTTCGGTATAGCCGAATGCCTCGGAACAGACCTTCGCGAAGGATGCAACGGACACGGTGGTCCCTTGCATATCGTTCCACCTGGCATTGGCTCCGGCGACGCCTTGCGCGGTTTCCGGGTGGAACTTCAGATATACCCGCTTCCGCTCCGCCAGTTGGATCGACATCTCCAGCGGCGACAGGTCGGCACCGGCGAGGTTGTCGTCTACCTCCGATAACGTTGGTAACTTCGTCTAAGTGGGAACTCGCGGACCTAAGTGGGAACTCATTTCCCTGTTCCCACACAAATGCACAGATAACCTACTTTCGTCGGACTTCTGTGCATAACGGTTTTGGTCATATAAATAAGGCCGGCTCGCGGTTCACGCCACGGAACGCCCGATCACGCCACCCTGTCGAACATCCCGTTCAACGCCATTTGTGCAGGACACGTCCCGCCACACCGTCCAGCCGCATAGGGATCGCCGGAAGCCCTTCTTTTCAAGGTCCATCCGCCATCCTCCGGCCCCATCCGGGCTCTTCCAGGTCTGTGCAGTCTACTCTGTCCCGTTACAACCCTTCCGGCGATTGGGCATCGCGTGACCGGCGGCAGGTGTATCCGGCCACGGGGGCCGGCCGGGCGTGCCGCTTGCCCCGGCCGCGCGCCGTCGCTAGCCGTGGGGCCGGAGGGTCCGCCCATGCAATGCGTCTTCGTCCAGGTCCGCTGCCGCCCCGCGACCGCCTATGCCGTCGCCGATGCCGTCGCGCTGCGCGAAATCCACTCCGAGCTCTATTCCACCAGCGGCGAGTTCGACCTGCTGGTGAAGCTCTACATTCCCGAGGGCGAGGATGTGGGGCGCTTCATCAACGAGAACCTGCTCGACATCGACGGGATCGAGCGCACGCTGACCACGCTGACGTTCAAGGCGTTCTAGGGGCAGCACTCCCGGATCGGAGCCGCGATGGACCTGCCCCCGATGAGCGATGCGGCGCTCGGCCGGGCCTTCGGCACGCCTCCCTACAGGTGGCTGGCCCACGGCGTGTTCGACGACGATCCCCCGACGCATCTGGACGATGGCATCGTCGTGGCGCTGGAGAAGCTGGCCCTGCCGCGCGGCCGATCCCGGCCCGCGGCCGACCATCTGCGGTCCCATGCGGAGGCGGGAGCCTCGTCGCTGGGCCTGCGCGCCCGGAACCGCGTGCTTCGGATGGTGACGAACGATCCCAAGACGATCCTGCCCACCCACGCCGCGCTCTATCGTGACGGCACGCCCGAACTCACCTTCACGGCCTATCCCTCCGCCCAAGCGCGAATGGCGGGCGATGTCGCGATGCTGGGCGCGCCCCCGTCGGCCCGCGACGCCGTCCGCGCCATGACGGACCGGGTGGGGCGCGACCTGAAGGCCGCGCTCGACAGTGGCGATTTCACCCACCTCCTGGTGATGGCGATGGGCTGGTCCAACGATCAGCGCGTCTCGCTGGCACGCTATCGCCGCATCACGCAGGAGGCGCGGAACGCCGCCGGCAATCGCCCTTTCCGCCCCTTCATCCTGGGCGTGACCTGGCCCTCGGCCTGGGGGTCGGACCGTGGCTCGCTGGCCCGCAGGGCAGGCCATATCGGCAGCTACTTCAACAAGGCCAACGATTCCGACGAGGCCGGGCTGGTCGTGGCGAACATCCTGCTGAACCGGGTGGTGCCCGGGGCGAACGCGACGGCGCGCCTGCCCGTCATCGTGATCGGCCATTCGATGGGGGCGCGCCTGCTGTCGCGGGCGCTGTTCTCGCGACCCCTGCTGCGGGACCCCGGACCGCGTGCCGATCCCGACCTGATGATCCTGCTGCAACCCGCATTCAGCACGCGCCGCTTCCTCGGCGGCACCGGGGTCGAGGGCGCGCCCTATGCGCGGGGCGCCTGGAGGGGGGCGGACGCGATGCCGGCCACGCGGATCGTCGTCACCTCGTCGGACAAGGACCGCGCGAACCCCTTCGCCGCTTGGTCGCGGTTCCTCGGCAGCGGCCGGGGCATCCGGCTGTCGCGCAGGCATCCCGGCACCTTCGCCGTGTCGAAGCCGACGCTGGCGAGCGGTGCGGCCGCGGATTGGGCGCTCGCCGCGCCGCGGGACCGTATAGCCTTGGTCGACGCGACGTTCGTGACCCATCACAACGACATCCTCGATGCCGAACTCGGGACTTTCGTGCGGCGGCTGATCGACCCGCCCGGCTGACGGCGCGGCGCTGGACAGGCCGGCGGGCCGGGGCTAGCCGTCATCCGTGCTCGCGATCTTCCTCAAGACACTGCCCTTCTTCGCCCTGATCGGGCTGGGCTACGCTGCCGGGCGCACCCGCTTCTTCACCCCCGAGGCGACCGCCTACCTCACCAAGTTCATATTCTGGTTCGCGCTGTCGGCGATGCTGTTCGATTTCGCCGCGAACCTGACGCTGGCCGAGATCCTCGATATGCGCTTCATCGCGGCGTATCTGTGGGGCACCGGGTTCGTCTATCTGATCGTCACCGCGATCGGCCTGATCCGCGGCCTTTCGGTGGCCGAAGCGGCGGTCGAGGCGCAATGCGGCGTGATCGGCAATGTCGGCTTCATGGGCATCCCGATGCTCGCCCTGCTGCTGGGGCCGCAATCGGCCGGGCCGATGCTGATGATCCTCGCCACCGACCTGATCGTGTTCTCGTCGCTGATCGTGATCCTGATCACCGGGTCGCGCGGCGAGGTCGGGCTGGCGACGCTGCGCACCGTCGGCCTGGGCCTGCTGACCAATCCGATGATCGTGTCGATCGCCGCAGGCATCGCCTGGTCGGCGACCGGGCGCGACCTCTGGCTGCCGGTGGCCGAGTTCGTCGACATCCTGGGCGCGGCGGCCACGCCCGGCGCGCTCTTCGCCATCGGCGCCTCGCTGGCGAGCAAGACGGCGGAACGCCTCTCGGTGGCGGGCTGGCTGACCTTCGCCAAGCTGGTCCTGCACCCCGCGGCGGTGGCGCTGTCGGCGCTGGTCCTGTTCCCGGTGGGCGACGGATATGCCGCGACCGTGATGATCGCCGCCAGCGCCTTGCCGGTCGCGGGGAACGTGTACATGCTGGCGCAGCATTACGGCGTGGCGCCGCAGCGGGTGTCGACGGCCATCCTGGTGTCGACCGGGCTGTCCATCGCGACCGTCTCGGTGGTGGTTGGCCTGCTCATCGGGGGGAAGTGATGGAAACTCTGTCCGACAACAGGTGCCACGGCGGGCGCCAAATGGTGCTGACCCACCGCTCCGAGGCCTGCGCCTGCGACATGACCTTCGGTCTGTTCCTGCCGCCCGATCCGGCCGGCGCGCCGCTGTTGTGGTATCTGTCGGGTCTGACCTGCACGCACGAGAACGCGATGGTGAAGGCGGGGCTGCAGCTCTGGGCCGCCGAAGCGGGCATCGCGCTCGCCTTTCCGGACACTTCGCCGCGCGGGGAAGGGGTCGCGGATGACGACGACTACGCGATGGGCCAGGGCGCGGGCTTCTACGTCGATGCCGAGGTCGCGCCCTGGTTGCGGCATTTCAAGATGCAGAGCTATGTCGCCGACGAGCTGCCGGACGCGATCTTCGCCGCGCACGAGCTCGACCGCGACCGGCAGGGCATCACCGGGCATTCGATGGGCGGCCACGGCGCGTTGACGCTGGCGCTCAAGCATCCGGGCCGCTTCGCCTCGGTCTCGGCCTTCGCGCCGATCTGCAACCCGTCGGCGAGCGAGTGGGGGCGTCCGCAACTGTCCTCCTACGGGCTGGAGCCCGCCGCTCACGACGCGACCGAGCTGCTCCGCGAGGGGGCGCCCCTGCCGCCCTGTCTCATCGACACCGGCACGGAGGACCAGTTCTCCGAGAAGCTGGGAACCGATGCTTTCGCCGCCGCTTCGCTTGCCGCCCGCGCCGAGGTGAGCATCAACCTGCGGCGCGGTTACGACCACAGCTACTTCTTCGTTGCCAGTTTCGCCGAAGCCCATGTCGCCCATCATGCCGGCCACCTCGCATGAGAGGCACCATCGTCGTCTTCGACATCGGCAACGTCCTGATCGAATGGCAGCCGGAACGCTACTACGATGCGCGGTTCGGCGAGGATCGGCGCCGCGCGCTCTTTGCCGGGGTGGATCTGCACGCGATGAACGACCGCGTCGACCGGGGCGAAGGGTTCCGCGACATCATCTACGAAACGGCCGAGGCCAACCCGGACTGGCGCACCGAGATCCGTGCGTGGCACGACGACTGGCTGCGGCTCGCCGGGCCCGCCATCGAACGGTCCGTCCGTCTGATGCGCGCGCTGAGGGCGCGGGACGTGCCCGTTCACACGCTGACCAATTTCGGGGTCGACAGCTTCGCGCTCGCCCGGACCGCATATGATTTCCTCGATGAGTTCGATGCCGCGCACGTGTCCGGTCACATGGGCGTCATCAAGCCCGACCCGGCGATCTACGAGCTGGTCGAGACGGCGACCGGGGCACAGGGCGATACGTTCCTGTTCGCCGACGACCGGCCCGCCAACATCGAGGCGGCCGCGGCGCGCGGCTGGCGCACGCATCTGTTCGAGGATGCGGCCGGCTGGGCCGGCAGATTGGTCGGGGAGGGGCTGCTGACCCCGGCCGAAAGCGCCTGACCTGCACCCTTCGCGGTGGCGGCGGAACCTCCGGCGGGGATATTTCGACCGGGAAGACGCGGTCGCCATGTCGTATGGAAAGTGAGAGCCCGCCATGATCCCGTTCATCGACAAGGACGCCGAGCGCCATCTGGACTGGCTGACGCTGACTGACGCGCTGG
>ENA-ORXU01002785-ORXU01002785.1-marine-metagenome-genome-assembly--contig:-NODE-2785-length-11517-cov-3.576748_pt1 | contig 11517 bp, 10 predicted proteins | sample MGYA00237869_ERZ511484 | MGnify/ENA metagenome assembly ERZ511484 | reverse complement strand
TGTCCGTTATGAAAAGCAGGATAGGGCGATTGGCCCGTCCGGGCTAGACGGTCTTAGGAAGGCGGAAAAAGAACGGCAGTAAGGGTACGCTCGCCAAAAAACATCGAGGGTTCCGGCGATTGCAGGTCGTTGAAATCCTGGACATGCCCATAGAAATCACGATGTGCCGAGACTGAGTAAGCATAGTCGAGCAACGTCGACCAACTGAATACCGGCATGTCGATTTCGTGCTGGATCGCGCGGGCGAAGGGCCGAAATCCTGTGCACTCGAGGACCATTGCACCCATCGAGGGATGGCCGGCGGCAAATTCCCTGGCCACCGACAGCAGTTCCCGTTCCGCCTCTGCATAGTCCGCCGTGGGAATGTCAGGGCGCAAATCCTTGGTCCACAGGCCGTTGAACTGCGGACATTTACCGTCGTCCATTGCGCCGCCGACGACATAGTTCGATCCCAGCTGCACTCCGACTGACGTGAGGTGCCGATCATGGAGTTCGTTACTCTCGGAGGCGGGAATACCGACGACCCTGTCACTGCCGATAAGGGTCTGGGCCATAGGCACCTGCATCAGGCTCGATGAGAAGACCGGGACATTCACCGCTGCGGCGATTTCGTACTGGATCGGAAAGGGATAGGCGCTGGCGTTACGCACATCGCCGGGAAAGCCGGGGTAGACGTCGTCGAGAATGATGATGCCCAGTCCCATCCCGTAGCAGCAGTGATCTTTCCGGGCACGGATGCTCCGAATGGCCGGATCGTGTGCTGGGATTGCCGGGCTCATTGCAGTCTTGCTGTTTTCCGCCTGTTACTTCTTCATATGATGCCAGGAAAGCAATTATGAACGCTCCCCGCTGAAACGGTTCTCGCTTTTGCAGATGCTGAAAGAAGGCCGTTGGTCGATGTCGGCGATTCCGTAATCCTTCTCCGTCATTCTCCGTATGGAAGCCGGAGAACCGATCATGCCCTTACCCGCCCTGCGCGCTGAGACCATCGAAGAGACCAGCCTCGACCCTCTCGACTGGGATGCCTTCCGCCGCACCGCTCATCGCGCTCTCGATACGATGATCGACGATCTGGCGAGTGTTGAAGACCGCCCCGTCTGGCAGAACATGCCTGATGACCTGCGCGGGCGGTTCCGTGAAGACCTGCCCCGCACGGGCAGCGATCTCGATGACCTGCTGGAAGACGTGCGTATCGATATCGCGCCCTATGTCACCGGCAACCGGCACCCGCTGTTCATGGGCTGGGTCCATGGGGCGGGCACGCCCGTGGGGATGATCGCCGAGATGATCGCCGCCGGTCTGAACGCCAATTGCGGCGGGCGCGACCATGTGGGGATCGAGGTCGAGAAGCAGGTCACGCGCTGGGCCGCGCAGCTCTTCGAGTTTCCGCAGACGGCCTCGGGCGTCTTCGTCACCGGCACGTCGATGGCCAACTTCCTGGGCCTGCTCATCGCCCGGACGCAGACATTGGGAAAAGAAAGTCGGGCCATCGGCCAGCGTGACGTGCGGCTGACGATCTATGCGGCTGAAGGCGCGCATGGCTGCGTGGCCCAGGCGCTGGAGATGGCCGGGATCGGCTCCGATGCGCTGCGGACGATCCCGATCGACGGGGCGGGTGGCCTGATCCCGGACGCCCTCGACGCCGCGATCATGGACGACTGGGACCGGGGGTTTCGTCCGATGATGATCGTCGGCACCGCCGGATCGGTGAATACCGGCAGCATCGACCCCCTCGATGCGGTGGCCGATATCGCCCGGCGTCACGGGCTGTGGTTCCATATCGACGGCGCGTTCGGGGCGCTCGCGGCCCTCTCGCCCGACTTGAAACCGATGCTCGCCGGGATCGAACGCGCCGATTCCATCGCTTTCGATTTCCACAAATGGGCGCATGTTCCCTATGATGCGGGTTTCCTGCTGGTAAAGGATGCCGAGGCCCATCGGCACAGCTTCTCCGATGCGAATGCCTACCTTCAGCGTGCCCCGCGCGGCATCGCCGCCGGAGACATCTGGCCCTGCGATCTGGGGCCGGACCTCTCGCGCGGCTCCCGCGCCTTCAAGACATGGTTCGCCTTTCGCGCGCTGGGCGCAGACCGCATCGGCGAGAGCATCGCCCGCTGCTGCCGCGTCGCCGCCCATCTCGAAGCCAGTCTTCGCGCCAGCCCACTCTTCGAGGTCGTCGCCCCTGCGAACCTGAATATCGTCTGCTGGCGTCTGGCAAAAGGCCATGACGACGCTCTGAACAACGAAATCACCATGGATCTGCACGAATCCGGCCTCGCCGTCCCGTCCATGACCACCATCGAAGGCCGCCCCGCCATCCGCGCCGCCATCGTCAACCATCGCACGACCGAGGCCCATATCGACGGGTTCCTCGTCGATATGCAGCGCATCGCAAAAGCGCGTATCGCTTCAGGTTGAGGGAGCGTTCTCTTCCGGCAGCCACAACTCGGCCAGCGGCAAAGACACGGCCTCGAAAGGCGGTATCGCGACCTCGCCCTCCTCGCCATAGGTCGCGAGCAGAACCCAGCGGCCATTTTCCAGTTCGTAGGTTTCCAGCGAGCGGTTCGCTGGATCTGCCAGCCACAGATGCTTTACGCCCACATCCGCATAGATCGGCATCTTCTTCATCCGGTCGGAGCGCGCGGTGGAGGGCGAGAGGATTTCGCACACCCAATCCGGCACCACATCGTACCGCTCATCTGGACGGATGACCGGCATCCGCTCCTTTCGCCATCCGGCGAGATCAGGAGTGAGGGTACGAAAATTCGGATCGCCGAAGTGCAGTTCCGGCTCGCGGATGATCCACCAGCCGCCGGGACCACCTCTCCCGAATTGGAAAGGTGCCTGGATGAAGGTTCCTAAGGCACCATCTACATGATCGTGGCGCGGCATCGGACGGGCTTGCATCACGAGGACGCCATCCAGAATCTCCGCCCGCATTCCGTCAGGCGCATCCAGCACATCCTGATAGCTTACAGGCCGATCCTTGACCGCGCGCATCGCTTGCCTCCTTCACATATCAGGCAAGATACCCCTTTTCCCGCAGGAAGGCGAGCAACTGGTCGGCGGCTTCGTCCGGGGTCATATCCGTCGTGGCGATGCGGATTTCCGGTTCAAGCGGCGCTTCGTAGGGTGAATCGATCCCGGTAAAATTCTTGATCTCGCCCTTGCGTGCCTTGGCGTAGAGCCCCTTCACGTCGCGCTCTTCGGCCACTTCCAGCGGCGTATCCACATGCACTTCGACGAACTCGCCCTCTTCCAGCATCTGCCGCGCCATGCGCCGCTCGGACCGGAAGGGCGAGATGAAGCTGACCAGCGTGATCATCCCCGCATCGATCATCAGCTTGCCGACTTCCGAGACACGGCGGATGTTCTCCACCCGGTCGGCATCGGTAAAGCCCAGATCCTTGTTCAGCCCGTGGCGCACGTTGTCGCCGTCGAGGATATAGGTGTGCCGCCCCATGGCGTGCAGCTTCTGCTCCAGCGCGTTGGCGATGGTCGATTTGCCCGAACCGGACAGCCCCGTGAACCACAGCATCACGGGCTTCTGGCCCTTGAGTTCCGCCCGTGCGCCCTTGTCGATCTCCAGTGCCTGCATATGGATGTTCGAGGCCCGCCGCAGGGCAAAGTCGATCATCCCGACCCCGACCGTCTCGTTCGACAGCCGGTCGATCAGGATGAACCCGCCCATGTCGCGATTTTCGGTATAGGGATCGAAGGCGATGGTCCGGTCGAGATTGAGGTTGCACACCCCGATCCCGTTCAGTTCCAGCGTCTTTGCCGCCAGATGTTCCATCGTGTTCACGTCGATGGCGTATTTCGGAGCGGCAATCGTCGCCTGCGCCGTGGTCGCGCCGGTCTTCATCAGATAGGTGCGTCCCGGCAGCATCTCCTGCTCGTTCATCCACAGGATATGCGCCTGAAACTGGTCGGCGGCAGGGGCCGGATCGTTCGCGGCGCAGAGCACATCCCCACGCGAGACGTCGATCTCGTCGTCGAGGGTGATGGTGACGGACTGCCCCGCGACGGCCTGCTCCAACTCGCCATCGAAGGTGACGATGGATTTTACGGTGCTTTGCTTGGAAGAAGGCAACGATTTGACCGCATCGCCGGGCTTGATGGTGCCCCCCGCGATCATTCCGGCAAAGCCCCGGAAATCCAGATCGGGCCGGTTCACCCATTGCACGGGCATCCGGAACGGCTGGCTCTCGGCATCGTCGGCCACCTCCACGGTCTCCAGATACGCCATGAGCGTCGGGCCGTTGTACCACGGGGTCTTGCCGCTCTTGTCGGTGATGTTGTCGCCCCTGAGGGCCGACATCGGGATCGGCGTGACGGAGGCAAAATTCAAGGGCTTGGCGAACTCGGCATAGGCCTCGACGATCTCGTCATAGACGGCGCGGTCATAATCCACGATATCCAGCTTGTTGACCGCCAGCACCACATGCCTGATCCCCAGCAGCGAGACGATGAAACTGTGCCGCCGCGTCTGGGTGAGAATGCCCTTCCTCGCATCGATCATCAGGATCGCCACATCCGCCGTGGAAGCCCCGGTCGCCATATTGCGCGTGTATTGCTCGTGGCCGGGGGTATCGGCGACGATGAATTTCCGCCGGTCGGTCGAGAAGAAGCGGTAGGCCACGTCGATGGTGATGCCCTGTTCCCGTTCGGCGGCGAGGCCGTCGACCAGCAGCGCGAAATCGATCTCCTGCCCCTGCGTCCCGACGCGCTTGCTGTCGGCTTCCAGCGCCGCGAGCTGATCCTCGAAGATCATCTTGGACTCGTACAGGAGCCGCCCGATCAGCGTGGACTTTCCGTCATCCACCGACCCGCAGGTGATGAACCGCAGCAGCGATTTCGTCTCATGCGATTTGAGGTAGCCGAGAATATCGTCGGCGATCTGATCGGAAATATGGGCCATCAGGCGGCTTCCTTTTTCGTCGCATCACCCACTGGTCCCGCTTCCCCGGATGCGATGCGGCACGCAGTGCTGCTTCGCCGGTCCGGGGTCCGGTGTGGTTGGAGAGGGCCGAATGTCATCGATATCAGAGTGGTATATCCGCCGTCAGATCGCGCCATTCGGGATTGATCGACTCGATCAGATTTTCCTTCCACGCCCGCCGCCAGCGTTTCAGCTTCTGCTCGCGTAGAAGAGAGTCGCGCAATGTGTCGTGGGTCTCGAAATAGACGAGACGATGGACATCGTGTTTTGCAGTCCATGCATCCACGGCTTTCGCGCGATGCTGTTCGACGCGGCTGCGAAGGTCGTTTGTCTGCCCGGTGTAGAGATGGACACGGTTCTCGGAAGCCAGCATGTAGACGAAATCCATCATCTCTCCCCGCTCGCCCTATGGCGTTTCCTGCGCCAGCGGACCCCGGACCAGCATCGCAGCATTTCATGCCGCGAAGCATCCGGGGAAGCGGGAACTGTTCCCAACCTTCGCTGCTTGCCCGGATGCGCTGCGGCACACAGTGACGCTGCGCTGGTCCGGGCCGCGATGCAAGACGCAGACAGCGTCCCTCGTCGAGAGGCATTGATGGAACCATCGCGACTCCCATCAGAAATACCCCTCCTGCTTCTTCTTCTCCATCGAGGCCGCCGCATCATGGTCGATCATGCGGCCCTGCCGTTCGGAGGTGGTGGTCAGCAGCATTTCCTGAATGATATCGGGCAGGGTCGCCGCCTCGCTCTCCACTGCGCCGGTCAGGGGCCAGCAGCCGAGCGTGCGGAACCGCACCATCTTCTCTTCGACCTTTTCGCCCTCGTGCAGCACCATCCGGTCGGGATCGTCGATCATGATGATCGTGCCGTCGCGCTCCACCACCGGGCGTCTGGCCGAGTAGTAGAGCGGCACGATGGGGATATCCTCCAGATAGATGTATTGCCAGATATCCAGCTCGGTCCAGTTCGACAGCGGGAAGACCCGGATGCTCTCGCCCGGCGCTTTGCGCGCATTGTAGAGCTTCCAGAGTTCGGGCCGCTGGTTCTTCGGATCCCAGCGATGGGCAGCGGTGCGAAAGCTGAAGATGCGCTCCTTGGCGCGGGATTTCTCCTCGTCGCGCCGCGCGCCGCCGAAGGCCGCATCGTATCGGTACTTGTCCAGAGCCTGCTTCAGCGCGACCGTCTTCATGATGTCGGTATGAACGCCCGAGCCATGGGTGAACGGGCCGATGCCCTGCGCGACGCCCTCCTCGTTGGTATGGACGATCAGTTCCATGCCCGATTCCTCGGCCATCTTCGCGCGGAAATCGTACATTTCCTTGAACTTCCACGTCGTATCCACATGCACGAGCGGGAAGGGGGGCGGCGAGGGCCAGAACGCCTTGCGCGCCACGTGCAGCAGCACGGCGCTGTCCTTGCCGATGGAATACAGCATGGCCGGATTCTCGACCTCGGCCACCACCTCGCGGAAGATGTGGATCGCTTCGGCTTCGAGGCGCTGGAGATGGGTAAGATCCGTCATGGCGTCTCTCTCGGGTCTGGGAAGGGTGCGCCGGTCAGCCGGGGGCATGTAGCGTGACACCATCCGAATAGGCGATGAAGAAAGGGTTCTCGAAACCGGGTTTACCGTAGGCGAGCGGCCCGCCGGACCACGCATCGACATTTCCCCCCGCCGCGCGCAGGACGGCATGACCGGCGGCGGTGTCCCATTCCATCGTGCGTCCCAGCCGGGGATAGAGGTCGGCCTCGCCTGCGGCGAGCAGGCAGAATTTGAGCGACGACCCCGCGCTCTTGAAATCGGCCACGGCATAGCGGGAGATATAGGCATCGGTGGCCGCATCGCGGTGGGATTTCGAGGCCACCACGTTCAGGGCCGCATTGTCGGGTATCGCCACCTGCATCCGGCGCGGTTCGCCTTTCCCATCCTTCAGCCGTGCCGCGCCGTCATCGGCAGTCCAGAACAGGCGGTCGAGCGCCGGGGCGAACACCACCCCGCGCGTCGGAACGCCATCTTCGATCAGCGCGATATTGACCGTGAAATCCCCGCCCCGCTTGACGAATTCCTTGGTCCCGTCCAGCGGATCGACGAGGAAGAATCGGGTTCCGGCGGCGGCGACATCGTGGCTGTCGGCCTGTTCCTCGGTCACGATGGGAATGTCGGGAAAAGCCCGTGCCAGCCCCGCGACGATCACCCGGTCGGCGGCCAGATCGGCCTCGGTCACGGGCGAGGAATCGGCCTTGGCGCGGGCCTCGAAATCGGTGGCATAGACCCGCATGATCGCGTCGCCTGCCTCCCGTGCAAGGGCAATGAACGCATCGGCCAGGCCGGTCGGGGGCATGGAAAAACTCCGTAACGCGAAAACAGCGACGATCGACGGCCACGTCAAACCGCAAGCGGGGCCGCGCTGTCAAGTTTTGCAGTGCGACATCTCCCCCGCGCGCCGCTTTCCCCGCTTCGCCGACGCTGCTATGCACCGGCCATGCAGATCACCCTTCCCGATTTCGCCCTCGTGGTCCTGATCGGCCCCAGCGGGGCGGGCAAGTCCGGTTTTGCGCGCAAGCATTTCCTGCCGACCGAGATCGTCTCGTCGGATCATTGCCGCGCGTTGATCTGCGACGACGAGACGAGCATGGCGGCGACGCGGGATGCCTTCGACCTGCTGCGCCACACCGCAGCCCTGCGCCTGAAACGCCGCAGGCTGACCGTCATCGATGCCACGTCGGTCAAACGCAGGGACCGGGCGCCCTTGCTCGCGCTCGCCAGGGAATACCACGCCCCCGCCATCGCCTTGGTCCTCGATATCGACCCGGCGATCTGCGCCGCCCGCAACGAGACCCGCCCCTTGCGCGATTTCGGGGCCGATGTTCCGCAGGGCCATTCGCAGGCGCTGCGCAGCAGTCTCGAAACCCTGGGCCGCGACGGTTTTCGGGCCGTCCACATCCTGCGCAGCCCCGACGACGTCTCTGCCGTCACGATCACGCGCGAACCTCTCGCCGCCGATTGCCGCGCCGATCATGGTCCCTTCGACATCATCGGCGATGTCCATGGTTGCTACGATGAGTCGATCGCCCTGCTGGCCCGCCTCGGTTACGTCTGCGATCCCTATACGGAGGGCGAAGCGCCGATGAGCGCCCGTCATCCCGAGGGCCGCATCGCCTTCTTCGTCGGCGATCTCTGCGACCGGGGGCCGCGCAACGTCGACGTCCTGCGCCTCGTCATGGGCATGTGTGCCGAAGGCTCGGCCCGTTGCGTCATCGGCAACCATGATTTCAAGCTGCTGCGCTGGCTGCGCAAGGGCAGGATTACCCTCACCCACGGCATCGCCCTCACGGTCGGCGAGTTGGAGACCTGCACGGAAGCCTTCCGCCACACCGTCCGCGATTTCATCGCCGACCTGCCCGCGCACCAGTGGCTTGCGGATGGCGACCTCGTCATTGCCCATGCGGGCCTGCCCGAAGCGATGCACGGGCGCGAGTCCGGGGCGGTGAAGGATTTCGCGATGTTCGGGCTGAAGAACGGCGAGAAAGACGAGTACGACCTGCCCGTCCGCATCGACTGGGCGCAGGATTATCGTGGCGGCGCGGTGGTGGTGCACGGCCACACGCCGATGCCGGAGGCAGAATGGCTCAATGATGTCCTTTGCATCGATACCGGCTGCGTCTTCGGCGGCAAGCTGACCGCTTTCCGCTGGCCCGAGCGCGAGATGGTCGCGATCCCCGCCGCGCGCAAATATGCCGAGCCGTCGCGTCCGCTCGCAGCGGGGGCTCGGACGGTTCAGCCGGAGTGATCCCCCTATCCCGCTCTTCCCTTCATCATGCATTCCTCGATGACCTCGTAGGACAGGCTGTCACCGAGTCCTGAAAAATCCCCGTGCTCGAACATGCGGGCTGACAGATTGTAGAATGTCGTATGGGTGGCCGTTGCCATCGCCATGCCCAAGGAGAGGCGGGCCACACCTGCCTGTGCGAATTCGCTCGACGAGATGGTTTCCACCGTACTGATTCCGACGTTCACGGGGATCGAAACGCTGCGACAGACCTTGGTGACGGTTTCCAGATCGTTCAGATACGGGACGTAGACGCAATCTGCGCCCGCCTGTTCAAAAGCCCGGATACGCCTGATCGCTTCTTCCAGATCATACAAGCCATTCATGAAGCCATCTGCCCGTGCGACAAGGACGAAATCCTTTGGCAGGGCCGCAGCTGTCGCGCTGGCCGCCCGGATGCGCTCCACGGAAAGGTCGAACCCGTAGGGCTGAACATCCGGGTACGATATATCCTCGACGGAAATACCGGCCAACCCGATTTCTGCAGAGAGTCTGACGGTTTCTTCCACGATGTCGGGCGCATCGCCGAACCCGTTCTCGAAATCACCGGATACAGGAAGAGACGTGGCCGACACGATGGTCTCCGCATGGGCCAGTGCCTCGTCCCTCGAGATCGTTCCTGAATCAGGCCGACCCAGCGTGAAGGCATGAGCGCCCGAAGACGTCGCAAGAGCCTTTGCGCCCAATCCGGCGAAGAGACAAGCTGTGCCCTTGTCCCAGGCATTTGCCAGAATGAACGGATTTCCGGGAATGTGAAGGTCTCGAAAGGAATGCGACATGGGGATCTCCTCGGGATGATCGGGCTCAGAGCGGTCTTGATACGGCGTCGATGCTGACACCCTTGTGTCAGCAGTCTTCCCTCCTCGCACTTTGCTGCGGGGTCACTCTCCGCTCGCACAGGCGCCGTAGCGAAGTGCGGGCAGGGAAAAGATTGAACAAGCGGCGGAAATCGTTGTCTTTTCCATCGAGGCAATATCTCGAAACCCTTTAACTTGTCATTCCGGCGGAGGCCGGAATCCAGTCTCGCGAAGGTACTGGAAACGGTGTGCAAAACGCTGTGCTGGATGCCAGCCTTCGCTGGCATGACATCGTCCTGTCACGTCACGTCGGCGATTGAATTGCAGTCAATGATTTTCGCCGTGGTGTGACTTCATCGGTGTGGCGCTGCAAGTCGCCGGGCAACCCGCTTGCGAAATCCCCTCCGGCCCCTATGTTGTCCCCTGCCTCGGGGGGCCTTCACAGGCTGAGATGCTGTCACCAGCGAACCCGTCGAACCTGAACCGGATAACGCCGGCGTAGGAAAGGCCGCGAAGCGCACGCTTCCTCAGCCAACCCTGCCCGGCGGCGCATGAGGAATATCGTGATGAAACGCCTGCTCACCGCCGCCGTCCTTGCCACTGCCCTGCCGCTCGCGGCGATGGCCGAGGACAAGCCCAAACTCACAATCTACACCTATGACAGCTTCGTCTCCGAATGGGGGCCTGCCCCGCAGATCGAGGAAGCCTTCGAGGCGACCTGCGACTGCGATCTCGATTTCGTCGCCGCCGGAGACGGGGCTGCCCTGCTGGGCCGCGTGAAGCTGGAGGGCAAGCGCAGCGATGCCGATATCGTCCTCGGTCTCGACGCCAATCTCGTCGCCAAGGCCCGCGAAAGCGGTCTCTTCGCGCCCCACGGGCAGGATCTGCCCGAGAACGGCGTCCCCGGCGGTTGGGAAGACGATACCTTCATCCCCTATGACTGGGGCTACTTCGCCTTCGTCTACGACAAGACGCGCATGGAAAACCCGCCGACCAGCTTCGACGATCTGCTCGACGCTCCCGACGACGTCACCATCGTCATTCAGGATCCGCGCACCTCGACACCCGGTCTCGGACTGCTTCTCTGGGTCAAGCATGTCTATGGCGACGAAGCCGGAGAAGTCTGGGAAAAACTCGCCCCGCGCATCGTCACGGTGACGAAGGGGTGGTGGGAGGCCTATTCCGCCTTCCTCGAAGGCGAGGCCATGATGGCGCTTTCCTACACCACCTCCCCCGCCTATCACGTCATCGCCGAGGAAGACGATACCAAGGCCGCCGCTGCCTTCACCGACGGCCATTACATGCAGGTCGAGGTCGCCGCGAAACTGGCCAGTACCGATGCCTCCGATCTGGCCGACGAGTTTCTGGCCTTCATGACGGGCGAGGAATTCCAGACCATCATCCCGACGACCAACTGGATGTATCCCGCCTATCCGGCGGGCGACCTGCCCGATGCCTTCGGTAATCTGGCCGAGCCGAAAGAATCCCTGATCTTCGCGCCGGAGGATACGCCGGAAATCCGGGATGCGGCGCTGGCCGAATGGATGGATGCGCTGAGCAAGTAAGGGGCTGACGTTGCCTGTCGAAGCGCCTTTGGCGCGCCCCACCCTCGGTCCCTCCCCGTTTCACGAGGAGGGAGGCGAAATCTGCAATGCCAGTACGATAGGACTCCCTCCCCGTTTACGGGGAGGGCTGGGGTGGGGCGCGCCAGAGGCGCGTCTATGTCTCCACGGGTGCGATAACCAAAGCTCTCATCCATGATTCCCCCCCGCGTCCTCTTTGGCGGCGGTATCGCGCTGACCCTCCTCCTCGCGCTGACCCTCGGCGCACTCGTCGTCGTCGGGATGCAGGGTGCGGAAGCCGGTGCCCTCCGTCCCGCCGACTGGCGCGCCCTGACCTTCACGCTCGAGCAGGCATTCCTCTCCGCCGCCCTCTCCGTCCTGCTCGCCAT
>ENA-ORXU01002784-ORXU01002784.1-marine-metagenome-genome-assembly--contig:-NODE-2784-length-11522-cov-4.760245_pt1 | contig 11522 bp, 14 predicted proteins | sample MGYA00237869_ERZ511484 | MGnify/ENA metagenome assembly ERZ511484 | reverse complement strand
TTTCACACGGCATATTCCCACCAATGTCATGTGAAACTGTTAACGAGCATTTCCTACCTCGCGGTCTGTCGCCGAGGGTCCCGATTGCCACTCTTAAGTTAAGAGGACAAGGGTTGCAACCGGTGGATTGGATCGGATCGGACATTTCAAATCGTGCCGGTTGATGAAATTATGCATGCCACTTCACGTGCATCCGGTTTCGTGATTTCGGTACATGAATCAGTTAAGAATCGCTCCCATCCATAGAATCCATTGATTCATGACGCGATGAATCAGTAATAAATGCATCATTTATCCTAGCAATACGTTCGGTCAGGACGTTGCGGATCGAGAATTCCGCGTGATCTGCCCGCCTCAGTCGACTGTGGCGTGGGTGCCGCGCGTCAGCCGCTGTCCCACGCTTTCCCCCCGCCCTCCGTCCCGTCACTGCTCACACTCCTGGCCCGTAGCAGCCGGCCACTGTTTTGCGGGTTTCTCCTTCGGGGCGTCTCGGCTTGGCCAACGGGTACCCCTTCCCTCCCTCCTCCCCCGCTCCTTCCCCCCCCCCTTCATCCACGCGCTCCTTCGCGCGGTGGTGTTGTTACGTTGCCTCGCGGTGTCGCGGGCCCACCACGTGTCACGAGCTTGGTCGATTCTGGCCCGCTTGTTCCGCTACCAGCGGCGCCTTTTATCGAGGCCGCGCAGCACTGCTGCCAAATGACGTGTGCCAATGGCGGTGACGACTTCCTGGTCGCCTTGGTGGTCTCGCGTCGCGGGGGCAACCCGCTGTACGTGTACGGCACCGGTTTGACTGGTCGCAGTGACTTGACAACTCGGAGGTCCCTGAAGTCGGCGGCAACTCTGCTGTTCAACTCCCTGCCCGTCGCCCAACGGCAGCCGATGGTCGTGTCCCGCAACCCTAAGACCGGCTTGATTTGGGCGGGCGCGCCGGCCTCAACCACGGGCGGGCGGCCTCTCAACATGGCATCTTCCACTGCCAACACACAAGGGCAGCACAACGCTTCCGCTGCGAGCGCAGCTCAACAAGGTGGCGGGCCAGCAGCGACTGGAGCTGTTGGGTGTGTTGGTCAACAAGGCGGCGGGGGCGCCGGCGGTGGTGCAACTATGGGCGGCCAAGGAGGAGGTGGCCTACCGGGCGGGGATGTCAGTGCAATTGGCTCTGTGGGTGGGGGCTCGGCGGCAGTTGGTGCAACGACGAATGATGGTCGCACCCCCGCCGCCGCGGGCGCGACTCCTGCTCCCAGTGCTGGTCCCGTCCTGCGGGACGACGGCTTCATCTTCCCGTCGGCCGATGGGACCGCCGAGTATCCCCCTCTTCCTGACCTTCCGATTGTCGTGGGTACCGCAGCGGCCTCGTCCTTCACAGGGAAGAGGACGCGCGCGGAGAGCGAAGCGGGCAACCCTCCCGCTGCCCAAGACGCCGCCGGTGATGGCGCGGCACCAAAAGAGGTCTTCTTGATCACCGAGGAGATGAGTAAGCACCTCAAGGACAAGCTGTCCGCCGCAAAGCTCTCCTTCACCCGCAAGCACATGGCTGATTACATGGCGCTCGTCAAGCTCTTCTACGAATGGCGCCTCAAGCGCTCGGGCACGAACACACCTTACGAGCCCCTCTTCCCGCGTGCTTGCGTCGGCGTGCTCGTCAACTACAAGGCCATATATCCGGCGGCCATGGAACCATTGCAGCTGCAGCTGCAAAACTCCGGGCTGCAGACGAAGTACGCGACCGCCTGTCTCATCATCTACATGATCAACGCCACGGACGACAAGGCCTACGAGTGGATCCTGGACCGTTACTGCAGCGGGATGCGGACGGGCAAGCCGGGGGCAACTGCAGACAAGCCGCGCAAACCTCGGGCTCACTCAGGGATGCCCAGGATGACGGACAAGGCAGGTGGCGACGAAGCGGCGGGTGCATCGGGGGGGCAAGGACGCCAAGGCTTCGGTGGTGGGGGTGGGTCCTTTTTGACTCCGTGTAGAGGCCCGGGATCGTTGGCTGCAGCACCGGGAGACCGTGGCCGATTGGCTCGATATTTCTCGGTGACAACCCCTCCTCCACTACCACCGATCAGCAACGAGCTGCGCATTGACGGCGTCGTCGTCGGCACCGGTGACGTCCATCTAGAATTTCGGCAGCATCACGGCGCCGACGTGCCAGGCCACATGGTGTCCGTGTTCTGCCGCAGCTCCAAGGTGTCCGACCCCCCCACTCGTTACCCCTTTGACGTTGACCAGTCGTTTTGTCTTGAGCGGGGGCACGCCCAAGAGACGGAGCTGACCCTCTGTATCAATCAACGGGTCGTGTGGCGCTGGAATGACATTGGGTACGTTGGTTGGTTGTGCTCTTTGCTCATTTTTTCTCGTGTTCGCGTCCCGATGGTCACCTCTCTCTCGGTCAGTCATCCTTTGTGTCACTCAGTTGTGTCCTGGACGACTACTCACGCATCCTCAATGTTGGTGACGCTGTTTCTTTTTCTTGCGCAGGCCGCGCGTCCATTTGTGGAGTGGGTTACCGGGGCCTTCATCACGGGTGTTGGGCACGGCTTTGGTATTGCGTGTCGCTCCACCGTCAGGACAGCGAATGGAAGAGCTCAGTGCAAACTCTTTTTCTAGTGCAGTGGAGGTCTACGATGCCGTCTTTAACGAGGATGCACTACAAGCCGACTATGAAGCGTCTGACCTTATCTATTGCACTGACTTGTATGGTGGGTACGAGACCGACCACTTCGATCAGCTCGGGGTGCCATCTACATTGGGTGGCTTGGCCGACCGGAGGCTGCTGTCTGAGTATCCTATCCGATTTCTTTGGTGTGCAGCGTTTGTAACAAAAAGCACATGACCAACTATTTATCACACAAGCCACACCAGAAGGCCATGCACGCCACATTGGTCTTGATCAGACGATCGTTCAAACCCGGCACACAAAGGGAGCCAAAGGAACGAACGCGGGAGAGTGCAGTGTACACAAGCCCATCGCATGCCCACTGATCCATAGTAAGGTCGATGCAGACACTGTCCAACTCTGACCCCTGGGCGCGATGAATGGTAACGGCCCATGCAAGCAAAACAGGGAGATGCAAGCGTTGCCCAAAGACTCGGCCCGAATCATTGTACACCACCCACTCCTTGCGTTGCAGCGTGATGCGCTCGCCCTTGAACGAGCACATGCAACCACTTGCAGTCAGCGCCAGTACCACGCCGACGGTACCAGTGGGCACGGTCTTGGACAGTCGACGCGTTGCAATGACTGGCGCCTGCTCCTTGATCAGCAGCCGGGAAGGCCCGAGTCGGCGGAGCTGCTCCCTCGCCTTGGCATTGTCCTCGTCCGTGACACCCATGGCGCGGTCGGCAGCGTCAAAGGCCATCGCCTCACCGGGAAGGAGCTGCAGCTGCTCGTTGTTGTAGGTGTCGACTGACGTGTTGAGCGCCCGTAGCTGGGGCATCTTCAGCCGCTGCTCGTCTGTGAAGTTGTTCCACGTGTCGTTGATGGCGTGGATGTCAGCCGGCTCGTGCCGAACGAGGCGCAGCCGCTCAAGGGTGGCAGCGTACTGCTGGTCAGCCGCTTGACGATGGTTACCGCGCAGAATCCCCATCGAGCCCCGCCACGACAAGAACAAAGACCGCCACGTCAAAGAAGAAAAGACAACAGCGTCCGAGGGGCGGGATGACAAGTCAACCGGAAGCGTTTGCATTGGGTCACCAGCAACTGCAACAATGCGAGAAAGAGAGACACACATGAGCAGGGTCGAGACGAGTCAGAAGGCGCTCCAGGAGAAGATGGACGGCCGCTGCAAATAAAACAACACCACAGCAGAAGAAGAGAAGCAACGTACCAATGACCTGGACGCCGCCAGCGGGCTGCATTTGCATGTCCGACGAAGAAACACCGCGAATGATTCGGAGGAAGACGCGAAACCACGCCGCCGACAGGGTGAAGATCTCGTCAATGGCAAGCACGCGGATCTTGCGCAGCTTGGCGACCAGGGCGGGCCGTTGCAGGGTCTCGCTCAACATCCGCTTGGGCGACGACAGGTGTGTACTGCAAAGGAAGAAGGAATGAACCGTTTGCCCCCCGACCAGGTCCGCCGCGGCGCCATACCACGACAGAACCCCGACGGCATCCTGTCCATGGCAGGCGACGGCATCGTTGATGATCGCGCGGAGCACGACAGACTTGCCGCAGCCGGCAGGGGAAAAGATGCCCACATTCTTGCCAGCACGGTACTGCGCAAAGCTCTCCTCCTGGTACAAGTCAAGGACCACCCCGGAAACCATGCCACTCAGGTCGGAGGACGAGAATGCGCACCACCCCACCCAAGTCTGACCCAAAAGGCGCGCCACGACGCCCACCCCGCTTCCCCCGCCCGTCTCCGACCACGCTCCACACCTCTGACCAGCCTTGCAACGAGCCCGGCACATGTGCGCCACGCACGTCACCCACAGTGCCCCGCCTCGTGCGGTGGCCACCGTTGTACAGGCTCCACGTCTCAGACGAGGCCAGTAGAAAAACGTGGGGGAGTAACCACGCGACAACCAGCACTAGAGCCGATGGGCGCGTCGCCGCAGGCCGCGTGCGCGTAGCGAACGACGCTGTTGCGGGGCGGGGATAGCCCGCAAGCGCGGACGAGCGGGTGGGAGGATCAGCGCGCGCGACAGCGGGTGGGTGCAAGCAGCGCGCGCAGCAGCGGGCGGGTGCGAGAAGTCGGCGTACGGGCAGCACCGTACAAGGTGACGCGGGCAATGGGCCCACGGCGTGTCCCCACAGGCGCCAACGGACAAGGGTGGGCAACGCGGGCGGGCAACGCGGGCGGGCAAGCGCGGGCAACGCGGGCGGGCAAGCGCCGTCAACGCGGGCGGGCAAACACGCGGGTAAAGGTGGGCACATCGCCCCGTTGCTGTCGGTGCCCGCCCGATGCGAAACCACTGAAATGGCGCGCGGTCAGATCGTTGCATATTAACACCAGGGTGCTACTTTCAATAATTCGTATTTACCAGTGTAGCCCACCTTCCATTGTGGACGATGCAAGGTCGCAGATATACAGCGATGGATGAGCAGGTTCCACCATCGCTTGACCTTGTTCCATGGCGTCGTCTGGCCTGCGGCAATCCGCTCTTCATGGTTACTGTGGTGCCACTCCCTTGTGACAGCGAGTTCCGCTGCGATTCTCAAAGGGGCTCTTCCGTCTCTTCCGCGGACAATAGAGCCGTCACCTCAGAGACAGCGTCAGTTGGTGGCCGCAAAGGACGAAAAGATGACGGACGCAGAGTGTAACGTGTTCGAGCACGGCAGGGAACATGTTGCAACGTTAGCATCACGCGGTGAGCGAGGAGCGCATAGTGCAATGCAAGGGGAGATGGGGAAAGCCAAGATCCTGTAAGGATTGCTGACGGGAACCTGTCAAGCAAGCGGTCATGCTGGCAAAGTATGTAGCTGAGTTTCGACAGCTATGGAAGCGGCGGCGGGGACTCACCCCGCGCCGCTACCACGTCGGCTATAGCGGCTCAGGTGGCGCGAGACACCCAGACGCCTGTTGGCGTAGTGGCGAGCGGCAGGCGCCTCCGGGACCTATCGACGGATTGGGGCTGTGGGGGCATGTAGAAGGACGGACGTATACCTGTGGAGGTCCGTGTAAAGAGTGGAGGCCGATGGCATATGAGTCTGGGAGGCACCTGGCACTGAATGCCTGCGGGCACTGGCATACGTGCCTGCAACCGCAGCTGCCTCTCGGAGTAGCGCTGACCGACTTCTATTCTTAGTGCGGGTAACGCGGATGTCGAGCAGGTTTAGCTTGCGACATGTCATTCTACCCCATGTTCTGTGGTAGTAGGATTTCATATACCGGAGAGTGCCGGGTGAGGTGTACAAAAGTGCTCTCCCGTGTAGTGTTCGGCGCTGGACGATGTGTCAGACTTCAAGAACAGGAAACCGGGGCGTCGAGTGACGCTTTCCGGCCGTCACCCAACTGGCCACCGCTGTACATCCCTGCAGTGTAACCCGTACTTTGGCCAACGCGCTCGGCTCAACCGCTATGTCTCAGGATGCTGTCTGGGTTGGTTCAACCTCGGGGGTTGCCCTGTCATGGGGTTCTCTCCTGGCGCGGAAGTCGGGGTAGGTTCAAGGTCCCCCCCGGTTGCACATCGCGCACTGCAATGAAGACACCTATCGCAACGCAGGACACAGTGATTGTGGCCACACGTGCTCCGTGTTCGTATCGAATGACGAAAGAAGTAGTTGCCAGTTGTGCGGCCGCTTTCCGGCAGCCGGAGGTTCCACGGCAGTCACGTCATCCGCACCCCACTGGGAATGTCGTTTCAAGCAGTGTACGCGCCCCCACTGGCTCATCTTACGGACTCAACCACATACCCGCTGTTGGGCAGACTGTCCCCGGACCTGGTCTTTTCGTCAGCAGCATCCGCAGTGCATTTAGACGCGGCAGCAAGGCCATCTGAAAGCAGCATATGTGTATCTTCTTCGCGCCTTGGCGCCAGTGGGTGGTGCCACCAATGATGAGCGTGGCTGATGGACAACCAACAGAAACGGAGACTCTCATTCCCCCGACCAAGAATATGACACAGTGCGCGTGTCACTGAAGAACAACACAATCAGTGTGGTTTGTCTTGCTGCTGCCGTCTGCCTCACCACTGACGTCGCACAGCGCGCTCGGTGCAATACTCGGTCGTTTTTGCATGCAATGCGGACAGGGGATGGCCTTCTACAGCAAGCTGTCGGAATGATCTGTGATGGGGGAAACAGCGACCGGCGACGCCTGGTGCAGTGGCGGAAACACAGTTGACCCATCGACGCAATGTGGGCGCCTGATGGTCTTCTTCCGAACCCAAAGCCGTTCGATTCGCTGTGTCTACATGTCAGTCACGGGGGCTCAATAACCGCCGCTGACTGACATCGGTCGTGGTGTCCGGTTGCGAAAGGTGGAGGGAGGCGGGGAGCGAGGCCACTGCCTGGACAGGGGGCGATACCGCACGCCAGAGGTCTGATCACAGCTTCGATATGGCCACTGATGACCAGCGCCTGCCGCGATGGCCTGTGGGGGTGGTGGAGTGGGGCGGTCAGAGCCCGGAGTGGCTGCAGATGCTTGTGTGCGCTGTGTCGGTGGTGGGTGCGGCGCGGTACACCCCGTCGATGTCGGAGGAGCGGATGAAGGACATCAGTTAAGGGGCTGGATGGACAAGAGAACCTTGCTGTGTTCAGCTCGTCAAGTATCTGCTGTGACCACAGGACTGCCTCAATAATTCATTCAAACCCTTGGAAAATGCAATCGACATGCGGGCTACAAGATTACGGAGGGCAGACGAAACGACTGCGTGGTGCCCGCGCTTTTTGCAGTCCCATCCCGTCCGCGCGGCACTCATCCGCTGCTTGTGCGGCTGCTTTCTTTCGCTTACGTGGGCCCTGTGCACCCGTCCTCTTCTCATCCGCTGCCCACGCTTAAGTTTCGTTCTCCTCCCCATCTCGCCCCCCTCCCATCACCCTGCCGCTGTTCCCTCGCGATCTCAACCCCCTCCTATCACCTGTCCCCTGCTCCCCCGCCATCCCACCCGTCCTGCCCACAGGCTGGGTCCTCCAAGCGGGTCAACCACCTGCTTGCTTGCGACCCCACCGGCCTCCTTCGCCACCCGGTTCCTCCTGGCTCTTCGCTTGGCTTCTTCTTGCGACCATTATGTCGGGCGACGGTATTGGTGCACCCTCCGCTTGCTGGGCTCTTGGGTCGGCCGGCACCTTCCTCCGACGCGCCACCGCGCGTCTGTGGCCAATGGGCGTCGATGCGCACTCTCCCGACGGGGCGGTGGCGACAGGGCGAGTCCTTCGCCCAACATCCGTGCAGCTGCAACTTACTCCCCCCGCCCAATTCTACCTTAGCGGTCCGCCCAAGGAGCAGCAGATGGCTGTATCGGCGGCTTCCCGTACTCCGTGGGCAAAAACCGGTCGCTGTATCGTGTGTGGCACCATGGTGGAGAACACGCTCCTCCCTCTGTCTCCCACGCCGCTGTCGCCAGACCACGGCAGCGGAGCGGCTGGTACTCATGTACATGGCGGAACCGCCCGTGCCGCCGGCGCGGTGGAGGTCTCTCCCGTCTTCCGGGAGATTGTGTGCGACAAGTGCGGGAGCAAGTCGGTCACCATGCCGTCTCGCGGTGCCGCCGCCGTGCCTCAACGTGGCCTCGGCGGAGTTGAGGGCGGCAATGGGGGGGCTCTCAAGCCGGTTGCAACCGTCTACATCCGCCAGGAGCAGCTCGTCAACTTGGTGCACTTGCTGAGTGGGATTCTGTCCTCGCCTTCGTTGCAGGCCTGGCGAGAAGGGCTATGGGACTTGTACGAAGTTTCCCCGGGGGCCTGCTGGTCTAAGAATGCTCTGGTTGAGCGTGGTGTCCGTGGGCTGGACGCCGAGGATGCTGTTCCCGGGTCCGCTCTGCACGGCTGCAAGATGTCGGTCACCCGAGTGGTGACTTGCTTCTGGGAGGAGTCTGGCTTTGGGCGGCTTAGGCAGTGTGGCGACCACTCTCGCGCGGCTCTTCTCCGTGACTGCTTTATCCAGTCGCATCCTATCTATATTTGACCTGCCCTTTTTTCCTATCCTTTTTGTCGTTGTAGCTAGCTCAATACTATGAAGCACGTCATCTCATCTTGTGCGTACATGTGCGCGATGCAACATCCTTCTCTCATGCTTGTGATCTTGAGCTTGTCAACTGGTGAACCGTCGGGAGGGCGGGCGTGGGTAACATTGACTTGGCGGCAGACAGAGCTGGGCTCTGTTATCGTTTCTGCCTCAGGTTGCGTCAGATAATTTCCGACCCTTCGAACGACAGCAATTGGTCTTTTTGGATGCCGCATTGTCGTTTTAGAAAGGGAGCCCACGCTCCTGTCGGCCGAAATGGTCGCTCCTGCTCGGAAAATTGCGGTTATTTCCTGCTGAAAGTACTCTATGCCGCTGCTTAGAATTTTCTTGGCCATGTCATTCCATCTTGCAAGGTTGCCCGCGCGCGCCCGTGCCGAAGCGCCAACCGATCGCGCGTGAGCGTCGCCCTCGCCACGTCCTCTTCGCCGACCGCGTTCGCGCGTCCTCCTCGCCGACAGTGATTGCGTGTCTTCCCTGCCGACTGCGAATGCGCGCGTTGACCCGTTCCCGTCCCACCGACCGCGGCTGCGGTACCCTCCTACGGACCGCGGCTGAGGTGCTCTACCATTGACCGGGGCTGTGTTCCCTGCCGACCGATGGCGGCTGCGTCTCGCCCCCGCCTACCGCTGCCCATCCCTTGTCGCCGCCCTATGACCCTTTCGCTGCCTCCTCCGATCACATTTTGTCGTTCCCGCTGCCAGCGTCCGCTCATTGCCATTGTGCTTTGATGGCACCCGGCGATTGACGTGCCGAGTTGCGCTCCGTTGTGGCCTGAGGTCGCAGATTACGTACCAGTACGCATATTTTCTCATGCTCTTATCTCTTGCATCCACTCTGGTATGGACTGTTGTTACAGCAGTTGCTCTGCTCTGCACGGTTGGGTTGAAGCACATTTTTGCGACCTATGTCTTCCATATGCAGCACTCTGACTGTCCGGCTCAATGTTCATACCTGCTGGATGGCTTCTCTCTTTCTGTGCTCTCTATGTATGTGGTTGAATGGGTTTCCTTAGGTATTGTAGTCAAGGCGCCATGGACACCGGCACGCCAGCGCCGCCGCTCTTCATCTCATCGAGGGAGCACCTTCCCGTGGGTGGGCAGATGCTTCTTGATTCAGAGAGCGACGGTGGCGCCTCGCTCGTCTACCCCGAGTCCTGTAGCTCCGGCCTGCTCGAGTTTTGCGTGTCGGCAGCCATGGACACTGTCCCTGACGCTGACGTTCCAGGGCTCGATGACTTTGGCGACGAGATCTTCCAGCACGAGAGCCCAACAAGAGCGGACAGCATGCAGCCGGACGCAAACAAGCGGCGGGGCGGAGGCCAAGCGGGCCTGGGTGGTCGCCCTGAAGGTACCGGGGTGCGCACGCGGGAGAACTTCCCGCGTGGGTCCCTTCGCGTGCTGGCCGAGGCGCTCCACATGCGTGGGGCTACGGCCATGCTCGATGACTCGTGCCTGGGCGCCGTCGGCGACTCAAGTCGCTCGTCATTCCAGAAGCTGGTCGACTGGTGGCGCAACGAGCCGGGCAAGGAGGAGATCTGGGCAATCCCCTACCTATTCGGCGTGCTCGCGCGCTTCTCAGTTTGGGGACAGACGGACCACGGAAAGCGGAGCGCCTGCTGTACGTGGGTGGCGGCTGATGGCTACATCCGATGTACGTGCGTGGGCAACGACGTGTACAACAGCGACTCGACCGTGCCGCGCTCCACAACGTGCGAGCATGTCGAGGTCTTCCATTGGGCTGCGGTGCGCATGGCGCAGGCGATCAATTGCTCGTTTGGGCAGGTGCTCCAGTGGCTGCGTACCATCATGGCGGACGCGGATCCAGTATCGTCCGAGGCAGCGAGCGAGATTGACGAGGAGGCGCCAGTATGGCGGTTTCACAAGGACGTTGTCGTCGTCGTCTCTGCCCATCGTGGCCATGACGTCCCGGTGCCCGTGTATCTTCCCAAGAAGGGCGTCTCGTGCGGGTTTTGCCCATTGAGTAACGTCCGTGGCTGCTCACACACGGCCATTGCTGAGCAGTACCGGACCACCAACGGCAATGTGCCGCGGGTGGTGTCTTCGAGCTCTTTGCGGTCTGCCGTGTCCGTGTTTCCCCTCTCGCTGTTTGACTGTCCTTCGGTCATTGCCTTTGACCGCCGCATCGGGGACTTGGCCAAGGTGGGGGGCGTGTACATCCTCGAGGCGCCGACCACATGAATCCTGTGCGACGCCGACTTGTCGCGGTGCACGTGCTGCGACAACACGACTCTGGCTGGCCGTATCCACTCCACGCTCAGGCCTTGCGGGATGAAGGTCGTCAGACGGCAGTGTAGCTCGTGCGGCCAACGAGTGTCTCGAGAAGGGCGCAGCGAGCGCCTCATCCTGCTCTCTCTGACGTCCGCGTGCACGACGGCATGGGCGCGGGCGTGCGCGGAGCAGGTGCGGTCCGGCACCCACATCTCCGACGTTCTCGCTCAATGCTATAGCAGCTGAACAGGCCTGAGGCGGGCCGACCTCCTCCCACAGACGGCCAAGGCGCGGGGCTCCAACACCCTGCGCGCGTTAATTTTGACATTCATGCGGCTAACCTCGACCAACCCCGACGGTGGGCTGTATGAGTGCTCGGCTTGCCGTCTCGCTTGCGGGCGCTACCTCGTTGTCACGGCCGACTGCATTTGTTTGGGATTTGATGCCCAGTCCCAGCCGTTCTCCTTTGAGCACGTCCACGAGGCCGTGCCCCCCGTCAACACTAACGGCCGGAAGGGGTGCATGGTCGTCGGGGAGCAGGCGCGCCGTATGCTCCGGCACGTTCTCGTTCCGGACGATCCTGCCGCCGTGACGGACCGGACGCTGCCGTCGGCCGAGCTTGCCCTGTCCTGCCTCTTCTCTCTTCTCCCTGCCGAAG